>ERZ761602.3879-NODE-3879-length-20240-cov-48.969235_pt1 | contig 20240 bp, 22 predicted proteins | sample MGYA00512165_ERZ761602 | MGnify/ENA primary metagenome ERZ761602 (study PRJEB28899, sample SAMN02445085) | bioreactor sludge metagenome | biome: EBPR sludge; isolation source: Thorneside wastewater treatment plant | place: Australia: Brisbane, Thorneside... | reverse complement strand
GGCCCCATTTCGACTTGGGTGACTTGACTGCCGAAACGGGCGAAGGTCTGGGTCAGTTCCGAACCGATGGGGCCGCCGCCCAGCACCACCAGCCGTTTCGGCAAGTCGCGCAGGTTCCAAACCGTATCCGAGCTCAGATAGCCGACTTCCTCCAACCCCGGAATTGGCGGTACGAACGGCCGCGCGCCGGCGGCGATGACGATGGCGCGGGTGGTTAGCGTCCGCGTTCCGGTTCCCGTCGCGACCTCTACGGTCCAGGGCGAGGTGATTTTCGCCGTCCCCTCGATCACCTCCACGCCCAGTCCGGTGTAGCGCTCGATGGAATCATGCGGCGCGACCTCTCGAATCACCCGCTGAACCCGCTCCATCACTTCGGCGAAATCGAACTCGGCTTTGGCTTCGCGGATGCCGAATTCCGCCGAACGTTGGATATGCGAGAGCAATTTCGCCGAACGGATCAGCGCCTTGGACGGCACGCAGCCGGTGTTCAGACAATCGCCGCCCATTCGGTGTTTTTCGATCAAGGTCACCTTGGCTTTGACCGCCGCCGCGATGTAGGCCGTCACCAACCCGGCGGAACCTGCGCCGATGACGATCAGATTGCGGTCGAAACGGGCCGGCTTGGGCCATCGGGCGTAGACCCGCCTCGCCTTGACCCACGCCAGAATCTGCTTGGCGATCAGCGGGAACAGGCCGAGCAGGACGAAAGACGCGATCAGGCCCGGCGACAGAATGCCTTTCAGCGAGTCGATCTTGGCCAGTTGGGTGCCGGCGTTCACGTAAACGGCGGTGCCGGCTAACATGCCGAGCTGGCTCACCCAGTAAAACGTCCAGGTGCGGATCGGAGTCAGGCCCATCACCAAGTTGATGACGAAAAAAGGAAACAGCGGAATCAGCCGCAGCGTGAACAGATAAAAGCCGCCTTCCTTGGCGACGCCGGCGTTGATCGCTTTGAGCTTGTCGCCGAACGTGCCCTGCACCCAGTCGCGCAGCACGAAGCGGGCGATCAAGAAGGCCAAGGTCGCGCCGAGGGTCGAGGCGAACGAGACGATGACCGTCCCCCACAGCACGCCGAACAGCGCGCCCGCCACCAGCGTCAGAATCGCCGCGCCCGGAAATGACAGGGCGGTGGACACCGCGTAAACAGCGAAGAACGTGCCCGCCGTCAGCCAGGGGTGCGCGGTTTGATAGGCTTCGATGGCGGCTTGCTGGGATTTGAAATAATCCAGGCTTAAAAACCGCCCCAGATCGAAGGCGAAAAACGCGCCCACCAGCACGGCGAGCGTGGAAACGAGCAAGAGTTTGCGATGGTTCACTAAAAGCGGCTCCAAGGCCCCGCGGGCGGGCGATCAGGCAAAGCATTTATCCTCAATGTTGAGGACTATTACGCAGTTCGACCAAATTTGGATGCGCCAGACGAAAGAGAGCTTATGTTCGAGAGCTTGCGTTGCTGAAAAAATCCGATCTTGCCGGAGGCGCGGCGGTGGCCAGCGTGTAATTCGGTCCGCGCTGGATGCGCTCGAAATACGAGCGATAAGCGGGCGAGCCCGGTGGCCATTCGGCCAGAAACTCCTGTTTCCAGCGCGCGGCGTCGAACGGCAGAGCCAGCGCCTCGATGCGGACCTGTCCCAGCATCCCGCCATACAGCGGCGGATGCGGGCTAGGGGTCAGGCTGATGCGGGTGATGACCCCGAATTGGGAATGGGTGAAATTGGGCATTCCCGCCGCGCCGTTGTTGATGATCCAACGCGCCCCGGCCGCCGTCTCGAAGCGGCGTAGCGCGGGCAAGCAGGTGTGACTGCTGGCGAAGCCATCGACTTGGGCCTGCTGGAAACAGCGTTCGATCCAGGCTCGATGATCGGGGGCGTCCAGCGCGGCGGCATCGAACCCCCAACCGGCCAGCGCCTCGGCGTCGCCGTGGATCACGCCAATTCTTATATCGCCGATTCGGTAGCAGGCGAACATCGGCAAGGATTGGAGTTCGGCCAAAGCGTCAGGTTGATGGCGAGCAGTGAGCTTGAGCCGGTCGTGAATCCGGTTGGAACGTTCCACCACCCCTGCGTCCACTGTTTCCGGATAGGCGCAACCGCAACCCGTTTCCGCATTGTCGGCCAGCAATTCCGCTTCCACGTTGCCGAGGGTAGCCTCGTGACGCAGCACCCGCCGGTTGATCTCGTCGAACGTCGCGGCGCCGACATCGAACCAGTGAAAATCGCCGTTGAAGCACAAGGTCACCGAGCCTGTTTCGACGGCGGCCAGCGCTTCGGCCGCATCCAGCGCCGGCCGGTTGCCGTACAGGCCGCCGATGACATAGAGCGTTTCCGCCCGCCGTTCGGGCACATGCGCCAGCGCCGCCGCGCCGTAGCGGTAACGCAGTGGACAAACTCGCCCCGGCGCTTCGCTCATGCGGGTTCGCCGCGCGGCGAAACGCCCCGCCAGCGTCGGACGGCTTCCGGCAACAGAAAACCCGCCGTGCAGAGCATAAGGCCATAGCAATTAACGCCCAGCAGCAGAGCGTATTTGCCCGTGCCGATGGCCCAAGCGGCGGGAATCCAGCCCACCGCCAACAGAACGCCCAGCAGCAAACCCGGCCAGAAGCTTAAATGGAAGCTCCACGGCGAATAGCCGACCCAGGACTGTAGCAGGAACACCGGAGCCAGCCCCATCACCATGGTCCCGCTGAGGGTGGTGGCGGCGAGAATTTCAGCTCCGGCGATCATCGGTAGATTGCCGAGCACGGCGATGGCGACCATGGCGACGGTTCCATAACGCAGGGCAGCGGCGGGCGGCCGCCGTCCGGCCACGGCGGGCAGTTCCTGGGCCACCGCTTTCGACAGCGAAGCGAAGGTGGAATCCAGGGTCGAACCCGCCGCCGCAATCATCAGCACGGTCATGAGGAACAACGCGCCGATGCCGAGCGCCTTGGCCACCGCCGCCGGGGCGTTATCCCCCACCGTGAGACCGTCGAGCCGGGCGTCGATGCCGATCAAGCTGAACGCGAGAATCGAGAGAAATCCGCCCATGCCGGCCCAGATAAAAGCTTTCAGCATCGCCTTTTCCTCGGTGATGAAGCCGCGATCCGTCAGCACCGGATCGTGAAAGGGATAGCTGAGAACCTGCAACGCGGCGACCAGCAGCAAATCCACCCCCGCCGCCAGCTTGAATTCCCCTACGCCCATCAAAGTGACGATGCCGTGTTTGGGCAAGACCAAGAGCAGCACGGCGGCCAGAAACACCACGAAAATCGCCGCTTGAATCATGTCGGTCACGATGGAGCCGCGCAAGCCGCCTTTCATGCTGTAGAACAAGGTCACCGCCGTAAACAGCAGCGCCGCGCCGATGAATTCCCCGCTGCCGGGCGGGCCGTAATAGCCGCCGACCACCGCCGTGTTGCTCCAGACTTCGTTATAGAGCCGGATCAGGATGGCGGCGGTGAAGGCCAGCGCCGCCGCCCGGCCGTATTTGCCGATCAAAAAGCCCACCAGACTGGTGGCCCCGGCACCGCGCCGCAGGCGATAGATCACCAAGCCCGCCAGCGGGATCGACAGCCAATAGGTGGCGTAGGCCAGCCCGCCGACGATGCCGTAACTCGCGCCGAGATTGGCGGCGTTGGTGACGGACTTGGCGAAGATCCAGGAGATGAAAATGCTGGCGGTCAGCGCCCAGCGGTGCGCTTCTCGCCCGCTTTCGTCCTCGCCCCTAAAGAACGCGCCGAAGGTGCGGGCGTTTGGCGTGACGGCATACAAAATCACCCCGTAAGCGACTAAAAAGCCCCAAAAAGTCAGGCCAAAGGCGGTGGAGTGCATGAGCGAATTTCCTTTATCGGACCATTGAATGACTGGAAGCTAATACGCTTTCATAGCGGCCACGGATGCTGGTTAGAAGAATATTTTCATGTCTGAACAGCGTAAAACCAGCGTTTTGGCCGTTGGCTGTGAGGGGCCTTGTGATAAAAAAGCGATATCCGTCGCCGATGATGGCGGCCTGAAACCGACACGCGACGGATATTTTTCATGTTGGCCGACGACTCCACCGAACTGAAACCGATGGCCCGCCGCATTTTGCTCGTGGAAGACGACCGCGACATCGCCGCGCTGGTGCAATTGCACCTTCGCGACATCCATTGCGCGACGGATGTCGCCGCAACCGGCCAGGAAGCGTTGGCGCTGCGCGGCGAGCGCCGCTACGATCTGTTCGTCCTGGATCTGATGTTGCCCGATCTGGATGGATTGAGCCTCTGCCAGCGATGGCGGGCCGACGGCGAGCGAGCGCCGATCTTGATGTTGACCGCCAAATCCTCGGAGCTGGATCGGGTGCTGGGCTTGGAGCTGGGCGCGGACGACTATTTGGTCAAGCCGTTCAGCTTCCCGGAATTGTTGGCCCGCGTGAAGGCGCTTTTGCGGCGGGCCGAAATGTCCGTTCAGCCCGATCGGAACGGCGCGATCTCGGATGACGACCGCGTCGTGCGCGGTTCGCTGACGATCGAGGTTCATCGGCGTCGGGTGGTCCTGGCCGGTCAGGAACTGACGTTGACCGCCAAGGAGTTCGATCTGCTGCTGCATTTCGCCCGCCAGCCCGGCCGGGTGTTCACGCGCGGCCAGTTGCTCGATCAAGTTTGGGGCTACGGCCACGAGGGCTACGAGCACACGGTCAACTCGCACATCAACCGCCTGCGCGCCAAGCTGGAACCCGACCCGGCCGAGCCCCGCTACATCGTCACGGTCTGGGGCGTCGGTTACAAGTTCGCCGAATCATGTTAAAGACGCTTTACGGCAAGCTGGCGCTGGCGCTGGTGGTGCTGTTCGGCGCCATCGGCCTGAGCTACGGCCTGATCAGCCACGCCCTAACCCAGCGCTACCTGCTAGAAGCCCAGCAAAGCTTCAACCGCGATCTGGCCCGCAATCTGGTCGCCGATCGAGGTTTAATCGCGGGAGGGCAACTCGACCTCAAGGCGCTCAAGGCGACTTTCGAGCGCTACATGACCATCAACCCCAGCATCGAAATCTACTGGCTCGACCCCGGCGGCGCGATCCTGGCCTATTCCGCCGAACCCGCGCAGGTCAAGCGCCAACGGGTGGCGCTGGAACCGATCCGCGCCTTCCTGGCCGGCGAGCCGCTGCCGATCCTCGGCGACGATCCGCGCGGCCACGACGTCCGCAAAAGCTTCTCGGTGACGCCCATCCCCTCGGCGGAACGGCCGGAAGGTTATCTGTACGTGGTATTGCGCGGCCAGATGTATGAATCCTTCGAGCGCTTGTATCAAGACAGCTTGCTAGCGCGGCTTAGCGCCTGGGTGCTGGTGGGTAGCCTGAGCTTTGGCTTGCTGGCCGGCTTGCTGCTGTTCCGCTTGCTGACGCGCCGGTTGCGGCGGCTGGCGACGCGGATTGACGACTTTCAACGCAGCGGCTTTACCCAGCATATTCCTTACGCTGGCCACGGGGCGCGAGACGATGAGATCGAACAACTAGGCGCGCATTTCGACCGAATGGCCGAGCGGCTACACGTCTTGATCGGCGGCTTGCGCGAGCGGGACGCTTTGCGCCGGGAACTGGTCAATCACGTCTCCCACGACTTGCGCACGCCGCTGGCCGCGCTGCACGGCTATTTGGAAACCTTGCAGTTGAAAGCCGAAAGTTTGTCAGCCGCCGAACAGCGAGTGTATCTGGACGCCGCCTTGCGCCATTCGCGCCGTTTGGGCCGCTTGGTGGGCGATCTGTTCGATCTGGCCCGCTTCGACGCCCACGCCATCCAGCCTCGCCGCGAACGGTTTTCCGCCGCCGAACTGGTGCAAGATATCGCCCATAAATATCAGCTTGCCGCCCGCGGGCGCGGCGTCCGGCTGGAAGCGCGCGCCCCGACCGCCGCAGCTTTCGTGGAAGCCGACATCGGCATGATCGAGCGCTTGTTGGACAATTTGATTCTTAACGCGCTCTATCACACCCCCGCCGGGGGCTGCGTCACCCTCGAACTCCGCCGGCGGGACGGCGGCGCGACTTTTGCCGTCCGCGATACTGGATGTGGCATCGCACCGGAAGAGATCCCTTTCATCTTTGACCGCTTTTATCGCGGTTCGAGCCGGGCCAAGGAAGACGGCAACCACCTCGGCTTGGGCTTGGTGATCGCCAAGCGCATCGCCGAATTGCACGGCGGCGAATTGTGCGTGGACAGCATGGTGAATCGGGGAACGTGCTTTCGCTTCGATTTGCCCGCGTGACCGGCGGCGTGATCGAAATGTGAACACTTCGTGAGTTTTCCGTGAGAGGGGCTCAACAGAATGGGGGCCGCTTGTGAAAGCGTTACCTCTATCGACTCAGCCACGGAGTTCTCAACGATGAAATTCTCGAAAACCGCGCTTGCGGCCTTATTGATGGTGGGCTCTCTTTCCGGAGCCAACGCTCAATCGCTCGCGGAAACGGCCACGAAATTTGACAGTCGATCTTCAATGTACGAAGTCACCGTGACCAACGTCACGCGCGGTGCGTTCTTCACGCCGGTTCTGGTCGTGAGCCACCGTCCGGATGTGAGCCTGTTCGCGCTGGGCCAGCCGGCGAGCGCGGAATTGGCCATTCTGGCCGAAGGGGGCGATACCGAACCGCTGGCGCAAGTGTTGCGCGCCAACAGCCAAGTGACGGGCGTGGCCAATTCCGAGGGATTGTTGGAACCCGGTCAATCGGTGACGGTGCAGGTGCCGGCTCAAGGGACGGACCGGATCAGCTTGGCTGCCATGATCCTGCCGACCAACGACGGTTTCGTCGCCCTAAACGGCGTCGCCGTCCCGCGCGGCGGCAGCCAAAGTTACATGGCGCTGGGCTACGACGCCGGCTCGGAACCCAACGACGAACGGTGCGCCTCCATCCCTGGTCCGCAATGCGGTGGCGAGGGGCCTTCGCCCTCGGCCGGAGGCGAAAATTTCGTCCACGTTCACGCCGGGATTCACGGCATCGCCGATTTAAAAGCCGCCGATTATGATTGGCGCAATCCGATAGCGAGTGTCGCCATCCGGCGAGTCGCTCCGTAATAACATGCTCAAATAGCCCGTGGCCTACGCCACGGTCGTTCGTCGACGATTAATGGGCGGGGAATGAACGTCAACCAAACCGGACGGCGCGGCGGTTGGAACAGAGCGGCAATCCTGGTTGCGGCGCTGGCGATACTGTCGCCCGCCGTCGCGCCAGCCGCGACCTGTCAGGCGCAAAGCGGATCGGGGCAAACCGCCTTGGTCGAACTGTACACCTCCGAGGGTTGCAGCAGTTGTCCGCCGGCCGACCGTTGGCTGGCGCAACGGGCGGCGGAGCCGACGCTGGCCGGCAAGGCGGTGTTCCTAGCCCTGCACGTCGGTTACTGGGACGGTTTGGGCTGGCGAGACCGCTTTGCCCAACCCGGTTTCAGCGTCCGCCAGCACGCCTTGACCGCCGCTCAAGGCAGTAAGGCAGTGTTCACGCCGCAGGTTATGATCGATGGCCGCACCGAGTGGGATTGGGCTTCAAATTCGGCGTTCGACCGCCGGATCGCCGGCATTAACGCGCGGCCCGCGCCCGCCGCGCTGACTTTGAGTCTTGTGGCTGACGCTGGTATTTGGCGCATCCAGCTGCGCGGACAATTGCAAGCTCATCTGCCGGCGGCCCGCGCGGGCGCTTTCCTGGCGCTGTACCGAAACGGGTTGACCAGTCAGGTCACCGCCGGCGAGAACGCCGCGCGTCAACTACGGCACGAGCGAGTCGTCTTGGAATGGGTGGGTCCGTTGTCGGTCGGACCGGATGGCCGTTTCACGCACGACTATCGTTTCCAGCTACCCGCCGATGCCGAGGCGCGCGATTTCGGCGTGGCGGCCTTCGTGCAAGATCAAACCGACGGGCAGATCTGGCAAGCCTTGGCGCTGGCGGCCTGCGCCGGTTAAGCCCGCGGCGTCAAGCTTGGCCTTTTACCTGCGGGCATCGCCTATTCGGACGCAAGTTGGGCTAGCAGAGCATCGAACTTAATGGGCAGATAACCGGTAATTTCCAGCGCCCGGTCTTCGAGCGCATCGCGGTCGGGATACGTCCGCCGCCAAGCGGCGATCACTTGATCGCGGTGGAGGATCAAGGCTTCGATGTGCGGCCGGTACAGCCGCAACAGCGCGGTCAGCCAGCGGTTGACCGCCCAGTTGGGGAAGGCGTGATCGATGGCGAAGCGATCCAACATGGCGATGACCGCCTCGGCCGGAGCCCACGTTTCGTCCGTCACCCAGCGATTGACGCAGAACAGGCCGATGGGATCGCCCCAGGCGTCCATCGCGACGGCGACCAGGTGGCAGAGCGCCTCATCGCCTTGCGGCCCAGGCTCGGACGCTTGCGGATCATCGAGCGGCACGACGCCTTCCGGCATCCCGCCCGCCCGCAGGAAAGTATGAAAATGACCGTGCTCCAATTCGCCGCCGCGATGGGCGTGGTAGTAATACTGCCCGTGCGTGTCGGCATCGAACACGTCATCGCGCGGATAGTGCTCCAGTTCCACGAAATCGCCCTGGCCCTTGAGCAGTTCACCGACCACGTTAAGGCCGGCTTTTTCCAGCACGCGCTGGCACTCGCGCAGTTCCCAACCCGCCACCGGCATGTTCACGCGTCGTTCCGGTGACAGGTTTTCAAGGTCGGGCGCTTCGACCGCGGCGGTCACGGCTTATATTTCGATCCGACGCCGAGCCCGCGCGGCGACGTATTTGGCGTTCAAAAGTGCTCGCGTGCTTTTCCGGGGAAGCGGTTGCGTGAAAGCGGAAGCCGCCATCCGCAGATGACGGCGACCGATAAGGATAGGAGGCTCAGCAGCTTGAAAATGAGAAGCTGTTATTGAAGCCGAAGCGCGGTGGGAGGTCGCAATGATCGCTGGCGACTAGGTCGGCGCGCCCCATGCCGGATGTCGTGACGCGGGCGCTGGTGTGATGGCTCTGCTGGTTGAAGCCGTGGACGGTCGCGACATGGCTCGAATCCGGCCGCGCCGCCCGGGACGGTCCGGCGTCGATGACGGGGCCTCGGTCGTTGAAGCCGGCGGCGTGTGCGGCCGACAGGCCGGACAACGAAACGATCAGGGCGAAACCGGCGTTGGTGAGAACTTTGTTCATGATGGACTCCTAACAGTGCGTTGATCGGGGTTTGTGGTTCCGCTTTCTCGGCGGGTTCGCCAATACTTACGCCGCTCGCACGGTTTTGGATGCAGGGATGAAAAAGATGGGATTGATTTATGGACTAATCGGTTCAATAATCGGTGCATGAAACCCGGACGCCCGCTGGAATTCGACCCCGACGCCGCTTTGGAAAAGGCGATGGAGGTCTTTTGGAGCCGGGGGTATGAGGCCACGTCCCTGCAAAATCTGCTGGACGCCATGGGCTTATCGAAAAGCAGTTTCTATCAGGTGTTCGGCGGCAAGCATCGGTTGTTCGAACGGTGCATCGAGCGTTTCCGCGACAAGCAAGTTGCCTGGCTGCGGGAGGGTTTACGCGAAGCGCCGTCCGGGCGGGCTTTCATCGAAACCCGCCTGCGCGCTTTGGCGGAAGAGGCGCGAGGGCCGAATCTCCCGCGCGGCTGCCTAATCATGAATACCGCTACCGAATTCGCCGGGCGCGATCCGGTCATCGCCCGGCTGATCTTGAAAAGCGCCGAAAAGCTCACCGCCGTTTTTGCGGAAGCCGTGCGCCGCGCGCAGCGGGAAGGCCACATGCCGACGAACCGCGATCCGCGCGTGCTGGCGCTCTATGTGATGACCAGCATCAGCGGGCTGCGCGCCTTGGTCAAGGCGGGCGCGAGCCCGGAGATGATCGACGCTATCGCCGGGGTGACGATGCGCGCGTTCGATTAGGCTATTTTTTGTTCTTTTTAGGACCGATCAGTACTAATTAGCGCGGGCTTATCCGCTCACGTTTTTTGCTTAGGAGACGATCCTCATGCTGGCCGAATATCGATTGACGTTGGACCCGAAAACGCTCGCTAACGCGGGCCCCGAAGCCCACGCCCTACTCGAAGCCGCCAAGGCGCAAGTCGGTTTCATTCCAAACATGTACGCCCGAATGGCTAACTCGCCGGGTTTGCTCGGCGCGTATTTGCACGGCTATGCCCTGTTTCGCCAACACTCCGGCTTTTCGCCGGTGGAGCAGGAGGTGATTTTTCTCACCATCAGCCGTGAGAACAGTTGCGAGTATTGCGTGAGCGCACACAGCGCGATCGCCGATAGCGCATCCAAAGTCCCTGCGTCGGTCACCGACGCCATCCGCGACGGCGAGCCGGTTCCCGATGCCAAGCTGGCCGCGCTGCATCAATTTACGCGCCTGATGGTCGCCAAACACGGACTGCCCGATCAGGCCGAGGTGGAGCGTTTTTTAGCGGCCGGTTACGACGAGCGGCAAATCTTGGAGATCGTTCTGGCCATCGGGGTCAAGACCTTCAGCAACTACGCCAACCACTTGTTCCACACGCCGTTGGATGAGGTTTTTGCCGCGCGGGCTTGGAAGGATTGAGATGGATTTGCGCAACGAGTTACATCACTCGGGTATCCAGTTTATCGGAGTCCCTGACGAAGAAAATTAAGCGCGAGCCCTGATCCAATTTTTGGATAAACGACGCGATCACCATTCTGTGGATATGTCGCCCGTTACGATAAAATCGATGGGGACTCCTTGAAATTGTTGCGGAAAATTATCTCGCACTCCCGAATTGCGCACGTAAATACGCAATGATTGATTTCCGATGCCGATGCCCTCTACTCCGGGAAGATTACCGTATATTTGAATGGCGTCTGATTTGGTCGCCTCAAGATTGATTTGCCGATTCGTGACATGTCTCGTAGGCATAACGGCCTCCAATTTCACGATGAAGTTCGCTTGCCGCTCCGATAGCGCGGAAAGCAAAGGGTTTCTCACATTATTTTAACATTAAACCGCTTGAGAATCGGGTTGATCGGGCTGGCAAAGGTCATTCCACCACCCCCTGCGAATAAGAGAGCGACTGGTTTTCTGGTCACGCCATCCACGATCAAAGAACCTGAATCACCGCCGCTGCTAAAAGTGCCACCCGCGCCAACAATCCCGAGTTGATTGTCAAATGTTACAAGATTATTGCCATAACGCACTTTGATATTTGCGCTTAAATCCATAATGACACCCACTGTATGTAGCGTTGTTCGGCCATGCTTGCGGACAGATTGATAGAGCTTTGGAGGAGAAACGCCGGCGGCTACGCTGCCGATGACGAGAATGTTAGGAAACACGTCGTCCCCCTTGAAAACTCTCGCTATAGCGGCATCCATGACATTGATTCCACTAAAATTGATGGGCTCCCAATCCGTTAGTTCCGCGATGGGTGGGTGGGGCTCTCCGCCATCTAATGGCCCAGGCTCCAGGATCTCGTCCCCTCCGGGAGGTACCGTTCCCGAAGCCAAAGGGCTAGAGTTGGCCAGCACATGATTGTTGGAAAGAATATAGTGATCTCTGGTTTGCGGATCGTTGCTTCTGACCAAACAGCCTAAAGTTCCGGCCGTAACCGCTTTATGACCTATTGAAACGCCGCATGAAACCGGGCGTGGCCAGAGAGCTGTCAGGTCGCCGACCGGGATAACGTCAGTCGGCAATTCCCTGCCGGTGGACGGATTTGTAACCGTTGGCGGAATCGCGTTTCCTTGGGGTATTAATCGTCCCGGCAATTTTGTGCGGACGTAAATACGTACCGCGAGTTCGTCTATTACTGCTCCCGCAGTCATTTTTGCTCCGTATCCAACACCGAGAATATTGCTTTCAAGAGGCACGACGGAAGTGAGTAATGGGGAGTTATTCTCAGCAGTTTGTATGATCGGGCCAAACATTTCCGTTAAAAACTGATTTTTAAATTGCTTGGCTTCTTTCATCAGAGATGCGTTAACGATAATTGGCATGATTCATTGTCCTATCTGATCGCGCCTGTTTTCTGTTGCTGACCCGTACTAAGGAAGGTTGTTCCGATATTTTTCGGGAATGAGGCGCGTTGCGGATGTTCGAGGAACATGCGGTTGCCGTGGAATTTCGAACACATCGGCCTGATGATCGTTCACAGGCCGCCTTAGTCAAGTTAGACGCCAAACCAAATGGTACCCTTAAGTTTAACAGGATATTTTGAAACTCTTATGATTCATATACGGCAAGCAACTGTCCAAGATGTGCCAATCGTTCTACCTCTGGTAGCCGAATACTGGAACTTTGAAGGGCTTTCAGGGTTTCAAACGCAGCTTGTCGCCTCGCAGCTTGAGCGCCTATTTTCGGAACCGAGCTTGGGAGTTGGATGGATTGCGTGGTCGAGCGAAAGCACGGTCGGGTATTTGTTGGCGGTCTTCGTTTTCAGTCTTGAAGATCTCGGAATCACGGCGGAAATCGACGAGTTTTTCGTGCGGCCAGAATACCGTGGCAACGGCGTCGGCACGAAATTGCTCGCGGTTGCTGAAGCGGAGATGCTGAGAGTTGGCTGCACTTCCGTCTCGCTCCATCTCGCGCGTCGCAACGATTCGGCGCGGGCGTTTTATCGTCAGCACGATTACATTGAGTGAGATCGATTCGAGCTTTTAGAGAAGCGAATAGTGACGAACGACGGGAAACGATCTGAGTCTTGATGGGTATTTCGCGCCGCGCGATCACGCGGATCAATTTTATATGCCCACTAAAATTGCAATTTTTTCGGGCGCGCGGATTATCTTCTTTATTCGCCACCCCATTAAATCGCGTGGAACTTCATCAAAATTCATCGCGCGCCAAGAGCAACGGCGCCCAAACGAGATTCTGGGTTACTTGGAGCGAGATGAAGCTTACGCCGGGATGTCGCCGTGTCAGCGCAGAATAAACCTCGGTTTCGGGGTGAAAGGCGTACCACGCGAACCAAAACCCGATCGCGCTGAGCGGCGATAAATTTGGGCTGGTCGAGCGCGGGAATCCCATCCTTGGCCGGCCCGACCGCATGGATTTCCGCCGCTGGCACCGGCAGGTCGAAGCCTTTGCGTTCGAGCCCTCAAGCGCGAGCCACGACAGTCAGCGCTAGGGTGGCTAGCGCGTGTCGAGGGAACGCCTTCATCGACGGTTTTCCGCCAAACTCGACAGTCCAAACGCCGGGCGCATCGCGGCCAACCGGCGAGGTTGACCACCCGAATGCGCCGCTGGTGTCAGCGCACGGCGTCGCGAGCGATGGCGGCGAAAATCGGATCGAGTTCCTTGGCCATCTTATCGAGTGCGGCGCTGCCGTAAGGCGCGAAGATCGCGCTCGGGGCGCGCCAAGTCAGGCTGGCTTTGCCGTCGGCGTTTTCGGTCACGTAAAAGCGCAGCGGCGCTTCAATGCCGGCGGGCGCGCTGGCCTCCAACATCCGTACCGCGTAGTCGTTTCGAAAGACCATGATCACGGCGTTGCCGGGGATTTTCACCCCGCGCGCGGCCGCGCCTTTGCTGGCGCTGGCTTTGGCGACCACCGCCATTTTGTTGTCGGTGACCGCCGTTTCCAGTTTGGTCACCAGGGTTTCGAAGTCGTGAGTCGAGGCGAGCGTCTGCGCGCCCGACAGTTCGGCCGCGCGCAGCGGCGCGGCGAAACTGAAAATCAACAGGGCGAGGGCGATCCAAAAATTTGGGCGATGGGCGCGCATGGTGAATGTCCTCCAAGATGGAGCGGAGCGGAAAAAGACAGCGCATCGGATTTCGCTGTTTCTATTCGTGGATTGATAGATCCACCCATGCTTACGCAACCCCGGCGGCGTTGGATGCGGGCCGCGCTCAAAAAAACCGTCAGGCCGCCATGCCGGCGGCGGACCCGCCATCGAGCGCGCCGCCGCAACTGCTGCCTTGTCCGGCGGTGCAGCCGTAGCAGTGATCGGCCACCCTGATGCGCGCGCCGGCTAATTCCCGTTCCAGCAAGTCGGCGAGGTGAGTGGGTTTCGCGCCGCCCGCTCCGAGCGACAGCTTCAGCATCTGATTGAAATCGCAGTCGTAAACGTAGCCTTGCCAGTCCACCGAGATGAGGTTGCGGCACATCACCGCCGCTAAATTTTCATCGCGGTGGGCGGATTTCAGCAGATCCATATACGGTTGAAATTGCCCTTTGGAAATCAATTGACTGCCAAAGCGTTGGATCGGCATGTTGGCCAGCGCCAGCAGCCGGTCGAACACGATGCCATAACGCTCCGCCAATTCCCGTTTGTAGCCGGCCTCCAACCCGCTTTGCTCCGGCGGCAACACCGGCCCGAGCGGGTTGTAAACTAAGTTCAGGGTCAATCCGCTAGCCGCGCGGCCGTAGCCTAAAGCGTTGAGTTGCCGCAAACCGGCCAGGCTGGATTCGAATACGCCCTTGCCGCGCTGCTGATCGACGTTTTCCTCCAGATAGCAGGGCAGCGACGCCGTGATCTCGACCGCGTGTTGGGCCAGGAACGACGCCAAGTCTTCTTGGCCGGGCTCGTTGAGAATGGTCAGGTTGCAGCGGTCGATCACGCGAACGCCCCGCGCGCGGGCGCTGGCGACCAAGGCGCGAAAGTGGGGGTTTAGCTCCGGCGCGCCGCCGGTCAAATCCAGCGTCCCGATCTTGCGAAGCGACAGATAGCGCAACACCAACTCCATGGTCTCCCAGGTCATTTCCTCGGTGCGCTGGGGGCCGGCCGCCACGTGGCAATGGGTGCAGGATTGATTGCACCGATAACCCAGGTTGACCTGCACGGCGTCCAGACGGCCGCGATGGAGGGCCGGGAAATCGGTTTTAACAAGTAAGGGAAAGGTGTCGCGCATAGCGGATTTTGGCCAAATGAAGGTAGGAAGACGGCCCGGCGTGGGCCGGCGGGTGAAGCCAAGCTCCATGCTGTCAGGATATTGTTAAGGTATACGCAAATTCCAGGCGTTTGGATGCGGTTCGCTCGATTTTTTGGACCGATCAGCGCCTCTCAACCCAGTCCTGGCCAGGGCTTTAAGTATAATTGCGAAACCGCATGGGGCGGCTGGGCCCAGCATTTCACCTGCTAAGGCGACAGACGGTTACACCGCCGCGCCGCCCGATTGGATCGGATTCCATCATCGTTTTGGCGCGTAATGGCTAACTGAAACCCGGAGCTGTGGGAATCGAAAGCGCCTGGTTGATTTTGGGAGGGCATGGCGTGGATACCGAGCGGGTGCGGGCGCACTGGAATGATCGCGGATTCAGTTGCGGGCTGTGGGTCGATCCTCCGGGTCAAGCATGGTCCGACTTCGTGCATGAGGCCGACGAGCTACTGATGCCGGTCGAAGGCGAGATCGAACTTACCGTGATGGGCCGGACGTGGCGGCCGACGCTGGGGGAAGAAGTCTTGATACCGGCGGGCGCGATTCACACCGTTCGCAACGTGGGCGTCGCGACCAGTCGGTGGCTGTACGGCTACCGCCGACCCTAAATCTAGCGGCTGATATCACTGGATGACTCGACCGATGAATTCGACGCCTCTCATCCAGCATTCATGGGCCTCGGAATATTTCTTTGGGGAAGGTTGTTTCATCATCGAATGGTGGAATACGCCCGCCGATCCCGGTGTTTCAGTGGCCCGCGCGCGCGTGGAACCGGGCGTGACCACCCGCTGGCATCGGGTGCGCGATGTCGCCGAGCGCTATCTAATTTTGGAAGGCCAAGGACGGGTCGAAGTGGGCGATCGACCGCCCGAAGCCGTCGGACCGGGCGCGGTCGTTTTCATCCCGCCTGGCGCGCGCCAGCGTATCGCCAACACCGGCAACACCGACCTCATCTTTCTCGCGATTTGCACGCCGCGCTTTACTCCAGCCTGTTATGAAGATTTAGCCGAGCCGGACTGAAATCGGCCCGCGCTCGCTCGACATCCGCTGGCTGGAGTCCGCTGCTGACTATTTGGTCAGCGCTTGAACCTCGGTTTGTATTTTTCGACGCTCCGCAAGCGGCAGCGGAACCAAACCTTGCTTCAACAGATAACCGCTGCTGGCGATGGCGCTTTCGGAGGTGGCTTCCACCAAGTATTCCTTCAAACCGGCGACCACGCCTAAGTGATTCTTTTTCACTTGGAGGGTCAGCGGGCTGACCAAAGGATACAAATTCCGGGAGAGGCTGCCGGGCAACGGCTCCACGCCGTCGATGGCCAGCTTGTTCAAACCAAATTTGGTCGCGAAGACTTCCGTGAAAATGCCCATCCCACCGGACAGCTTGGGCAACACGCTGTCGAGGCTGTCATATTCGTTATAAGCGCCGTCTTTCCGAAAGGTCGTGCAGGCGGTTTCGAAGGCTTTGGGATCGGTGATTTCCAGATTCTGCAAGGTGGACACCTGCTTGCACCCGACCATCATGATCTGATTGATCACCAAGGGATAGTAGGCAAATACTGGACTCGAATTCCATATTTGAATTTTGGCGTCTGGAAACGCGGGGTTGATTTCCTTCCAGGTTTTGTAAGGGTTGGGAATGAGTTTGCCGCTGCCTTGCGGGTCAGGAATATCCTTGGCCATCGCCAAAAACAGTTCCTTGCGGCTCAAGCGGTCGAAATCCTTGGCGTTGCCAGGATAAGCGATGACGATGGCGGTGACGCCGGTTTTGAACTGGGCGATATCCTTGACGCCATTGGCGGCGCACAACGCTTGTTCGGCGGCGTTCATGGGCCGTAAAACCACCGTGGCGTCCAAGCTCTCCGAGCCGTTCCCCGCGCAAAATTGTTTGTAAGCCGATTCGGGGCTGGTCGATATGACGTTCGGCGGCTGTTTGAGTTTACCGCCTTGCATGACCTGCTCGGCCACCGCCACCGCCATCGGATAGGGCGCGTAACCCGCCGCGATGGTGGGATAATCTCGGGCCGCTTGAGCGCAAACAGCGCCGCCGAACACGCTCGTGGCCAGGACGGCGCCGAGCAGAAAATGTCCTTTATTCACCGGAAACCTCGCTAGTTTTAAAAAATTCCCTTTGCTGGCCCCGCAACTGACAAGAGCCGTTCGGCCTGACCGGGTTGCGGGCCATGAAGGCGGTTAGTGCGCGACATGCAGGCCAAACGAGAGCAAAAACCATACCTGATCTGAAGGCTTGGGAAAGGCGTTCGCCGTATGAGCGGAAACGCGCAAGCAACGCCGACCAAGCCGCTCGTTTCGATCATTTGGCGGTAGGGAGGCCCGCCTAGAACGGGTATGATGCGCGCGATGAAGCGACGCGGCCTCCTTTGGATAGTGATCGCGCTGGCGGTGCTGGCGGGCGCGGGTATTCTGGCGTGGCGGCAATTCGGGCCGTTGACCGTGGAAACGGCGCAGCCGACCCGAGGTCCAGCGGTGCGGGCGGTCTACGCGACCGGCACCGTGGAGCCGACCGTGATGGTGCCGCTCGCGCCGCGCAACGCCGGCCGGTTGATGGAACTCAAGGCCGATGAGGGCGCGCAGGTCCGCGAAGGCCAGGAACTGGCCCGGCTGGAGGACGCCGACTTGCAGCGGTCGGTGGATGAACTCCAAGCGCGGGCCCAATTCGCCAAGACTCAATTGGAGCGCGCGCAAACTTTGCTCGACCGGGGGCTGGGCACGGCGCTGGAACGCGACCGGTCGCGTTCCGAATGGCAGGCGGCGGACGCTGCCGTGGCCCGCGCCCGCGCGCTGCGCTCCTTCATGACCCTGACCGCGCCGGCCGACGGCCAAATCCTGCGCCGCGATGGCGAGGTCGGCCAGCTCATTCCCGCCAACCAGCCGATTTTTTATTTCGCCCGCCGCCAGGCGCTGCGGATCGAAGCCGAGGTGGACGAGGAAGACATCACCCTGGTGCAACTCGGCCAGCGGGTGTTGATCCGCGCCCCCGCGCTGCCGGATCGCGTCATCGACGGGCGGCTGGCGTCGATCACCCCGAAAGGCGATCCGGTCAGCCGCAGCTTTCGAGTGCGGATCGAACCCGTAACCGAGGCGCCGCTGCGGATCGGGATGACCGCCGAAGTCAACATCATCGTCGCCGAACGGAGCGACGCCTTGCTGGCTCCGGCGAGCGCCGTCGCCGACGGCCACGTCTGGATCGTGCGCGACGGCCAGTTGCACCGCCAACCGGTTCAAACCGGCGTCAACGGCGAGAATCGCATCGAAATTTTGTCGGGTCTGACTGACGCTGACCGCATCGTGATCCGCCCGCCGGCCGGACTGCGAGAAGGCCGACGGGCGCGCGAAGCCGCCACCGCCGGTGCGGCCGCCAAAGCCGGCTGAGCCGTGTCGATCCAACTCGGTATTGCCGTCACCCATCTGGTCAACCGCAAGCGGCCGACGCTGGTGTCGCTGGTCGGGATCGTGCTCGGCGTGGCGTTCTTTCTGGCGGTATCCTCGTTGATGCGCGGTTCCGAGCGCGATTTTATCAAACGCCTGATCGACAACAGCCCGCACATCACGGTATCGGACGAGTACCGCAACCCGCGCGTCCAACCGGCGGCGCTGCGCTGGCCGGAGGGGGCGGTCGAGGTGCGGCGGGTCAAGCCGCTGAACGAAGTGCGAGGCATTCGCGGCCACGCGCAGAAACTGGCCTTTATCGAATCCTTGCCGGGCTTGCGCGTCGCGCCGGTTTTGACCGGATCGGTGGTGCTGGCCTTCGCCGGCCGCACTCAAGGCGTCACCCTCACCGGCGCGGTTCCGTCCCAGATGAAGCGGGTTTCGACCATTGGGGAAAAATTGATCGAGGGCTCGCTAGACGCGCTGGCTTCCAATCCGAACGGTCTGATCGTCGGAGTCGGGCTGGCTAAAAAATTCAGCCTGCGCATGGGCAGCGTGGTCAATGTCGCCTCGGCGGCGAACGAGGCGCGCGCCTTGAAAGTCGTCGGCATTTTCCGTACCGGCGGCGCCAGTTACGATGAGACCCAAACCTTCGTATCGCTCAAGCGGGCGCAAAATTTGTTGGATCGGACCAACCGGATCAACCGCTTCATCATTCAGCTCGACGATCCTTACCGCGCGCGGGACGCAGCGGCGTTGATCGAAAACCGGACCGGCTACAAATCGGTCTCTTGGCTGGAAGCGTCGGAAGATCTGATGAGCGTGCTGTTGGTGCGCAACATCATCATGTACAGCGTGGTCTCGGCGATTCTGGTGGTGGCGGCGTTCGGCATCTACAACACCATTTCGACCATCGTGATGGAGAAGACCCACGACATCGCCATCCTCAAATCGATGGGATTTCACGCGCGCGACGTGCGCCGGATTTTTCTGGTGGAAGGCATCATGCTGGGCGCGATCGGCAGCGTGATGGGGGTGCTGGTGGGTTTGGGCTTGATGGGGGTGCTGGGGCAGGTCAGCTTCAAGCCGCCCGGCGCGACCCAAGTGGTCAATTTGCCGCTTTATTGGGGCTTCGAGCAGTATCTGCTGGCGGCCGGTTTCGCGATGATCTCGGCGGTGGGCGCGTCCTATCTGCCGGCCCGCAAGGCGGGGCGGGTGCAGCCGGTGGCCATCCTGCGGGGCATGGGGTGAGCGCCGTTTTGGCGGCGGAGGGCGTCGGGCGGGTGCTGCCCGGCGAAATCCCGGTCACGCTGGTGCAGGATGTCACGGTCGCGGTGGAGCGGGGCGAGTTCGCCGTGATCATGGGGCCGTCCGGCTCCGGCAAATCCTCGCTTTTATACCTGCTCGGCTTGCTCGATACCCCGACCTCGGGCCGGGTGTTGCTCGAAGGCCAGGATACCTCCGGCTTCGGCGAGGACGAGCTGGCGAGCACGCGCCTGCGAAAGCTCGGCTTCGTCTTTCAGTTTCACTTTCTGCTGGCTGAATTTTCGGTGCTCGATAACGTGCTGCTGCCGGTGCGGCGCTTGGGCGAACTTGCCGAGGACGCCGCCCGCCAGCGCGCCGAAACCTTGCTCGATCAATTTGGCCTGCGCGATCACCGGCACAAGCGGCCGCATCAGATTTCCGGCGGCCAACGCCAGCGGGCGGCCATCGCCCGCGCGCTCGCCAACGACCCGTCGGTGATCCTCGCCGACGAACCGACCGGCAATCTGGATACCCAGTCCGGGGCCAACGTCCGCCAAATCCTGCGCGATTTGACCCACGATTTCGGCAAGGCCGTGATCGCCGTCACCCACGATTTGACCTTCGCCAAGGCCGCCGACCGGCAAATCGGGATCGTGGACGGACGGATCGATCCCGGCTGGAGGATGTAAGCGGTAGAACTTTTTGGGCTGACGACATTCGTTTATACCGTCGTTAGCTTCTTAACGTTTCGCTTCAATCGAACCACCCAAAGAGGATAAGCGATGAAATTCGATTTCAGCGAGGCAACGGCCTCGGTTCAAGGGATGATCACCAGCT
>ERZ761602.3877-NODE-3877-length-20256-cov-6.475917_pt1 | contig 20256 bp, 16 predicted proteins | sample MGYA00512165_ERZ761602 | MGnify/ENA primary metagenome ERZ761602 (study PRJEB28899, sample SAMN02445085) | bioreactor sludge metagenome | biome: EBPR sludge; isolation source: Thorneside wastewater treatment plant | place: Australia: Brisbane, Thorneside... | reverse complement strand
CTCGCGGCGGGAGGCCGCGCGAGCGCGATCTCGGGCGGCCCCATCGACTGGGCGCGAGGTCAGCTCGTCATCAGCAACGGCAAGGTGCACGACGAGCTCATCGAGGCGATCGGCTGAGCTCGTGGGCCCAGGAGTGGGCCGGCGCCGGCGCGCGCCTCGGAGCTAGAGGATGCCGTGTCCCACGGGCTTGGCGATGGGCGCAGCGGTGGGCTTCGCCGCTGGCGTGCTCGTCGCGGGCGAGGCGGGCGTGGTCGGCGGCTTCGCCTGGACGGCCGGCTTCGAGACGGCCACCGGCTCGGGCTTCTTCGCCACGGGTGCAGCCGAGGCGCTCGCCACGGGCTCCGCCGAGGCCCCGGCGCTCGCTTCGGGTGCGGCGCTCGCGCTCGCGACCGCCTCGGCCGACGGCGGGGCGGCGGCGCTCGGCTCGGCAGTGAGCTCGGCGCTCGCGGGCTCGCGAGGCTGGGGCGCCTCGGGCTCGGCGGCCGACGTAGTCTCCGCGGGCGCGCCCTTCTTCTGGCTCATCACGTAGTAGCCGCCTCCACCCAGGCCGAGCAGCGCCACGGCGCCGAGCGCGATGGCGACGATCGGCGCGCCCTTGGAGGGCGTGGGCTGCGTCGCGCCCCAGGCCGGGTGGGTCGTGCCGGGCACGTGGGAGCCGATCGCTCCAGCGGGCGGCGTGGCCATGTGCGCCGTCGCGCCCTGCGCCGCGCCGAGCGGTGAGGGCAGGTTGAGCCCGCTCGTGCCCGGCGACACACCGGCGACGACCGCGAGCGCCGCGGCGAGCTCACGCGCGCTGCCGTAGCGCATCTCGGGGCGCTTCTGCAGACAGCGGCGGATGATCGCGTCGTACTCGGGCGTGACGTTCGGGGCGACCGCGACGAGCGGCGGCGGCTCGTCGCTCAAGACGCCCGAGCAGACCTCGGTGATCGTATCGCCGGGGAAGGGCACGCGGCGCGTGACGAGCTGGTAGAGGATGACGCCGAGCGCCCAGAGATCGGTGCGAAAGTCGACGTTCTTCGTCGAGCGCATCTGCTCCGGCGACATGTAGTAGGGCGAGCCCATGATCGCCGTCGTGCGCGTCATCGAGCCGCTCGCTTCGTCGGCGCCCGAGGTCTTCGAGATGCCGAAGTCGAGCACCTTCACGCAGGGGCTGCCGTTGGCGCGTTTGGTGAGGAAGAGGTTCGCCGGCTTCAGATCGCGGTGCACGATGCCCGCGTCGTGCGCCTCGGCGATCGCGTCGCAGGCCTGCAGCACGTAGGTGGCGGCTTCGGCGGCGGGCAGCACGCCTCGCTCTTCGAGCACGCCCTCGAGGTCTTTGCCCGAGAGGTGCTCCATCACCATGTAGGGCGAGCCGTTCTCGAGCCTGCCCACGTCGGTCACCTTGGCGACGTGCTCGCTCTTGAGCTTCGCCGCCGCGCGCGCCTCGCGCACGAAGCGCTCCACCGCCTGCGCGTTCGTGAGCGCCGCGGGCAGCATGAACTTCATCGCGTAGAGCTCGTGGAGCTCGCGGTGGCGCACGGCGACCACGACGCCCATGCCACCCGCGCCGAGGATGCGCTCGACCACGTACTTGCCGAGCAAGACGTCGCCGATGTTCACCGGGATGGGGGCTTGGGGCGCGTTCATGGGTGCGGTCTCAATCTGCCACGATGCTCCGCGCGGCGCAGCTCACTGTCGGTAGCGGGCGAAGACGGCGTCGTTCAGGCCTGCGTTGGGCAGGTTGCCACCGCCGAAGCTGACCGAACCGTTGAAGTTGCCTGCGGTGATGATGTCGCCGCAGCTCGTCAGACCGAAGCCGCCGAATCGGTCTGCTCCCGTGCCACCGTAGCGCCTCGCCCAGCGGTGTGCTCCGTCACCCGGGGCGATCTTCAGCAGGAATGCGTCGCTCGATCCTGCCGAGACGCTCCCAAGCACGCCGAAGAACATCGTACCTGCGTAGGACCCGCTCATCACCACCGCGTCGTCGCTCCCGATGTGCAGGTCGTTGACCCAGGTGCTGGTACCGGTGCAGTTGTAGGACTTGCTCATGAGGTAGCTGCCATTGGCCGCATACTTCACGAGCAGGAGGTCCTGCCCGGTCGACGTAGGCGAGATCTCCGTGCCAGCGACACCGTCGAGGTTCACCGCGGTGTCGAACTTGCCCGCGACCCACACCTCGCTGGTGGAGAGCACACCGACCTTGAGCGCCTGCTCGTTGCCCGCCGACTGGAAGGCGCGCGTCCACTGGTGGTTGCCGTTGAGGTCGAAGCGCACGACGAAGCCGTCGAAGCCACCCGCAGGGGTGATGTTGCTTCCGCCGAAGTTGAAGGCCGTGTTGAGCGATCCGACCAGTACGATATCGCCGTTGGGAGCGACCGCGAGGCCGCTGGCTTCTTCCTGGCCGCTGCTGCCGAAGCGTTTGCTCCAGACGTGCGTCCCGTCTGCGGCGTAGCGGACCAAGAAGATGTCCTCGTTGCCCGCGCTGCTCAGGTTGCTGCCGCCGAGGTTGATCGTGCCGCCGAACTGGCCGACGGCGACCACACCGTTGTCCGGCATGCGAGCGATCCCCGTCACATAGTCACCGCTGGTACCGCCGAGCAGCTTCTTCCACGCCACCGTGTGGTTGGTGTTGAACTTCGCGATGAAGCCGTCGCCACCCACGCTCGAGAGCGTCGCACCGGAGCCGAAATTCTCGGCGGAGCCGCCTCCCAAGTATCCGCTCAAGACGTAGCCGTCGGAGAGTTTGACGAGGCTCCCGCCTGCGTCGCTCGAGCTCCCTCCGAAGTCCCTCGCGTTGATGACGTTCCCGTCGGCGTCGTAGCGAACGACCATGATGTCGCTGCCACCGTCGCTCGTGAGGTTGCTCGCGCCGACCGTGAGCGAGCCCGAGAAGGTCCCCACCGCCACGATCGTGCCGTCGTCGAGCACGAGTGCGTCACCGCCCTCGTCGGAGCCCGCATTCCCCACCGCCCGGCTCCACACGTGCTCGCCGGTGCAGGTCGACGCGGTGCCCGAGCAGTCCTGGTCGCCGGCGACGAGGCAGGAGTCGCAGGCCTGCGGCCCCACCTGGCCGACGCAGGCGCCGTACTGGTTGCCCTGTCCGGTGGCCGTGCACGTCGAGGTGCCGGCGGCGCAGATGCCGACGCCGGGTGTGCCCGTCGGGAAGGTATAGCAAGACTGCGACTGCCCCAGCATGCAGGCGCAGCCGGGCCCGTCTTCGTCGGTCTGCCCGTCGCAGTCCTCGTTTACTCCCGAGAAGCCCGGCCCGCACTGCTCCTGCGCAGGCGTGACCTCACCCGAGCACAGCTTCACGTTGTTTTCGCAGGCCCAGGTACCGCCGACGCAGATGCCCACGTTCTGTGTGCCCGAGGGGCCCGTGTAACAGGCCATGCTCTCCTCGGCCCACGGCACGACGTTGCCGCCTGCACAGCTGCCGCAGCCCGAGGTGGGCGTGTCGGTGTCGTCGATCGCGAGCTGGCCACCCGCCTCGCAGGTGGGCACGCGGCAGTCTCCGTCGACATCCTCCGCGGGGGTGTCCTGGAGGTTGTCGACGGTGATCACGGCGCCCTCGGCGCTGCACGCCGGGCTCGAGCAGTCGCCGGGCGTCTCGTCGTCGGGGGCGTCGCTCGGGTCGGCCTCGCTGACCGGCGCGCCGTCGACACAGGTGGGGCGCTGGCAGTCGCCGGCTGCGTCGTTCGTCGGCGGATCTTGCCCCGCGATCTGCACCACGCTGCCGTCTTCGCAGGCGGGCACGAGGCAGTCGCCCGGCGCCTCGTCGGCAGGGGGGTCGTCGGCGGGCGCGTCGATCAGGCCGCTCTCCTGGCACGCAGGCGCGCGACAGTCGCCCGGCGTGGCGTCGGCGGGCGCGTCGCTCGCGTCGATCACCGAGACGAGCTGGCCGTCTGCGTTGCATTCGTTGCGCTTGCAATCATCTTCGCCGGCCTCGTCGATCACCGTGCCGGCGGGGAGCAGCGAGTAGGCGCAGGCCCCTTCGATGCACTCGCCGACCACGCAGGGCTCGTCGGCCAGGTTGCAGTTGTCGTCGGAGCTGCACGAGACCGGGTCTTCGACGCCGATGATGGCGCGGCAGCCGATCGTGGGCGGCAGGATGACGCCGGCGGTGAGCGTGAGCAGGGCGTAGGCGAAGGGGGAAGTGGTGCGCATGGTGACGATCTCGCGAAGTGAAGAGGGCCCGACTCAGAAGCTCCCGGACAGACTCAGCCCACCGGGCAAGGGCGCGAGCTCGAGGGACAGCCCAGCCTGCTCGTCGGCGGGGCGCGCTTCGTCGCCCGAAGGCGCGACGAGCACCATCACGAGCCCGCCCGCTGCGAGCGCGCCGCCCGCGATGAACATCACCGTCGACACGTCGGCCATCGAGCCGGCCTGACCGAGCAGGTCGTTGCCTTCGCGCGTGCAGCGCCCGCCCGGGCAGGCCGCCTCGGCGTCGCTGTTCGTGCCCATGGCGACGGCGCCGAGCACCGCGCCCACACCCAGGCCGACGACGCCCACGCCGCCGACGACGAGCCCAGCGGGGAAGAGCCAGGTCGGCTCGGAGCTCGAGCCCGCCGAGGGTCCGGGGCTGGGCGGAGGGTCGCTGAGGCGCGCCTTGGGGTCGTCTTCCAGCACGGGGACCTCGACGGTGAGCTTCGCGCCATCCGCCGGGATCTCGGCCTCGAGCGACCAGGGTTTCTTGCCGTGGGCGGTCGCCTCGATGAGGTGCTTGCCCGCGTCGACCGGGATGGCCTCGCCGAACTGCACCGGCCCGACGAGCACGCCGCCGCGCTTGATGCTCAGCCCAGGCATCTTCGCGACGGCCTCGGGCACGCTCAGCGTCATCTGCGCGAGCTTCGGCTTGAGCGCAGCCGCACGCTCACCGGCGAGCCGCTGTCGCTCGCCCTGGCCCGCGCGCCCGGCCGCCGCCTCCACCAGTGAGTACTGCAGCCACGCGCTCGCGAGCCGCCCTTGGCCCTCGTAGCACTCGGCGAGCGTGAGCTTCGCGCCGAGGCCCTCGGGCATGAGTCGCGTCACCTCCTCGAGCTTGGGGCAGGCCTCCGCGTAGCTCTTCGCCGCCATCTGCTCGACGGCCTTGTCGTAGAGCGCCTGCGCAGCGGCGACGTCGCCCTGGGCGTGGGCTCCGTGCACGAAGGCCGAGGACGCGAGCGCGAACGAGAGCACCGAAGCGGAGAGGAAGGTCGATCGCATGGCTGTGTTCTTCTTCGACGAAGAAGCGCCGAGCCCACCTGCTCTCGCCCCCCGCCCGGCCGAGACCATAACCCGCTTTGGGAGCCCTGTGGACCCTCGCGCGGCCCACGGTTCGCTCCGAGGACGATGTCTCCAATCGGAGACATCCCAGGTGGTACGGCGAACGAAAGAAGACGCCCCGGCCCGTGAAGGACCGAGGCGCCGTGCCGAGCGAGCCGGGGGAAGGCGGGAGGGGGGAGAACGCCCGCTCGACCTCTGCCACGTGGGGTAGCTCCACGGCGCGACAAGTCCCCGCCCATCGCATTCCCTCGGCTCGGGAGCGCGCGAACTCCGTTCAGCCGGGTGGCTCCACCGGTGGCAGACGACGCAGGAGCCGCTGGCGCTCCGCGAGCTGAGCCTCGATGAGCGCTTGATCGGCGGGCCGCTCGATCAGGGTCCAGGTGTCGTGCTCGTCGGAGCCCGCGACGGCCGCGAGCAAGAGCTCCGCCGCGCGCGCGGGAGGGATCCTGCCGTCGAGGCGGCCCGGGAGCTCGACCACGGCGCTGCGGGCTCGCAGCGCGCTCATCGTGCTCAGCATGCTCGTCACGATCTGCGCGTAGCGTGGCTCGTCGAAGCTCGCGCGTTCGCCCGCGCCGAAGAGCACGAGCTTGTCGAAGCTCGTGCGCGGCTTGCCGGGCAGCATGAGCACCTCGCCGACCTCGCCGGTGAGGAACTGCTCCCGCATGAGGCGAGAGAGCCGGCCGCACAGGCGCCAGTCGTAGAGCCCGGCCACGCCGTGGGCGGGGCGAGCGTCGCGGTAGACGCAGGCGAGCAGCACCTCGGACTCGAGGCGATCGAGCTGCGCGAGCTGAGGGGGGACGAAGCGGAGCAGCAAGGGAGCTCGACGGGCGCGGCCTGGGTCAGACGCTGATCGCGCCCTTGCGGAAGTCGCTCGTCGCGATCTTCACGTTCACGCAGGCGGGCCGCTTCTCTTCGTTCGCCGCGCGGAAGGCCGCGTCGAGCGCGGGGCCGAGCTCGGCGACCGTCTCCACGTAGGCGCCGAAGCCGCCCAGCGCCTCGACGACCTTCTCGTAGCGCGTGTGGTCGAGCGCGGTCGCGACGCTGCGCTCCTTGCCGTAGAGCTCGACCTGCCCACGTCGGATCTGCGTCCACGCCGCGTCGTTGCCGATGATCGCCACCACGGGGATGCCCTGGCGCGCCATCGCCTCGAACTCGAGCGCGTGGAAGCCGAAGGAGCCGTCGCCGTAGACGAGCACGACGTTCGCGTCGGGGCGCGTGAGCTTCGCCGCCATCGCGTAGCCCGGGCCCACGCCCAGCGTGCCGAGCGGCCCCGGATCCATCCAGACCTGGGGCGCCTCGAGCTTCAGCACGTAAGCGGCGGTCGCGACGAAATCGCCGCCATCGCCGATGATCACGTCGTCCTTGCCGAGGCGCTTGCCGAGCTCCGAGCAGACCCGGAGCGGGTTCGGCGGGTTCGCCTCGCTCTCGATCTCGGCGAGCATCTTCGCGCGGCTCTTCGTCTCCGCCTCGCGCACCGCGCTCAGCCAGGCCTCTGCCTTCTTCGAGGGCACGGCCTCGAGGAGCTGCTCGAGCACGACGCCGCTGTCGCCGTGGATCGCCACGTCGAGCCTGCGGTTGCGCCCGAGCTCCGCGCCGTCGAGGTCGACCTGCACGAGCTTGGTCGACGCGGGCAGCGCGCGCCCATAGTCGAGGCGGAAGTCGAAGGGCGTGCCGAAGACGAAGCAGACGTCGGCCTGCGAGAGCGCGAACTTGCGCGAGCGCGTCATCAGGTTCGGGTGCTCGTAGGGCAGGGCGCCGCGCGCCATGCCGTTGAGGTAGAACGGAGCCTGCCACGCGTCGGCGACGCGCCGCACGACGCCCTCGCGCGGCGACCAGCGCAGCTGCGTGCCCACGATGAACATGGGCCGCTCCGACTCGGCGAGCAGCTTCGCGGCCGCGGCGACGCTCACAGGGTCGCCGCCCGGCCGAGGCGCGGCCTGCGGCGCCGTCGCAGGAGGCGCGTCGTCGGCCCAGTTCATGAGCAGATCGAGCGGCATCTCGAGGAAGACCGGCCCGGGCACACCCGCCATCGCGATACGGAAGGCCGAGTCGACGTACTCCTGGATGCGGTCGGTCGAGGGCACGGCCACGCTCCACTTCGTGATGGGGCGCATCAGCTCGAGGTGGTTCATGTCCTGGAGCGAGCCCATGTCCTGGAGCGCGCGCGGCCCCGCGCCGCCGATGATCAGCATCGGGATGCCCGCGCGTTGTGCGTTCGCAGCGGCCGTCACGACGTCGGTCACGCCGGGGCCCGCCGTCACCGCGCACACGCCGGGCCTGCCGGTCATGCGCGCGTAGCCATCCGCGGCGTGGCCCGCCGTCTGCTCGTGCCGCACGTCGACCACGCGGATGCCCTCGTCGAGACAGCCGTCGTAGATCGCCTGGATGTGCCCGCCGCACAGCGTGAAGAGGTGGGTCGTGCCGTGCCGCGCGAGCGCCTTCGCGACGAGCCTTCCGCCGTGGACCTGGGTCATGCGAGCCAGGGTGGACGGCGAGGCGAGGTCGCGTCAAGGGCCGGTCGATCCGCTCAGATCTCCAGCCGCCTCCACTGTCCTCGCCTGAACACGACCCACAAGAGCCCGGCCTCCACCACCCAGTGCGCGGTGCTGCCGAGCCACACGCCGGCGAGCCCCCAGCCGAGCTCGGTCACGGCGAGGTACGCGACCGGCAGACGCACGAGGAAGATGCCGACGAGCGTCGTCGCCAGCACGGTGCCCGTCGCGCCCGCGCCTCGGAGCGCCATGCGCATGACCGACGCGTAGGCCATGAAGGGCTGCGCGAGCGCCATCACCGGCATGGTCGCGAGGCCGAGCGCGAGCATGCTCGCGTCGTCGCCGAAGGCGAGCAGCATCGGCCGAGGTACCAGCAGGAACAGCAGACCGAAGACGCTCAACAGCGCGATGGATAGGCGCGCCGCGATGCGCGCGGCAAAGGCGGCGTCGTCGGGGCTCTTCTTGCCGAGCTTCTGGGCGACGAGCGCGCCCGCTGCGATGCCGAAGCCGTCGGCCGACAGGAAACAGATCGCTTCGATGCTCACCAGCGCCTGGTTCGCCGCCATCGCGGCGTCGCCGAGCATGCCGATGATCGCGACGAAGGCGAGGTAGCCGCCGTTGTAGGCGATCTTGTCGGCGAAGGCGGGCACGCTCACGCGCATCAAGCGCTGGAAGGGCCGCGCCACGAGCCAAACCGAGGGCCGCAGCGCGGCGCGGAGAGGCACGGGGCTCGAGCGGCGGAGCAGCGCGCCCACGAGCAGCAGCGCTTGCAGCGCCGTCGCCGCCGCGGTGCCGATCGCGGCGCCGAGGATGCCCAGCTCGGGCATGCCGAGCAGACCGAAGACGAGCACGACCGAGAGCGCGACGTTCACGAGGTTGCTCGAGAGCGCGACGAGCATCGGTGTGCGCGTGTCTCCGGCCGCCTGCAGCGTGGCTGCGGCGGAGGCCTCGGCGAAGGCGAGCGGCAAGACGAGCAAGACCACGCCGAGGTAGGTCGTCGCGTCGGCGCGCAGCGCCGCGCTCGCGCCGGGGAAGAGATGCGGCAGCGCGCGCTCGCTGCCGAGCAGCGTGATGGTCGCGACCACGACGCCGAGCACGAGGGAGAAGAGGAGCGACTGCGCTGCCACCGTCGCCGCTCGTTCGCGTTCGCCCTCGCCGATCGCGCGGCCGATCAACGCGAGCGTGCCCGCCGAGAACGCGGTGAAGACCGCGTAGAAGGTCCACACCAGGATCGAAGAGATCTGGAGCGACGCGAGGCTCGTCGCCGAGTAGCGACCGAGGACCACGCGGTCGACCAGGAAGACCAGCGTGACGAGCAGCATGTGCGCGATCGCCGGCGCGGCGAGGCGCACCACCTCGCGCACGAGCAGCGCGGCCGGGGTCGCGCGGGGCGCTGGCAGCTCGACGGGCACGCGCTCGCCGGTAGGGAGTCCGAGCAGCCGCAGCAAGCTCCGCGACGCGACCTCGTCGATCGAGCGCGACGGGTCGACCTCGACGACGGCCATCGCTGGCCACTACGCGCGCCGCGGTCGAAGGCATTCCTGCGCGGGGCCCCACAGGCGCCGATGGACGCGGCGAGGGGTGCGCAGCGCTCGCCGCACACCCCTCCGTGGGGGATCTCCCTCGGGCCTGCGCTCGTCAGCAGGCCCGCTTCACTCGACTCTTCAGTTCGACTTGAAGCTCGTCTTGAACGGCGACGAGCAGGCGTTGTCCGAGCAGGTCACGAGCTTGCACTCACCCTCGACCTTGCCCTCGGCGCCGACCGAGAAGCTCGCGCTCTTCGCCTTGCCGGGCTTGCCCGCGTCGACGAACTTCGCGTCGGCCTTCGTGAGCTCTGCCTTCTCGAGCTTGCCACCCTCGGCAGCCTTGAGCGTGCACTTGATGTTGTACTCGGTGTTCACGTACCAGCTCTCTTTGGGCTGGATGTTGATCGCGAGCTTGCCACCCTCGCGCTTGGCTTCGATCTTCACCGTGCTGGCGAAGTCCTCTTCGGCGACGGCGATGCCAGAGGCCGAGAGAGCACCGACGAGGCCGAGCGTGGAAAGGGCGACTGCGGAACCGATCTTCATGGTGGATTACCTCGTGTGCAGGGTGGAAGCGGCGCTGTGAGTGGCTTGGCAAACCCCGTGCCTGGCGATCTTCGCAGCTCGTCGGGTTGGAAGCACGTGGGAAGCTGGGGGTCCTTCGCTCGCCGGGAGGTGGTGTGAGTCGTCTGCGATCCACCTGTGTCGACCAGGCGGGCCACTCGACGTGGCGGCGATGAGCATGGCCGTGGACCCTCGAAGTAGGCCGATGTAGGTTGCCCGGCGGCGCGACGAAGGTCCTTCATCGACGTTCGCCGAAGCCCGCGTATTCTACGTGCCACTTCCCGTGGTTCCTCCCCTCTCATGAACGAGCGTCGCAAAGAGCAGCGCCTGGTCGCCGAGCTTCCGGTGCAGATCAAGGCCGGAAAGAAGACGATTTCGGGCACCGTGCACGACGCGAGCATGCATGGGCTCTTCGTCGCCTGCGACGAGCCGCCCGGCATGAGGCAGCTCGTGCAGATCGAGGTGAGCCTGCCGAGCGGCGCCAAGCTGACCGCGCACACGATGGTCGTGCACCACGGCGGTGCGACCAAGGGCGCGGGGCTGGAGTTCTTCGGCAAAGGGGAGCGCCCCGAGTGGGACGAGCTCATCCGGCAGCTCACGCGCAACCCGATGCAGCGCCGCGCCCCCCAGGCCGCGGCGCCGGGCGCGCTCCCAGCCACGGCGCTCAGCGGGGGCTACCCGGCCGTCGCGATGTCCGCCGCTCAGCCGCCCATGCCTCCCGCTCCCGGTGCCCGGCCCGGCCCTCCACCGCCGCCGACGCGCTCGGTCCCGAGTCCACCAGGTGTGGGTGGGCTCCCGCAGGTCTCGGCACCTCCGGCTGCTCCATCGTCGCCAGGCTTCGCCTCGCCGCGCATCTCGAACCTGCCCAACCCACCGAGCTCGCTCGGGATGCACCAGCTCACGCCCGCCGGCGGCGTGCAGCAGCCGCCGGGCATCGCGGCCTCCGCCTCGCTCCCGCCGCCAGGGCCACCCGCGCAGCTCCCTCCCCACGTGCTCGCCGCAGCGCGTGGCGTGCTGCGCATGGGCGCGGCCTACGGAGGCGCCGAGCGCAGGGTCGCCCCGCGCGTGAAGATGCAGCTCGAGCTCCGGCTGCGGACCTCGAGGAGCATCCACGTCGCCCACACGGTCGACATCTCGATGATGGGCGTCGGTGTGCTCGTGGCCGACTGCCCGGCTCAGCTCGGAGAGCAGGTGATCGTCAACCTCATCCAGCCCGGGACGAGCATGTCTTTCCGGCGTGATGGGGCGGTCTCGCGCGTCACCTCGGTGCTCGGCAGCTGGCTGCACGTCGCGATCCAGTTCGCGCCCGTGGATCCCATGCGCGAGGTGCTCTTCGCGAACTTCATGAACACGGCCTACGCCTCGCTGAACCCTGGCAGCGGCGGCTGAGCGCGCCGCACACCCGGCGGACGAGGCGCGCAGTCGGGCCAAGCTCGGCGCGACGCTCGGCTCCGCGCGAAGCTCGAGCGACGGTCGGACAAAAAAAGAAGCGCCTGCTCGACGGAGGGGGGGAACCCGTCGCAGGCGCTTCGTCTCACAGGGATTGCACGGCGCGTGCCACCGGCTGCCCAGCGCTCGATGTGGCCTGGTTACCCCGGTTCGGCGCCCGGCCGTAGCGAAACGAGCCAGGTCACGTTGCAGCTCTGGAAGCTTGGATTCCTCCCGCGCGCCTGGCAGCTCAGCGCTTCTTCGCGCGCTTCTGCTCGTGCCGTCGGATCTTGAAGGGCATCGTCGGGCGAGGGGCGGTGGCGTCGCCGAGCGAGACCCAGGGCGCAGAGGTGTCGACGCGCTCGATGGGCGCGCTCGGCAGATCGGAGGCGCCAGCGATCTTCACCTGGGTCTTCGTCTGCACCTGGATCTGCTTGGTCGCGCCGAGGTTCGAGACATCGCTGATGCCGGCGACCCCGACCGGGATGCAGGGGCGACCGTTCTCGTCGGTGAAGAGCGAGGGACCAGCTGCGTCACCTGTCGGAGGGCCGGGCTGCGTGCTCGCCGCGTCGGCCAGATCGTTGATGAGCTGGTTCGCGCAGACCGGCTTGATGTCGGCGCGTTTGCTGGTGCCGGCCGGGTAGACGTGTTTGGTCGTGACCGAGACCACGACCGTCGCGCCCGAGCGAGCTCCGTCGGCGCCCATCACGAGCGAGCGGCCCCCGAGCGAGGCGGCGACGCTCTTCGCAGCGGCGTCCCACGCGGAGGCATCCCCACCCGAGGCCGAGATCACCTTCGTCGACAGCACGCTCCCGTCGGGCGCGAGCCGAACCTCGAAGCTCGCACGCGTATTGTGAGGCACCGGCACCGTGCGGGTCGCGTCCGCGACCGTGCCTGCGACGACCTGCGCAGCCGGGACCGACAGCCCCAGCGTGGCGTCGCGCGAGCGCATCGTCGACGAGAGCACCCGGTTCGCGGACTCCGGATCGACCGGCCTCGCCTTGGGCGCGGAGGTCGGCGCGGCCGCGCCCGCAGCGCTCGGAAACAAACCCGGCACGCTGGCCCACACCGGCGTCGAGCCCAGGCCGGGCACGCCGGGCAGCCCCGCGCCAGGTGGACCGGGCGACGGATCATTCTTGCTCCAACCATCTCCGGCCGCCGCGCCCGCGCCGACGCCAGGCGACTCCGCGACTCCGTCAGGGGTCGGCTCTCCAGGCGCAGGGGCGGCATCGCTCGCTCCAGCGGGCGGCGCCTCGGGCAGCGCGGGCGCAGGCGAGGGCAGCGCAGCCGGGACGGCGGGTGCTGGGGCCGCAGCGGGCGCCGAGGCAGGTGCTGGGGCCGCAGGCTCGGCGACCGCTGCCGGCGCTGGCTCCGGCGAGCTCGGCACGGGCAGCATCGATGGCAGCTCGGTGCTCGCGGCGACGGGCTCGTCCACGGTGGGCGGCGGCAGCTGCGGCTCGGGCTGCGCTTCGGGTGCTGCGGGCTCTTCGGGTGCGTTCGTGTCGGCGCTCGTCGGAGCTCGCGACGTGTCGTCGTCTGCGGGCTCGGGCTCGGGCTCGGGCTCGGGCGGTGGGCTCGGCTCGGGCGGTGCTCCGGGCTCGGGCGACGGGAGAGCGGGTTGGGGCTCGACCGGCGCGGCGGTGGGCGCGAGCGGATCCGGCGCTCGCACCAGCACGGGATCGGCCGCGCGAGGCGCGCTGTGGGAGGTGCCGATGTCGAGCTCGACGAGCTCGATCGGTGCCGGCTCCGCGGCGCTCGAGCCGTCGAGCGTCGCGCGCGGCGGCACACGCGACGCACCCGTGAGCAGCGCGCTGTGGACGGCGAAGGCCACCACGAGGCTGATGAGCTCGCGCCGCATGGTCGAGTCGTAGCAGACCCTCCGCGCTCGGCTCGCGAGCGCGGGCCGTTCGAAGCGGTACGCTCTCACCCCTTGCGGGGTGTGCCCACGCGACGCAGCTTGCTCGCCGTGGGCTCCAACGACGACCTGAGCGTTCGACGTCGGCGCGGCTTCTCCGCCGTGCCCGTGCTGGGCGACGTGCTCGCGCTCACGCGCCTCGTGCGCGACGGCGCCCAGCCCGCGTGGCTGAAGGTCTTCGTCCTGGTCGCGCTCGTCTACGTCGTGTCCCCGGTCGACGCGATGCCCGAGCTCGTCGCGCCCTTGGTCGGTTGGCTCGACGACCTCGGCCTCTTGCTCGCGCTGAGGCTCGGTCTCTCGCGCCGCCTCGAGCCCTACCGCTATCCCCTGTTCGGCGCGCCCGAGCAGGCTCCGATCACCGTGAGCGAGCCTCCCGCGCGCGACCACGTCGGCGGCGCGAGCCGCTCGCTTCCGTCGTCGCTGCCCTCCTCGCGCTGAGGCTCGGCCACCCGCGTCGTCTCCAGCCCGAGCCGCCGTGGCCCGTGGGCCCGAAGCGCAATCGACGCGAGCGATCCGCGGTGTAGCCTCGGGCGCATGTCGCGCTCGATCCGCTTCTACTTCGACTACGTCTGCCCCTGGGCCTACCTCGCGTCGAGGCAGCTGCCCGCGCTCGCGCGGTCGACCGGCGTCGACATCGAGCTGCGCCCGATCCTGCTCGGCGGCGTGCTGCGCAGCGTGGGTACGCCCGATCGCCCCGCCGAGGCCATGTCGGTCCCGCGGCGGGCGCTGCTCGCGCGGGATCTCGAGCGCTGGTCCACGCGCGACGGCGTGGCGCTGCGCTTTCCCGAGCGGCATCCGCGGCGCACCGTGCTGGCCTTGCGCGCGACGATCGCGACGGGCGACGTGGCGCGCGCGATGCCTGCGCTCTTCGAGGCCTACTGGCGCGAGGGCGCGGACCTCGAGGACGAAGCCGTGGTGCGTCGCGCGCTCGACGGCGCAGGCCTCGACGGCGCCGAGGCGGTGCGTCGCGCCGGCACCGACGAGCTGCGCAGCGAGCTCCGCCGGAGGACCGACGAGGCCGTCGAGGCCGGCGTCTTCGGTGTGCCGAGCTTCGTCGTGAACGGTCCGCGAGGCGAGGAGCTCTACTGGGGGCGCGATCGCGTCGATCAGGTGCGTCGCTCGCTCGCGCGCCCGGTCGACGTCGACTTCTGGTTCGACTTCTCCTCACCCTACGCCTACCTCGCCGCCACGCAGCTCCGACGCATCGCGGGGCGGACCAACGCGCGCATCCGTCTGCGCCCCGTCCTGCTCGGCGCGCTCTTCCGATCGATCGGCACGCCCGACGTCCCGCTCTTCGCGATGCCGGCGGCCAAGCAGCGCCTCATGGGGCAAGAGCTCGAGCGCTGGGCGCGCGAGCGCGGCGTGCCGTTCCGCTTCTCGAGCCGCTTTCCCATCCACACCGTGAAGGCGCTGAGGCTCGTGCTCGCGGCGCCGGAGGAGCAGCGTTTCGAGCTCGTGGAGGGGCTCTTCCGCGCGGCATGGGTCGACGATCGCGACCCGAGCGACGACGCCGAGCTCGCGGTCATCGCGCGCGAGGCGGGCCTCGACGTCGCGGTGCTCGACAGGATCGCGAGCCCCGAGATCAAGGAGGCGCTGCGCGCGAGCACCACCGAAGCGGAGGCCCGCGAAGTGTTTGGTGTGCCAAGTTTCGATGTCGGCGGAGAGCGATTCTGGGGCCAGGATCGCATCGAGCAGCTCGAGGAGGAGATCCTGCGTCAAGGTGGGATACGTGAAGAATGCACGTGACACTTTGCGCGCTGCTGCGTCACCATGCGGTCCGCATGCGCTCCGCGAACCGCTTTCTCGCCCGGGCATGTCTCTCGATCTCCGCCGCGTCCCTCGCCTTCGCCGCGAGCTTCGTGGTCGGTGAGGCTCCGAGCGAGTTCGACCCGAGCGGGCTCGTCGAGGTCGACGGAGCGCCGAGCCACGTCGAGCTCGGTCTCGCGCAGGCCTCCGCGTCGGAGCGTGGCTTCCGCGTAGGCGATCTGCTCCAGGCGCTCGAAGACGTCGAGCTCGACGAGGCGATGATCGCCAGCGGCTCGAAGGTGAGCGTGCGCGCCCAGAAGAAGGTCGGCGGTCGCGTGCTGCTCGATCTCGCGCTCGCCGACGGTCACGTCGTGCGCGCCATCCCGCTCACCGCGCTGCGCGGCAGCTTCCGCCGCGTCGACGGTTGAGCAAGAGCGGCTCCGTGGCCGCAGTCGCGAGCCCAGCGAGCACGAGCGCGTCGATGCCGTCGACCACTGCCGAGCAGCCGCGCCTCCGCGTGGCGGTGATCTACGGAGGTCGCAGCGCCGAGCACGAGATCTCCCTGCTCTCCGCGCGGTTCGTCGTCGAGTCGCTCGATCGCGCGCGCTTCGAGCCGGTGCTCGTGGGCATCGACCAGCTCGGTCGATGGCGACTCCAGTCCGAGGCCGCGCTGCTCTCGCAGCCCCGTGACCCTCGCGCGGTCGCGCTCGATCCGGCGGGCGCGCTCCTCAGGCTCGAGGCGCACCCTCGTCGCGATGGAGCCTCCGGCCCGGGCGCACTCTCGCGCGGGCGCCTCGTCTTCGACGACGGCAGCGCGCTCGAGATCGACGCCATCTTCCCCGTGCTCCACGGGCCCTACGGTGAGGACGGCTGCGTGCAGGGCCTCTTCGCGCTGGCCGACGTGCCCTTCGTCGGAGCGGGTGTGCTCGGCTCCGCGGTCGGCATGGACAAGGACGTGATGAAGCGCCTGCTGCGCGAGGCCGGCCTGCCGATCGTGCCGCACCGCACGCTGCGCGCGAGCGCTTGGGCACGCGACCGCGAGGCGGTGCTCGCCTCGCTCGCCGAGCTGGGCCTGCCGTGCTTCGTGAAGCCCGCGAACCTCGGCTCCTCGGTCGGCATCTCGAGGGTGCGCGAGGCCTCGGGGCTCGCGAAGGCCCTCGACGAGGCCTTCGGCTTCGACGAGAAGGTCGTGGTGGAGCGCGGCGTGTCGGGGGTACGCGAGCTCGAGTGCGCGGTGCTCGGCGGCGACCCCCCGCGAGCTTCGATCGTCGGAGAGATCGTCGTCGACCACCCCGACGGCTTCTACTCCTACGCCGCGAAGTACGTCGACGAGCACGGCGCGACGACGCTCGTACCTGCTCGGATCGAGCCGGAGGAGGAGCTCCGCGTGCAGGAGCTCGCGCTGGCGTGCTTCGAGGCGCTCGAGTGCGATGGGCTCGCGCGCGTCGACTTCTTCCGCGCCGAGAGCGGCGAGCTCTACCTCAACGAGATCAACACGCTGCCGGGCTTCACGGCGATCAGCATGTACCCGAAGCTCTGGGAAGCGAGCGGCCTCGGGGGCAGTGCGCTCGTCGATCGTCTGCTCGACCTGGCCTTCGAGCGCGCCAGGCGGCGCGCCCGCCTGCGCACGGCCGTCTGAACGCGCGCGTCGAGGCGAGGCTGCGCTACGATGGTCGCGTGACGCCCCTCCGCGCAGCCCTCGCACTCTCGACCTCGATCCTCGTCGCCTGTGGTGGGCAGGTGATCTTCGAGCCGGGCGGCGATGGAGGCTCCGGCCCGGCCTCGAGCTCCGTCGCCACCAGCACCTCGAGCGGCACGGTGCGCTGCGGGGAGCACTCCGACTGCGGCCCCGCGGAGCTCTGCATCTTCGGCACCGGTGAGTGCGCGACCGCGTGCGAAGCCGGCGTCCCCTGCGCCTTCGGCGAGGTCTGCGACGAGTGCGGCACCTCGTCGTGTCCCGGCTGTCGAGACTGCCGCGCCGTCTGCGTCGTCGGCGACGACCCGCCTCCGAAGCCGCAGCCCGTCTGCACGAGCCACCAAGACTGCGCCGACGGCGGCGTCGAGTCGCTCTGCCTCTTCGACCTCGGGCTCTGCACACGCCCCTGCGGGCCGGCGCAGCCGCCATGCCCGCCCAGCGAGAGCTGCGAAGACTGCGCGACCTCCTCGTGCCAGGCCTGCGACGACTGCGTGCGAGCCTGTCGTCCGCTCGACCGCTGAGGCTGCGGCGGCCGGCCGCTACCCCGGCCGAGCCGCGCTCAGCGCGGAGTCTCGTCGATGAACGGGTTGCGGTTGCCCTGCGCCGCTTCGACGAGCGCGTTGCGCTCGCGTTCCCACGCGTCCGGCGGGTCGCTCTCCGCCCAGTCGCGCAGGACCCGGAGCTCGTCTTCGTCGAGCCCGATGCCGTAGGCCTCCGCCATGTAGAGCCAGGCGCGCGCCGCGTCGCCGCGCACGCTCGGCGCGAGCTCCACCTTTCCCATGCGCCCGCTCGCGCGATCGACCTCGAAGTCGCAGGCGCCGTAGTCGCGTGGCTCCCCCGGCACCTCGCCATAGGGCCGGTTCGAGCGGTCGGCGTTCAGCTCACCGATCGCGGGCGCGAGGTTGTGCATGTCGCCTTCCATCGCGTGGAAGTCGGGGTCTCCACCCGAGGCCACCGAGGCGCTGCAGCAGGCACGGCCCCGCCTTCCGGTGCAGCTCGCGCCGCTCCAGCACGCGAGGCCGCGCCCGAAGCGCTCGGCGGGCATGAGGTGCTCCCACTCGATGCGCTGCGCGCGTGTGCCCTCGCGTCTCGGCTCGTAGCCGCATCGCTCGCGCGTCGGCCTGAGCTCGGCGTCGAGCTCGCAGCCGCAGTAGAGCTCGACGGGGTGTCTCTCGCGGTACAGCGCCTCGAGCTCTCCCTTCGCGCTCGCGAAGGAGCGCGGCCTGGGGGGTGGCGTCGACTTCGGCCGAGCTCGGCCGAAGTCGCGCTCGCGCGCCTCGTCGCGCTGCTCGCTCGGCGCCCGAGCTTCGGTGCCTAGGGCGGCCCTGTGCGGGGCGCAGGCGAGCGAGCCCAGCGCGAGCGCAGAGAGCGCGACGCAGCGGAGCGCCGCCGAGCTTCGCGAGCGATCACGCCCGGCGCTCAGGGCGAGGCGGCCTTCTGCTTCTTCACGATCTCGAGCAAGCGGTAGCGGATCGAGGAGCCATCGGCGGGTGGGTTCGCGTCGCTTCGCTTCTCGACGCGCAGCTCGTAGTGGTGACCAGCCTCGTGCGTGAAGCCCTCGATCGAGCTGTAGAAGAGCGTCCACTCCTCCGTCTCCGAGGCGCGTGTGCGCATGCACTTCATCGGGCCGGCGCCTCCTTCGCAGTCGACCAGCTCGGCGTCGACGTAGAGGCGCTCGCCGGCGGCCGCCGGGGTCGGGGTGCTCGTCGATGGCGCCGCGACGGAGGAGTCGGCCGTCGCGACCGAGGACTCGGCACCGGGCGAAGGCGGCCGCTGCCCACACGCCAGGAGCGACAAGCTTGCTGCAGCAACCATGCGGAGGGGCTGGCTCATGCACGCAAGGTAGCCCAGCTTCGGCGCCCTTGCCCACCCGCCGGCCGGCGCTCCGTGGCGCTGAGCGCCGCCCGCGTCGAGGAGCGGCCAGACGACTTCGTACGCGCGACTCCGGAGGAAGCTTCCCTCGCGGCGCGATCGCGCGTGGAGGCTGGGTTTCATGCCGATTTCCGCACGAACGCGGCGGATCGAGCGCGCGCTCGCTGCTAGGCTCCGCTCCATGCGGAGCCGACCGTTCGATCGATGGGATAGCGACCGTGGGCAGGGAGCGTCGCGTGCCGGCGCGGGAGCTCTCGCGCAGAGGTGCCTCGTGGTGCTGCTCGCCGCGAGCAGCGCCGTGGGATGTCAGATCCAGTCCGGCCGCTCCTCGAGCCCGGGCACGGGCTACGCGCAGCCGTCCCCCGGCGGGCCGCAGGGCCAGTCACCCGGCGCGGGCCAGTTCGCCGGTGGCTACGCGGGCGGTGGCGCGGGTGCACCGGTCGAGGTCTACGCCTCGCGCGCCCCACGCATGAGCTCCGGCGCCTACCTGCAGCTGCCGGGCATGAACCAGCGCCAGCTCGTCCGCTACGACATCGTCGACGGCCTCGCGATCATGGAGGGCGACATCGTGCTCGGCCCCGCGACGACCGTGATGCAGCGCTACGGCAACGCCGGCCCGCAGGATCCGAACGTCATGCGCGCCGTCGCCGTCTCGGGTCAGCACTACCTCTGGCCCGGCGGCGTGATCCCCTACGAGATCGACGCGAGCGTCTCGCAGGCTACGCGGGGCGACATCAGCTGGGCGGTCGCCGAGGTGGGCCAGACCCCGCTGAAGCTGCGCCCGCGTACCGCGGCCGATCGCGACTACGTCGTCTTCCGCGACACCGGAAATGGTTGCACCTCATACATCGGCAAGATCGGCGGCGCGCAGACGATCAGCACGACGGGCTGCGCGCGCGGGAGCATCGCGCACGAGATCCTGCACGCCGCGGGCTTCTACCACGAGCAGTCACGAGGCGACCGCGACCAGCACGTCACCATCGTGTGGGACGAGATCTCGCCCGCCTACCGCTCGAATTTCGAGATGCGTCCGAGCACCGCGCAGGACATCGGCGCCTACGACTACGCGAGCATCATGCACTACAGCGCGGGCGCCTTCTCCAAGAGCGGCAAACCGACGATCATCCCCAAGCAGCCCGGCGCGAAGATCGGGCAGCGCGATGGCCTCTCGGCGCTCGACAAGGCGGCCATCGCGCAGCTCTACGGCGGAGGCCCGATCATCCAGCCGAGCCAGCCCCAACAGCCAGGCCAGCCACAGCAACCCCAGCAGCCGCAGCAGCCCCAGGCGGCGGGGCTCTTCGCCGGCAACTACAGCTCGCAGCAAGGCCCCGTGTCTTGCGGTCAGAACGGCGGCAACGTGCAGTGCAGCTTCGGCGGCGGCACGCTCTGGTGCACGGCGAGCGGCAACGACCTGAGCTGCGCTTGGGGCGGCTCCGCCGGGCAGGGTCGCGCCGTCTTCCAGCGGCAGGCGAGCGGCGTGCTCACGGGCAGCTGGGGCGACCTCTTCAGCGTGAACAGCCGAGGCGCCTGGGACCTCACGCCGTCTGGGGGCGCGCCGCAGCAGCCCGGCCCGGCGCAGCCCGCGCAGCCGAACCCGTTCCCCTTCCCGTGGCCCGGCGGCACCACGCCGCCGCAGCTGCCGCCGATCCAGGCGCCGTTCCCGCTGCCCTGGCAGCAGTGAGGGTTCCGGCGCCGGGCCCCGGCGGCGCCTGAGCGCTGGGCCTCTGAGCGCTGGGCCTCTGAGCGCTGGGCCTCTGAGCGCTGGGCCTCTGAGCGCTG
>ERZ761602.3876-NODE-3876-length-20264-cov-4.722005_pt1 | contig 20264 bp, 22 predicted proteins | sample MGYA00512165_ERZ761602 | MGnify/ENA primary metagenome ERZ761602 (study PRJEB28899, sample SAMN02445085) | bioreactor sludge metagenome | biome: EBPR sludge; isolation source: Thorneside wastewater treatment plant | place: Australia: Brisbane, Thorneside... | reverse complement strand
GTCCCCATGCTCCATCAGGATCTCAAACGCACGAGCATTCCGTTGTGGGCGTATTTTTGTCAGATCTCGGATTCCACAACGTCTTACGGTTCGTACTCCGGAGCGGTTCCCAACGAGAAAATCACTTGGGGTAAATTGGCCGCCGAAACACCAAAGTATGTGATCGAGTCGGACGCCACCATCGTTGCCCCACTCATCTTCGCTTATGTTTTGGGCTGGTAATTACTTTTCAACGTAATCCAAATCTTTGCCGTGGGTTTCCTCTAGACGCGTCATCGCAAAGAGAGAAATCAAAATGATCACGACGCCAACCACCAGCGCCGATTGAACCTTGCTGAAGCTCCCCTGCAAGTATTCGAAGGCGAATGTGATGGGAAGCACGGCGCCTCGCACAAAATTTGGCGCCGTAGTCGTCACTGTCGCTCGCAAATTCGTACCAAATTGTTCGGAAGCGACGGTGACGAAGATCGCCCAAAAGCCAGTACATACTCCTAGAAAGAAACAAAGCACGTAGAAAGCATTAATGGAAAGGCCAGGAAGTCCACAGTAAACAAACACACCGAGAAGTGTGGAGACTAAGAAAGCTCCGAGGACTTTTTTTCGGCTTCCAATGTATTGGCTAAGAGCTCCACTGAAAAGATCGCCGACAGAAAGTCCCAAATAGGAAAATAGAACAGCTCGCCCCGCGACTGCAGGGCCCCCGACGACGCCCAGTTCTTTGGAAAGTTCGGGCGAAAATGTAATAAGAATCCCAACGACATACCAAAGGGGCATCCCAATCAAAATGCACCAAAGGTATTTGAGGGCCGTCTCTCGATTTCGGAAGAGCAACCGAATGTCTCCTCGTTGGCATTTGATTTTCTTCATGGAATCGTACATTCCGGATTCCAACATTCGGATACGAAGAACGAGAAGAGCCAGACCCATTCCACCGCCTATGAGGTACGCCGTTCTCCAAGCGAAAATTTCTGCAATCATTGCTGCGGCAATGGCTCCTAAAATTCCTACGCTCGCCACGACTGCCGTGCCGTAGCCACGCGTCTTTTTGTGCATCACTTCACAAACCAACGTGATCGCTGCACCCAATTCTCCCGCCAACCCTAAGCCTGCGATAAATCTTAAAATGGCATAGGCCTCTACCGAGTGAACATAAGCATTCGCAATATTGGCGGCCGAATAAAGAAAGATGGAGCCAAACAAAACCGAAAGTCGACCCCGTCGGTCACCCCAGATGCCCCACACGACTCCTCCGATAAGCATTCCCGCCATCTGAGCGTTTAGTATCGTAACGCCAACACTTAATAGTTGCTCCTCAGGGACACCGATGTCCCGCAAACTCCCTACGCGAACGATGCTAAAGAGAAGGAGATCGAAAATATCAACGAAGTATCCCAGCGCAGAAACGATCACTGCGACGTTCCATATGGACTTTTGATTCATACGAATTCTTTATCGCGATTTGTGCCAATGCGCTAGACGTTCGGCGCTTGAGCCAACCTCTGGTCGGACGTCGCCAACTCCCAAAATGAAAAAGCCCGTGAAATACGATTTCACGGGCTTCTTTTAATTTGCGGTGACCCTTTCAAGAGTTCGCTCTTAAGATTCTCAGGCCTTCGAACGATTCTCCGACGAGGTGGTCACCTTACGATTGATATTAGATTGCAATCGACCACCTCCTTTCCGCTCCGTAGAGCCGAATCAGAATATCACAGCTCCTCAATTTTCAAAACTCAGTTTAGATTGGCCCCTTGCGCGATCGGCTAGCCAGACATCACACGGATCTCATTCTTTTCTATCTGTTGGGACTCTTTTGGGGGAGTTCCTTTGTAGGAATCCATATTCTAGTGAATCAGATTCCCCCTTTTTTTACCGCTGCGGTGCGGATGGGAATTGCTCTCCTTGCCCTCTTGGTCATCTTTAAGCTTCAAGGAAAAGCCATTCATCTCCCGCGCAAAGAACGCTGGGGAGTGTGGACCGCCGGACTCATTACTCTTGGAATTCCATTCTCTCTTCTATTTTGGGCCGAACAAAGAATTTCCGCCGGTCTCGGCGGAATCATGAATGGCACGACACCCCTTTTCACGGTGTTATTTTTGATTATCGGTGGAATGCAGGCGAGGCGCCCTTCTTGGAAAGTATTTGTCGGATTGGCGGTGGGCTTCATTGGCATTCTTGTCATTTTTGCTCCACGTTTTCAGCTCCAAGAAAAGAGCGAGGATCTCACTGGCGCCGCTGCCGCATTACTCATGGCAATTTGTTATGCACTCTCCAATGTATTGAACGTCCGTCTTATGGGAGAAGGAAAAAAATTGGACCTTCGCACGGTGGTCTTTCATCAACATGCCTCGAGTTGGGTTTATCTGATTGTGATTAGTTTGCTGTTTGAGCCTTTTCCCTCAGTTCACGCACTTGCGAAAATCGAAGTTGTTTCTGCCTTTTTATACTTAGGCGTTATCTCAAGCGCCTTTGCGATGCTGATTCACTTTCATCTCATTCGATCCATGGGAGCCATCAAGACGAGCGCCGTGGCTTACGTCGTTCCAGTGAGTGCCTTGCTACTCGATTATTGGGTGATTGGACATCAACCCTCTTGGTTTTCAATTGTAGGCATTGCACTCATTTTTACGGGATTGTTTCTACTTCGTTCAGGGGGCGAGCATACCGGTTAGCCCCACGCGAATCATCATGACCGCAATGGCCGCAAGAAAAAGCGCCATTACTTTTCCAAGCGCTCGCGATCCTGCCTCACCCGTCACCTTCAAAATGAGATGCGTCTTTCGAAACATGATCCACACGATCAGAATATTGAGAACGACGGCAAACAACGTGACGGGATATCCACGCATATCCACTTGCACCAAAATCGTCGTAAGAGCGGCAGGACCCATAATGAGAGGAATACCGATCGGAACGACTCCAATGTGGCGCTCACCTTCCGTCTTTCGACTACTCGGATGACCGAAAGCGATATCTACAATTGAGATGATGAGAAGCAGAATGCCCCCAGCAATTCGAAAATCATTTTCGTTAATTCCCAAAAATTGAAAGAGCGCCTGCCCAGCAAATAAAAATAAGACTGAGATCGCAAGCGCGGTGAGCGAGGCTTGCGTGATAAGAACATTCCGTTCCTTTTTGGTGAGAGACGACGTTAAATTCCAAAAGACGGGCAGCACCCCAATGGCATCGATGGCCACAAAGAGCGGAATGAAAACGAGTAAAAACTCCTGAAAGTATGCTGCCATCAACCCATTATGGAGTCGCGGCATAAGAAATGCGAAATATTTTTCCTCCGAAATCGTCCGTTACCAAAAGAGATCCGTCGGGCAATTCCAAGAATCCGACAGGCCGCGCCAAAACGTGACGATCCCGTGCGAGCCATCCTTCCGTGAAGGCCTCGTACTTCGTCACTTTCCGATTGGAATCAAAGGTTGCCACAGCAATGCGATACCCCACCGGCGCGGATCGATTCCAAGAACCATGCTCCGCTACAAAGAGCGCGTTTCGGTAGTGCTCTGGAAATTGCTTTCCACGGTAAAAATGGATTCCAAGAGGTGCTACATGCGCTCCTAATTTTACTTGAGGGGCTTCGTATTTTTCGCAAGCTTTCGGATCGCTCGATGAAAATTCCGGGTCCGCCACCATTCCCCCATGGCAGTATGGAAACCCGAAGTGCTGTCCCGGTTTAGAAATTTGATTAAGCTCGCAGGGAGGCAAATTATCCCCAAGCCAATCCCGACCATTGTCCGAAAACCAAAGCAATTTTGAAACAGGGTCCCAATCAAATCCCACGGAGTTTCGAATTCCTTCTGCGATGATTTCAAATTTTTTTCCGTCCAAAGAAATCCTCGCCAAACTTCCGTAGTTTTTGGGTGGTACACAGACGTTGCAAGGAACCCCAAGACCAAAATAAAGCTTTTCATCTGGGCCTACCGCCAACACTCGATAACCGTGATGCGGGTTATTCAAAAGTTCAGTGTAAAAAGGTTTAGGGAGTTTGACGGAGTTAAGAGTTTTCCACGACACGTTCTCCACTTTGTAGATCTGATGTATCTCCGCGAAATAAAGTGTGTTCTTGTGAACCACCACCCCATTGGGGGCATTGAGTCCTGAGTAAAGAACTTTAATCTCAGCAGCCTTTCGCTCTTTTTCATCTAGACGAATTGCGTAAATCTTATCAGATCGAGTACCGACAAAGACCGTTCCATCGTCCGCCCGAGCGAGCGTTCGCGGTGTGTCGAGACCTTCCGCAAAAACTTCCATCTTAAACTTCGGATCCGGCAATTTAATTTGGGTTGCAGGACTCGCTTGTAAGACAGCACAGAACCAGGATGCAACGAGACCAAGGCCCGTCACGTCAGCGCTCCCCAGGTTTGAAGCAAATCGGAGTCTCTCATCCATCGTTCACCGATATCTGTTCGGTAGAACATATTGGGAATCATGATATTGCGAACGCGATTGTAACACTCGCGTCTTGCGTCTTCCATAGTCGAGCCCGAGCCCGTCACCACTAGGGCGTAACCCGAATTCCCCGTGAGATGCCACTCTCCTTCCACGAGCTTCACGTCGCATGGATGCACTCCCTCTGGGAGAGGTTTCTTAAAGATGATGGGCGCGTCTTCTGAGAAACGCTTAAACGCGCCAGGATCCACGAACGGAAATGGAGGAACCGCTACAACCACCGCCACCTGCAGGCCGCGCTTTGTTCTTAAAACAAAATTCTCTCCGCGTGCGCAAGCAGCATGCAGCTCTCCCCATTTCGACAGCACACCCTCCATCTGCAAGTTGATGGTTGGATAACCGTAGCGAGGCGTGACTTCGAGCGGGTAAAAACCGCGCGCATTCACGATGCAATTGATATCGAAATAACCCACGTAACCCTGAATGCGATCACGCATCTTAGCTAAAGTCTCGCGATAGAGCTTCGTATCCGACGCCCAAAATCCAGTCGTGCCCATTTCGCCTGTGGCAGGACCAATATCTCCATTCATCATCCGCTTATGCTCAAAATTAATGAAGGCCGGTAAAATAAAATCCTTCCCATTGAAGAATGCACCTATGGCCACCTCCACTCCCGCGACAAATTTCTGCACTTGAAAGGCTTTCATCTTTTTACTCCAGCCCTTTTTGTAGCGCTCAAGCATGGTGATGACGTCGCGGCCGTCTTCCTCCTGGCCGACGTACGACAGAACTTTTTCGTTCTGTGCATCTCCGCTCGGCTTCACGACATAGCGAGAGGGATTCGATTTGACGAATTCAATGGCCGTATCAAAGCTTGTGAACTCCCAAGAAGGTAACGTCTGCAATCCCGCAGCCTTCATTTCAGCGGTGCCAAAATCCCGATCGAACTCCAACTTATCCGTATACTTCGTCCCGCCAACGACCGCCTTGCCTTCCTTGCGAAGCTTTTCACACACATCCCCAAAATCCGAGTCGTCAAAAATAATCACGTCGGCCCAGGTTTTAAACTCTTCCCAATTTTCTACCTTTTGAACGAAGCCATCGCCGACCTCGCGATCCTCCTTGGACAAGATGCAATACTTGACCTCATGGCCTTCCTTTTGAACTTGCATCGCCAAGTCATGAATCAGTCCCCATCGTGAAACGAATAGAAAATTCATTCGGTTCCTTTTCTCATAGCGAACTACAGAGGGCAAGATTAGCATTGAGTATGCGCTTTCTACCCTTCCTGTTTCTCTCGCTACTTTGCATCTTTTTGGCCTGCCAAAAAGGTGGGCACTGGCAACATTTTCGATTCACGGCCATTGAAGAAGCGCGAGAGCGAGGCTGGACGGTATTTGTTCATCTCTACGAATCAAAAACTTGCGACGAGCAGAAGAAGGTCTTGGAGAAAGTCATTAAGAATCCTAACTATGCCAAGGTGGGAGCGTACCGCTTAGCCTGGAACACTGAACCTGGCGTGCAAAACTATTTCAAAGCCTCAAAGCCGTGCACCTTGATCGTGCTGAAGGGTTATGAAGAGCGCGGTCGCGCAACGGATGTCTCTGACGAAAGACTACTCGCTCAACTTTTAAGCCAAGGTCTTTAGTGTCGCCGCGGCTCGATTGAGTTCATGCATAATTTGAGGCAAGTAGGCCTTCCAAAGAGTGAAGTGCTCCCTAAGAATGAGCGTCTTACGGTTGGGGTCCCCACTGGGTACAACCTCTTCCTCGACAAGAGCTCGTTCATACATCGTCACAGCGGGCGTGAGGACAGACAACACGCCAAGCTGAAAGGAAATGGAAGGACGACGAATCCACTTTTCCCGAAGTTCTAAGGCAGACGTAAGAAAATCGCCCCCGGCCCGATCCAAAAGTTGATGCACTTCCTGAAGGCACTCCGTAAGTGCTGCCAAACTTGCCTCTGTTCTTTGCAAACATTCGCGGGGCACGAAAGGTTTGGCGGCGTTCTTTTGAAAAAGTACCAGCGGGGTATTTTTTAGCGAATTCAGCACCTCGATCCACTCTCCAGAATGAGCTCCTTCGATCCTTGCGCCCTTCGCTGACATATTCACAAATTCGACTTCTGGATGCATCGAGATCCACTGTTCAATCTCTCCGCGAATCATCCAATAAAAATTCGTCGTCCAAACCTGAGAGGTCCCGTCTTGCGATCCCACCTCCGCCAAAGATTCTCTCGTATCCCAATCTGCTTTGGCTTTCACCGCGCCCCGCTCATCGCCAATTTCTTCAAAGTGGGTGGTGAATCGATCGGGGTGAAGCGCCAAATCGTGGCCGACCATGATCACGCGTCCACACCCCAGCGCAGTTGCAAGAGCAAGATTGATATTACCTGCGGAGTGTCCCGCGGAGAGCAGGCCCAGTCGTCGATGCCCCAAAATTTCTTGATAACCCCCGTGCGTGGAAAATAAAATTCGCTTTCCCTCAAAGGCTTCCAGAGATTTCCTCTCAGAGACTACAGGCGCAAACAGATTTGTTCTCTCCGGAATCTTCGCGCCGCGAAAGCAATCCCCTACTGCCGACTCTCGCTCCAAGCTAGTTACGAAATGTGGCTCCAGATCATGACCGAGTAAAAATTTCATCGAGGAGTCAGTGGCAATAATGATTGCATGGTCTGAAACTTCTCTCAATTTCTTAACGGTCTCTCGCGTGAGCGACCAACCTGAAGCGATGGAGACTGCGGTTTTCCCACGCGCGGATCCTCTCCACACATGGAGTCCAGCATTCACCATCGAAAGATCCATGTTATCCACACAATTTCGAAGCCCATTCATTTGGTCGCTGAGTGAATTTCCGAATCCAGCGCGCACTCGAGACTTCAGCTCAGGAATGCTTTTTGCCACCCGAAACCAAAATAACGGATCGCGCTTAAGCACGGCGGGATCGCCAACCACTTCGATACTCGAATCCCACAGAGCCTTTTCTGTCATTGTCTGATGCAGCTTTTCCAAAAGCTTTGAAAGATTGTCAGAGACCACATCCACAAAGGGAGATCGCAATTTCTCCAGCGTAGGCGTGTAGGTTTTCTCAATGACGATAATGGGAATGTCGCTGTGCTTTCGCCTGCTCTCCACTTCTTTTAGAAGGTCCGCTCTTTCCCCTCCCAAGCAAAAGACCAGCGTCGCTTTTGAAATATTGGCCGTCTTAAGAATTTCATTGACCGATTCCGGCGCCGCCATAGATCAGTCCGTCGCGGAGTAATCCGAGATCTGACGCATCACGCGCGTAATTTTAGAATGGAAAAGCTTTTGATCGAAGGGCTTCACCAGATAATCACTTACCCCCACCGCTAAAGCCTCCTTTACATGTTGCTCATCATCCACACCTGTCAGCATCACAAAGGGTGTTTTTGAGTAGAAGGCATGTGATCGCATGTATCGAAGCAAATCCATTCCACTAAGTTTGGGCATTTTCCAGTCCGCGATCACGAGGTCAAACTTTGCATTTCCAATGGCGCTTTGAAGCGCTTTCATCCCGTCGTCACCATCATGCGCCGTACGAATATATTCAAAGCCCATGATCGCGAGCTTATCCTTAATGATCTCACACAGATCCGGATCGTCCTCGACCAAGAGCACCCTGAAACGCTTAAAACTCATCCTATTCCCAAGTTTGACCTGGTTTCTGGGACTTGAAAATGCCTATTATCGGCCGCGATGCAACTGGACTGGTTTGGAGAATCTCAGCCACGCTCTGTGTCGTTTGACGACATCTACTATGCCAAAGAGAACGGCCTCGAGGAGGCTCGATATCTTTTTATCCAAGGCAATCGATTACTCGAACGTTGGAGACCAAAGACGTCGTTCGTCGTAGGCGAATTAGGATTTGGAACGGGTCTCAATTTTTTGGCGATTTGGGAAGCTTTCTGCACAATTCCGGAAGATCAACGCCCCCGACTACATTTCGTCAGTTGCGAGAAATTCCCACTCACGAAAGAACAAATGCGGATCGCCCACCAGCGCTGGCCAGAACTTCGCAAGCTCTCCGAAGAATTTCTAAAAATCTATGACATCCCGCCTCTCGGATTTCATCGAATGATTTTTGAGAAAGGAAAACTGACTCTCTCTCTTTTAATAGGAGATGCACGCGAATGCCTGCTTGACTGGCAAGGACGCGCCGACGCCTGGTGCTTGGACGGGTTTGCGCCCAAAAAGAATCCAGAGATGTGGTCGGAAGAATTGTTCCGCGTCGTCGGCCAGAGATCAAATGCGGGAGCGACCTTTGCAACTTACACGTCTGCAGGATTTGTAAAACGAAATCTCATCGCAGCGGGATTCGAAACCAAAAAAATTAAGGGCTTCGGCCCAAAATGGGAATCCCTCACCGGAACATTAAATGGGGACAGTATACTCTATTCCTCAATTCAACCATCGGTCCCGCGAGTGGCAATTGTGGGCGCGGGCATCGCAGGCTTGTCCGTCGCTCATGCGCTCTTTCAGCGCGGTATTGAGTTTGATGTTTTCGAAACGCAACCCCACATGGCATCGCAGGCCTCGTCGCATACCTCCGCTATTTTTCATCCTCTCATCTCCGCAATCCCTACAGCCATGAGCCAGACGTCGTGGGCCTCGCTACTTTATTTACGGTCATTTCTTCGATCGTGGATTCCAAAGAATGTTTACAACGAATCAGGGATTCTCATTCTGGAAAAAACCACAAAGCACTTTGATTCTTGGACACGTGGGATCGCTTCCCACGAAATTCACGCGGATCTTGCGCGCTATGTGAATCAAAATGAAGCAAAGGAAATCGCTAGAGTTGAGGTTCCCTCTGGAGGAATTTTTATTCCGCGCGGAGGGTTTCTCAATCTCAAACGCCTTACGCAAGAACTCGCATCACCCTTCTCCGATCGCATCCAATTTGATACGGAATCGTCCTTGATCGATCGTCTTCCTGATGCCTACACGCATGTGGTTTTTGCCAATGCACACTGCCTCTCCCGAGAACTCCCGGGACTGAGGAAAGTTCGCGGGCAGCTCCTTTATATAAGACAACCATCCATGACGCCGCTCCAGGTTGTCCTTTGTGGGGATGGTTTCATCACCCCTGCCTCAGGCGAGGAGAAAACTCACTGCATAGGAGCAACTTACGACCGCGACTCGAATTGCCTAGAACCTACAGTCGCCGACACTCAGACCTTGCTCAGGAAACTTTCTCAATTCTCTTTTCAAGGTGATTTATCGAATGTCGAGATCGTGGCCCCCTGGGTACAACTCCGCGCCAGCCGAGCCGGGCAGGAAATTGTGGCCGGTCAGCGGAATGAACTTCCGGGCAACATTTTCATGCTTTCAAGTTTGGGATCCCGAGGCTCGCTCTTCGCCCCTCTGGCGGGCGACGCAATTGCATCTTTGATAGATTGTCGCGAACCGCACCCCTTTTCTTTTTCAGTAAGTCAGCGCTTTAGCCCTCAACGCCTCGTTTTGGGATAAATGTGTCGCAGCCCGACTTATCTCCTCCCTAAAATCATTCATGATTTTTGATAAAACTCACCCTAGCCGCTGGCACCCTTTTTGCAATTTTTGCGTACCGTTACTTGGTGTGACCTCGAGTTGAGCTGCACAGTGCAGCTATCCGAATCGTGAGTGATGAATGGAGCCTATGAGCTTTGAAATAGAAGGCGGAGGAAACTCACACATGAAACTCAATAAAATTATTAAAGGTATTCATCTCGGAATCGTAGCAGCTTTATCAGCTGGTCTGATGGTCGCTGCTTGCGGAGAATCCAAGAGCGGAAATTCCAATATTAAAGTTAATCCCCAAGTCAACTTGGCGTTCAAAGATACCCTGTTCTCGATTGATGCAGGAAAGTACGTCCACTATACGTTATTCGCTGGATCAAACTCCAAAGTGAAAAGCATAAAGAGCGTCAAGATTCAACGCGCTGGCGAAGCCTTCGTGAATTCTACCTATGATTTCGGACTCTCTGTAAATCAGGCAGAAGTAAACCAACTCGCAGCCGATTATCCTAGCGATTTCGATAAAACTAATGCTCAAAAAAACCTTGAGCGTCTTGCTTACGTCGCTCTTTCCGAGCCAACTTTGGTTGCCGGAAAATATTCTATCCAGATTGAAATCGAGCTCGAAAATGGCACGACCTTAAAGGTTGATGACACGTTCACCGTAGCTCAAGACGCTTCACTTTAATTTTCAAATCGATTTTAGGAGAAATTAATCATGTCATTTAAGAAAAGCACAACTTTGACTCTCGCAATTTCAGTTTTATCTCTCACAGCCGTTCACGCGCAAACTAAGCGATCCTTATCCGATCGTATGGCTGCCGATAAGGCGCGTATTGAAGCTGCTAAGGCAGCCGCAACGACTCAACCTGCGACTCAGCCCGCTATCCCTTCGACTCAGCCAGTTCTCATTCCCTCCACTCAACCGGAAGTGAAGGAAGTGAAAAAAGTTAAAGCTGAAGAGAAAGTTGAAACCACTCAACCCACGACGGCTCCTACCACTGCGCCTGCAGCGGAAGATGCTGGCTCCGCAGGAGTTCAAGCAGTGAAGGCTGAAAAAGAAGAAGCTCCCACGACCGCTCCTTCTACTCAACCGAACGCCAACTTCATTGGACAATAATTTATACCTGATTCATTTCCCGAAGGATTCGTACCGGACGATCTGTCCGGTACGAAATTCACGGGAGCTGTCTATAAGGAAGAGGAAGAAGGTTGGCGAGAACCAAACGATTTGTTTGAGTGTCGACTTTCTTCCTTAGACAGTTCGCAAGCCGATCACTCCACTGACGTTTCCAAATCCATCACAACATCAATTCGACGATTCATGGCTCGACCTTTACGGTCCTTGTTACTCGCGATCGGATGTTCAAATCCATAGCCCGCCGTATCAATATTGGCATTTTCAACTCTTGCATTCGCTTCAATATAATTTTTCACCGCTTCCGCACGCTGCTCAGAAAGAGCTTTGTTTAAGGCCGCTCCTCCCACCGAGTCCGTATGTCCTTCAATTTCTATCTTCGGGCTCTTAATGATATTCATGCTTTCGATAACTTTTGACAGAAGCGCGTAATTTTCAGGCCGCACAGTCGCGGAGCCCGACGGAAAATTTATCGTCTTCAGTCGAATCACAACGCGATTTCCATCTCGCAATACACTCGCCTCAGCCGGATCGAAAAGTTTTCGGACTTCCGATACTTTCTGATCAATCGTCTTAAATCCTTCCAGCTCCTGCACTTCTCCTTTCAATCGATTCAGATTCTGCTGGGTTAGAGCCAACTGCTGATCCTTCTGTCTCACCGAAGATTCGGCCATTTGAGATTGTTCGACTTTGCTCGCGAGAGTATCTAAACGCGTTCCAATTCCTTGATCGAGAATTTCATCCGGATTACTCCCAACTACCCTTTCTAATCTTCCCAGCGTTCGGTTAAGACGAATTGCCACTTCTTCCTTATTCATGCTGTCGAGTTCTCTGGCCAAACGAGTGAGGTAGATCACTTCCTTAATCGAAGATTCCAATTGATTCGTTCGATCCATGACCCCACGTGCATCCGTGAAGGATTGCTTGATGAAGCGTTCCGTCTCCTCTTTTTCCTGTTTGGCTTTTTCAAATGACTCAGGCGCATATTTTTTTGCGCCTTCCTGTTCGGCTAATGCAAAATACTGTTCAACCCGTCCCATCGAACTATCCTTCGCGGAGTTTTGAGCAAGCCGACGATAGTCGATCGCGAGCGCTGCTAGGTCTTTATCATTTTTCAGACCACGACCTCTCTCGAAACGACCGCCATAGATCATGAATTTCTCGTCTAACTCCCGAAGCGCCTTATTTTCATTATTTCTCGCTCCCACATCGATTGCCTTGCCGCGAGCATCTACGACCACCTGAAAATCAGCTCGATAGCTCGCTGCCTTCTCTCGCGCCTTTTCAAATTCAGCCAATGCTTCTCTTGCGGCTGCCTCAACTTCGTTTGGAGCAGCGCCTTTTTCAGCCAAGGAATGTACTCTCTTTGCATCCTCTTCCGCGCTCAAAAATGCAGCGGGTGCCAAGTAATTTAAATGATTCATCCGGGCTTGCTCCAATGCGTCGTTCACTTGGGTCCGATAAGTCTGAGTTTCAGAAATATACGTAGGATCGGCAAGTCGAGCTCGGCGCTCTTTCGATGCGCAGGCGGTGAATACTAGAACTGACAATGATGTGTAGAGTACTGGAAGTATAAACTTGGTTTTCATGCCGACATCGTGAGCCATTCGACGTTCGCTGAAACCCGTCGAAAGCTAGGGATCGTCGCGACGAAGGTTTGACGACTGTGCGCCCATTCATTTTCTAAGTTGCTCGATATAGATCTAAACGGAATAGAAATCTTAATTTTATTTATGGAAGGACTTGAGAAATGAAAACAAATTGGAAACTTGCATTCCTACTTCCACTCGGCGCGGCGCTGGTGGCGGGTTGTGGGGACGATGATAAAAAGGATGCTCCGCGTGGAACGCAGACGGTTCCTGTCGTCACTCCAGAACAGACAAAAGAAAGCTTTGTGAAAGCAATCGACGATGAAGTGAAAGACGTCGACGAGCAAATCAAAAAATTGGAGAAGAAACTCGCGGACGCTAAACTCCCACAGAACGACAATGCTTGGCGAAAGGCGCTGGATAACGCGCTGGCAGAAAATCAAAAAAAAGTAGCCGCACTTAAAAATGCTTCGGATAACGACTGGGAGAAAGCTGGTAAAGAAGTTACCGCTTCACTTACCGCATTAAAGAGTGAACTCGCCTCGACCACTGACAAAGTTAAACTTTACGAAGCGAGTAAAAAGCGATTCGACGATCAGCGCGAGACAATTGAAAAGTGGAAAGTAAACAACCCTCCGGCTGCCAATGATACGATTAAAGGGATTCGAGAAGATCTAATTAAAGAATATGAGGATCTCGAAGAACAGAACGCCAATATTTGGAAGGAACAGCAAGATAAGTTTGGTGAATATCGAGCTCAGTTCAATGCGAAGTTAGATTCTCTCGAGAAGCGAATCACTTCCACTCTGGACCGGGACGAGTTCGAAGGCAAAATGAGGACAGCGATCAACGACATGGAAAAGAAAGCGGGTGAGCTGCGAGAAAAAATAGCGGAGAAGCAAGGTGACGCCCGAACAAAATTAGAAGAGTCCCTGCAGAAGCTCGAAAAGGAGAGAACCGAGCTTCAATCAAACTTGAAGGAACTATCTCAGGCCGCGGCCGATAAGTGGGAAGCTGCAAAGAAGGATTTTCAATCTCGAATGGAACAGCTGCAAAAATCCTGGGATGAATTTGTCAAAGCATTTGACTGATATGACCCACATCTAAATTGCCCACAAAAGGAGGCAACTTCACGATGAAGTTGCCTCTTTTATTTAGCGGGATTTTGAATTCTGATCTGGAATAAATTTGGCGAGTAAGAATCCCAAAGTGAGAGCTCCTGCACATGCGATCCCAATATATGGCCAAGGTTCACGCTTGAGTTCTACTTCCACTGCTTCGCGAATCCGGGCGCTGTTATCGCCGATGGTGCGAATCAATTCGTCAGAGTAGCGCTCTACCGATTCGCGCCAGTCCTGAGTGATATCCTCTTGTTCTTGTTCTTCATAATTTCTAGGCATGAATTTTTTTCCTTTCCTTTTCTTCCTTCTTCTCCAATTCGGCCACCAGGCTGTCGATTCCCATCCAGTGCACCCAAAAATTCTCTCTTGCGATGTAAATCAAAGCCCCTATCGACAGCGCAGATAAAATTCCGCCAAACAGAGATAATCCTCTTTGCACCTCTCCCGTTTCGGAGGGAACCACCCAAGGCAAGATCAAGAGGATCAAACCTATCTGAAGGCCCACGAAAAACAGCTGAACGGCCACGAGCCCCAACGCAAAGCGGCGCACGATTTTAGAGAAGGAAATATATTTTTCCGCAGCCGTAACAGCCACGCGATTAAATGCGAGCTCTGCAATGGTGAATATAGCCATGACCAACCTTTCACTTGATACCAACATAGGCGAGCGGTCCCACCCACTGACTTTCGTCGTTTGCTGAAATGAGGATGTTTTTTCAGAGTCGAATGAGGAGATTAATTATGACAAAGCATTCTCACACTTCCGAGCACCCAAAGAACGAGGGCCATCTCCGAGATAAAGCATCGTTTGGAGATAAATTCGAAGACTATGAGGGACGACTTGATGAACTTCGTTCGAATATTCAAGACCGGGGGAAAGAAGCAATCCGAAAATTTGGCCGTAACGTAAAAAAGAATCCGTGGATGTTTATTGGGGGCACCGCTCTCGCAGCATTAACCCTCGGATTTATTGCAGGTCGAACCGTTTTTAAAGATTCCGACTCTGACGAAGAAACTGACTAACGATACTCTTACAAAATACCTTTAGGTTGCCGTCTTAACGCAACCACAAGTGCGGCCGTCGAAAACATGAAGGAAAGAATGGATAATGCTATCCATAAATCTCTCGGTGCGACGGCCGAACTTTTTTTCTTGTTCACTTGTTTACTGATCGCCATTTGACGCTCCTTCTTTCGAAGATTTGCTTTCAAACGCTTTTTGAACTTGGGATGAATTTCCATAGGGAGTTCTCCTTATACCTTTCAGGTAAAGGAGGCAGTTTATTTATCCAAACAGCCAAAGTTGGAAGCTGGTTCTACGGCTACGGCGGTAACATTTGCTTCGCTTTCTTTCGAAGCCAGGCGTGCTCCTTTAACCAAAAGCAAAGTTCGGCGCCGACTAGTAAAATGATGGAGGTGTAGTAGAACCACATAAGGAACACCACCACCGTTCCCGCAGCACCGTAAGCCGAAGCAACGGCAGTTTTTGAGAGATAAATTCCAAACAATTCTTTTCCAATTTCAAAAAGGCATGCGGTGATCACCCCAGAAAGCATAGCGGCCCATATTGGAACTTTGCGATTGGAAGAACTCCAATAGAGAAATCCTACTCCCACACTTGATAAGCCCAGCACGGAAAGTGTCGTTAAAGGTCCCAGAAAAACTCCGGTCCAGGACTCAAAGGTCTGAAGCGTAGAAACAACGATCGATGCCGTCAAAAATACGCAAAGGAAAAAGAGAATGAATGAAAATGACAATAGTCGACGAACAAACAGACCTGAAACTGCCTTACGCTTAATCCCCCAAATAACGTCAAAGGCATATTGAAGCTGAGCAAAAATCGCCGAACCGAAGATGAAAACACTCACGAGAGTTCCTATACCAGCAGCGGTTCGAAGGTTCGGCTGGCGCACCTGTTCCATCATCTGCTCGAGTGCCTCTACAGCTTGAACGCCTGCAAATACCCGCACCTGCACCATAATTTCGTCCATGGACGGCAGCGGAAGAAAACTCCACGCCAAAAGAATTCCCACCGTGAGCGGAGCAAGAGAAAGTAATCCAAAAAATGCGATCGACGCTGCCAATGTCGGCAAGTCATCATCGATCGTTTTGTTTACAAGGTCTCTAAACTTCACAAGCCGTCAGTTAACCCATTCCCGTGCCAAGAATATAGGAATTTTGGCTCATTCGAAGGTATATCGAAGATCAGATAATTTTTATCGTTTTTCGATAAATTATTATTGATAAACGAAAAAAGTTACGTAGAAGCTCAACCATGATGAGAAAGAATCTTCTTCTATGGATTGTTTATTGGTCATTGATTGCATCGGCGGTGATCGTCGGTATCTGCGCTTTGATCGCCATGGTCGCGCCCTTTGCCATGGAATATATTTTTAACCTGATTAGACTTCTTAGCGTCGAGAACGTCGATCCGGAAGATGCTGCTGTATTCCAATCGCTTTTAGAAATGGGGCCACCCTCTCTCGCGGCCTCTCTACCTTTGGGCTGGGTTCTAAGTGTAATTTTTGCCATTAAAACTTTTTTGTTCTGGAGAATGGCAAAACTTATCAAGGTCTGGATGGTTGGGATATTTGCATCTCCGCCTACTGTCCGCCAAATGACTCAACTTAGTATCGGGTTTTTCGTTTTGTATGCTCTCTGTATCGTTCACACCGTGTTGCTCGCAACTCCTTATGGTATGGCTTACGTTGCACCCGAACTCGCGCAGCAATCACGAACAGACATTCTATGGAACGCTATGATTTCCCACATCACGCCCAATCTCAATGATGCCACGGCCCTCCTTCTCGGAATTCTATTTTTAGGAGCCGCCCGTGCGCTGACCGATCACTTAAAACTAAAAGAGGAAGCCAATGAACTTCGTAAAGATGCGGAGCTCACCATTTAATGGGAATTATCGTTAACCTAGATCGGCAACTCGTCGAAAAAAAAATGCGCTTGAGCGATCTTGCGGATCAAGTGGGTATTTCGCTCGCCAATCTTTCGATTCTTAAGACTGGCAAAGCAAAGGCGATTCGATTTTCCACTCTTCGAAAGATTTGCGAAGTTCTAGACTGTCAGCCAGGCGATATATTGGAGTTCCAAAGCGGCGCGAAGCCCAGAAAGCGCCGTAGTCCTTAAAATCTTCACGCATGTTCCGACTTTTATTGATCGGACCAGGCTGCATTCGTTAGGGTAGCGCCTAGGAATTGGAGACGGGGTTTATGCGTGAAAGGAACTGTATCAATGAAAACAATCTTCAAAATCGTATCTGTTGCTCTTTTGTTGGGAGTCGTTTCGACTTCTGCGACCTTTGCAACTGATCCCGATCAACCAAACCAAAATGGTAACAGCGGTGGAGCTTACGCTAACACTCCTGGCCAAGTCCCGAATTGGACTGAAGAGCAAGCATCAGACTTTTGCTACGGCCAATATGTAAATCACTTTAATGAGTGTTTTGCGAACATCCATGACTCCGTGATTTGCGGTCAAGCAGCAGCAATGACATATCAAAGCTGTATGAGCTGGCTCGGATTCGGCCAAAACTAAGAACGGTCAGAAGACACGATTTTAAAAAGCCCGGGTACCACACCGGGCTTTTTTTACAATCGAATCGTATCGTTATTCATAAAATTCCGCGCAGCGTCAGAGAAAGCTATGCAATTTCTTTGAACATGTCGGAACGCCTTGTAAAATTGACAGACGTTTAGTCACAATTCGATCCATATTAAGGGGGGATTTATGAAATTAAGAGGAATTATTTTAGGAAGCTTTGTCCTAGTGCTGGGACTAATTATCAATGCTTGTAACGATAGTTCAAGCTCGGGCAGCGGAAGTATTGGCGCCGCCATCGGCGGACTATTTGCAAGCAGTGGTGAATCTTCAATTCACCCAGTTGAGAATGATACCTGCGGGGAATTTGATGGTGAACCGGGATCTGAGGAAGGAAATCCCAGCGGGGTATCTACAGCGGCTACCATCACGGCTGGGACCTACGGTTCTTCGTCGGAGTCCGTCACTGTGACAGCTGATGACGATTGTGAATCGGATGCCGAAAACGCTTTTGCTTCTTTTACGCTGACGGAAGACGTTGAAGGGGATTGCTCGAGTGGAGGCAATGTCACGATGAAATCCGGCAGCTCTGGAATCTTCCGAAACACTTCGGATTACGTTCCTGAGATTTATGGAACCTTTAGTTTTGTAGCCGGCGGCACCACTTACACTGACGTAAAATGTACCATTCGAATGAATGGATCTGGAACCATAGTAGCGGCAGAGTCCTCTTGCGAAGACTCTGCGGGTGGTGCGCTTTCCCTAACCAGCAGCGATACCTGTTCGTTTGGAGATTGAGAACACCGGGAGCGTTGGCTCAACCATCCTAAGTGCGGGGAGCCCAAAAATTGGAGTCCCAGGAGACGAATACCAATTTCGAGACAATTTTTTCCTCCGGCGAGGCGGACGATGCGTCCGAACGAAGGCGCGTACAAATGGTACGTAACTGAGTGAGAACCGAGGACAACGAAGCTGGAGGAAAAAATTGGCGTCCCCTGGGGGATTCGAACCCCCGTTACCTCCGTGAAAGGGAGGTGTCCTGGACCGGGCTAGACGAAGGGGACGCTTGATCTGATGAACGCTAACTGATCGAAAAACCTACCGCCAACTTCTTTTTTCACTTTTTCGCGACGAATTTAAATAAATAAAGCCCGGCGGGATTGGTCGTTAAGTTCTCCACTTTGGGATTTACAAGCCCGTAATACACATAGTGATAAAGCGGAATTGCTCCAGCATCGTCTAAAACAATCTTCTCGGCTTTCGCGAAAAGCTCCATGCGCTTCTTCGCATTGGACTCCGTCAATGCCTGATTGAAAATTTTGTCGAACTCGGCATTCGAGTACTCACCATAATTATTGGGAACGCCCGTTCGAAAGATGCTCAAAAATTCTGTGGGATCGGGGATATCCGTGACCCAGCCTTGCCGTGCCACCTGAAATTGATGGTTATCTAACTGCTTCGTGTAAACTTTCCACTCTGTGTTCTCGAGTTCCACATCAATATTGAGAGCCCTTTTCCACATCGATTTCACCGCTTGAGCGATCGATTTGTGTGACTCGGACGTATTGTATTTCAAAATCGTCTTTGGAAATCCCTTTCCGTCCGGATAACCCGCTTTCGCGAGCAACGCTTTTGCTTCATCAATACGTTTATCCATGGGCTTCAAATCGGAATAAAGCGAAGTAAAGTTCTTCACTGTCGGAGGAACGATTCGATAGGTCGGAAGCTTTCCGTCCTTCAAAATCTTATCCGTGATCTCCGCGCGATTGATCACCAAACTTAAAGCCTTTCGAACTTCGACCTGATTAAGCGGAGGCTGCTTCAAGTTGTAGAGATAGAAATAAGTCCCATGCGACGTCACATAAGAAAATTCCTTCTTAGCGCGAAGACCAGGAACAAGCGCCGGAGCAATGGTGTTATTTCCAGTCCAGTCAATCTGTCCGGAATTAAACATGTTGTAGACGACTTGTTGATCGTTCACCGGAAAGGCCACGAGACGATTTAATTTTACATTCTTCGCATCCCAATAATTTTCATTCTTCTCAGCAGTTATACGGTCATTCACTTTCCAGTCGGCCAATTTGAACGGTCCATTTGAAATATACTTCTTCGGATTCGTCCAACCTTCCGCATCTATACTCATCATGCTCGGATGCACGGGCATGAATGACTTCGACGTCATAAGCTCTAAAAAGAGTGGGCTTCCATTGATCAGAGTCATTTCGATCGTCGAAGGATTTACAATGCGAATACCGATTTTGCTCTCTAAGCCTTTGCGCTCCTCAGCAGTTTTCCCTGCGATATATTCTTTGGCTCCCGCGATATAGTCCGTGAAATATTCCGGATAAGGACAGGCCGTCGTAGGATCCATCGCGCGGATGAATGAGTTCCGAATATGCTCCGCCGTCAACGCGTCCCCATTCGACCACTTCAAGTTGGGTCGCAATTTGAAGGTCAAAAGTTTCCCACCCTTAGTGGCCTTATATTCAGAGGCGATTCCAGGAACGACTTTTGAATAGGTGACGTCCTTGGTGAGCAGCCCCTCGAAGAGAGAAATCATGTGTTGAGACACATCTTGGGTCGAACTGCGATGCGGATCCATGCTCTCCGGCTCGGCGCCGTTATTGAAATAAAGCTCGTTGGGAGGGGTTGCAGATAAAAGAAAGCTAGAAATTACGCCTAATAGGAATGTTTGCATGCCCCATGGAATGGTAGACGCCCGTAAAAATCAAGGATTCTTGGGCCCTATCCGAGTTTCTGTTATAAGTAGCCACCGATGCAGGTTTCCACCCCCCAATTTCGAGCTTCGCTGGAGATCCGGGACCCCATTCACGGCCCCATCGTCATGGTTCCGGAGGAGGTCCAAATTGTCGACTCTCCTTATATACAGCGCCTTCGGAGCATCAAACAAACGGGGTTTGCGGAATTGGCCTTCCCAGGTGCCACACACAA
>ERZ761602.3873-NODE-3873-length-20290-cov-9.992637_pt1 | contig 20290 bp, 18 predicted proteins | sample MGYA00512165_ERZ761602 | MGnify/ENA primary metagenome ERZ761602 (study PRJEB28899, sample SAMN02445085) | bioreactor sludge metagenome | biome: EBPR sludge; isolation source: Thorneside wastewater treatment plant | place: Australia: Brisbane, Thorneside... | reverse complement strand
GGGGGGGCGGGGGCCGGCGAGGCCCCAGCCCCACCCGCGGTTTCTTGATAGCTCCTCCGGGCCACTGGAGTGCGAATGCGCCTGTCCGAGCTCGTGTCGAAGGCCCTGGAAGAGGACGTCGGCCCCGGAGACCTGACCACCGACGCGACGGTGCCCGCGGGGCGCGGCGGGGCGGCCATCATCCGGGCCAAGCAGGACCTGGTCATGTGCGGCAGCGAGGCGGCCGCCGAGGTCTTCAGCCAGCTCGGGGCCAGCTACCAGGCCTTGCGGGCGGACGGCGAGGCGGTCGCCTCCGGCGAGGAGCTGGCCCTGGTCGAGGGGCCGCTGCGGTCGCTGCTGACCGGCGAGCGGGTGGCGCTCAATTTCCTGATGCGGCTGTGCGGCATCGCCAGCCACACCCGGCGGGTGATCCAGGCCGCGCCGGGGCTGCGGGTGCTGGACACCCGCAAGACCACCCCCCTGCACCGGGCCCTGGAGCGGCGTGCGGTGCGCATCGGGGGCGGCGGCAACCACCGGTTTGCCCTCTACGACGGGGTGCTGATCAAGGAGAACCACATCATCGCCGCCGGGGGCATCGCCGTGGCGGTGGCCTCGGCCCGCGCCAGCGCTCATCACCTGCTGCGCATCCAGGTCGAGGTCGAGCAGCTCGACCAGATCGACGAGGCGATGGAGGCCGGCGCCGACGCGCTGCTGCTGGACAACATGGACGATCCGACCCTTGTCCAGGCGGTCGCCCGGGCCCGGGGGCTCGCCCTGCGCCGGGGCGCGCCGGTGCTGCTGGAGGCCAGCGGGAACATGCGCGCCGAGCGGCTGCCGGGGGTGGCCGCCGCGGGGGTGGACCTGGTCAGCATGGGCGGGCTGATCCACCAGGCCCCCTGGGCCGATCTCTCCATGCGGATCGTCGCGGCGCAGACCCGCTGACAGGCTCTTGACAGGGCCTGCCCGTGCTCGGCCGGACCGTGCAGTATGGTGAGGGCTATGCAGACCACCCGAACGGGGCTGCTGTGCGGACTCGCCTTGGTTGGTGCGGCGTGCGGCTCGAGCCCGGAGCAGCAGCGCGTCGCCCAGGACGAGGCCCAGGTCGCCGAGATCGTCGCTCGTGGGCCCGACGAGGCCATCGCGGTGCGCGAGGGGGCGCTGCGCATCGAGGATCCCATCCGGCGCACGGCGGCGGTGATGGAGTGGCTGGAGCGGCACCAGGGCCGGCTGGACCTGGGGGCGGCGCAGTCGGCCTGCGAGGTGCTGGCGGATCCGGGCCGCTCGTACTGCATGCGACGGGCTGGCTCGCCGCACCTGCACGCGCCGACGCCATGATGATCTCGCTCCTCGCCTTGACGCTGAGCCTGGGCTGCTCCCGAGCGCCCCCCGACGCCTGCGCCGACTACGCCTCCAACCCGGCCACGCTCGGCTGGTGCCGGGTCGAGAAGGCCGGCGAGGCGGACACGATCGAGGAGGCCCGCTGCGATGGCCTGGGGGAGCACGAGGAGGCCTGCCGGGTGCGCTGGGTCCAGGCCCACGCCGAGCGTGAGCAGAGCGAGCTGCTGGCGGCCTGCTCGACCGATGAGTGCCGCTTCGTCGCCATGGACTGGAAGCCGCTGCCCCTGCGCCGCCAGCTCGAGGGCTGCGCAGGGCTGGGCATGTTGGCCAACCCCTGCCGGGTCCACGCGGCGGTGCGCTTCTTCGGTGCGCGGCCCAGCCTGGAGGGCCAGCGCCGGGAGCTGGCTGGCCTGGAGGAGCACGCCTTCGTCCTGGGCAACCAGGCCGGCTTCGCGCGCTACTGCGGCATCGAGGTCGACTGCAGCCTGTACGGCGCCTACGGTGGGGCTTGCGAGGAGGTCGGCCGGTACGGTCGGATGGGGGGCGAGTGCTCCTCGTTCCGGGTCACCTTCCCCCGACCCTGAGCTGTTGCTGCCAGACCGCCCTGCCCGTCAGCGGATCTCGTCCTGCGTCAGCTCCAGGGCCGCGAGGCGCTGGGCCGCGGTCGTCGTCAGCGGCTCGCTGGAGATCACCCAGAGGATGATGGTGGTGCCCTGGTCCGTGCTGGTCGCGGCGGGCTCGCCGAGCACGTTGCGCATCCCTTGCAGCAGGATCTCCAGCTCCTCGGGCGGGAAGAGCGAGGCGTGCAGGGCCACCGCCCCGATGCCGATGGCGTCCATGCGGGCCTGGACCAGGCCTCCTCCGTTCGAGCCGGACAGGGCCCAGGCGGCCACCCAGTCGGCGACCGGCCGGCGGCGATCCTCGACCGGCGAGACGTTCAGGGCGTCGGTGAGGATGGGCCGCCCGTGCATCGCGGCGTATCCGACCGCGCGTCGCGAGAGCCGGACCTCCTGGTCCCGGGTGAAGCCGACGAAGTGCGGCCAGATGTCGAGCACCGCCCGTCCCTGGGGCGCGGACTGGTAGGCCGAGGGGGCCTCCCAGGGGGTGCTTCCGGTGCGCAAGGGCAGGCCGGCGCCGACCAGCACGTCGAGCAGGCCGGCGGCGAGCAGCAGCCCGGCGATCCTGGGGCGGATGCGGCCGATCTCGGTGAGGAGCAGAGCGCCGACCACCCCGAAGGCCAGGGTGGCGCTCAGCACGAGGCGGTCGGGGAAGCGCATGAAGGCGCCGAGCCCGGCTTCGGCCAGCGGGGAGAGCAGCCAGGGCATGCCCGGGCCGGTCCGGAACAGCTTCAAGGTGGGCCCGAGCGAGAGCAGCGTGAGGAGCAGCCCGACCAGCAGCAGGCGTCGTGCCCCGGGGCGGTTGGTGCCGGGCACGAAGGGATGGAAGATCGCCAGGAGGAAGGCGGTCGTGCCGATCAGCGCCCCCTGGGAGTGCAGCGCGTGGTCCACGCCGGGGGTGCGCCAGAAGAGCGTCGCCAGCCGGGCAGAGCCGGTGGTCATCATGGCGATGCTGGTCTGGGGGTCGGGGGTGAAGCGCCGGGCTTCGGTCGGGGCGGAGAGGTACAGGGCGACGAAGGCGAGCCCGGCCAGCAGGACCGCGCCGGTCATGACCAGCAGCGGCCCGCGCGAGGCCGAGCGGCGCAGCAGCGATCCCCCGACGATGGCCACCAGCAGGAGGGTGGCGCTGATGCCGGCATAGGCGGTCGTCAGCAGGCAGAGCGCCCAGCTCGCTGCGGCCAGCAGGGCATCGCGAGGGCTGCCCTCGGGCCCGGTCGCCTTCAGCGCGAAGAGGGCCATCCAGGGCAGCCAGGGGTTGAGCACGTTGAAGGCGTAGCCCTCGAGGATGAACATCGCGCTGAGGCCGGAGAAGCCGTAGGCGAGGCCGGCCAGCAGGGACCAGGGGAAGGTGGCCCCCATGCGGCGGGCGAGCTGCTCGGCCGCGAGGGCCGAGATCGGCGGCCCCAGCAGGATGCAGAGGGAGTTGGGGACGGTGGGAGAGAGGAAGAAGAGCAGCTTGGCGAGCAGGAAGAAGACGAAGGAGTCCCCTCTGACCAGCAGCTGGCCGCTGGGCCAGTTGAGGAGATCGGGCTGAAAGGGGTTGCCAGCCCGCGCCACGGCCGCGCTCAGGCCGAGGGTGTTGGGCGCGTCCATCTGGATGGCGATGTTCAGGCCGAAGGGATCGGTGACCAGGGGCCAGGTCCAGACGAGGTTGAGCGCGAGGGCCAGGGCGAAGGTGGCCCGGCTGGGCGTGGAGGCGAGGTTCACCACCCCAGCCGCTCCCGCCGGAGCACCTTGACCATGCTGGCGACGAGCACCGTCAAGACCACCATCCATGAGGCGCCCGCGTAGAAGTTCTGCCCCTCTTGAGCCGCGATCGGCGAGCCGGGCCAGGTCCCGGCGACCTGGTGGCAGCGCAGCATGTTGCCCAGCTCGACCACCTGGAAGCTGACGATGGAGCTGCGAGAGTCGGGGGTGTAGACGACCCCGGAGTAGACGACGTGCTCGGTGTTGGACTGGTCGTGGACCGTGATCCGGGTGGTCAGCTCGCGGACGAAGGGGCCGCGATCGACCCCGGTCCAGGTCCCGTCGCCGGCGGCGTCGTGGAAGGAGGTGCCGTCGTCGGCCAGCTCCACCGTGCGGGAGGTGCCCTGCCGGCTGAAGATCACCTTGACCGAGCTGGCCTCGACCGTCTCGGGCAGGGAGACGGTGAAGTGGATGTTCTGCGTAGACGCCGACTGGGACATGGATCGCATCGGGCTGGAAATGGAGTGCCCTTTATAGGATCATGCGGGCGCCCTTGGGGCCGCTGTCAACAGGAGTCGTGCTGCACCCTGCTCCACCACGACCCGACAGGGGGGGGACCCCACCCTCCTCGACCCCGCGCGCCGCCCTGGTGCCGCGCCTCGGTCCGCTCCCGGCGGGCTGGCCCGCCATCGGCCTGCTCTCCCTGCTGGTCGCCTGGGCCCTCTGCCTTCCGGCCAGCCTCAGCCCCAGCCGGCTGATCGTCGGTGGCGCGCCGGACCTGCCCGGCCTGACCCACACCGCCAGCCAGATGGCCCTGCGCGGCCCCGGGACCTGGGCGCACAGCCGCCTGATCATGTACCCCTCGCTGCACAACCTCTACAGCGAGTTCAGCTTCCCGGCGGACGGGCTGCTCGCCGCTCCGCTGATCTCGCTGCTGGGGTGGCCGGCCGGCTTCACCGTGTTCTCGGTGCTCTCCCTGGCCCTGGCGGGGGCCTCGGCGGGCCTGCTGGCCTCCTCCTGGTGGCGCTCCCTGCCCGCGGGGCTGCTGGCCGTGATCGCCCTGCAGACCAGCGGGGTGGTGCTGCGCGAGCTCTACGAGGGCCGGCTCACCCACCTGATGGGGCTGGCCCTGGCGCCCGTCGCGGTCGGCTTCTTCTGCCGGGGCGTGGTCGAGGACCGGGGTCGCTGGTCCTTCCTCGCCGGGCTGGCCGTTGGTGGCTCGGCGCTGATCTTCTGGTACCAGGCGGTCTGGGTCGGGTTGATGCTGCTGGCCATCTTCCTCCTGGGGGCCCTGGAGCGCCTGCCGGTCCTGCGCCAGACGGCCTGGGGCGCGCTGGGAACCATGCTGCTGGCCGGCTTCCCGTTGATCTACACGGCCCTGCACGCCGGGGCCCATCCCGGCTCGCAGCTGGGCGCCTGGGATCTGATCGAGGAGATCCCGGGCCAGCCGGTCCCCCTGGTCGCGCTACTCGAGACCCGGGACCTGGGCGATATGGGCTACCGCACTGGGGCCTGGGCGCCCCGGCCGCTGCTGCTGGGCGCCTGCCTCCTGGGGCTGGCGGCGGGGCCGGCCCGACGGATCCTGGTCCCGGTGGCCTGGATCCTCCTCGCGGTGCTGCTGGCCGAGGGGCCGATCTTCGGCCTGCCCGGGGCCCGCATCATCTCGCCGGTGATCCTGCAGAGCCTCGTCCCGCTGATGCGGCGCTACTGGTGGCCGGATCGTTACCTGATGGTGGCCTGCCTGGGGGTCGCCCTGCTGGTCGGCGGAGGCCTCGTCGCCTGGCTTCAGCGGCTGCCGACCCCCCGGCGGCGCCTCGCCCTGGCCCTCTCCGGCGCAGCCTTGCTCTCCGAGGCGGCCCTGCTCCTGCCGACGCTGCCGATGAGCTCGACGCCCGCGCCCGACCCGGATCGTGTGGCCGCCCTGAGCCTGCGCAGCGGGCCCCTGCTGATGGTGCCGGTTCGCGACCTCGACCCCGACGCCCGGAACCGGGTCTGGTACAGCGAGCGGCTCTTGGAGCAGATCGCACACCAGCGGCCCTTGTTGACCGGCCCGATGAACCCGGAGGCGGTGGTGGCGGGCCCCCTCTACCGGGCCTTCTGGACCGGAGGGCTGCTGCGGGCGATCCGCGACTGTGAGGACAAGGAGCCGCTGGATCGAGGGGAGGGCTGGGCGGAGGAGGTCGAGGCCTCCAAGGGCCAGCTCTACCGCGCCGGTCTGCGCTCGATCACCGCCGACCCGCTGCTGGAGGGACCGCCGGAGGTCGCCGAGGCCTGGCGAAGCTGCCTGGAGACGCTGCTGGGCCCGCCGAGCGCGCAGGAAGGGCCCTTCCGCATCTACGAGCTCAGCCCTCCGACCCAGGAGCCGGCTGCACCTGCACCTGCACCTGCACCTGCTCCAGCACCAGCACCGGAAACCGAGCCCCCACCAGGGTGAGGAGGCGGTCGAGGGCCGGCGATCCGGCGGGCTGGTCCATGGACCGGGGGTCGGTGACCAGCAATGCCAGCGGCGCGCCGTCGACCAGCGCGAGCTCGCGGGCGGCGGCCAGGATCTCTTCGGGCAGGGCGCCGTCGGCGATCACGAGGGGCTGCAGGGCCGGCGGCAGCGAGGGCGGCGGAGGGCCGATCAGCAGCAGGCGGCGCGACCCCAGGGCCTGGAGGGTGGGCTCCAGCTCGCTGGGCGCGAGGAGGCGTGAAGGCACTGGCGAGGCCTCCGCCCCGAGGATGGCTGCGGCCCGGGGACCTCCTCGGACGACCAGGGCCATGCCCAGGCCCAGGCCCGCCGAAAGCGAGGCCGCCACCAGCGCCCACAGCGCCGCGGTGACGGCCCAGACGGTCTCCGAGACCGGGCCGATGAGGGCGCCCTGGTCGGAGGCGGGCGGCCGGCCCTCTTCGCCGTCGACGGGACCGGAAACCTCGGGGGTCCCCTCGCCGATCTGCATGGTGCGCTCGTTGTGGATGCGCACCCAGATCCAGGTCCCGCCCTCGTGCTTGCCGCGCGCCTTCCAGGTGGTCTTGCCGTCGCTGACCTCGAAGCTGGTGGTCGTGCCGTCCCAGCCGTCCAGGCTGACGCTGAAGACCCGGTCGTTGGCGTGGGGGTCGGCGCCGGTGCCGTCGTCGACCGGCAGCAGGGTCTGGCCGTCCAGCGCGCCCAGCCGCACCCTCGGGGGACCCTTCAGGTTGGACTTCGGGTCGTGGAGCTGCAGGACGATGGTGGCGCTGCCATCGCTCCCGCGGGGGGGCGGCGGGGCCTGCTGGGCCGGGGCGGGCTGCAGGAGCACGGCCAGGAGTAGCGTCGGCCACACGATCATCGGACCTCCGCCTGCAAGCGCTGCCAGACTGCCACCCGATCCTCGCGAGCGCCCGCCAGGGGGGCCTCGCTGACCGTCCACAGCCAGATGCGCTCGCCATGGTCGCTGCTGCGGGCGGTCGGGGGCCCGAAGAGGCGGTCCAGGCCCGCGCTCAGCTCGGCCTGCTGGGTCGCGGTGAAGAGGTCCATATGGACCGCGACCGCCCCGACCCCCAGCGCCTCCAGCTCGGCCCGGGTCTGGTCGTCCTGGGCCGCGCGCCCCTCGCTCGCGCGGTCCAGCAGCCAGTCGGACATCGGCGCCCGGCCGTCTTCGACGTTGGACACGTTCAGCGCGTTGCTGAACACGGGTCGCTTGTGGAAGGCCGAGTAGCCGACGGCGCGTCGGGAGAGCCGGGTCTCGTGGACATCGTTGCGGCCGAAGTAGCGGGGCCAGAGGTCCAGCACGGCGCGCCCCTGGGGGGCCGAGGCGTAGGCGGTCGGCGGGGCCCACGGGCGGTGCCCGACCCGGCCGGGCAGGCCCACGATGGCCATGGCCTCGACGACTCCAGCCCCCAGCAGCAGCAGGGCGCCCGCCCGGCGGCTGGCGGCGATCTCGCTCAGGCAGCGCGCGGCGAGCAGGGCCAGCGCGAGCGAGGCGGGGTGCAGCAGGCGCTCGGGGAAGCGCAGCCAGGCCCCGGCGCCCAGCTCGGCCAGCGGGGCCAGCAGCCAGGGGATGCCCCGATCGGTGCCCCACAGGGCCAGCTCGTTGCCCAGGGAGAGCATGACCAGGAGGAGGCCTCCGCCCAGCAGGCGCCGGCTGCCCTCGGGCGGGCGTAACAAGGCGCCCAGGCTGGCCAGGGCCAGGGCCAGGGAGCTGAGGAGCGTCCCCTGGGAGTGCATGGCCAGGTCGACCGAGGGCGTGCGCCAGAGCAAGGTCCCCAGGTGGGCCGAGCCGGTTCGCATCATGGCCGCGGAGGTGGCGAGGTCGGGCACGGCGCGGCGGCCGTCCTCGGGAGCAGAGAGGAAGAAGGCGGTCCAGCCCAGGCCCAGCACGAGCACCAGCCCCAGCATCAGCGCCGCCGCGCGGGGGAGCTGGCGGTGCCGGAGCACGCCTCCACCCACCAGGGCGAGGAGCAGCAGGCTGGCGCCGATGCCAGCGTAGGCGCTGGTCAGGACGCAGAGCAGCCACATCGCCGCGGCCAGCCCCGCGTCGCGCAGCCGACCTTCGGGGCCGCTGGCGAGCAGCGCCGCCCCGACCATCCAGGGCAGCCAGGGGTTGAGCAGGTTGAAGCCGTAGCCCTCGAGCACGGCGGTGGCCTGCAGGCCCGAGAAGCCGTAGCCGACCCCGGCCAGCAGCGACCAGGGAAAGGCCGTCCCCAGCCGACGCGAGACGGACTCCGCGGCCAGCGCGGAGATCACCGGGCCGGCCAGGATGCAGAGGGCCAGCGGCATGGCGGGCGGGCCCCCGGCGAGCAGGCGCGCCAGGGCGAAGTAGACGAAGGAGTCGCCGCGGACGAGGTTCTGGCCCCAGGGCCAGGCCAGGCGGTCGGGGTGCAGGGGGTCCTCGGCCTCGGCCACCGCCGCCGCCAGCCCCAGGGTGTTGGGGCTGTCCATCTGCAGGGCGATGTCCAGGCCCCAGGGGTCGCTCGCCAGCGGCCAGCTCCAGGCCGCCGACAGGGCCGAGAAGAGGACCAGGGCCAGGCCGAGCTCGAGGGCGCGCCTCACCAGCCCACTCCGGTCCGGCGGGCGACGTGGACGAAGCTGGCGACGATCACGAAGCAGAGGCCGGTCCAGGCGGCGCCGATGTAGATCGAGGCGGCCTCGGGGATCAGGATGGCCGATCCGGGCCAGGCGGCGGTGACGAGCTGGGCACCCCAGGGCTCCTGCGGGTCCTGGGTGGTCTTCAGCTGCCAGGCGATGACCGCGCTGCGGGCGTCGGCCACCGCGACCGTGCCCCAGAAGACCTGGTGGGGGGTGCCGTCGAGGTCCGAGACCAGGACGCGGGCCTGCACCTCTCGCACGGGCGGGCCGACGTCGACCCCGGTCCAGACCCCGTCCCAGGGGATGTCGCCGTCGATCAGCCCGTCGTCGCTCAGCCGGACCTCACGCTCCTCTCCCAGGCGGCTCCAGAGGAGGTTGACCTCGGCGATCTCGCCGTCCATCGGGCCGGCGACGTGGAACAGCAGGGTCTGGCTGGGCGCGGACATCGCCGGGCATTCTGACAGAAGCGGGGGAGGGGAGGGGGGCCTGAGGGATCAGCGGAAGACGCGCTCCTCCCAGCCCGGGTCGAGGGCGTCGTGGTTGGGCTGGCTCAGCCCGGGGTAGACCGGGTGGCCTCGCACCAGCAGCACCCACAGCAAGACGAAGGCGGCGTGGATCAGGGCCAGGCTGCGGGGACGCGGGGCCAGGCGAGCCAGGGCGATGCTGGCGACGGCGCACATCAGCAGCCAGCTGCCGTGGAAGAAGGTCTCGGGCTTGGCCATCCTCCAGAAGCCGGGGACCGCCGCCCGGACGGCCATGTAGAGGGGGTTCTCGACGCCTGGCAGCAACAGGGGACCCAGCGAGAGCAGGAAGAGCAGCCCACCCGCCAGCCCGGCGAAGCGCACCCGGGGGTCGCCGCGCAGGGTGAAGGCGCCGTAGGCGGCGAGGCCGACCGCGAGGGGATGGAGGGCCCGCCAGAGCTCCAGCCGGTTCCACCGCGGCGGGACCAGGGTGAAGCTGTCCAGGGCGGCGCGCTCCCACAAGAAACGCTCGGGATCGCCCAGGCTCTGAGGGCCGTGCATCAGGGCCCACTGCATCAGCACCAGCGGCGAGGCCATCAGCGCGCAGGCGCCCAGGGCCAACAGCAGGCGCCCGGCCGCCCGGCGTTCGGCGGCGGGGCGGGTCGACCGCAGGGCGGGGAGCACGCAGGGCGCGGCGATGGCCCCGATCGCGGCGCCCACCAGCCCCAGGTAGAGGTTGTTCCAGGACATCAGGGCGAAGAGCAGGCCGGCGAGCCCGGGCCAGAGCCAGGGCCTGGAGCCCTTGGATCGATCGAGCGCCCAGGCGCGGTGCAGGGCCCAGAGGAAGAGGGGCAGCCAGAAGATGGCGGCCTTCTCGATGGTGTACCAGTTCAGGTCGCGGAAGACGTGCAGGCCCATCCCCCAGGCGAAGGCCAGGGGCAGGGCGACCCGCCCGCTGCCGCAGAGATCGCGCAGCAGCAGCCAGGCCGCCCACCAGGCCAGCGCCGGGTAGAGCAGGGCCTGCAGGTTGAAGGCGCCCAGCGGGCTGGCGACGAGGTCCAGCAGCGCGGTGACCCAGAGGTGGCCGGTGTGGACGCCGATGAGCCGGGCGGCCGGATCGGAGGCGGCTTGGAGGGGGTGGAGCAGCATCCGCTCGTGGACGCCGTCCAGGTAGAAGAGCAGGCTGCCTTCCTTGTCGAGGGTGGGGAAGGCGCCGTAGACGTAGCGCTCCAGGGTCCAGGCCAGCGGCGCGGTCAGGATCACCGCCTGGCCGCCGATGAAGAGCATGGCACGCAGGGCCTGCGGCGGGCGGCGAGCGAGGGCGAGCGCGGTCAGCAGGGCGCCGATCAGCAGGCAGGCGAGCCAGGCCTCGGGCAGGTCGGCCAGCCCCGCGGGGACCGTCACCTGGCGCGGATCGGGAGGAGGACCGTACATCCCGGCCACGCTACTGGGTGCGGATGATCCCTGCCAGCCCGATCGCGCCCGCCCGCTCCTGCGTCGACCCGGCCCTCGGTCCCGAGGGAGCGCGGGCGACGACCGAGCTGCTCGCCTGGTACGATCGGCACGCCCGGCGGCTGCCCTGGCGGCCCGAGCGCCCCGAAGCGCGCGACCCCTGGTCCACCTGGGTCTCGGAGGTGATGCTCCAGCAGACCCGGGTGGAGACGGTGGGGCCCTACTTCGAGCGCTTCATGGCTCGTTTCCCCACCGTGGGCAGCCTCGCCGAGGCGCCCCTGACCGAGGTCCTGACCCTCTGGTCGGGCCTGGGCTTCTACGGTCGGGCGCGCAACCTGCACGCCGGGGCGCAGATCGTCGCCGCGGTGGGGCGCTTCCCGACGGACGAGGCGGGCTGGCGGGCCCTGCCGGGGGTGGGCAGCTACATGGCCGGCGCGATCGGCAGCATCGCCCAGGGCCTCGATCTCCCAGCCGTCGACGGCAACGCCGTCCGGGTGCTCTCGCGCTTGTGGGCGGCGCAGGGCTCGGTCGCCGACTTCTCGCGCCTCGCCCGCGCGATGCTGCCGCGAGGCCGGGCCGGCGCCTTTAACCAGGCCCTGATGGACCTTGGCAGCTCCGTCTGCACCCCTCGCGCCCCTCGCTGCGAAGCCTGCCCGCTGGCCGGGGGCTGCCGCGGGCTGGCCGCGGGCCTGTTGGCCGAGCTTCCCCCGGTCGTTCGCCGCGCGGCGGCTCCACGGCGCGAGGCGGTCGGCCTCGTCCTCGAAGATGAGGGGCGCCTGCTGCTTGCGCGTCGCCCTCCGTCGGGCCTCTACGGAGGCCTCTTCGAGCTGCCTGGGGACCTGCTGGCCGAGGGGGAGTCGGCCGCCGAGGCGGTGGTCCGGGTCGGCCTGGAGCGGCTGGGCCTGGAGCTTCAGCCCCAGGACGAGCGAGGCCGGGTCGAGCACACCCTCAGCCATATGCGGCTGGTGCTGCGGCTGTTCCCGGTGCGCGAGCGCGGCGTGCTCCTGCTCGCCGAGCCGAGCTTCTACACCGACCTCGCCTGGGTCGACCCCGCCGCGCCCGGCGACCTGCCGCTCTCGCGCCTGGCCCGGAAGGCCTTCGAGCTGCTGCTCCGCCGCTGATCAGAGACAGCGGGTGGGGCTGGGGCCTCAGCGCCCGGGGGACCCATCCGATCAGCATGTGGTCCTGGGGGACGTCAGGTGGGGCTGGGGCCTCAGCGCCCGGGGGACCCATCCGGCTCGTCGAGGAGCTGGCCGGACAGCGCGTCGCGCAGCCAGTCCAGGCAGGCCAGCAGGGCGGGCTCGTCCCGGCTGTCGAGGATGACGATGACGGTGTAGGGACGCTGCTCGTAGCGAGGGTAGCTGCCGATGGCGACCTGGGGCCAGCGGGCCTGGGCGAGGCGCAGGCGCCCGGCGATCAGCGACTCGGCCTCGGTGGTGACGAGGCGCCGGCTGAGCGAGGGGGTCCCGCCGAAGCGGTGGGCGATGGCTAGGAACCGGGCGCGGAAGAGGGCCGGCACGCCGGGCAGGATGACGATGTTCTCGACCACGACCTGGGGGAAGGCGATCTCGCCGTCCCACCACAAGCTGGCCCCGGCTGGCGCGTCGGCCATACGCAGGGCGTCCTCGGTGATGCGCTCGACCAGCCGGGCCCGGAGCACGGCCTCGAGCTCGGGCAGGCGCTGGACAGGGCGGCCGAGGCCTCGGGCGATGCCCTCCATGGTCACGTCGTCGTGGGTCGGGCCCACGCCGCCGCTGGTGAAGGTCCAGTCGAAGCGGCGGCTGCAAACGGCGACCTCTTCGCCGATGGTCTCGACCTCGTCGGGGATGACGCTGATGCGGCGCAGGTCGATGCCCAGGGCGCGGCAGCGGTCGATCAGCCAGGGGCCGTTGTCGTCGCGGAACTTCCCGGTGAGGATCTCGTCGCCGATGATCACCAGCGCCGCGGTGGGGGGCCGCGGAGGGAGGGGGCCGAGGTGAGAAGTGGGCGACACATGGGCCCTTTAGCACCCCCCAAGCCCGACTGAGGCGGCTACAATACGGAGGCTCGCAAGGCTCACCTCAGGACATCCGATGAAGGATTTCCTCTCCCGACTCGAACCAAAGCGGTTTCCCGTGGTCGGAAGGGTACGCGAGGCGTTGGCGATGAAGCTGGGCTACCCAAGCCACGGGCTGCGGATCACGGTCCGCCTGCAGGACACCGTCGTCGCTCAGCGCGTCGTCTGGGCGCCCCCGGTCGGAAGCCTGCTCTCTGGCAGCGCCACGCTGGTCCTGCTCAGCCTGCTGCTCTCGCTCTCGGCGGGGGCCGGCCTGGACTTCCTGGGCCTGCTCAGCCCTTTCGTCTCGCAGCTGCTGCTGGTGGTCCTGACCCCGGCGGCCCTGGCGATGGCCGTCGCGGCCCTGGCCTGGCCGCGCGAGCAGGTGATCGGCTCGACAGGGGCCGACGCCGTCCCCACCTCGGACGGCCAGGCCCTGGCCTCGGTGCGCTGGAGCCCGGGGGCCTCGCCCGTCCTGGTGCTGGCCGGCGGCTCCGAGGGCTCCCGCAGCATGGAGCCCGGCGATGTCTGGACCTGGCGCTCCGGCGAGGTCGCGGTCGACATCCTGGCCCAGGAGCGCGAGGTCGCCCGTCGGCTGCCGCTGGATCCCCTGGGCGACATCGCCCTGGTGGTGGTGATCCTGACCCTGTATGTCGGCATGGCGCAGGCCCGGCTCTTCATCGGCATGGCCCCGCAGACGGCCGCGGCCCCCCCCTCGCACTCGATGAGCCCGGAGCTGATCGCCCGGCTGCTCGAGAAGGACCTGGACGGCGAAGAAGAAGGCTGGACCCAGCCGACGGACCGACCCGAGCACGAGCGTCAGAACCCCGGCGTCTACATGCCCGCCGGCAACACGGGGCCCATGACCCGGGCGGGCGGCGGCAGCGAGCAGGGCGAGGACCCGATCCGGGGGCCCCAGCCCGAGGACCAGGAGCCCGCCGCCGACCCGGCCCTGGCGGACGAGCCCGACGATGCGGCCCTGGCGCTGGCCAGCCCGCCCGAGACCCCCCAGGAGCTGGAGCTGCCCGACGCGTCCGAGCCGGCCTCGCTGGCCGAGACCGAGCTCGAGCAGCAGGCCAACGAGCCCAGCCGGCCCCTGGATCCGGTCGAGCGCTTCATCGGCTGGGGCTTCAAGGACTGGCTGGACGCCTCGCCGCAGCGGGAGAAGCTGGACCCGCGGGTCGAGCGCCACCTGATGCTGGCCCGCGCCCGCCTGCGCCTGGACCCCGACGACTACGGCGCCCTGCAGATGGTGGGCCACTACGCCTACCTCGCCGAGAACGCCGAGCTCAGCCAGGCGACCTTCCGCCGCTTGACCGAGAAGTACCCCGAGGACTCCGCCGGCTACAACAACCTGGCCTTGACCTACAAGCGCACCCAGGAGTGGACCCAGGAAGAGGCCCTCTATCGAAAGGCCCTCCAGCTCGAACCTGACGATCCCGTCGTGCTCAACAACCTGGCGGTGAACCTTGCCCACCAGGGGCGCTTCGACGAGGCCCTCGGCCTGATGGCGCTCCTCGAAGAGATCGATCCCGACGATCCATACAGTGATCTGCACCGCGCAAAGGTGTACGCTGCGATGGGGCGTAAGGACCGCGCGTTCAAGTACCTCAAGCGTGCCCTGGACGGAGTTGAGAGACTGGACACCCTCCACCACATCGAGTTTCGCCAGGATCTGCGGCTGGAGCCCTTGCTGGCCGAGCTGCGGACCGAGCCTCGATACGAGCGCCTGCTCTACAAGATCTACGGCTCCGAAGCCGAGGCCTTGCTCAAGCCGGCGCAAGGGAGAGGCCGTGGGTGATCTCTCGGTGCAGGTGCGGATGGGTGGCTCGGTGGTCGAGGACCGGGTCGTTCGGGTCGGGCGGACCGCGCGGATCGGTGAGCATGCGCGCTCGCTGGTCCACTTCCCGGGTGCCGACATCCTGGTGGTGCGCGCGGGGCGGGATCTGCTGGTCCGCGGGCGTCGGCTCGAGCAGGGCGACTGCCTTCAGCTGACCCTCGGACCGCTGGAGGTCAGCATCGAGCACACGCTCAAGGGACACCTCCAGTCCGAGCTGAGCGGTCACTTCGACGCCCGCTTCCTCGCGGTGGTCCTGACGGCCTCGGCCATGGGGGCCTGGCTGGACTCGATCGACACCTGGATCGAGCGGGATCCGCTGGCCCTCTCCCTGCGGGCCGGGCGGCAGGAGCTGGTGACGCCCGACTTCTTGTCGACCCGCGGCGAAGCCAGCGTGCAGCGCCCGACGATCGGGCAGGTCGAGCACGAAGATCCGCTGCTCCCACCGCAAGACGAGTTCGACCTCGCGCAGGGCCCCCGCCACCTGCCCGACGACGCCGAGTCCGGGACGGGCTGGCACGCCTGGTACCGCAGCGCGGTGCCTCGCGGGGACACCCTGGGCGATGGCATGGACCGCCTGCGGCTGAACCCCAGCGACGCCAACGGGCACCGGATGATCGCCCAGGCGGCCTACGACGGCGAAGACTTCGAGCTGGCGGCCTGGCACCTGCGCTGGCTGGTGGCCAACCACCCCGGCGAGCGCAACGACATCCTGCGCCTTGCTCGGGTGGAGAAGCGTCGGGGGCGGCACGCGCGGGAGATCGACCTGTACCGGGTGGTCCTGAACGACCACCCCAACAGCACCGAGGCGCTGGAGGGGCTGGCCGTGGCCATGGCCCGCCTGGGCCGGCTGGACGAGGCCCGCTCGATGCTGGACGAGCTGGAGACCGCCGCGCCGGACGCGCTCGGGACCGAGCTGAGTCGAGCCATGATCGCGGCCATCCAGGGGCGGGACAAGGAGTCGCTGGAGGCGCTGGACCGGGTGATCGGCGGCCGCGGGCAGCTCAGCAGCGAGCGCCAGCTCGAGCTGCGACGGGACCTGGCGCTGGACCCGGTCTTCGCCGACCTCCGCAAGGACAAGCGCTTCCGGGCCCTGCTGCACCGGCACCTCGGCGCCGCCGCGCCGATGCCTGTGCGTTGAGCGCGTGTCGGCATGCTGAGCGCGATCCGGTAGGCTGAGCGCCTGCCGGGCTGCTGAGCGCCCCGGCGACCCTGGGCACCACCAAACGGGACCACCGCAGTGACCAAACCCGCCCCGCATCGCCGCATCGCCGTCTACGCCGGCTCCTTCGACCCGCTCACCAGCGGCCACCTCCAGCTCATCGAGCGGGGGGCGCGGCTGTACGACCGGCTCATCCTGGCGGTCGGCAGCAACCCGAACAAGCGCTACCTCTTCTCCACCGAGCAGCGGGTGGGGATGCTTGAGAGCGAGACCCGCGGCATCCCCGGCGTCGAGGTCCTGGCCTTCGAGGGCCTGTTGATCGACCTCTGCCGGCGGCTGGAGGCGCGGGTGATCCTGCGGGGCCTGCGGGCCTCGACCGACTTCGACTTCGAGTTCAACATCGGCCTCGCCAACCGCGACATGGCGCCCGAGATCGAGACGATCTTCCTGCTGGCCGATCCGCAGCACATCTTCATCTCCTCCTCGCTGGTCAAGGAGATCGCCTTCAACGGGGGGGATGTCTCGCGCTACGTGCCGGCCTCGGTCCTCGACGCGCTGGACGCGATCAAGCCAGCAAGCGGCTGAGCTGCGCGGCGGCCAGCTCGGCGGCGTCGCGGTGCCGCTCGCTGAAGCTGCCTCCGCCGAAGGGATTGATCAGCTCGATCACGCCGAAGCCGACGCCCTTGCGGATCAACGGGCAGGCCAGCATGGTCCGGGTCTGGTAGCCGACGTTCCTGTCGACCGATCCGAAGTGCTCGGGGCTGCGGGCCACCTCCTGGATCAGCAGCGAGGTGCGGCTGCGAATGACGACCCCGGCCACGCCGCGCCCCTCGGGGACGCTGAGGCCGGCGAGGCGGGCCGCGGCGGGCCCGCGGGCTGCCAGGAAGGCCACCCGGCGGGCCTCGTCGTCCTGTACCAGGACACCGGCGCTCTCGGCGGGCACATGGCGCAGCAGCAGGTCGATCACCGAGCCAGCCGCCGCCGCGGGGTCCGAGGAGGGCTGGAGGGCGGCGAGGGCGTCGCGCAGCTGCTCGAGCTCGCCGGCGGCGGGTCCGAGCTGGTCGGCGGCGAGGGTCGAGCGGGAGGGGTGAGGGGCGTCGGCGAGGTCGTCGAGGTCCACGACCGCCGCGCCCTGGAGGCTGGGCGGGTCGAGGGCCTCGTCGTCGCCCTCGACCTGGCGGACGACGAAGCAGGAGGCCAGCGTGGGATCGGAGACCTCGACCGAACCGTCGCCCTTGAGCAGGCAGACGGCGCGGGTGAGCACCTCGCGGTCGAGCCCGTGGCGTTCGAGGGCCCGCCCCAGGGCCTGCATCCAGTCGGCGGCGCTGAGGTAGACGGGCGCGCCCAGGTCTCGGGTGGTTCGGGCATCCCCAGCGGTCCAGCGGACCTCCCAGTTGGCCATGGTCTGCTCCTGATGATGTCTCTTGCTCTGTCTGAGCGAGGGGGCCCCCTCGCGCGTCGACTCCGTTGTATCGAGCCAGGGCATCGCCTGCCGCCGGGTTATCGTCGCCCCAGCTCGGAGTGTCGAACATGTGTGGAATCATCGCGACTGTGGGGCGGGCTTCGGCCGTCCCCGTGCTGCTCGATGGTCTGAAGAGGCTGGAGTACCGGGGCTATGACTCGGCGGGCCTGGCGATCGTCACCGACCAGGGCCTGGCCCTGCATCGGCGGGTCGGGAGGGTGCGGGAGCTCTCCTCGGGGGTCCCCGCGGATCTGCAGAGCACCGTGGGCATCGCGCACACCCGCTGGGCCACCCACGGCAAGGTGACCGAGGCCAACGCCCACCCCCACCTCGACGGCGGCTCGCGGATCGCCCTGGTCCACAACGGGATCATCGAGAACATGGGCGCGCTCAAAGCCCGCCTGGAAGCGGACGGCGTGGTCTTCCGCTCGGAGACCGACACCGAGGTCCTGGTCCACCTCGTCAGCCGCTACTACCACAGCGAGGACGAGGCGGTGACGGCAGGGGACCCGGTCGCGGCGGTCCGGGCGGCGCTCCGGGCGGTGCGGGGGACCTGGGGCATCGCCGTGCTCTTCGCGGACCGGCCCGATGTGCTCGTGGCCGCCCGCAACGGCTCGCCGCTGGTCGTCGGCCTGGCGGATGGCCAGTCCTACCTGGCCAGCGACCCCCACGCGCTGGTCCCCTACACCCGCCGGGTCGTCTTCCTGGAAGACGGCGAGATGGCGCTGATCGACGCCAACGGGGTGCAGACCTTCCAGCAGGACGGCGGGCGGATCGACAGCGCCGTCGAGACCCTGGAAGAGGTCTGGGGCGACGAGGACGCCGGCGGCTTCCCCCACCTGATGCTCAAGGAGATCCACGAGCAGCCCGAGGCCCTGGAGCGCTGCCTGTCCGGCCGGGTGATCCCCGAGACCGGCACCGCCCACCTGGGCGGCATGGACCTCAACCCGCGCGACATGGCCCGCCTCTCGCGGGTCAGCCTGCTCGGCTGCGGCACGGCCTACTTCGCCTGCCAGGTCGGTGCCCGGCTGATCGAAGACCTCGCCCGGGTCCCGGCCAAGGCCGAGATCGCCAGCGAGTTCCGGCATCGCAACCCGGTGGTGGATCCCGAAGCGCTGTTCCTGGCGGTCAGCCAGTCGGGCGAGACCGCCGACACGCTGGGCGCGGTGCGGGAGATCCAGCTCAAGGGCGGCAACGTGGTGGGGGTGGTCAACGTGGTCGGCAGCTCCATCGCGCGGGCCTGCGGCCGAGGCGTCTACATACACTCGGGCCCCGAGATGGCGGTCGCCTCGACCAAGGCCTTCAGCAACATGGTGGCCGCGCTCTCGGTCTTCACCCTGATGCTCGCCCGGCAGCGGACCCTCTCGGCTCACCAGGGCGTCGTCTACGCCGAGCAGCTCCGGGCGGTCCCCGGCCTGGTCAAGCGCTACCTCGCCGATCCCGGCCCGATCGATGAGCTGGTGAAGTGGGTCACGGACTCCCGCATGGTGCTCTTCCTGGGGCGGGGCATCTCGGCGCCGGTCGCCTCGGAAGGGGCCCTCAAGCTGATGGAGGTGGCCTATGTCCCATGCATCGCCTACCCGGCCGGCGAGATGAAGCACGGGCCGATCGCCCTGCTGGAGCCGGGCTCGCCGGTGATCGTGGTGGCCCCGCGCGACGACGTCTGCGACAAGACCCTCTCCAACCTGCAGGAGTGCCGGGCCCGCGGCGCACGGGTGGCGGTCATCCACACCGAGGGCGACGACATCGGCGAGCTCGCCGATCTCTCCATCCCGGTGCCGGCCACCGGCCCCTTCTTCTCGCCCCTGCTGACGGTGTTGCCGCTGCAGCTGCTGGCCTACCGGACCGGGCTGGTGCTGGGACGGGACATCGACCGCCCGCGCAACCTCGCCAAGTCGGTCACCGTCGAGTAGCAGCGGCTACAGCTCGACCCCGTAGATGCGGTAGGTCTTGTAGACGGTCCCGCCCAGCTTCTCGATGGCGCCGCGCATCCGGGTGTTGTCCTCCAGCACCCAGCTGCACTCGGCCCCGCGGATGCCCATCTCCAGGCCCGCCTCCCAGGTCTTCTGGTAGAGCAGCGCGCCGATCGGCTTCTTCTGGTGGGCCGTGGCCACGCCCAGGGTGAAGATGCGGATCTGATCGATCGAGGCGCGTCGGGTCAGGTAGTAGAACCAGCCGATCGGGAAGATGCGGCCATTCATCGGCTTGACCACCTGGTTGAAGTCCGGCAGGGTCAGCGAGAAGGCGATCGGCGTGGCCTTGCCTTGCGCGTCGATCTGATCGACGACGTAGCAGAGGCGCTCGTCGATCATCGGCCGCAGGCCCTTGGCGACCTTGGTGAACTCCTTGTCGGTCAGCCGCACGAAGCCCCAATTGTCGGCCCAGGCGTCGTTGTAGAGCTGCCGAGCGACCTCGACCTCGGCCTCGTAGTCCTTCAGGTTGACCGGGCGCACCCGCAGCTCGGGGTAGCGCTGCTTGACCCACTCGGCGATGCGCTGGATCTGCTCGGGGATGGGTCCAGGAACCAGCCAGTAGGCCAGCAGATCCTTGACCTTCGTCAGGCCGATGGCCTCGTAGCAGGCCGGATAGCGCTCGGGGTTCCAGGTCATCAGCACCAGCGGGTCGCTGTCGAAGCCGTCGACCAGCAGTCCGCACTCGTGGTTGGTGTTGAAGTTGAAGGGGCCCTGGGCCCGCTTCATGCCCCGCTCGCGCAGCCAGTTGGTGGCGGTCTCCAGCAGGGTGCGGGCCACGTTGGCGTCGTCGATGAACTCGAAGAAGCCGAAGAAGCCGGTGCCGGGGTCGACCTCCTGGTAGGCGTGGTCGATCTGGGCGGAGATGGTGCCGACGACCACCCCGTCCTGGAGCGCCACCCACAGCTGGATCTCGGCCAGCTCGAAGTAGGGGTTGCGCGCCGGATCGAAGAACTCCTCGCGCTCGCGCAGCAAGGGCGGCACCCAGTGCGGGTCGCCCTTGTAGACCTTCCAGGGGAAGCGGATGAACGGTCCGGAGTCTCGTCCAGGAGCGACAGGTCGGATCTCGAGGCGGTGCATCCAGGCTCCGGGCGGGGGCGGCGCTTAACCTCTCGGGGAAGGGGAGGGGTTCGTCCCGGGCCGCAGCTCCAGCTCCAGCCCTCCGACCTGCCAGCAGAGCCAGCCTCCCTCGGGGGTCGGGCGGGCGCCGTCCAGGGGCAGGCCCAGCTGCGGCAGGCCGGGAG
>ERZ761602.3872-NODE-3872-length-20300-cov-5.578316_pt1 | contig 20300 bp, 24 predicted proteins | sample MGYA00512165_ERZ761602 | MGnify/ENA primary metagenome ERZ761602 (study PRJEB28899, sample SAMN02445085) | bioreactor sludge metagenome | biome: EBPR sludge; isolation source: Thorneside wastewater treatment plant | place: Australia: Brisbane, Thorneside... | reverse complement strand
ATCCGCCAGCTCGACGCTCGCCGCATCAAGGGCCTCGGCCCCGCCGCCGCGAACCTTCTCTACTTCATCCATCCGACGCACATGCCGCCGTTCAACACGGCCATCGTCAAGGGGTACAACGCGCTCAACTCAGCGCGCGTGAAGCTCGGGAGCTGGGAGGAATACCTCGCGATGCGCGAAGGCATCCTTCGGCTCAACGAGACCCACCGCGATCTGCTTTCGAACGACCTGGGCGCGGTTGGCGGCTTCCTCTTCGACGTCGGCAGCGGCCGTTACCCGGCCCCCCCGCAGGGCGACGACGAGGTCGCACGCGCCGCGTGGCAGGAGGACCTGGCGAAGGTGCGCGAGCAGACTGCGAAGGAGAGGAAGCAGATCGAGTCGGCTCGCGACAGCGATCGAACCCATACGGAGGTCCAAGGGTGGCTGCGGGACCTCGGGCTCGCCCTGGGTTTCGAAGTTTGGATCGCTGCGAACGACCGCACCCGGACCTTGGGCACGGGCCGACTCGGCGATGGTTGCCTCGAGTCGCTGCCAACAGCGCTCGCAGAGTGTGCCGGCGCCGACGCGATTCGACTCATCGACGTGCTCTGGCTGGAACGCGGCTCGTCTCGCGTCGCGGCCGGATTCGAGGTCGAGCACACGACCTCGATCTACTCCGGGATCGTTCGGCTTCTCGATCTCGCGCTCGGCAGCTCGGGGGACGCTACCCGCGGACTGTTCCTGGTCGCACCGGACGACCGCGAAAAGGACGTGCGAGCCCAGCTCCGTCGCCCCGCGTTTCGGCAGGTGGCGGACCTCCACGTCAGGTACCTGCCGTACGGTGAGCTCGCGAAGCACCGCGAAGCGATGGCGCGTTTCGGCGCCGGGCTCAAGGCGGTGGAAGCGATCGCACGCCGGCTCGATTGAGTCGTGGCGGCCTGATCCGGCTGTTCCCCGCGCTGCGCCAACCCGGCCTCGCGCGATCGCCGCGCCCCGCGCGAAAGTGGACGCCCGTTCGCAACGCCCTCACGGGACCGCGCCCCGGTGATCAACAGTCCCGCCCCGCACGGGACTGCTAAACGCCGGGGCACAGTCCCAGCTCCTGTTAAATTTCTCTCGGTTCCTCTCTCCCGACGGGACGGAGAAGAGAGCGCGAACCGCGTCCCGGGCACGCTCCACGAGCCCAGCATGACGCGCGCGGCGCTCTCCGCGCGAACACGATCGCGGCGCGCGCCGCGGCGGCAGTGCGCAAACGCCTGCGAACTCAGCCGGAAAAGACGAAGCCCCCGAGGCATGTACCTGGGGGCTCCGTTAACTGTTCCTCGCTGCGAAGTTCGCAGCGAGGAAGAAATGGCTCCGCATAGGGAGCGACTTGCGAACCTCTCTCTGCGGCTCTTTGCTGGACACGCCGCCGAGAATCGCACCGTCCAGCCGAGAGCAAACGCCTGCGATTTCCTGGCGTTGAGGACCGCAGCCCCGGACGGCTCTCTGCGTTCGCACCGTCCAGGCGCGGATGGGGCCGCTCGCAACCTCGGCCTCGGACCGCCGGCCGTCGTCGGATGTTCGCGCACCCTCATGCGCCACGCGAGCCTCGAAGCGACTTCCGGGGAGGCGGCGGTGACTGCGCGCCCCGACGTCCGTTTTCGTCGAATTTCTGGCGCGACGTTTGGATGGCGGTTCGGTTCGTCTCGGCCCAGTCGGCGAGCGCCATGATGGGATCGAGGATCGTGCGGCCCAGGCGCGTGAGCGCGTAGTCGACGCGTGGCGGGGTCGTCGGCGTCACCGTGCGCGTGACGAGCCCGTCGCGTTCGAGGCCGCGGAGCGTGAGCGTGAGCATCCGCTGCGAAATCCCGTCGATCGACCGGCGCAGGTCGTTGAATCGCATCGAGCCGTCCCGGAGGACGGCCACGACAAGAATGCTCCACTTGTCGCCGACACGGCTGAGCACCTCCCGTACCGGGCAGTCGTCGTGGGTAATCTTCGTGTGCCTAGCAGACATGGAGGTGCCTCCTTGCGGCGGGGGCCATCTACTTCCTATGATATCCTAGGTCACCATTGAGAACCAGGGTACACAAGCGAACCAACCCGCGAGGCGCAGAAGGCGGGCGCCCCAGCCCTACGGCTGTCGTCACGCGACGTCGGGCCATCGCCACGCTTTCAGCGGGGGTGGGCGCGGCCTTGGCGGCGCGGCTGTTCCGGGAGCCAACCATGAAACGCGTGTCCACGACCTCGACCGGGCGACTGCCCACCCTCTACGTCCCGCACGGGGGCGGCCCGTGCTTCTTCATGGAGTGGACGCTCGGGCCGCGTGACACCTGGGACCGTATGGCGGCGTTCCTGCGCAGCATCCCGCAGCGCTACCCGACCGCCCGCGCCCTGCTGGTGGTCTCGGCCCACTGGGAGGAGCCCGTCGTCACGGTCCAGACGGGAGCGCGACCGCCGCTCTTCTTCGACTACTACGGTTTCCCGACCCACACCTACGAGCTCACGTGGGCCGCGCCAGGCGAACCCGCTCTGGCAGCGAGGGTGCGAGAGCTGCTCGGCGCGGCGGGCATCGCTTCTCAGGAAGACGCCGACCGGGGCTTCGACCACGGTGTCTTCATTCCCCTCAAGGTGGCCTTCCCGGAGCCGACGTTGCCGACCGTGCAGCTCTCGCTCGATGCGAGCCTCGAGCCCCGCAAGCACCTCGAGCTCGGCCGCACGCTCGCGCCGCTTCGAGACGAGGGCGTCCTCATCGTGGGCAGTGGCATGAGCTTCCACAACATGCGCACCCTGATGCGTCCCGGTTCGGCGCGCGAAGCGTCGCTGGTGTTCGACGCGTGGCTTCGAGAGAGCTGCGAGGCAGAGCCCGCGCTGCGAGAAGACCGGCTCGCGGCCTGGTCGGCGGCTCCGGCAGCGCGCGCTGCGCACCCTCGGGAGGAGCATCTGCTGCCGCTGATGGTCACCGCAGGCGCAGCGCAGGGCGAGACCGGTCGCTGCATCTTCCGAGACGAGGTGCTCGGCGCGGCGGTCTCGGCGTTCGAGTTTGGCGCCATCGCGTAGCTGGGTCGGCGAGCCCGGTTACATGGATGTGCCTCCTTGCGGCCGCGGGCGCTGGTAGTTACAAACTGCGCTCTGGTAACAAACAGGAACTGTGAAGCCGTGAGGAGACTACTATGAGCGCGACGAATTCTCTGTTGGTGACGGGCGCGGCGGGCCAGCTCGGCCGGCGTGTGGTGGAGATCCTTCTCGAGTCAAAGGCTGGCCGCGTCATCGCTGGGACCCGCAACCCGGACAAGTGCGACGACCTCGCCAAGCGCGGTGCGATCGTGCGAAAGGTGGACTTCGACGAGCCCAAGACCTTGAGCGACGCGATCGCTGGTGTGGACCGAGTCCTCCTGATCAGCACGGACTCCATGGTGCCCGGTAAGCGTGGCGAGCAGCACAAGCGCGCCATCGGCGTCCTCGCGAAGGCGGGTGTCAAGCATGTCGTCTACACGTCGCTCGCCCGCGCCGAGGAGGCCTCGCCCGTGCTCCTCGCCGGCGATCACATCGCGACCGAGAGGGCGCTCGCCGAGAGCGGGCTCGGGCACACCATCCTGCGCAACAACCTCTACACCGATCTGCTCATGATGAGCCTCCCGAAGGCGGTGGCCATGGGGAAGCTCTTCGCGGCCGGCGGGGCGGGTGGCGCAGCGTACGTGACGCGAGAGGACTGCGCGCGCGCTGCGGCGGCGGCGCTGTCGGCCGCGTTCGAGGGCAAGCGAACGATGGAGCTCACCGGGCCTGCCGTCGTGACGTACACGGATCTCGCCAATCTCGCGAGCGAGCTCTCGGGCAAGCACGTCGACTACGTCCCCATGGAACCGGACGCCCTGGCCGGCGCGATGGTGACCCAGGGTGGCATGCCGGAGGCCGTGGCGAAGCTCTGGGTGTCGTTCGATGTCGGCATGGCGCGCGGCTTCTTCGGTCCGGCGAGCACGGCGTTTCGCGAGCTCACGGGCCAGGAGCCTACGAGCGTCGCCAACTTTCTCTCCGCTCACCGGGATGCTCTGGTCGCGGCCGCCGCGCGGTGAGCGTCGGCGATGAGAACATGTGGGTGCGCCACATGATGGTGTCCAAGGTGGAGTGACGAACATGAGCGACAAGAGCCTCAGGGTCGGCGACGCCGCGCCAGACTTCACCCTCTCCGATCAGGAGGGCAAGGCCGTGTCACTCCGCGAGCTGTTGGCCTCGGGCTGCCTCGTCCTCTACTTCTACCCAAAGGACGACACTCCGGGCTGCACCGCGGAGGCGTGCTCCTTCCGAGACGAGCACCAGGAGCTCGCGGAGGCAGGCGCCGTGGTGGTCGGCGTGAGCTCCGACGACGTCGAGAGCCATCGGCGCTTCGCCGAGAAGCACCGGCTTCCGTTCCGCCTGCTCTCCGACCGAGCGGGTGAGCTCCGCAGGCGTTTCGGTGTGCCGAAGACGCTCGGACTCATCGACGGGCGCGTCACGTACGTGATCGATTCGCAGGGAATTATCCGCCACATCTTCAGCTCGCAGCTTCGGACGCGGAATCACGTCGAGGAGGCGCTTCGTCTGGTGCGCTCTCTGCGGGGCACGACCGGCCCTGCCAGGTCGAGCGAGACGCCCAACGCGACCGGAGAGAGGAACTGCAAGTGACGCCCGCGAGCGAGACAGCGGCAGTCTGCATCGTGAACATCGGCCCACGGGAGCGCCGGAGGCGCATGAGATTCGGGGCGGTGCTCCTCGTCGCTGGTGCGGGCCTCGCGGCGCTGCTGGTCGGGATCCAAGCGGACCGCCCTTGGCGGCTGCTCCTGTTCTTGCCGTTCTGGGCGGGGGCTGTGGGCGTCCTGCAGGCCCGGGAGAAGACATGAGTGGCGCTCGCGTCGCGCGGTCAGCGCGATCTGGACACCGGGCCAGAGGCGATCACGGACGCTGCCGAGCTCGTCCAAGTGCGTCGGCAGGCTCGCAAGGTCCACATGAAGTCGCTGGTCCTGGCGGCCGCGCTCGTCGCGCTGGCGTTGATGATTCCGACTTGGAGGTGAAGCAATGACACCACGAAGCAAACGAAGGACCATCGCGCTCTGGGTGCTCTCGGGGCTGCTCGCCGCGCTGTTTCTCATGGCAGGCGGCTCGAAGCTCGCGGGCGTGGAAAGACACGTCCAGGGCTTCGAGCACTGGGGCTGGCCCGACTGGATGCGGCTCGTCGTTGGTGCCGTCGAGGTCACCTCGGCGGTGCTGCTACTTATCCCACGCACCGCGTTCTTCGGCGCCGGCACGCTCGTGGTGGTGATGGCGGGCGCGACGTACACGCATCTCTTCCGTGCCGACGACGAGGGCGGGATGGCGGCCGCGACGCTCGTCCTGCTGGGCCTCGCCGCGTTGGTGGCCCACGCCAGGCGTCCGGAGGCGCTCGGTCTCGGCGGGACGCAGAGCGCGAAGGGCGAGGTCTGACCGTGTTGCTGCCTTCAAGCGGTCAGCGGTCAGCGTTGTCCTGCGGAGACCGAAGCCCGATGGTAGCTGGCGGCATGACCAAGCTGTCTCTACGGAGTCGCCGCTGCGGGCAACGTGGTTCAGTCGTTTTGTGCGGGTTTTCCCTGGCCGTCCTGACCAGCACCAGCGCGGCAGCCGACGAGGTGATCGCGGTGGATGAGGCCCCGGCCGAGCCCGCGACGAGCACATCATCTACTCCCGTCGCGCCACCGCTCTTCGACTGCACACTGTTTCCGATGTCCGCTTGCCCTTGGTCGCTCGTGTTCGAAGCAGGGTTCGGTCTGGGGCTTGCGAATTTCGGAGAGGACTCAGCCTCATTTCCTGAGAAGAGCCGGTTCGTCGCGCGCGTATTCACGACGGTGGGCTTCGTGGCGCAGCCCCTACCGAACAGCAACGTGCACGTGGGCCCACTCCTCGAGTGGGCGGTGGAGCCCTCCGAGACCCGAACCAGCTGGACGCTCAGCCCCAACCTCCGTGCTCGCTGGTTCGCCGGACCGGAGTTCGTGGTGGAGGCCGCGCTTGGGCCACAGCTGCAGCACTTCTGGCCCACGTCGGGCTTCGACGCTCTCGGGGCTGGCACCCGCTTGGGAGCCATGGCCGAGATCGCCTTCGGCTGGCGCGGGATGATCGGGCCGTGGACCCAGATGGCGGTGCTCGGGGATCCCTTCGACGACCACGGGCGCGAGCTTCGCTTCTTCGGTGGCTTGCGCTTCAATTTGGGTGTGGTCCTGGTTGTTGCGGATAAGAGAAACACACGCATACCTTCGCCGAGCAGGTAGCGATGGGTTTGCAGCGAGGACCGAAAGCAGAGGCCGTGCGCAGTGGGAGGCGGAGGCGCGCCGCGGGCGACGGCGAGCGGGAGGGCGAGTGCGGTGAGGAGCGGAGTCTGCGAGCTCGTCTTCATCGGCGTCGCCGAGCCATCCATCGCGCAGGGCCGCGCGAACCGTTCCCCTTGGGGTGGACGCTCGTGGTGCGGGTGTAAGCTGCGCCTGTAGCTCGCCGTTCGACTACGCAACCGCATGAAAACCGTACCGTCCGTCCTCGTGTTCGCGACGCTGCTCGCGGCCGTGCCTTCGCCTGCCCACGCAGACCTCGTCGTCGCGAGGAGGCCCTCGGCTGGTCGCTCGAGCCCCTCCTCGCGAACGGAGTTCTACGGCTGGGGCAACATTCTCGTGGGTGAGCTCGGCCTGGGCTCGGCTGTCGCGATCGTCGCCTTGTCGAGCGGCTCGCGCGGCGGGGGCAACGACGCGGGTGGCTACGCAGGCCTCTCGGGCGCTCTCTACCTCTTCGGGGGGCCGATCCTCCACGCGATAGAGGGCGACTGCTGCGCGAAGAGCTTGGGCGCCTTCGGCTTGCTCGTGGGTCTGCCCGCCACAGGCGCGCTCATCGGCTACGGCGCGTCGTCGGGCTGCGAGTCGGACGACTGTGGCGGGGAGGCCGCGGCGTGGGGAGCCATCACGGGGGCGGCGCTCGCGCCGATCGTTGACGGCCTCGCGCTCGGCTGGAAGTCGGGGCGTTCCGAGCGCGCCGAGCTGCCCGCCGTGATGCCCTACTCGGTTCCGATCGCCGGTGGCGCGACCGTCGGCATCATGGGCACGTTCTGAGTAGGCACGCCGCGCTCAATTGGCCGGCAGCGCGAACTCGCGCACCACCGCCAAGTGATGCATCGACGGCGCGCCCCTTCTGGAGCCCGCTCGCCTACAGGCGAAAGCCAAGCTGAGACAGCGCCAGCATGTCGACGTGCTGGTAGGCGGACATGAAGGCGTTCAGCATCTGGTCGAAGGGGAGCTCGGCGTACGTGCCGTGAACCCGCGCGTACGTGGCATGAGGCCCGCCCGCAAGCGTCGTCTCCGGCAGGAGCGCCTCTCGGGTGCCGTCGAAGTCCACGACGCGATACCCCTTCCTCGTCGTGACGTCGGGCGACAGGCTCGCGTCGACCTTCAGCCAACGCCCCTCGAGATAGAAAGCGTTCAGACCGTGGTGGAACATCACGTTGGTCCCGAGGGCTCTCGCGATCTTCGGGGACAGGCTCTGATCGAGCAGGTCGCTCAGCACGATCGCGCACGGCACCTCGGCGGCACGCGACAGCGCGCACAAGAGCACCGCCTTCTGCACGCAGAACCCCTTCGCGTCCTGCAACACGTGCGAGGCGAGGTACTCCTCCGGCGTGAGCTTCGCCATGAACTCGTAGCGGATCTCGTCCCGAACGAACCGAAACAGCGTGGCCGCGCGGGCGGGAGGTGCCAGTTCGCGGACGCGACGCCGCTCGACCAGGTCGACGATGGCCGGATGCGTGGACTCGATGTATCGAGTGGGCGCGAGACACGATTCCGGCGACGGCATCGGGACGCTGTCGTCAGACATCGCCCGGCTCGTGGTTCTTGGCGGGCTTCCCGAGCGCCTTGTCGAGCGTCTTCGAGGCGCGCTCGAGCAGCGAGCCGAAGCGTTCGGCACCGAGCACGATGAAGAGTCCTTCGCCTTCTGCGTAGGGCTCGCCGTCCCGATCGAAGAGGCGCCCGCGTGTCACCACCTTCTTGCCGTCCACTCGCTCCACCCACGTCTCGAGCAGCACCTCGTTCTCCAGCGGGAGCATCCGCCGGAAGTTGATGGTCAGCTTGGCTGCTACGACCGCGTGCCCGGCCAGCCAGGCGCCGGCCCCCATCGCCTCGTCCAGCACGGCAGCCATGCTGCCGCCGTGTGCATGTCCGGGTGGTCCTTCGGCACCTGGGCCGAACCAAATCTTCCCGACGAGCGCCCCGTCTCGCTCCCGTCGGTAGTAGCGCACGCGCAAGCGGTCACCGCTCGGCTCGCCCGACACGAAGGAACGACCGGGCCCGACGGATTCGAGCGGCTCGATGGGCGTCCACCCAACCTCCGACGCCGACGCCAACGTTTCGTTCAGTCTTCGATTCAAGCGTGCCTCCGAGTCATTGGTCATTCAGGAGATCCTCGGCTGTGAGCTCCGGCGCCGCTTTGCCGTGCTCGAATCCGAGGAGCCCGGCTTGTTCGTAGCGAGCTCGCACGCGGTCGCTCAAGAGACCGATGCGCTTCAGGTTGGGGATGATGCGCTTGAACATCGTCTTCCTGAAGAAGACCATCATCCCGGAGTCGGTCACGGTCTCGTTCCAGCGGGCGCGCGGCATCGCGTGCGCGTAGAACTCATCGTAGAACTCGTGCACGAGAAACCGGTTGCGGAGCAGCAGCGCGACCTCGAACGCCCAGTCCTCTCGTTCGCGGCGCTCCTTCTCGGACAGCTCGCGCGTGTAGAGCTCGCCGAGCGCCAGGACCCCGTAGTGGACGTGGCGGGCCTCGTCCGTGATGACGTACTTGAGGATGTCCTTGAGGAGCGGATCGCCCGTAAGCTGCCGAATGGTCCCGAACGCGCCGAGGGCGAGTCCCTCGATCATGATCTGCATCCCGAGGAACTTCACGTCCCACCGAGAGTCGGTCATCAACGCATCGATGATGACGTAGAGGTTGTCGTTGATCTCGTAGAGCTTGCCGAGCTTCTGCGTGAGGTATGTGTGGAAGACCTCGACGTGACGCCCCTCGTCGACCACCTGGGTGCTCCCGTAAAGCTTGGCGTCGAGCCACGGAACCGCCTCGGTCACCTGGGCCGCCGCGAAGAGCGCGCCCTGCTCGCCATGGAGGAACTGAGACAGGAGCCACGCGAGCAGCGAGTGCACCTGCTTGTTCCGTTCCGCCGGCGTCGCCTTCTTGAAGCTAGGAAGCTCGGCCATCGGCAGGAAGGAGTCTGGCAAAAGAGGCCGCTCTGCGTTGTCCGGATCGACCGTCCGCGACCAGTCGATGTCCGTCGATGCGTTCCATTGCGATGTCTTGGCAGCCTCGTAGAGCTTCGCCATCGCCGGGAACTCGCGGCGGTAGCGCCAGTCGAACGCCGCCGCGTAGTCGACCTTCATCGAGGTCAGCGCCTCTCCCTTGCCTCGCTGCAGGACGAGGCCGCGGAACGCGGGCCCCAGCATCGAGGCCAGCGCGCGCAGGTTCCCGCTCTTGCCTACGTCGCGAGCCAGGGTGGCTCCCTCACCGAGGTTCACGAGCATCTTGCTGAGTTGCATCTATCGGCCCTCCTTGGGCGATGGTGACGGAGGCTCAGGCACCGAGAGGTTCGTCGGCGCGGCGTCGTGACGCTGATCGTCCGAGAGAAGTCCGAGCGCCATGTACGACCAGAAGACGTCGGCGATCTGCTCTGGGGTGCGGTCGCCTCCTGGCGAGTACCAGGTCGCGACCCAGTTCACGGCGCCGAACCCGAACAGCCGGACGAGCTTGAGATCAACCCCTGGCCGGAGGCGGCCCGCGCCGGCTGCCTCGTAAAGCATCCCGTCCCAGAAGGCCTCGTAACGATCGCGGAGGCGGACGATCTCCTCGCGCGCCCGCCCCGCGAGGGACCGCCAGTCGTACAGCAGGACGTAGACCCCGTCGTCCCCTGAAAGCAGGAGCTGCAGGTGAGCACGGAGCCCCAGCCGAACCCGCTCGGTGGGGTCGGAGGTCTGGTCGGCGGCGGTCTGCACCGCGGCGATCGCCCGCTCGATGGCCCGGTCCATGAGCGCGACGAGGAGCGCCTCCTTGGCCGGATACCGATAGTGGATGCTGCCAGGCAGAACGCCTGCCGCCTGCGCGATCTCTCGGAGCGTCGTGGCGGCAAACCCCTTCTGCCGGAACAGCCGGGCGGCGGTATCGAGGAGCCCGGCTTCGTCGAAGGTCCTGAGTGCTGCCTTGGTCATGCGACCAACAGATTGATGTGAACAACACCCGGTGTCAAGGTGGAGAACCACCAGGTCCTTGTCCATCCGACCAACACCGAGGACCTCGCCGACCTCTGCCATGGGGGGGTCTGGCTGTGTGGTCACGAGCGCTCTCAGGGCGGTGCGCCGACCCAGCTCGAGCCACCTTCAAGTTCACGGCAGGGCATAGCGCTGTTTGCATTCAACGAAACCGTGCATCACGGCCGTCTTCCACGCTTCGAGGTCGCCCTGCGGGCGTGGGATCGGGTCAGAGAACACCGCGCGCAGGCGGCCGCGTCGGACGATGGCCGCACCGCGCGGCAGTCGCTGATGCCCTCCGATCAGGGTGACGAGGACGATCGGGCGGTCGGCGGCCTCGGCCAAAAGAAACGCCCCGCGCTTCATCGGCAAGAGCTTGCCGTCGGGGCTTCGCGTCCCTTCGGGGCTGACGAGAACGCATTCCCCCGCGCTCACACGCGCGGCCGCGGCGGCCACCGCGGGTCGCCACTGCGACTCGTCGTTGCGATCGACCCACACGTGACCGGTGTGCCGCAGGTACTCGCCGTAGAGGGGAACGCGGCGGACCTCGTTGTTGTAGAGGGAGAAGATGGGGCGCGGCATGACCGCCGCGAGCACCAGGTGGTCGAGGTGCGATTCCTGGTTCCACATGAAGACGAGCCCGCCCTCGCGCGGGATGCGCTGCGCGCCGAGGCACTCGAGCTCCACACCGAGGAGCGAGAGTGCGCGGCGTCCCATCTGCTGCGCCATGGCCAGGCGGGAGGTCTCGTCGACCGACCAGCGCAGCTCGCGGACGAGCGATGCCGCGAGCAGCGGAGCGCCGCCCAGGACGACGAGGCCGGTCCTCAACGTGTCGACGAGGCCCGGACGAGCCACCGGCGAGGTTCCGGCCCGAGACGCATCGGGGCGCATCACGCGCCCGTCTTGCGCTGGCCCCGGTGGAGAACCGACATCAGCTGGTAGTAGGCGAGCGGCACGATCCCGAGGGTCAAGGCCGTGGCGAACAGCGCGCCCGCGGCCATCGTGAGCCCGAGTCCTTGGAGCAGCGGATCGAAGAACAAGACACCGTCGCCGAGCACGACGGTGAGCGCGGTCAGGAGGATCGGCCGCAGCCGCGTCTCCCCTGCGAGCAGCACTGCGTCTCGTGCGTCCATGCCAGCCGCGACACGCTGCTTGGCGAAGTCGACGAGGAGAATCGAATTGCGCACCATCAGACCAGCGAGGGCGATCACCCCGATCACGGCCATTCCGGAGAGCGGCTTGCCAAGAATGACGTGCCCCGGGATCACGCCGATGAACGCCATCGGGATCGGCAGCATCACGACCCACGGGATGAGGAAGGACTGGTACCAGGCGACGAGCATCACGTAGATGAGCAACAAGACGACCGCGAAGGCGGCGCCGAGATCGCGGAACAACTCGTAGGTCAACGTCCACTCTCCACCCCAGCGAACCGCGTGTTCGTCCGATTCAGGCGCGGCGGAATTCCACAGGATGCGAACCTGTCGCGCTCCCGGACCCACCTCCTCGCGCAGTCGCGGACTCAAATCGATGGCGCTGTAGATCGGTCCGGCCCCGGTGACCTCCGCGGTCACGGAGACGAACGGCTGCAGATCTCTGCGCAGCAGCGGATAGGTGCCTTCCAAGCGGTGCACGCTGCCGATGTCCGAGGCAGGGACCGACGGCCCGAGCATCGAGATGAAGTACAAGGAGCGGAGGTCGGCTTCGCTGGCGCGCTGAGCTCGCGCGAGCTGGAGCCTCACGGCAACGGGCTCTCGTTCTCTCGGCAAGTAGGCCCACACGCTGCTATCGCCGTGGACCAGCGTGCGGACCGTGGCGGCCACCTGCGCCGGGACGACGCCCCGCACGGCGGCGCGCTGCTGGTCCACCTCGTAGCGCAGCACTGGAGGACCGCGGCGCGCCGACCAGTCCACATCGACGATGCCAGGGGTCGTCTCGAACAACTGCTTCACCCGCTGCGCGAGCGCCATCCGACTTTGCTCGTCGGGGCCGTAGACCTCCGCAACCAAGGCGGCCTGAACCGGGGGGCCGGGAGGGAGCTCGACCACCGTGAACCACGGGTGATCGTGTTCGAGCGCCAACACCTCAGCCACCACTCGGCGCACCTCGGCGGCGAGCTGATGACTGGTCCTCGACCGTGCCCCGCTCGGCGCCAGCTCGATCTGCAGCTCGGCTTGGTAGGCTTGCTGCCTCAGCATGTAGTGGCGCGCCACGCCCTGGAACGTGACCGGGCCCGCCGTTCCCACGTAGGCCTGACACGAGACGATCTCCGGAATCTGCTCGAGCGCCCGCGCGACGTCGGTGACGCGCCCGTGGGTCTCCTCGAGCGTGGAGATCGGCGGCAGATCGATCATCACGGACATCTCGTCCACGTCGCCGAGCGGCAGCATCTTGACGACGGCAACGCGAGCAACGACGAGCCCGAGCGATCCGAGGAGCATGAGGATGGCTGCGGCCCAGACGCTGATCGCGCGCCAGCGACGCGCCATCACCCACTCGAGGCTGCGTCGATACCAACCACGTCGCGGGATCGCTGCGGCCTCGGCCGCATCCTGAGCGCCGCTCTCGCGACTTGGGTGTCGCAGCAGGCGGTAGGCGAGGTACGGCGTCACGGCGAGGGCGATGAACAGCGAGTAGACCATCGCCACCGAGGCGCCGATCGGCAACGCGCGCAGGAACTGTCCGATCATGCCCGAGACGAACGCGGTTGGCATCAATGCCGCGACGACCGTGAACGTGGCGAGAATGGTCGGGTTGCCGACCTCTCGCACGGACTCGAGCGTGACGCGGACCAAGTCCTTCTCGCCGGTGCGTTCCTGGTAGTGGCGGTGGATGTTCTCGACGATGACGATCGCGTCGTCTACGAGAATCCCGATCGCGAAGATCATCGCCGACAGCGTGATGCGATTCAGCGTGAAGCCCGTCATCTTGTAGACGAAGGGGACGATCGCGAGCGTTACTGGAATTACGATCGCCACGATGATGGCTTCTCGCCGGCCGAGCGCCACGGCGATGAGGATGACGACGACGAGCGTCGCGATGGCCATGTGCTCGATCAGCGTGACCACCCGGTGCGTCGCGGTTCGTCCCGCGTCGCGCGTGACACTCAGATGGACATCTCGCGGCAGGAGCTCGGGCCCGAGGCGGTCGAGCAGGCCCCGTGCCCGCTCCGTGAGGGCCGCCGCGTCGACGCCGCGGACCTTGTGAACCGCCAAGGTCACGGCGGCATGCGACGACCAGCCGTCGCCGCGCTGCAGGTGTGACACGTAACTCCGTGGCTCGGCCACGCCGTCGCGCACGGTTGCGATGTCCCTGAGGTAGACCGGCCCGCCCGTCGTGGCTCCGATGACCAGCGCCTCGACGTCTTGGGCCGACGAGAGGAGCGCGCCGGTCTCGACGCGGAAACTGCCGCCTGGGCCAGCCAGCTCGCCCGCCGGGAGGCGAACGTTGGCTGCCTGGACGGCTTGGACCACCCGGTCCGCGGCCAGGCCCCGTTCCGCGAGCCTGCTCGCGTCGAGCTCGACGACGATTTCCCGTCGAGAACCTCCCGTGAGCTGCACGCGGGACACCCCGGGGAGCCCCTCAAGCTCGGTGGCGAGCTCGGCGGCCAACCTGCGAACCAGGACGGCATCGTCCGTCTCGTGCCAGAGCGTGACAGCCAGCACCGGAACGTCGTCGATGCCCCTTGGCACCACCAACGGCGCCGGGACTCCCGCGGGGAGTGAGTCCCTGTTCGCGTTCAGGCGTTCGTAGAGCTGGCTCAACGCTTGATCGCGTTCGATGCCTTCCCGGAACTGCACGACGAACAAGGCGCCGTCGTCAGTGGCCGAGCTGATGACATTCTCGACCGTGGGGATCTCCAGGATCCACGCCGCCACCGGACGAGCGATTCGCTCGTCCACGTCCGTCGTGCCGCGGCCGGGGAACGCGACGAACACATCGGCCACGGTGATGCTGACCGACGGGTCCTCCTCCCTGGCCGTGGTGTACGTCGCAAGGATCCCGAGAGCGAGCGACACGAGGATGATGAGCGGCGTCAGCTTCGAGCGAATGAACATGCTCGCGACGCGGCCCGAGAAGCCCATGGCCTGCCGCTCGTCGCTCATCGAGTCACCGCCGTCACGCGACGCCCATCGGACAAGCACTGGGCATCGGGTGCCACGGCGACCTGCTCACCCACCCGAAGGCCGGACAACACGCGCACCGTGTCACCCCGGTCTTCGGCGATCACGACCCAACGCAGCCTCGCCTCCGATTGCTCGTTCACAACGAAGACCCCCGTGAGCTGTCCCCGCTCGAACAGCGCGGGTCTCGGGATCCTCACCGCGGAGACTTCCTGACCACTGCCCTCGAGAGGGATCGCGACGGTCGCGAGCATGCCCGCTTGGTAGGTGTGGCTCGGGTTCTCCAGCACGAGCTGCAGTCGCAGCCCGGCGGCACGAATGTCTCCGGACGGGATGACCCCCTCCACCTTCCCTGAGACGTGGGCTCCGGCGATCTCGACCGACAGCTCTTGGCCCGGTGTCACGCGCCTCGCCAGGTCGGTGCCGATGGGCGCGACGACCCGCAGCCGCGTGTCGTCCTCGATGACGGCGATGGGCTGACCGGGGCCGACGAGGTCTCCGACCTCGACCAACCTGCGGACGACCACGCCGGCGAACGGCGCGGCGACCCGCGCGTAGGAGAGGTTGACGTCGAGCTCGTCGATGGCGGCGCCTGTAATCGTCGCGGCGGCGGTGGCCTGCGTGAACGCGCCCTCTGCTTGTTCGAGCTGCGTCCCCGGGATGGCGCCCGACGCGTGGAGCGATCGCATGCGCTCCAGGTTCGTGCGGGCGAGGTCGAGAGCCGAGCGTGTCGCATCGCGGCCGGCGACGGCCTGCGCTCGTCGTGCGCTCAAGTCTCGGGTGTCGAGCCGCACCAACACCTGCCCCTGCCGCACTCGCTCGCCCTCGCGGAACGTGGCCTCGGTGACCCTCGCCATCAGGCGCGCGGACGGGCTCGATCTGCGCAGCGGCTCCGTGACTCCGACGACCGCGATCGAGCGTACGGTCGGGTCCGGCGTCACTCGTTCAACCTGGGCCGAGCAAGGGGGGAGGTCCGCACGGGTTGAGCTCGATGAAGAGCCATGCTCGCGGCAGCCGCTCGCCAGGCCCAGGACGAGGACCATTCCAAGATAGGCGGCGGCGCCGCCACGCGGCGACGCTACACAGCGCGATCGATTCATCGGGCCCCTCCTGCGATCACAACGGGATCCAGCCCCCGGGTGCGTCGCGACCGAACCTGGGCTCGCAGAACCCCGTACTCGGCGCTGGCTTCACGCACTCGCGTCGCCTGCAGCAGCGCTTGAGCGTCGAGCACATCGGTGCTCGTCGCCGCCTGCTGCGCAAAGCGCCGCTCTACGATCTCGAGATTTTGCTCGGCCTGCGTCACCGTGGTGTGCGCGACGCGGAGCTGCGCCGTCACGGTGTCGAGCTCGATTTCGGCCTGCATGGCCTCCAGCCGCAGGCCCTCCTCAGCTCGGGTTTCTGCCGCCTCAACCTGGCGCGTCCGGGCCCGCGCCGCGTCGATGGCGTAGTAGCTGCTCCCCCATTCCCAGATGTTCCAGCTGAGCTGAGCTCCGACGAGCCAGGCGTTTTGCGGTTGGAAGTAGACCCCCTCGACGTGCTCCATCCTGAAGATCGCGTTGACCTCGGGCAGCATCTGCGAGGTCGCAACACGCACTCCGGCGCGAGCCTGTTCGACGCGTGCTCTGACCGCGGCGAGCTCGGGCCTGTCCTCCGAACCAGCAGGAGGAGCACCACTCCTCGCTGTCGTTGCGGCGACGCTCGGAGCTGGCAGCTCCGCGGGCCACACCTCGTCATTGGCGGGCAAGCCGATCTGAAACGCGAGGTTCGCCCGCGCGAGCCTCGCACCGCCCACCGCTTGAAGCTGACGCGCGCGCGCCTCGGCGAGGCGCACCTCGGCTGCGAGCACGTCATTGCGGGCGATGAGCTCTCCATCGAGGAAGCGCCGAGCACGTTCCACATGGGCCTCGATGGTTCGGACCTGATCCGCTGCGAGCGCCGTCATTTGTTCGGCCTCGAGTGCCTGCAGGTACGCGTCGGCAACGGCCACGACGACGTCGTGTCGGGTGGCGCGCTGCTGGTGATGGGCGGCGTCCTCGCCGAGTGATTGCGCCCGGTGACCTTCGTAGACCGTCCAGAGGCCGGTCAGGGGCTGCACCACCGTTGCGGAGACCTGCGCCGTGGTGGCGTCACGCACGGAGATCGGCGGCACGTTCAATGGCCCCAGTGGAGCGGGGACCGGGATGTCGATCGGCAGCGCAAAGGGCGAGTTCCAGCGCAGCACGTTGGCCTCGACGCGGACGACCGGTCCAAACCGCCCACGCGCACTACGCCTCAGCGCCGTCGCCTCCGCGCTCGCTGCGGCAGCGCCCTCGATGCTGGGACTGTGGGCCAAGGCGAGCCGAACGCACTCCGCGAGCGTCCGGCGGTTCCGAGCCGCGGGCTCTCCGTCTGCGCCCACAGTGACGGTGCCCTCTTGCGCGTGTGCGGAAGCAACCAGGAGCAACACCGTGACGAGCGAAACAGGACCGCTGGTGCGGCTCACGGCTGGTGCTCCGAGCGGAGGCCGCAGAGGAGCATGTCGAGCAGGATGGGCACGTAGTCCTGCAGGGCGACGGGTAGTTGTCCGCGGATCCAGCGGAAGACGGTGGCGCTGAGCGCGCCGCTCACCAGATAGGCGGTGTTCCAGGTATCGAGAGGTCGCAGCGCCCCATCGCCGACTCCTTCCTCGAGGAGCGCTCGAAACGCAGCCACCCAGCGGTCGTAGGCATCCCCGACCGGGTCCGCTGTGCCTGCCAGCTGCCAATCCATCGAGGCCCGGTCCGATGCGAAAGTGATGAAGAACTCACGGTGTGCTTCGATGGTCGACAGCTGGCGGCGCACCAACCACTCCAGCCGTTGGCAAAAGGGCAGCGTGGGCAGGAGCGGGTCGCTGAACGGGGCGAGGACCACCTCCGCGATGTTGTTCACCAGCGCCCGGTAGAGCTCTTCCTTTCCCTCGAAGTAGCGGTAGAGCGAGCTAGGAGACATCCCTGCCTCACGGGCTACGTCGTCGACGCTCGTGCCGTGAAACCCCTTCTTGGCGAAGGCCCGCGCGGCCGACTCGAGAATCTCTGCCCGCGCTCTGGCGTAGCGCCGTTCTTGGGTCGGGTTGCTCATGGCGATCTCCGCGGCAGAATAGCTGCTCCTGTGTAGAGAACGATCGTTCTCTTGTCAACCAAGACCGTTCTCTACGCGCGCGACGGGCTGCACTGCACCGCTAATGAACAGGCGCGTCCCGCTGAAGACCGCGCGCGTTCGTGTCAGCCACTCGCGTCTTCGGCAGCGCCATCCTCCGCTCGGCCTCGGCTGCGGCGTCGTAGAAGCTCTCGGCCTGGAAGATCGAGATCAGACGTCGGCGGCGAGCTTGTGCAGGGCGGCCTTCACGACGCGGTAGCTGGCGCCCTTGGGGAAGCGGAGCGCGATCTGCGGCTCGGGGCTCCCGAAGCGGCTCTCGCCCTGGCTCACCGTCTTCGTCGTCTGCGTGTTCTGGCTCGTGGTCCGCATCGTCGTCCTCGCGTTCTGCAGGGCGGCTCACCGCCCGTTGCGAGGGACATACAGGCTTCGGTTCGCGTCCCTAGCAAGGCCAAGAACGTCGGTTTCCGATGTCTTTTCGAGCGGTTGGAATATCCGCGAAGTTCCGCGCCCTTCGGGCCGCCCGGCCGACGGAGGCCAACGGCCTACATCCGCCGCGTGAGCCCGGTCCGGAGCATCTCGGCGACGAGCGACGCGGCCAGCTCCTCGTCGTTCTCGCCCTTCACGGCGAGCTCGACCTCCTCGAACTTGCGCGCGTTGGCCACCACCCACTCGATGTACTTCGGCACCGTGAAGTCCTCGACGCCGAACGCGATGTCCTGCATCGCCTTCACGATCTGCAGGGCGGTGCCTTGGAACACGCGCCCGTCTCTCATGACGATCTTCATGCTCTCCACTCCTTCCGGCGCGCTCGCCAGCTGCCCGAGTCGATGACGGGGCGACCTTCGACCTGCTCGGGCGCGAGGAGGTAGGTCTCGACGGCGGCGCCGTCCTCGAGGGCGATGCGCGTGCGCCGGTAGAAGCGCGGGTGCCCTTCGAGCCGGTCGAGCGCGGCGAGCGTCGCCGCGTCGACCTCATACACCTCGCCGGCCACCGCGTGCTCGCCACCGCGCACGAGCCCGGGGAACGCGCCGAGGTCGCGCAGCTCGAACGCCGGCTTGGTCCTCGCCTCCGCGACGAGCCGGGCGCCCGTGAGGACTCGGTGGTTCGGCTCGCCCGCGAGGAGCGTCCCGTAGACGAAGACGCGCGTGGGCGCGCCACGCTGGCCCTTGGGCGCGTTCATGGCTCCACCCCCGCTGCGGTGGCCAGGGGCGCGACGTCGAAGCCCAGGCGGGCGTACGCGCGCCACAGGACGCGGAAGTAGCCGGGCTGCGGCGCCCAGGGCTCGAACCCGTCCTCGGGCTGCAGGTACGTCGTCGCGCGGCGGCGTTGTCCGTGCTCGTCGAGCACCAGCTTCACGACGCGCTCGTAGGCGAACGGGTGGCCCTCGAAGCGATCGAGCGCGCGAAGGTCCGCGTCGTCGAGGCGGTAGAGGAGCCCCTCGACGCGCGCGCCGCGGGCCCGCACGACGCTCGCGACCGCCCCGTCCCAGCGGTGGCTGAAGCCGCCGAAGGCGAGCGCGTAGTTGGGCAGCACTGCGCGCGCCACGGGCTGCGCGCTCGCGCACCGCGAGCGCATCTGCTCGTCGTCGAGGTTCGAGCCGTACGCGAAGTAGAGCACCTGTCCCATCTTCTCATCTCGCCGCGGGCCGAGGCCCGCCGTAGTCATCCATCGCTTCCGTTCGCGGGCGAGTCCAGGGCCGGCGTGCTGGCCGGCCCCGCGCCCCTCACGCTGCTGCTCGGGCATCGCCCACCTCCTCGCTCGCCGGGGCGTTCGCGGCCGGGCGGCGGTCGCGGCGCTCGCCCTTCCAGGCCGCCGAGCCCCCGAGCTTCTTGGTGAGGTGCAGGCGCGCGGTCTTGAACTCGTCGCCGATGAGCCCGAGGTGCAGGAGCACCACCCGGAAGTCGTACTTGGCGGTCGCCGGGTTGAACTCGCGGCGCTTGCTCGACGCGGCCTTCGAGCCGAGGGCCTTCGCCGCCATCGCGAGCGCCAGCTGCACGTAGGCCTTCACCTCGCCCGCGTGCAGCGTGCCGTTGAAGTAGCGCAGCTCGATCGTGCCCCGGAAGAAGAGGCTGTTGAGATTGAGCCCGTGGTAGCGCGTCTGGTCGTAGCGCTGCGGGCTCGTGTTCCGGTACCCGTACCAGGCGTCGCTCACCTCCTGCATCGTCTTCGGGCGCCGCGCTTCGAGGCGCTGGATGAAGCTCGCGTCGATCGGGCGGCAGTAGCGGCTCAGGCGCGTCTCGCTGACCCCGAGCGCGTGCTCGAGGAGGCGCTCCTGCTTGTGCACCAGCTTCACCAGGTTCGTGACGCTCTTGGCGTCGAAGCGGCTGCCGTCGATGTGGATGTGGATGCCCGTCGAGGGGTCGGCCTTCGCGCCCGCGGTGCGCACCGCCCGGACGACGTTCTGCAGCTCGTCGATGTCGTCGTAGCCGAGGACCGGCGAGACGATCTCGCCGCTGTTCTCGCCGCCGCTCAGCGAGCCGTCCGGGACCACCTGCCAGCGGCGCCCGCGCGCGTCGGTGATGCGCCAGCTGCGGTACTCGTCGGCGACCGTGCCCCCGACCACGCTGTGGATGGCGCGGGCGAGCTTCTCGCGGCTCAGGCCCACCGTCTCGATCTCGATCCCGAATCGCAGCGTCTTCATCGTCGTCGTCCTCGCGTTTCGCGCGGGGCCCAGTGCCCGTCGCGTGAGGACATACAGGCTTCCGTTCGCGCCCCTAGCAAGGCCGAACACGTTGATTTCTCATGTGTTTTCAAGCGCTTGGAATAACCGCGAGGTTCCGCGGACATGGGGCGTCGGAGGCGGTTGTAGGCCTGCCGCCGC
>ERZ761602.3870-NODE-3870-length-20308-cov-8.184911_pt1 | contig 20308 bp, 15 predicted proteins | sample MGYA00512165_ERZ761602 | MGnify/ENA primary metagenome ERZ761602 (study PRJEB28899, sample SAMN02445085) | bioreactor sludge metagenome | biome: EBPR sludge; isolation source: Thorneside wastewater treatment plant | place: Australia: Brisbane, Thorneside... | reverse complement strand
GTCCAACAAACGGTTCAGATCGCGGCTTCGCGCGATCTAACCTTGTTCGTTGGGCCTCCGGCCCGCCCTCCAGGAGGCCCCACCACCGCCATCACGCAGCATTGGGGGTGTATCAGTTTTCAATCGGTGACAAGCGAAAAACTGTGTCAGTTTTCAATCGGTGTTGACATCGCGAGCTATTGACCACCCGAGCGATCTCGCGATGGCTGAGGCCGCCCGCGTGGGACAGCCGTAAAACGTCAACAATCTTGCGCATGGACAACCTGGTATTCGCCATGTGGCCCTCGGTAAATTCACCGAGGATGCCACGGTTATCCCGCGCGCTACGCTAGCACGAATGACTGTCCAGTTTGTTGTGGAATCGGTGTCCAGTTTGCCGTGGAATACGCAGCGCCAGTCAATCTTGGTCCTCCGCTTCGCTACGGACGTTTCAATCCACGCCCCTCAGTGATGAAGGGCGAATCGGCGATAGCCGCTTGAGTCAGCGTGTTGTACAGCGTTTCAATCCACGCCCCTCAGTGATGAAGGGCGAATCTTCTCAGCGTGCAGCAGCTCGCAGATGACTACCGAGTTTCAATCCACGCCCCTCAGTGATGAAGGGCGAATCGCTGGATAGCGTTGCAGTGCGCCATGTGAGCGGAGGTTTCAATCCACGCCCCTCAGTGATGAAGGGCGAATCGCCGATTACATGTACGCCACCGGCGAGAACCCTGACGTTTCAATCCACGCCCCTCAGTGATGAAGGGCGAATCGCGTGCTCGCTACCCTGCGGCGAGGAGAGATCGCGTGTTTCAATCCACGCCCCTCAGTGATGAAGGGCGAATCAATTATGGCGAGGATGCGTCCGAGAGCAAGAATAAGTTTCAATCCACGCCCCTCAGTGATGAAGGGCGAATCCTGATGGGTCCTGTGCTCGCTTCCGTGCTCGGAATGGTTTCAATCCACGCCCCTCAGTGATGAAGGGCGAATCGTATCGGAATCGTCGCGCTCGTCCAGGCGCGCGTCGTTTCAATCCACGCCCCTCAGTGATGAAGGGCGAATCGGCGCATTCGCCGACCTGATTCCTGCTGCCCCGCAGGTTTCAATCCACGCCCCTCAGTGATGAAGGGCGAATCCCATCTGCGCCAAACGCTGGAAAACAATGGGCAATTTGCCTCGGTTGCGCGAACCTTCGGTGGATGGGCAAGGTGTGAGTCTACAGCATGCCGTAGGGAAACGGGAAGACAAGTGAAAACAATCCCTTGCAGTGCGCGCGGAACTCCTCGTCGGGTGGCGGGAGCTTGGGGTTCGCGCAGGCTCATAGCACAAGAGGCGATTCGAAGTCGGCTGCACGAAAGCAGCCGTGTTCGCAAACCTCGTAGCCTTTCCGTTCGGCGATGCGATAGAGGCGGAGGTTGTCCTCGCTGGCTTTGATTTCGGCAAGCAGTCGGCGCTCCAGGGCTTCAAACTGGGCACGATCGAGCTGGCACTCGAAAACCGACTTCTGTACGCGTTGGCCGACAGCTTCGCAGACGCGCGCCACTTTGCGCAGGCGGCGGCGTCCTTCGCGGGTTTCGGTGTTGACGTCGTAGCAGACGATGACCAGCATCAGCGCATCAGGTAGGGCAGGTAGTCGGCGGTGTCACCACGTAGAGTCCGGGCGAGGAGCCGGGCTTGCAGGTGCGGCAGCAGGCCGAACGGGATGGGTTCGGAGAGCAGAGGATGGGCAACGCTTTCCTGCTTGCGCTGTTGATAGGCGACCAGGACCGTCTTGCGCGCTTCGCCGGCAAGCAGGACGGCGCCGCCCTCGCGTTCATCGAAGTCGCCGGGGTTGAGTTGAGCGCGGTTGACCAGGGTGAGGGCAAGGCGATCAGCGGAGAAACGGAACTCCTCCATCAGGTCGAGCGCGAGTGCGGCGCGTCCAGGGCGGACGGCGTGGAGGAAGCCAATCTGTGGGTCGAGGCCTGCGGCCTCGACGGCTGATCGGCAGTCATTCATCAGCAGCGAGTAGAGGAAGGACAGAAGTGCGTTGATGCGGTCGCGCGGCGGTCGACGGCTGCGCCCATTCATCCTGAAGGCCTCGCGTGCAGAGTTCCGGACAAGGTGGGTGAGCGCCGCGAAATACTGCCTTGCTGCTTCGCCTTCCTGGCCGCGCAGGGTGTCGAAGTCGGCTGCCTGGGGGAGCGCGCGCAGGGCAGCGGCGAGATTGTCGGCGCCGCGCGCCAGCGGCTGGGCGTCGTCCGCGACTTTCGCTTCGCGCGCGCCGCGCAGGAGCACCTGGCGGCAGTTGCGCACTTTGCCGGCGATCATGTTGCGGGCAACGCGCAGCGCAAACGAGTCATCGCTCGCGAGTCGATGCTGTGCTTGCCGCAGCAGGACGTTGCCGGAAACCGCTCCCTCCAGGCGTGCCTTGAAACGACCGTTTCCGTCGAGCAGGACCAGCGCTATTCCTTCGTCGGCCAGGCGGTGCATGAGTGGTAGCGAGACGGCGACATGCCCAAAGCAGACGACCGCTGCCAGGTGATGCAGCGGTACCCGCAAGCGCGTTTCGTGAGCGACTTCGACGCGGATCGTCTGGTTCTCCAGATGCACGTAGCTGTCGGGTGTGGTGAGGTAGAGTGTGTTGAGCAATTGCATGTCAGCGCTCCGGGTCGAAGAGCGCGCCGAGTGCCGCCGCGTGTTCGTGCTGCGCTGCCAGCGCTTCTGGTTGGCAGAGATCGCGCAGGGAGCAGGCGCGACAGCGGTGGTCGCTGCGTATTGGCGGTGTGCTTCCACTCGCCAACATCTGGCGAACGGCTTTGGTGGCGGCATGGACGCCAGCACGTAGTGCATCGGAAAAGACGACGCATCGTCGTCGGCGCGAGCTGGCATAGAACAAGGCGCCTTCCGGTACCGGGCGCTGGAACATCTCGGCCAGGCAGATCGCCTGTGCCGCCAGTTGGATATCGTCGCAAGCCGCGATGTCCACATGCTTGTTGCGCGAGCCGTGCTTGTACTCGACCGGGTAGGGCGTGCCGTCCGGCAGAAACTCGACGATGTCCGCCTTGCCGACCAGGCCGAGACGGTCGCTGAACAGGGGAAGCGAACGCTCGACGCGCAGACCCTCGTGCAGATCGCTACCCGGCTCGTCTACGCGCTGGTGCAGGGCTTGCCCGCGTTGCGTGTAGAGGTTGTCGGCGAAGACCTGCTCGAGGTGAATTAGCGCGCACTGGCGCGGACAGTAGCACCAGTGCTGCAGAGCGGAAAGCGGGATTGGATCGCGGCGCTCACTGGACATCGTTGGCTTTCGTCGGAGGTGTCGCTGCTGTCGCACGGCCGCCACCGCTCGTTGCGCGCGGTGGCGGCGGGCGATCAGATGCGCTGAATCAGGCTCACTCCCGGCGGCAGATCTTCAACGTTGACCGAAACCGTGTAATCCTCGAAGTGACGGGCGAAGTCGATTCCCTCCTTCCGGCGGATGGTGACGCGGTCGAAGAGCGCGTGCGCGTGCGCGTTGCCGAGCTCGGAGTCGTGCCGGAAGACGTAGAGACCGCGCGTTGTCATTTCGCCGCGCGCCGCCGAGCGGTCGTGCTCGAACATCTGCTCGAGCGCTTCCCAGAGCAGCGTCAGGTCGTCCTCGCCGAAGCCTGTTTGCCGGGCGAGAAAAGCCGAGACGAAGCCGTGTGCAACGTAGATCGCGTAAGGTACCGTGTGTTTGCGGCCCATCGTACGGTTGTCACCCTTCTGCTTTTCCGCATCGGCCTTGGTGGCCACCGCCATGCGGGTGATCGAGTGTTCCTGTGCGATGATCGGGTCGACCGAGCGGGCGAACGTCAGTTGTACCGGGCCACGCACCTGTCCGCAGTTGATTCCGGTGGACAGCACGGCGCCAAAAGTGCGTACGTCGTAGAAGTTCTTGCACATCCACTTTCTCGCCCGATCGACCGTGTCGGGGCTTCCTTTGCGCTTCTTCTCGTCGCCGGTCAACTCGCTCTCGGCGCCGATCTCTTTGTAGGCCTTTTCGTGGGTCTCGTTGAGCACCGCCTTTTCCTTGACGTAGATGTCGTATGGCGGCGTTTCCGCTTTGCTCAGGCCGACGTAGTTGCGCACCTTGCGCTTGAGCGAGACGTCGGTGACCAGGCCGTGGCCGGACTCGGCGTCGAGGCGCGGCAGGTTGCCGGCGTCGGGGTCGCCGTTCGGGTTGCCGTCGCGCACGTCGAAGACGAGGACGAAGTCGTAGCGGTTATGCAGGCTCATGCGGGTTCTCCTTCGCTGGTTTCATTCGATGGTTTGTTCTTGCTGAAAAATGCCTGGCGCTGATGGTAGTAGCCCAGCGCAAAGCGCCCCTGTTCGGGCAGGCTGAGGTGTTTCGGGAATTCGGCCACGCCGCCGAGAATTTCGCCGAGTAGTCGTTCGAATTGGACGGCGCGGCCGCGTTGCTCGATCTTTGCCAGATGATGGTTCTTCAGGCGCAGCAGCGTGGTGAACACGCTGACCGGCGTGCTCGACGCAGCGCCGTAGTAGCGTTCGCGGATGGTGGCGTTGAGTCCAGGGCTGGCTTCTTCCTGGATCTTTTCCAGTGTTGCAAACAGGCGTCCGAGGCGGTACGCCGGATTGTCGTTGTCGAGGTCGAGCACGGGCAGCAACTCCTTTGCTGGGAATGAAGAGCTAGTGAAGCGCAACTGGCGGTTCAGGCACGCCTTGATCGCCGCTGCGCGGTGGTAGTTGACCCTCTGTTCGGCGCGGCTGCGCATGACGGCAGCGTTCAGCCAGCTTGCCGGGAAACGCTCTCCGGCGAAGATCGAGCGCATGATCTCGCCGCCGAGCCTGGGCGGAATGTTTTCGGCCTTGCCCAACACAGCGCAGGCGGTGAGCAGGCGGAAGAGGCTGGGGTATTCCGGGTCGTCGGCCGAACGCGCGATCGCGAGATCGTCGAACCACTGGCGAATCTGCCGGGCGATTTCGTGCAGCGGCGCGGCGTGCCAGAAACGCACTGAGAGGCGTGCCGCGTTCGGCGCCAGTCCGAGAACGTGAAAGCGGTTGTCGCCGCGACCGCCGTCGAACTGTCCGCTGCGCACCGCAGCGAGCAGGCTGCGGATCAGGCCGCTGCGTGCGTCGGGATCGTCCTGGCCGAAAATTGCCGCGAAAGCGTCTTCGGCTTCCCGGTCTTCCTGCTGCGCCCAGAATACGGTGGATGCATCGCCAAGCTGCAGGCGCTGGCGCGAGTTGCGATCGAGCAGATGATTGAGCGCCGTGGTATAGGCAAACGCCGCCGCCTGGCCGACCGGAGCGTTATTCCCCTGCTCCTTGTTGTACGAGGTGAATGCTTCGAGATTGAACGAGACAATGTTGGCGCCGGACGTCTGTGCTCCCCAGACGCCCTTGATCGCCGTATGCAGACGCGCGGCGGTCGCCGGCTGACCGGTGATCAGGCAGACGCGCTGGCCGGCCACGGCGGGCGTCGATTCGTCGGCCAGGCCGGCGATCACCGCCGAACGCTGGCAGACCAGTTCCGTTTGCGGGTGCAGGCGAAACGTGACGAGCGGATTGCCGGCGACGATTTCCGGCCAGCAGGGGTCGTTGGCCAGCGCGGCAGCGCCGTTGCCGGCATAGAAGGCACGGACTGCCTGCACGCCGGCGTCGGCCAGCGCAGCAGACGGCAGTTCTTCGAGACGGCGACGGAATGCGGCGTGCTGCTCCAGCACGCGCTGCGCTTTGCCGCGCGCATCGACGCCCAGCGCGTATTCGGCAGTATCGCAGAGCAGATTGGCCGCGACGCCGGAAGCCCGTTTGACGCTCTGCGGCACCAGGTAACGGCGCGCCGTCTTCCGCTTGCCTTCGCTCTGGCGCGTGTCGGTGATTCCCAGCGGATGGCCGTCCGCGCTCAACTCGATGATGAACGGGATCTCCCTTTCCTCCAGTCCAAAGGCCGGCAGGCGGCGTGCGGGATCGGGGTCGAGCGCCTTGCGTTGGTAGTAGTCGTACAAGGATTGCAGAATCATTGGCTCACCTGTGCCTGCGTCAGATCGATCACGCCGTCGCGCATCGCGGCGCGAAAGAAGTGCGGCTGCGGGTCGGCGCCAAAGGTGATGTCGTGCAGCATCCAGCCGAGGTCGCGTGTTTCGTGCAGCGCCGGCCGTTCGGCCGCCGGGTCGGCGACCAGGCGAAAGCGGGCGGCAAACTCGCGGCAGCCGAGGTAGGGCTGGTTGATGCACTGACCCTTTTCGGATCGCCGCTGGAAGATCTCACGATACTTCACCGGATTGCCCAGCGCGTCGCCGGCGACCGGCAGCAGATCGGCGTGCAGGCGATAGGCTACGTCGCGCAGAAAGAGTCCGGCGCGTTGCTGCCGCTCGTCCTCGACGTAGAGCGCGAGGTGACCGCGACCGTCCCTCATTGCCGTCTGGGCGTTGCGTACCGACGCCTTGGCTGCCACTTCGTTGCGCCGCACGCTGATCCAGCGGATCGGTTCAAGCACCTCGATCTTGTTCACCTGCCAGCGGATGGCCGGTTTCCAGAGGATCGCCTCGAAAACCGCGCGCGCCGCCGAAGGCGTGATCACGTCGTAAGACACCCGTTCGACTTTCATCTCCGGGCGGGTGAAACAGGCGAAATCGCCGGTGACTTCCAGGCAGAAACTGGTCATTGTCCTTTTCCTTTCAGAATCGCCAAGGTGGCAGTGCAGCAGTCATCGAATCGAGGATAGAGGGGTGCGACTAGCACACGAGGCCTCCCGGATCGCCCGGTGCGCCGCACAGGTTGGCGCCCAGCGTCGGGTCATAGAACAGATCGTTGTCCGGCGACTGCATATAAAGGCCAGCGCAGTCGCCGGGCAGAGCAAGTACGTCTCCGCTGGCGAGCAGCCGGTGCAAGTCGTGCTGGTAAATGGTGACGCCGTAGGTTTGCAGCTTGCGCAACAACCAGCGCTCGGGGCCATCGTGCAACAACTTGTGCAGGAGCGCGTCGACGTGCTGGTCGTCGGCGTCGCGGCGATAGCGCACGAAAACCGTGGCGCCTTCATCCGGGTCGATCAGGCGGAACTTCTCGGCGGCGGTGCGGAAATTGACCTCTGCGCCGGCTGCGACGCGCAGCAGGTCGCAGATGCCGTGCGCGTCGAGTTGCGCGTCGCCGTAAAGGCGGCGGAAGTAGTCGGCAAAGAGATCGACCGCGAGCGGATCAGCGTCGGCCGGCAGCGTTGACCAGACGAGTCGCGTCGCCTGCTCGGCCATGCGCAGCAGGCCGGGCGGTGCCGCTGTGGGCGGCACGAAGACATGCACCTCGCCGAGCTGCAGGCGGCCTTCGCGGTTGCAACGGCCAGCAGCTTGCGCGATCGAGTCGAGCCCGGCGAGCGCGCGGTAAACCACCGGGAAATCGAGGTCGACGCCGGCCTCCACCAGTTGCGTGCTGACGACGCGTACCGGTGGCGCCGGCTCACCTTCGGCCAGCGCGCGCCGCCGGTGCGCGAGCGCGTGTCGGATTGCGCCGATCGTGTCGCTGCGGTGGCGGGCGCACATCAGTCCGGAGAGATGCCAGAGTCCGTCGCGGCCACTGCATTGCGCAAGCTCGCCGTGGAGCTCGCGCGCGTCCTGCCGGCGACCGACAATGGTCAACACTGCTTCGTGCGCAGCGATTTCTCGCGCCAGCTCGGGCCACGTGCAGCGCTGCTGCAAGTTGGCCGGGCGCTGCACGCAAACGCGCGTCAGGGCGGCGTAGAGCGCAGGAACGTCGTCGATGATTTCGCGTACCTCGCCCGCGGCAAATCCCCGCAGGCTGCGCGCCAGGTCAAAACTCGCCGGCATTTCGAGTGTCGGCTGGGTGGCGGTGCACAGGAGCAGCGTGACGCCGTAGTCGAAGACCAGCAGGCGCAGCACGTCGACCACCGGTTGCAGGTAGTGCACCGGCAGCAACTGCGCTTCGTCGAGGATGACGACGCTACCCACCAGGTTGTGCAGCTTGCGGCAGCGTCCGGTGCGGTGGGCGAACAGGCTCTCGAGCAACTGCACGTTGGTGGTGACGATCAACGGTGCGTCCCAGTTTTCGCAGGCAAGGCGGGAACGATGCGTCTCCTGGCGCGGGTCTGGGTCAAGGCTGCTGTGGTGCTCGACGACGTTCTCGTCGCCGAAGATGTCACGAAAGACTTCCGCCGTCTGTTCGATGATGCTCGTATAGGGAATCGCAAAGACGATGCGGCGCTTGCCATGCACACTTGCGTGACGTAGCGCGAAAGCCAGGCTGGAAAGCGTCTTGCCGCCGCCGGTGGGTACGCTCAGGCGAAACACGCCGGGTGGGCAGTTGGCCCGTTCAAGGCAGGCGTGCAGCACGTATGTGCGCCGCTGATTGACCGTCGAAGCAGCTTCTCCCCGTTCGTTGACCGTTTGCGCCAAGCGCTCCAGGTGATCGAGCAGGCGAGCGCGCATTTCCTCGAGGCTCAGAAAGCCGCTGCGTCGCTGACCTTTTTCCGGCGCCATGAAGCACTCGGTGTCGAGGAAGTCTGCATCGACCAGGCAGGAAAAGAGCATCCGCAGCCATAGTGCGAAACGGCCGGGGATGTCGCGGTCGCGGTAGCGCAGCAAGTCGTCCAGGCTGGGCAGCGAGGCTGGCGGAGGATGCAGCAGTTCGGGTGGAGGCCCGGCGGCCAGCGTGTCAAGCAGTTCCTGCTGCGTTTCGCTGCGCGCGAAGCGGTTGTGCAGCGAGTGGTTGTCGCCCGACCAGTCGGCAAGTCCGCTATGGTGACCGGCGATCAGGTAGGCGAGGACGCGGGCAATCACGGGTCCGGCGCGCCGGTCGACTGCGGCCAGATGCGCTTGCGCCCACAAGGCGCCCGCCGCCGAGTGCGTCTTGTCGGCGCTGGCGACGCGGCCTTCGATGTGTGCGTCGGCATCGCCCGACTGCCGGATATAGCGCTGAAAACCGGCGCGGAATTTACCGAGATCGTGCCAGCGGCCGGCGAGCTCACCCCATGGCGCGGCGCCAAACGCGGCGGCAAAACCGGCGGCCAAGTGCGCTACGGCGTCCAGATGCGCGGGCAGCGAATGCGCGATTACGCGTCCATTCTCGCTGCGCACATGCGCGAGAAACTCGGGTTGCATGCTCAGTCGCCGGCGTAATGGTCGATCGCCGCCTGCAAGCGCTGCCTGACCTTGGCGCGCAGGTCGGGGGGTGCGACGACCGTGCAGTCGGGGCCGTACTTGAGGACATCCATGATCAGCTCGGGATCGTCGCTGTACGGCAGCACCAGTTGATAGCGTCCGTCCGGCAGGAAGCGCCCGCGCTGTTGCGGGTGCCAGTCTTCGGCGGCGACCCAGCGTGCGCGATCGGCGCTGAAGAGCAGCGTCGCCCAGCGCACTGCGCTGCCGGCAAACACGCCGTAGCCAGCACCGAGCGCTGCGTCGAGCTGGGCTTCGTCGATCTCGTGCGCGAGGGTTTCGAGCACCCGTACCGACTCGATCGCGTCGACCGCAAAGCGGCGCAACTGCCTGCGCAAATGGCACCAGGCGTCGAGATACCAGTTGTCGCGGTAATGCGTCAGGCGTAGCGGTGAAACTTCGCGCTCGGTTTCTTCGCCGCTGCGTCTTGCGACATAGGTCAGGCGGATGCGCCGGCGTTCGAGCAGGGCGCTGGCAATCGTCTGGAAGTGCTGTGGCGCGTAGGTGCGGGCTGCCGCGCTCACGATGCGCACGCGCCGGGCAACCTCGATCGCGGAATCGTTCTGGCTTTCGAGGAGCGTGAGCAAGCGTTCGTGCAGCGGCGCAAGCTGTTCTCCGAGTACGCCGCTGCGGTCGACTGACGCGAGCAGGCGCTGCATGCTGAGCAAGGCGTAGATCTCGCCCGGGGTAAACCACAGGCCGGGCAGTTCCGAGCGCGCAGCAGCCGGGTTCAGGCAGTAGCCGTTGCGCTCGCGATCGAAGACGATCGGCAGGCCAACGCGATTGGTCAGATGCGACAGATCGCGGAAGATCGTGGCGCGCGAGACTTCCAGCGCCGAGCACAGATCGCTCAGGCGGACGACCGGCCGGGTTTGCAGCAGCCGCTGGATTCTTGCGAAGCGTTCGTTACGTTCCACCGTCTTCTGCCCGATTCAATCTGGCTTGGTCATTTACCGCGATCGTAGCGCGGAATGTGCTACCAGGTGATCAGGCTGATCACCAGGGTGACCATGGCCGTTGCGAAGATGAGTCGGTCGAGGTGGTCGGCAGTGGGCATGTTCGTCTCCGGTGAGTTGGTTCAGGAACACTCTACGCTGGGCGAGTCTCACCACGTGCGACTGGGCACGGCCGGAAGAAATATTTTTTCAGCCGGCGATCGGTTGTGGCAGCAATCTGGCTACGCCGGTGGGCCGGCGGGCGCGGCTGGCGACGGATTTGCGCGGGGATTGTTGCGCGCGTGCGTGCTGTCGGCCGCCGTCAGCCCGCCTGCGCCGCGCACCAGGCGGCCGCCTGGGGGGCGCGGCAAAAGGCTTGCAGGAAGGCAAAGGCCGCTTCAGCGTGCTCGCGCGCAGTCGGGCTCAGTTCGTCTCCGAGCACGAAACTGTCGCCGCGAACGCCGAGGACGTAGGTCGGCGGCAGCGCTGCCTGGCCGAGGCGGGCGAGAACGGCGAGCACGGTCTCCGGGTTCAGCGCGTGCGAGCTTGCAGCGAAACTCGGCGCGTCGCTTGCTTCGACGCGGCGAAAGGCGTACGGCGCCGCGGCTTGCTGGTCGGCGTCGATGAACAGCGCGAGTTCTCTGCCCGCGAGATCGAGGGCATTTTCGATCTGCCACTGGAAGTCGCCGATCAGTTCGTAGCGTTCGCTCAGCCCTGCTGCGAGCAGCCAGTCGTGCAGGCGTTCGAGGAGCTGTGGGCCGAGCGCGTCGTCGCCGCGGCTGGGGTTGCCGCAGGCGAGGATGACGATCGGGGCGGGCGCGCTCGCCACCCGGCTGGCTTCAGCCGACGTTTGCCGAAAGCTCGGGCGGGGGCGACTGCAGACGGTCGAGCAGCGTTCCGTCGGCGTCGAGCAGTTCGAGCTGCAGCGGCATCTTGCCCAGCGCGTGCGTCGCGCACGACAGGCAGGGGTCGAAGCAGCGGATGGCAACCTCGATCCGGTTGAGCAGTCCTTCGCTGAGCTGGCGGCCGTTCAGGTAACGCTGGGCAACGCGCCGGATCGCTTCGTTCATCGGCTGGTTGTTGTGCGTCGTCGACACGATCAGGTTGCACGTGCTGACCAGATCGTCGTCACCGACACGGTAGTGGTGGATCAGCGTGCCGCGCGGCGCTTCGATGACGCCCACGCCTTCGCGCCGGCGCGGGCCGCTGGTGACCAGGTCGCTGCCCGAGAGGTCGTCGTCGTGCAGCAGGTCCTTGATCGTCTCAGCCGCGTGCAGCATTTCGAGCATGCGCGCCCAGTGGTAGGCGAGCGGCGCGTGGATCAGTTTGCCGTTCCCGTGGTCGATGAACTCACGCCGCTCGGCTTCGGCGAGCGGCGTCGCCATCGTGTCGCAGTTCTGCACGCGGGCGAGCGGGCCGACCTTGTACCAGCCGTCCTCGGTGCCGAATGCGGCGAGGAAGGGGAACTTCATGTAACTCCACGGCTTGACTTCCTCGTGAATGAGTTCGGCATAGTTGTTCACGGGCACGCCGTCGACCAGGAGCTTGCCGTCGGCATCGCGCGCGCGCAGGCGGCCGTCGTAGAAATCGAGCGTGCCGCGTGCGCCGACGAGCGACAGCAGGTTGGAGCGGAAGCTGCCGAATTCGTCGTAGAGTTCGGGTTCGGATTCATGCAGGCGCTTGACGAGCTGCACCGCCTGACGGCTCCAGGCGATGATCGTGTAGATTTCGGCGAGCAGTTCGTCGCGTTCGGCGCGTGTCAGTGCGCGGTTGACGCCGCCGGGGATCGCGCCGGTACCATGTACCCGCTTGCCGGCGGTCAGCCGGATGATCTCCTGGCCGAACTTGCGCAGCAGCACGCCCTGGCGAGCGACTTCCGGGTATGCGGCCGCGATGCCGACGATGTTGCGCTTGCCGGCGTCGCTCTCGAAGCCGAAGAGCAGGTCGGGCGCCGAGAGGTGAAAGAAGTGCAGCGCGTGCGATTGCAGGATCTGGCCGTAGTGCATCAGCCGGCGCAGCTTCTCGGCGCTCGGCGTCAGCCGGTCGACGCCGACCACCCGGTCGAGCGCCTTGGCCGCGGCCAGGTGGTGCGACACCGGGCAGATGCCGCACAGCCGCTGCACCATCACCGGAACTTCCCAGTACGGGCGGCCCTGGATGAATTTCTCGAAGCCGCGGAATTCGACGATGTGCAGGCGTACCTGTTGCACTTGGTCGTTGTCGTCCAGCAGCAGCGTTACCTTGCCGTGTCCTTCGACCCGCGACACCGGGTCGATCGCGACGCGGCGCAGTGTGCCCGGGTTGGCGGCGGTTTCGAGGGCGAAGCCTGTGTTTTCCATGGCCATGCTCGCTTTCAACTCTTGCCGGATCAATCAAAATGCAGCAGCGGGTGCCCCAGGCGCGGCGTGCGGCCGGCCAGCAGGTCGCTCAGGAACTTCCAGATCGCCTCGCCGGAAGGCGGGCAACCCGGGATGAAGTAGTCGACGCGGACGATCTCGTGGATCGGGTGGACCTTGTCGAGCGGCAGCGGCAGTTCCGGATCGTTCGGGATCTGGCGGCCGACGATGCCGGGCCCGGTCAGGTAGACCTCCTGTAGGCACTGGCCGAGGTCGAGGTGGTTGCGCTGCGCCGGCAGCCCGCCGTTCACCGAGCACGCGCCGAGGGCGATCAGCACCTTGCAGTTGTGCCGGAACTCGCGCAGAACGTGCACGTTTTCCGCGTTGCAGATGCCGCCTTCGATCAGGCCGATGTCGCACGGTCCGCAGTGTTTGATGTCGGTGAGCGGCGAACGGTCGAACTCGACGTGTTCGAGCAGTTCGAACAGGCGCTCGTCGATATCGAGAAAGGACATGTGGCAACCGAAGCAGCCGGCGAGCGAAGTCGTCGCGACGCGCAGCTTGCGGCTCTCGACAGCAGCGTTCATCTCACACCTCCTCGGTCGTCGTGCGCCGGGCGAGGCGCTCGACCTGCATGCCGATCGGTTGAACATCGTAGCGCCGGCTGCCGATCGGCACGGCGAAGCCGCGCCGCTTGCGCAGGATGACGCCGACCGGGCAGACATGCGCTGCCTTGTCGGCGAGCGAGAAGTCGGTGTCCGCCAGGCGCCCCGACTCGGAATTGACGATCAGGTGCTTGCCGATGCCACGCCCGGAGAGGGCAAAGACGTTCTTGCCGTCGACGTCGCGACTGGCGCGCACGCACAACTCGCAGAGAATGCAGCGGTTGAAGTCGAGCAGAACCTCGGGGTGCGAGGCATCGACCGCCCGATCGGGATAGAACTGCGGAAAGTGCGGGGTCAGCATTTCCAGTTCGTAGGCCAGCGCCTGCAGCATGCAGCGGCCGCTCTTCTCGCACGAGGGGCAGAAGTGATTGCCTTCGACGAAAAGCATCTGCAGCATCGTCCGTCGCTTGTCGTTCAGGTCGGGGGAATTGTTTTCGACCTCCATTCCGTCGCGTGCCGGCATCGTGCACGCCGAGACGTAGCGCCCGTTGGCTTTCACCGTGCACAGCTTGCAGCTTCCCTGCGGCTTGAACTCGGGGTGATGGCACAGGTGCGGAATGAAAATGTCGGCGGCCATCGCGGCCTGCATGATCGTCTGCCCGTCGGTGAAGGAAACGGGCAGCCCGTCGAGCAGGATGTGCTGCGTGCTCATGCTTCGACTCCCGGCAAGCCGGCCGCCAGACCAAAGTGGGCGGCCGGGTCATCGCGCCCGGTCATCTGGCGGGCGGAGGCCAGCGCCTGATCGAGGTCGAACGCCGGTTTGAAGGCCAGCGAGCGCAGGCGTCGCTCATAGGCCGGGCGGAACTTGTTCAGCGTGTCGAAGAGCGGGTTGCACGCCGACTGGCCGAGCCCGCAATGACTGGCGGCGTGCAGCAGCCGGTGGATCTTGAAGATTTCGTTGATGTCGTGCTGCGAACCCTGGCCGCTCGCGATCTTGTCCATGCAGTTGGCGACGAGCGAGGTGCCAACGCGGCAGGGCGTGCAGAAACCGCAACTCTCGTGCGCGAAGAAATGGGCAAAATTGCGCGCCACCTCGAACATGTCGCGGTGTTCGCCGAAGACCATGAAAGCGCCGGCGGTCGGTACGTCCTCGAAGGCAATCCGGCGCGAGAATTCGTGCATCGCCAGGCAGGTTCCGGATGGGCCGCTGACTTGCACTGCCTGCGCATTGCCGGCGCCGCAATCGTTGAGCACCTGCGCCACCGAAACGCCGAACGGGTATTCGTAGATTCCCGGCGTTTCGACATCGCCGGAGATCGACAGCAGCTTCGTTCCGGTAGACTGCTTGGTCCCCAGGCCGGCGAACCAGGCGCCGCCATTGACCGCGATCAGCGCCGCCTTGCACAGCGTTTCGACGTTGTTCACTACCGTCGGCTGGCCGAGATAGCCTTCGGTGGCCGGGAAGGGCGGCCGTATGCGCGGCACGCCGCGCTTGCCTTCGAGCGATTCGAGCAGGGCGGTTTCTTCGCCGCAGACGTAGGCGCCGGCGCCGAGGTGGATCTCGATGTCGAAGTTGAAGTCGTCCTCGCCGAGCACCCGTGTGCCGAGCAGTCCATCGCGTCGGCGGCGGGCGAGGTTTTCGTTCAGCGCCGGCAGGAGGTAGGCGTACTCGCCGCGCAGATAGACCAGCCCCAGCGTGGCGCCGATCGTAAACCCGGCGATGCTGATTCCGTCGAACAGCAGGTCGGCGTAGCTGCTCAGCAGGACGCGGTCCTTGAACGTACCGGGTTCGCCTTCGTCAGCATTGCAGACGACGTAGCGTGCCGGCGTCTCACCGGCGCATGGCGCCCGGCGCGCCGATTCCCACTTGATGTGCGTGGTGAACCCGGCGCCGCCACGACCGCGCAAATTGGACAGTTTCATCTCGGCCAGCATCGCCTCGCGGCCGCGCGCGACCGCCGCCTTGAGTGCTTCGCCGTTCGGCCACTGGCGGCCGAGCAACTCGTCGTAGCGCCGGATGTTGTCCTCGATCAGAAAGTACTCGCGCGGCCAGTCGCTCAACGGCGCCTGCTTGCGGATCAGTTCGCTGATCCGGTCGATGCGCTCGACCGACATGCGGGTGAGCGGGCGGCCGTTGACCAGCAGCGCCGGTCCCTGGTCGCACATGCCGGTGCACGATGTCGTATCGACGCTGACCAGGCGGTCCTCGGAGACCTTGCCGCGTTCGACCCATAGCTTGTTGCACAGCCGATCAATCAGTTCGCCGCTGCCCAGCATGCGGTCGGTGATGTTGTCCGAGAAGAGGACGCGGTAACGGCCGACCGGCGTCAGGTGGAAGAAAGAGTAAAAGCCGGCGACTCCCTCGACGCGTGCGCGCGGCAGGCAAAGTGCGCGGGCAACTGCGCTCAGCGCTGCCGCCGGAAGATGGCCGAGGGCCTCCTGCACTTCGCGCAGAATCTGGACCAGGTACCTGGCTTCGTAGCGATAGCGCTCGAAAATGGGCGGCAGCCGGCTGTCGAGCTGCCCGGCCTCTGCGTAGTCCTGACTCACGCGAACCTCCTGCGAGTGATGGTCGGCAAAAAATGTCCAAATTCAGATTGCCGAATTCAGCATAGCAGGTCTGCCGTCGGCGCGAACTGATGCACGTCAACCACAGGCAGAAACGCGTGCGAGTCGCCCCCGGCGCGCTTCGCCCGGCGCTCGGTCGGCCGGGGGAAAAATCATGGCGCACTGCAGCAAATTTTCCGCTATGCTTCAATAGCCGGGGAGCGGGGCGCGCGGCAGGCGCGGTGTTTACCGGCATTGACGACGGCTGGCTCGGGCCGCGTAGAGTGAAGCAGGCGGGTCCTGCGCAGGCGAACGCGGGGTGTTTGGCGGGCCGTCATGGACAGCATTTTTCGGAGCACGACCATGCATTTTGAGACGTCCCTCGAATTCCTCGAAAGCCACACCTACGACGAGCTCAACCTCGGCGATACGTCGGCGCTGGTGCGCACACTGCGTCCTGAGGACGTCAAGCTGTTCGCCCTGATGTCGGGCGACATGAATCCCGCCCTGGCGAATACCGAATTCAGGCACAGCGGCCTGTTCCGCGACTTCATTGCGCATGGCATGTGGATCGCCTCCTTGCTGTCGACCATCCTCAGCACGCAGTTTCCTGGTCCGGGAACCGCGTTGATGGAGACCTCGCTGCAGTTTGCCCGGCCGGTGACGATCGGCGACACGATCACCTTCACGGTGACGGTGCGCCAGAAATTTGCCCATAACCACCACATCATTCTCGATTGCGTGGGGGCGAACCAGGACGGACTGGTCGTCGTCTCGGGCAGCGTCGAGGTGATGGCGCCGACCGAAAAAGTTCGCACCAAGCGCGCCGCGCTGCCGGAAATCACCATCTCCGACAAGTACGCGCGCCTGCAGGTGCTCGTGCAGCGCGCCGAAGGCCTGGCACCGATCGACATGGCCGTCGTCCACCCTTGCGACCGCGAATCGCTGCGCGGTGCGCTGCTCGCCGCCGACGCCAAGCTGATCGACCCCATCCTGATCGGTCCCGAACAGAAGATTCGCGCCGTTGCCGAAGAGCACGGGCTGGACCTCGGGCCGCACCGCATCGTCGATGTCCGGCACAGTCACGACGCAGCGGCGATGGCCGTGACGCTGATTCGCAGCGGCGACGCCGAAGCGCTGATGAAAGGCAGCCTGCACACCGACGAACTGATGGCCGAGGTCATTTCGCGCAGCGCCGGTCTGCGTACCGACCGCCGGATCAGCCATGTGTTCCTGATGGACGTGCCGACCTATCCGCGGCCGATCATGATCACCGACGCGGCGGTCAACATCATGCCCAGCCTGCTTGAAAAGGTCGACATCATCCAGAACGCCATCGAACTGGCGCACGTCATCGGCGTTCCGGAACCCAAGGTTGCCATCCTCTCGGCGGTCGAGACGGTCAATCCCAAGATCCAGTCCACGCTCGACGCGGCGGCGCTGTGCAAGATGGCCGACCGCGGCCAGATCAAGGGCGGCCTGCTCGATGGGCCGCTGGCCTTCGACAACGCTGTTTCGCTGGTCGCCGCGAAGACCAAGGGAATCACCTCGGCGGTGGCCGGACGGGCCGACATCCTGGTCGTCCCCGACCTCGAGTCGGGCAACATGATCGCCAAGCAGCTCGAATACCTGGCCAACGCACTGACCGCCGGCATCGTCCTCGGGGCGAGCGTGCCGATCGTCCTGACCAGCCGCGCCGACACCGCGGAAACGCGCATCGCCTCGTGCGTGATCGCTGCCTTGATGGCGCACGCCGCGCGCGCGCGCCTGAAAGCGGCCTGAGACGGCGGCCGCCGCCGGCGGCTTCAGGTGCTTGCTGCGCGCATCGCGCGGCGCAGCAGGGCGCCGAGGAGAATCGCCGCGAGCACCAGGCTGAGCAGCGAGGCAAGCCAGAAGCCGGCCACGCCGAGCGGCTGCGCGGCGTGAAAAGCCAGCCACCAGCCGCCGAGCAGACCGACGCCCCAGAAGCAGACCAGGTGCACGAACATCGGCACGAAGGTGATCTTGTAGCCGCGCAGCGCGTGCGCCGCGATCGTCTGCACGGCGTCGAAAACCTGATAGACCGCGACATAGCCGAGCAGGCCGACGGCCACCGCGGACACCGCCGGGTCGTCGGTCCACACGCTGGTCACCGCCTCGGCGACCAGCCAGAGGAGCACGCCGAGCCCGGCCGAAAGACCGCCGGCCCAGAGAAAGCCCGCCTTGATCGAGGCGTGCGCGCGCGCCCAATCGCGTCCTCCGGCCGCCTGAGCGACCTGCGCCAAGGTCGCGATCGCCAGCGCCAGCGGCAGCATGTAGCAGAGCGCTGCGAGGTTGGCGACGATGCGGTGACCGGCGACGACGGTCGCGCCGAGCTGCGCGACGAACAAGGCCATCAGCGTAAACGACGAGATCTCGACGAAGTTCGAGAAACCCATCGGCAGGCCGAGACGCAAGAGCTCGACCAGTGCCCGCAGACGCGGCAACTGCCAGCCGGCGAAAACGCGCAAGGGCCGCAGGCGTGCGCTGCCGCGTAGCGTGAGGCTGGCCGCGAAGAGCGAGAACCAGGCGACGGCGACGTTCGACCAACCGCAACCGAGCACGCCGAGCGGCGCGCCGCCGGCGCTCCCGGTGACCAGCAGCCAGGCGAGCAGCGCGTGCAGCAGCGTCGCCGCCAGACTGATGACGAGCAGCGGACGGGGATGGCCAAGCGCGTTGCAGAAGGCGTGAAACGTTCGGTAAAGCAAGACCGCGGGCAGACCGCCGGCGAGCAGCGCCAGGTAAGCGCGCGCCTTCTGCTCGACCGGCGGATCGATACGCGAAAGCCCGAGCAGCAGGTCGGGGTAGAGCAGCAGACCGACTCCCGGCACGGCAAGAAACACCGCCAGCCAGAAGCCCTGCTGCAGCGCAGGCGCAATTTCCGCCGTGCGACCGGCGCCGTGCAGATGCGCGACGGTGGGCGCCACCGCCTGCAGGATGCCGACGAAAGCAAAGACGACCGAAATGTAGACGCCGCCGCCGACCGCCACCGCCGCCAGGTCGTCGGTCCCGTAGTGACCGAGCAGCGCCGTGTCGATCACCATCATTCCCATCGACGCCAGTTGGGCGATCAGAATCGGTGCCGCGTGTGCGACGATCAGGCGGGATTGTTGGGCGAGCATGGCCGGAGGAAAACGTGGAAGCGCGCGCAGCGTAACCGATTTCGCTCGCCGGGGTGGACTCGAAGTGATCAGTGCCGCTTGCCGGCAAGGCGACAGCGAGCGCGCTCCAGCCGCGACGCGGGCGTCTGGTCGCGCTTACTGCGCCCGGCGCAGGATCACCAAATGGCGCTTGGCACGCGTCGCCGAAACATGGAGCAGACAACGTTCGCTCAGGAGCGTGTCCTCGATCACTCCGGCGTCTTCTTCACGCGCGAACTCTTCGGCGTAGTACGCCGGCGTTCGGTAGCCAGCGACAATCACCACCTCGAACTCGAGCCCCTTGACGCGGTGCATCGTTGCCAGGCGGACGCCGGCGAGGCGTCGATCGTCCGCCGTGTTGCGCTCGAGTCTAAGCGTTGTGATGCCGGCAGCGTGCAAGACAGCCTGGTAATGATCGACCTCCTCGTTCGTCCGGCAGACCAGGCAGATGTCGCCCGGCTGCACGGCATCCGCCTGGAATTCGCGAATCAATGCCACCAGACGAGTGGCTTCGGACCTGGCGTCGGGCAGCGCAACCTCGTCCGGCTGCGTGCCGTGCGTCAGCGAGCGATAGCCCTTGAGCGTATCCAGCTCGCCGTCCAGGTCATCCACGGCGCAACCCGCCAACTGGGCGACAGCCCAACGTCGGATTTCGTCCGTCGTCCGGTAGTTCACCCGCAAGCGGTGGCTGCGCCCGCGGATGTCGATACCCAGCCGGCTGAGGACCGCGCGGTGACGATAAATCCGTTGATGCGCGTCGCCGACCAGGAAAAGGTCGTTTTCACCGCTGGCGACCGCGGCACGCAGCAGAGCGAGCGCTGCCGCACTCATGTCCTGCGTTTCATCGACGATGATCGCGCGCAGGCCGAGTGATTCCTTCTGGCTGAGCAGGAGGGCGCGCGCGTCCCGGAAAGCTTCCTCGGGTTCGCGCAGGTTGGCGCCGTGCAGTTGCGCGCGATACTCGGCGAAGACGGGCCAGAGCGCCTTGCGGTGCACGCGGCCGAGCTGCCCGCCGCGCCCCAGCCGACTGGCGCGCAGATAGTCGTCAGCGATTTCGCATGCTTGCGGAAGAATGACGCGCTCGTACTCGGCGCGGAAAAAGGCGAGCGGGAAAGTGTTTCCTGCCGGTGCGCGTGTCAGCGCCAGGCGCCAGTACTCTCGGCGACGCGCTTCGTCGTAGAGCAACTCATGCTGATAGCCGAAGCGGCGCAGCAGGCCGAGCGCCCATTGATCGATGTTGGTGACGGCAATGCGCTCCATTTCCGCCGGGGTGCACAGCACGGCCAGATGCGAGCGAATGTCATCTGCCAAGGTACGCGTGAAGGTGGTGAAGAGTACCGGCTTGCCGGGAACGTCGGCAAACCTGCGCGCGAGCCAGGCGGCCCGGTGCATCGCCACGACGGTCTTGCCCGTTCCGGCTCCGCCCAATACACGCACCGGACCGCTCCACGCGCGCGCCACCAGCCGGCGCTGACTGGGGTGGAGAAAGACGCGCCAGCGTTCGAGCGGGGCGGCGAGCAAGGCGTCCACGTCGCTGTCGTCGGTGAGGACGAGAAAGTGCCGGCGGCTGGCATCGTGCTCCAGCGCCGTGGCGAAGTCCGAGGTATCGACGCTTTCCGGCGA
>ERZ761602.3869-NODE-3869-length-20315-cov-17.060217_pt1 | contig 20315 bp, 35 predicted proteins | sample MGYA00512165_ERZ761602 | MGnify/ENA primary metagenome ERZ761602 (study PRJEB28899, sample SAMN02445085) | bioreactor sludge metagenome | biome: EBPR sludge; isolation source: Thorneside wastewater treatment plant | place: Australia: Brisbane, Thorneside... | reverse complement strand
AAATGTTCCACAAAGAACTGGACGAAGCCGTCGCAGGTGACAATGCTGGTATCCTTCTTCGTGGTATTGAACGTGATGACATCGAACGTGGACAAGTATTAGTCAAACCAGGTTCCGTGACTCCACACAAGAAGTTCTTAGCTGAAGTGTACGTTCTCAAGAAAGAAGAAGGTGGACGTCACAAGGCATTCTTCAGTGGATACCGTCCGCAGTTTTACATCCGCACCATGGATGTGACAGGTGACATCAAATTACCCGATGGTGTTGAGATGGTGATGCCGGGTGACAATGTCAACCTCACCGTTGAACTCATCGTGCCAGTGGCTCTCGAACAAGGCAGTAAGTTTGCTATTCGTGAAGGTGGGCTCACTGTCGGTGCTGGTGTCGTTACTAAAATTATTGAGTAAGGCGGAGAATCATGGCTAAACAAAAAATACGTATCCGCCTAAAAGCCTACGACCATCGTGTGCTTGACCAATCTGCCAAACGGATTGTTGAAACTGCTGAACGCACAGGTGCTCATGTTGTTGGTCCGGTACCCTTGCCAAGCAAACTAGAACGCTTTACAATACGGCGCTCTGCTTTCATTGATAAAGATTCGCATGAGCATTTTGAAATCCGCACACACAATCGTTTGATTGATGTTTTAGACCCAGATTCAAAAACGATTGATATGTTGATGCGCTTAAACCTGCCTGCAGGTGTTGATATCGAAATCAAAATTTAGTTTATAGATAACTGCTGATTAGCAGATTATTTATGAGACAACGTAAGAGCAGGTCTGTGTGTAGAACCAACACAACCGCTTCGCACCAGACCTACTGACTACGTTGCACGGAGATGATGCGGTCGATGCCCCGACTGGCAGTCTCGTCAATAACTTATAAAGGAGAAATTTAAGATGTTGAAAGGGCTAATTGGAAAGAAGATTGGCATGACCCAAGTCTTCGATGAAAACGGCGTGGCTTTTGCCGTCACACTCATTGAAGCTGGGCCATGTTTTGTTACCCAAATTCGTACCAATGATAAAGAGGGGTATTCTGCAGTACAACTTGGGTTTGCTGAAGTGCACCCTAAAAAATTAACCAATGGTCAAATGGGTCACTTAAAAACCAGCGAACTTCCACCTTTGAAATTCTTGCGTGAATTCCGTGCAAAAGAACATGGATTAAAAGTCGGCGATAAAGTTACAGTGGCTGATGCTTTTGCCGCTGGTGAACGCGTTGATGTCATTGGCATTAGCAAAGGTAAAGGTTTTGCAGGTGGTGTAAAGCGTTATCACTTCCACGGTATGAATGCTACACATGGTACATCTGACCGCAATCGCGCGCCCGGTTCACGTGGCTCTGGTACTACACCAGGTCGTGTGCTTAAAGGTGCACGTGGTGCGGGTCATATGGGTGTTGACCGTGTCACCGCACAAAACATCAAAGTTGTGTTGGTAGATGCCGAACGTAATTTGATTGCCATTAATGGTGCTGTTCCAGGTGGCAAGGGCAGCCTTGTGGTAATTAAGGAGTCGCGCAAGCAATAAGCGCGTAGGAGCAGATTAACCATGAAAGTAGATGTTTTAGATATCAAAGGCAAAAAAGTTCGTGAGGTTGAATTACCCGCCGCACTCTTTGAAGCCCCTGTAAATGTAGATTTGATGCATCAGGCATACACTCGCCAGATGGCAAATGCCCGTCTCGGTACACACGATACAAAAGTTCGTTCTGAAGTTCGTGGTGGTGGTCGTAAACCATGGAAGCAAAAAGGTACTGGTCGCGCTCGCCAAGGTTCACGCCGGGCGGCGCAATGGGTTGGTGGTGGTCGTATTCATACACCACATCCACGTAGTTATGAGCAAAGAATGCCGAAGAAAATGCGCCAAGCCGCACTTCGCTCGGCGTTATCCGTCAAAGCCGCTGAGTCTTCTATTATTGTTGTAGAAGATTTAGATATTAAAGAAGCAAAGACCAAAAGTATGGTAGATGCCTTAACGAATTTAGTTGGCACTTCAACTTCTTTAGTATTGATGCCAACCAAAGACCAAAACTATGATTCAGTGATGCGTTCTGCGAATAACATTGATAATACAAAAGTGTTGCTCGCTAGTTATTTGAATATTCGTGACGTACTTAATTTTGATAAAGTCGTTTTGCCTGTCAAAACGATTGATGCGCTTGTAGCGCAATTCGGTGGATAGGAGCGAGACATGACGAACTTATACAATGTTCTCGTGCGCCCATTGGTCACTGAAAAATCAAGTTATCAATCCGGCAAATTGGGTCAGTATGTGTTTGTGGTTTCAGAAGAAGCCACACGTACTTCTGTAAAAGATGCAATTGAAACTTTGTTTGATGTAACTGTTGCACGAGTGAATATTTTGAATGTCCCTGCAAAACGCGGACGCCGTACACGCGCCCGACGTATGTTAGTTCGTAAGCCTTCCTTTAAGAAGGCAATCATTACCCTTGCCGAGGGAAGCAAACCCCTCGAAATCTTTGAGGGAGTGCAATAATGGCAGTTAAGAAATATAAACCAATTACCCCCGGTATGCGCGACATGACCGGGCATAGTTTTGAAGAAATTACAAAAGGTGTTACTCCGGAACGTTCTTTGTTAGTGATTAAAAAGAATCGAGGCGGAAGAAATGCTCAAGGTCGAGTAACAGTTCGACATCGTGGAGGAGGCGCACGTCGCTTTGTCCGTATTGTTGATTTCAAACGCGATAAATTTGGCATTCCTGCAAAAGTTGCCGCGATTGAGTATGACCCGAATCGCACTGCGCGTTTGGCTTTGTTACATTATGCCGATGGCGAAAAAAGATATATCGTTTCACCACTTGACTTGAAAGTTGGTGATAGCGTGATGTCTGGTCCTAACGCCGAAATTCGTTCTGGCAATGCTTTGCCAATCAGCAACATTCCAGTCGGTACGATGATTCACAATTTAGAAATTAAGCCCGGCAAAGGCGGTCAGATGGTTCGTACTGCTGGTGGTGCGGCTCAATTACTTGCTAAAGAAGGTGACTTTGCTCAAATTCGTATGCCTTCTGGCGAAGTTCGTTTGGTCTATCAAGTTTGTTATGCAACGATTGGTCAAATTGGTAACTTAGACCATAGTAATGTGAAGTTAGGTAAGGCTGGTCGTAAACGACATTTGGGTATTCGCCCAACCGTTCGTGGTACTGCAATGAGTCCACGTGACCATCCTCATGGTGGTGGTGAAGGTCGCCAACCGATTGGTTTGCCGGGTCCGAAAAGCCCTTGGGGTAAACCAACACTCGGCAAGAAGACCCGCCGAAATAAGAAGACTGACCAATTTATAGTTCGCCGTCGTAGTAAGACGAGCCGTTAGTAGATGAGGTAAGCAGATATGTCACGTTCATTGAAAAAAGGTCCTTTCATCGAACCGAAATTGCTCAAACGCATTGAGGCGATGAATGCCAAAAAAGAAAAGAAAGTTATTCGCACATGGAGCCGCGCTTCTGTGATTTTCCCTCAAATGGTAGGTCACACCATCGCTGTTCATGATGGTCGCCGCCATGTGCCGATTTATATTACTGAAAATATGGTCGGTCACCGTTTAGGTGAATTTGCCCCCACCCGAACTTTCCGCGGACATCAAACCGCTGAAAAAGCCGCGGCGGCATAGGAGATTCGAATCATGCAAGATATTCAAGCAAAAGTTCGCCATCTTCCTCAATCAGCACAAAAAGTTCGTGCTGTCATTGATTTGGTAAGAGGCAAAAACGCAAACGAAGCCTTAGAAATTTTACGCTTTGTCAATAAACGCGCCGCTGGTCCAGTTCAAAAATTAGTTGCTTCTGCTGTAGCAAATGCAGAAGAAAATTTTGGTGTCAGTCGTGATGATTTATTCGTTGCGAAAATTACCGCCGATGAAGCCCCAACTCGCAAGTGGAGACGCTTTGGTGCACGTGGTCGTTTCAAGCCGATATTGCGCCGCACCTCACATGTAACAGTTATCTTAAGAGAACGCGGAGCATAAGGAGATATTATGGGTCGTAAAGTACATCCTGTTGGTTTTCGTCTTGGAGTGAATCAGCCGTGGGGCGGGCGTTGGTTTGCCGAAGGCAGTACCTATCGTCAACAATTACATCAAGATTTTGCCATTCGCAATTTATTGCTCGGTAAACTTTCTAAAGGTGGTGCCGCCGCCAATGAAAAAGTGCGCGAACTCCGCAAAGATTTACCTGATGCAGTGCGTGATGGCAAAGCCGGTATCTCTCGCATTGATGTTGAACGTACACCGGGCAAAATCCGCATTGCAGTTCACACTGCCAAACCTGGTATTTTGATTGGTCGCAAAGGCGAAGGTGTTAAGAAAATTCGCCAAGCCCTTGAAACCTTAGTTGGCAAAAAGATTGAATTAGATATTAAAGAAATTGCTTCACCAGATACTGACGCAAAATTGGTTGCCAGAAATATTGCAGACCAACTCGAACGTCGTATCGCCTACCGCCGTGCAATGAAGCGCGCCATTCAACAAGCCATGAAACAAGGTGCTGAAGGAATCAAGATTATGGTTGGCGGACGTTTAGGTGGAGCAGAAATGTCTCGTGATGTTTGGTTGCGCGAAGGACGTGTTCCGCTTCAAACCCTACGGGCAAACTTGGATTTTGCAATTGACGAGGCTCTTACCACATACGGTCAGCTTGGCGTCAAAGTATGGATTTATAAAGGCGAATCAACGCCTGAAGTTGAAGAAAAAACCGAAGCAACCGAAGGCGTATACGTCAGCGAGTAGACGTTGCTTTGTATAGAATGAGGTATTTGAGATGTTGATGCCCAAACGAGTTAAGTGGCGCAAGCAAATGCGCGGACGCATGAGAGGCAAAGCCTTACGTGGCGCAGAAGTTTCCTTTGGAGATTTTGGCTTGCAAGCGTTAGAACCGGGTTGGATTACCGCCCGTCAAATTGAAGCGGCTCGTCGTGCGATTGTGCGCGAAATGAAACGCCGTGGCAAAGTGTGGATTCGCATTTTCCCTGCGAAACCATTTACACACAAACCGCCAGAAACCCGCATGGGTTCTGGTAAAGGGAATGTTGAATATTATGTCGCTGTGGTGAAACCGGGTCGCATTATGTTTGAAGTGGCAGGTTTAGCTTCTGATGTTGCAATTGCCGCATTGAAAAGCGCTCAATATAAATTCTCCATCAAGACCAAAGTGGTAGCCCGCCACACGGAAGGAGAATAAGAAATGAAAGCAATGAAACCTGAAGATATTCGCAAATTGGCGCCAGAAGAAATTCGTACCAAGATTGCAGATGCGCGTGATGAAGTGATGAAATTACGCTTCCAACAAGTGACGGGGCAGTTGACTGACCCAAGTCGCTTGAAGATTTTGCGCCGCGACATTGCCCGCATGGAAACAATTCTGCGCGAAATTGAACGCGCCGCTGTGGAAGGTGAAAAATGAACAACCGTCGTCGTATCATTGGTGTAGTCACCAGTAATAAAATGACAAAGACTGTGGTGGTTGAAATCACCCGTAAATATCGTCACCCGCTTTATAAAAAAGTGGTCTATTCCAGCACACGTGTGAAGGCTCATGACGAAATCGGCTGTCAAATTGGAGATGAAGTCCAAATTGTGGAAACCAAGCCGATGTCACGAGAGAAGCGTTGGGCAGTTGAATCTGTTATCAAACGCGAAATCCGCACTGCTGATCAAGGTGTAGGAGAATAGTCATGATACAGCATGAGTCAAGATTGAAAGTTGCTGATAATAGCGGTGCGCGTGAATTGCTTGTCATTCATGTGTTAGGTGGTTCAAAGCGTAAGTATGGCGCGATTGGTGATATTGTGGTTGCCACTGTAAAAGCCGCGGCGCCGCAAGGTTCTGTGAAGAAAAGCGAAGTTGTTAAAGCTGTGATTGTGCGTTGTACAAAAGAATGGCGCAGAGAAGATGGCTCATACATTCGTTTTGATGATAACGCCGCAGTGTTGTTAGACGCTGATGGTGAAAACCCGAGGGGCACACGTATCTTTGGACCTGTGGCGCGTGAATTACGCGATATGGGTTATATGAAGATTGTGTCGCTTGCCCCGGAAGTGCTGTAGGAGCAAAGCATGAGAGTTAAGATTCGAAAAGGTGATACGGTCGAAATAATCAGCGGCCGCCTCGAAGATAAAGGCAAACGTGGCGAAGTTATCAATGTCATCATTGATGAACGCAGAGTTGTTGTGCAAGGTGTGAATGTGCGCACCAAACATCAAAAACAAACACAAACACGAGCAGGTCGGCAAATTAACCCTGGTCGCATTCAACTTGAAATGCCGGTTGATATTTCTAATGTGATGTTGGTCTGCCCAAAATGCAGTGAGCCAACCCGCATTGGTGTGCAACGTGATGATGAAGGCGCACATCGTGTTTGCAAGAATTGTGAGGCAACGATTGATTAATCGTTGAAGTGATGAATATGAATAGAATGCAAGAACTTTACAAAAAAGATGTAGCGCCAGCCTTGTTGAAAAACTTTGGTTTCAAAAACGTAATGCAAGTGCCACGTTTAGAAAAAATTGTTATCAACATTGGTTTGGGTGAAGCCATGGATAACCCCAAAGCACTTGAAGCGGCAACCAGTGATTTGACTCAAATTGCAGGTCAAAAACCGATTCAAACCAAAGCCCGTAAGAGCATCGCAAATTTCAAACTCCGTGAAGGTCGTTTGATTGGTGCCAAAGTGACCTTACGTGGTCCACGCATGTGGGCGTTCTTTGACCGTTTGGTTAATATTGCTTTGCCACGTGTGCGCGATTTTCGTGGTATTTCAGGCAACTCGTTTGATGGACGTGGAAATTACACATTGGGTCTTAAAGACCAATTGGTATTCCCTGAAATTGAATACGACAAAATTGATAAATTACGCGGTATGGAAATTACGTTAGTCACATCCGCGAAAAATGATAACGAAGCACGTGCATTATTGAAAATGCTCGGAATGCCATTCACTGGCAAAAAGGAAGCGTAACTTATGGCAAAGAAATGTATGCAATATCGTGAATTGCGCCGCCGCCATGCTGTGCAGGTGCGCAATCGCTGTCAGCGATGTGGACGACCACGCGGATATATTCGCCGCTTTGGTTTGTGCCGAATTTGTTTCCGTGAATTGGCGTTGAAGGGTAATATCCCCGGCGTCGTGAAGTCATCTTGGTAGCCGGGTGGAGGTAGTTATTATGTCATTTACTGACCCTATTGCTGATATGCTGACCCGCATCCGAAACGCGGTGATGGCTGGTCATGCTTCGGTAGCATTACCCAACTCCAAAATTAAATTGGAGATTGCTAAAATTCTTAAAGAAGAAGGCTTTCTCGAAAGTTTTGAAGTTGTAGAAGGCGAGAACGAAACACAAAAAGTTTTGCGCCTAAAATTAAAATATGTTGGTGAACGCCGAGAAAGACGAGCCGTTCTTTCCGGTTTAGAGCGCGTCAGCAAGCCTGGTCGTCGCATCTACACCAAGAAAACAGACATCCCTTGGGTGCTTTCTGGAATTGGCGTTGCCATTCTTTCAACTCCCAAAGGCGTAATGACCGGCGCACGCGCTCGACAGTTAGGCGTGGGCGGCGAGATTATTGCGAAGGTCTGGTAGGAGTTTTAATATGTCTCGTATTGGTCGTTTACCCGTAGAAATTCCCACAGGCGTACAAGTTGAACTTAATGGTTCTAAAGTGCGTGTGAAGGGACCAAAAGGTGAAATGCAACGAGAGTTTTCCAGTTTGATTGCAATTCAAATGGAAAACAATCAGTTGAAGATTACCCGTAACTCTGATAACCCTGAAGAACGTGCTTTGCATGGCACAACTCGTGCTGTATTAGCAAACATGATTAATGGTGTTAGCAAGGGTTTTGAAGTTATCCTCGAAGTGGAAGGCGTGGGATACCGCGCTGAAATGGAAGGACAAAAACTGGCTTTGTTTGTTGGTTATTCGCATCCTGTAAAAATTGATCCGCCAACTGGCGTCAAATTTGAAACAGATGCAAAAACTCGTCAAATCAAAGTAATTGGTTTTGATAAAGAATTGGTTGGTCAGGTCGCCGCGAATATTCGTAAAGTGCGCCCACCAGAACCTTATCATGGCAAAGGCTTACGCTATCTCGGTGAGAAAGTTCGCCGTAAAGCTGGTAAAGCCGGGAAAGGAGCCAAGTAACACATGGCTAAGAAAAATAGAACAATTGCTCGTGAACGCCGTCATGCCCGCGTCCGCAGAAGTGTCATTGGCACACCAGACCGCCCACGTTTGAACGTGTTCAAAAGCATCACTGGTATTTATGCACAAGTGATTGATGATGTAGATGGCAACACAGTTGTCTCTGCTTCTACTGTTGATAAAGAATTGCGTGCACAAGTTAAAGGTATGAAGAAATCCGAACAAGCCAAAGCAATTGGCAAAGCCATTGCTGAGCGCGCAAAATCAAAAGGCATTTCTTCGGTTGTGTTTGACCGTGGTGGTTTTCGTTACACAGGTCGTGTGAAAGCATTGGCAGATGGTGCACGCGAAGGCGGCTTGCAATTCTAGGTTTATAACCTTTGGAGAAAGATATGGCAGAAAAACAAAAAGCTGAAAGACAACAACCGCAACAACAATTTGAAGCACAAGACGCTTTTGAAGAGCGTGTGATTGAAATTGCTCGTGTTGCAAAAGTGGTGAAGGGTGGTCGCCGTTTTCGCTTCCGCGTGACTGTTGTAGTTGGTGATAAAAAAGGTACGGTTGGTATGGGTATTGGCAAAGCCAATGCTGTGCCTGATGCAATGCGTAAAGCCTCTGAACGCGCTCGCAAAGATTTACGCTCCGTCAATATTTCCGGTACGACCATTCCACACGAAGCATTAGGTAAAACTGCTGGTGCAAAGGTGTTTCTCAAGCCCGCCTCAGCAGGAACAGGCGTAATCGCGGCAGGAGGCGTGCGTGCTGTGTTGGAAGTGGCTGGCGTGCGCGACATCTTAACCAAATCAATGGGAAGTGCGAACGTCTTAAACGTTGTAATGGCTACATTCGATGCTTTAGATGGTTTGCGTTCACCTGCGCTTGAAGCGGCTCGTCGTGGCAAACGTGCAGATGAACTAGTCCCATTCTGGGAACGGAGAAAGCAACATGCCTAAGAAAGAAACCTCCGGTAAAACAATTCGCGTAACTTGGGTTCGCAGTTCAATTGGTTATACAAAAGACCAAAAAGCAACTGTGAAAGCCTTAGGTTTACGCCGTTTACATCAAACTGTTGAGCATAAAGATACACCTGCTTTACGCGGGATGTTGAACAAAGTGATTCACATGCTCAAGATTGAAGAGTAATAAGATGAAATTACATGACCTCGTACCCAATCCTGGGTCTAAAAAGAATCGCAAACGTGTTGGTCGCGGTATTTCAGCAGGGCAAGGTAAAACTGCTGGTCGCGGTACAAAAGGTGCAGGTGCACGTTCTGGCGAAGGCGGTCACTTGTATCGCCAAGGCGGTAACTTACCGTTCTATCGCCGTTTGCCATTTATTCGCGGTGAAGGCTTTACCCCGCCAAATCAAATTGAATATAACGAAGTGAATTTAGACCAACTTTCTCAGGCTTTCAAAGCCAATGGGGAAGTGACACCTGAATCACTCGCTGACGCTCATCTGTTACGCGATTCACGCAACCCGATAGTTGTGTTGGGGCGCGGCGACATGAGCATTGCCCTCAAAGTTCGTGTTCATCGCATCAGCGCCTCTGCCAAAGCCAAAATTGAAAAAGCTGGCGGCTCTGTCGAATTGATTGCTGAAAGCTCGTAGCAAAGGAACCTTTGTATGAAGAGTACTTTTTCAGGTTGGCGCTATCTTTGGAAGTCAGAAGACATTCGCCGTAAATTAATCATCACTTTCATTCTGTTGGTGATTTATCGCTTGGCGGCAAATGTGCCTGCTCCGGGTGTGAATCAAGAAATCCTTGAAGCATTTCTTAATTCTTCTGCGGCGGGAGGTAACTTCTTAGGTTTCTTAGATTTGCTCTCCGGCGGTACAGTTTCAAACTTCTCATTGTTATCAATGGGTGTGTATCCATACATCACCGCCCAAATTATTCTGCAATTGTTGATTCCAATCATCCCTTCATTGCAGAAGCGCATTCAAGAAGACCCACGTGAAGGTCGTCGTTGGCAAGAAAAATGGACATACTATTTAGCAGTTCCAATGGCGGCACTTTCAGCAATTGGTCAAATTAACATTTTCAATTCTTTATCGATTAACTCAGGAATTGGTCAACCAATTTTGCCATTTGGATTAACCAATCCAGATACTGCGCTTGCCTCATGGACAGTTTTGATTGCGATGACTGCTGGAACTATGTTCGCGATTTGGCTTGGTGAATTAATTTCAGAATATGGTATTCGTGGTCAAGGTTTGTCTTTGATTATTTTCGCGGGTATCGTTTCACAAATCCCTGCTCAACTTGTGGCTTTACTCGCAGATGAACAAACCCGCTGGGTTATGTTGGGATTAACATTAGTAGTCATTGTGTTAACCGTGTTGGTGATTGTGTACGTACAACAAGGTCGTCGCAATGTGCCTGTTATGTATCCCGGTCGCCGCGTTGGGAATCGAATGTCTATGCCTGTGAAGGGAACATTACCTCTAATGGTTAACCTTTCCGGTATGATCCCATTGATTTTTGCGAGTGCCATTTTGCAATTTCCAGTTATTGTTGCTAGTTGGTTTGTGAATAGTGAAAACCCAGGTGTAAGAGATTTCTTCCTTAACATCCAAAACTTTTTTGGTAATACAACTGGAGCTACCAGCAATTGGGGGTACTGGTTAATTTACTTCCTTATGGTGGTTACGTTCACATTTTTCTATACCACTGTGATGTTTGACCAACAAAATTATGGTGAGAACTTAAAGAAAATGGGTGCCAGCATTCCGGGTGTGCATACGGGTGCTCCTACTCAAAAATATTTAGGTACAGTACAACGCCGCATTACTTTAATTGGTGCTGTGTTTTTAGGTGTTGTGGCAATTTTGCCATTCTTAGTCAGTTTGTTACTTGGCGCGATTGGCCTTGCCGCCGCAAGTTCGCAAACAAGTATTTTCTTAATTACATCATCAGGTTTGTTGATTGTGGTTGGTGTGGTACGTGACACCTTCCAAAACATTGATGCAGAATTAAAACTGCATGGCTATCAGGAATCATTACTCGTCCGCTAAGGAGATGTGATGGCAACATTTATTGTTTTGCTCGGCCCGCCGGGAGTTGGTAAAGGTACGCAAGCCAGAATTTTGGCTGAAACGAGCAAACTCGCGCATGTCTCCTCTGGAGATTTATTTCGTGAGAACATTAAAAATCAAACCGAACTTGGTAAACAAGTGAAGGCTATTTTAGATAAAGGCGAATTGGTGCCTGATGACTTAACCATCAGCATGATTCGAGACCGCATCTCTAAACCTGACTGCGAGTTGGGTGCCATTTTAGACGGTTTCCCTCGCACCCCAGCCCAAGCAGAAGCACTAGATGACATGTTGGCTGAGTTTAGTAGCGAAGTGAATGCAGTACCATATATCACTGCGGCAGAATCGGTTTTAGTAGAACGTGCTAGTGGACGTTGGACGTGCAAAGCACAAGGTCACATTTATCATGAGAAGTTTAATCCGCCAAAGCAAGCAGGCGTATGTGATATTGACGGTTCTGAAGTGTACCAACGTGAAGATGATAAGGCAGAAGTTGTATCAAAGCGAATTCGTGTGTACTTTGAACAAACCATGCCATTGGTTGAACATTATGAAGCGGCTGGTAAGTTAATCAAGATTGATGGAACGCAAGCAGTAGAGCAAGTTACAAAAGATTTGCTTGCGGCTTTGAAACAATAATTTGTGAGGCATCAGAGCAGGATAGAAGGCTCTGTTTTATAAAAGGTTTATAGTGAAATGTTTGACCGCCAGATAAATACAAAAACCCCTGCAGAGTTGAAGATTATGCGCGAAGCAGGGCGCATCAATGCAACCGTGCTGGCAAAAGTAAGAGAACTTTTACAACCAGGTATGACGACTGCTGACCTCAACGCGGCTGCTGAGGAAGTGCTGAAGTCATATGGATGTGTATCGCCATTCAAAGGCTATGGGCGTCCGCCGTTTCCTGCATCTATTACTGTCAGCCTCAACGATGAGATGGTGCATGGAATTCCTAACCCGAAACGAAAGTTAAAGGAAGGGGATATCGTCTCGATAGATTGCGGAACAATTTACGAAGGTTTTGTTGCGGACTCAGCTTTTACGGCTGGGGTGGGAGAAATTTCTCCCGAAGCGGCAAACCTGCTCAAAGTCACAGAAGAGGCGCTCTTTGTTGGCATCCAAAAGATGCGAAAGGGAAATCGCACTGGCGATGTCTCTGCGGCGATACAAAATTTTGTTGAAGGCAATGGTTTGCATGTCACGCGTGAATACACGGGGCATGGTGTTGGGCGAACAATGCACGAAGCTCCGCAAGTGCCAAACATTGGCGTTGCAGGTACAGGCATAATGTTGAAGCCCGGTACGACAATTGCGCTTGAGCCGATGGTGCTCATTGGAACGTTTCAAACCCGCGTTCTGCCAGACCAATGGACGGTTGTTTCTGCTGATGGTTCATTGACGGCACATTTTGAACATTCTGTTGCTGTCACCGAAGGAGAACCCCTCATCCTGACTGTCTTGTAATCACAGCAGATGACCGATAAAAAGTATGGACGAATTGAAAGTAGAACAGTATAATTAGATGTTTGGCTGTGAGTTGAACAGCCGTAAGTTTTAGGAGATTTATTTTATGAAAGTTTCGCCATCCATTCGCAAGCGTTGTGCCAAGTGTCGTATTATTCGACGTAAAGGTATTGTGTATATTATTTGCGAAAATCCAAAACATAAACAGAGACAAGGGTAGTTACCTATGGCAAGAATCGAAGGTGTTGACCTCCCGCGCAACAAGCGCACTGAAGTAGGCTTGACCTATCTTTTTGGTATTGGTCCGACTCGTGCACGAAAAATTTTAGCGGATACAAAAGTGAGTCCTGATACTCGTATCAAAGACTTAACCGAAGCTGAAGTTTCTGCGATTCGTGAATATATTTCTAAGAACTTTAAGGTTGAAGGTGACTTGCGCCGCGAAGTTCAAATGAACGTTAAACGTTTGATTGAAATTGGTTCATATCGTGGTTTGCGACATCGCCGCAATTTGCCGGTGAATGGTCAACGAACAAAGACAAATGCTCGTACCCGCAAAGGTACGAAGAAAACCGTGGCTGGGCGTGGTCGCCGTCGCGGTGCGAAGAAGTAATCCTGCCAGAAGAGGTATATAGAAAATGGCTCAGAGTGTACGTTCCACACGTCGCGCCACTGGCGCAAAAAAGGGGAAGCGCAATCTGTCCTACGGGCAGGTGCATATTTTTGCTTCCTTCAATAATACAATTGTTACCGTCACAGACCCGGAAGGCAATACCATTTCTTGGGGTTCTGCTGGTTCCGCTGGTTTCAAAGGCTCACGCAAAAGCACACCGTTTGCCGCCCGCCTTGCCGCAGAGCAAGCAATTAAAGCCGCGCAACAACTCGGCTTACAAGAAGTGGATTTGATTGTTAAAGGTCCAGGTCCAGGTCGTGAAAATGCTATTCGTGCAGTACAAGCAATGGGATTGAAAGTCCGTTCCATTTCTGATGTTACGCCTGTTCCACATAATGGTTGCCGTCCGCCCAAGAAGCGACGTGTATAAGAATGAGGTTGTTGATTTATGGCTAAATCATTAAGTCCGGTATGTAAACTTTGCCGGCGCGAAGGTGAAAAACTTTATCTCAAAGGCGAGCGTTGTTTTACCCCCAAATGCTCCTTTGAAAAACGCAGTTTCGCGCCCGGTCAACATGGTCGCACAGGCAATCGTGGTGGTGGCGGAAGTAACATGGGGCGTTCTTCCGACTTTGCCCGCCAATTGCGCGCCAAACAAAAAGCTCGTCGTGTGTATGGTGTCTTAGAACGCCAATTCCGTCGCTATTACGACACCGCAATCACACGCCGTGGTCTGACAGGTTTGAACTTGCTTCAAATCCTCGAATCACGTTTAGATAATGTTGTTTTTCGGCTCGGATATGCATCCAGCCGTGCACAAGCACGCGTTCTCGTTACACATGGTCATTTCACTGTAAATGGTCGCCGCACTGACGTGCCTTCCATGCTCCTTGGTGAAAGTGACACAGTTGCAGTCCGCGAAGGTTCTAGCAAATTAACTTACTTCAAAGACCTGAACGCCTATGCAGAAAAACGTAACGCCCCCAGCTGGCTCAACCGTGATATCAAAACATTGAGCGGTTCTGTGGCGCGTATGCCCGAACGTGTAGAAATTGACGGAACACTCGACGAACAATTAATCGTCGAATATTATTCCAGACGCTAATCCTCCAAACCGCTTCAAGTGCAGACTGGGAAACTGGTCAGCCACTTGAAGCAGAATCAAAAGGGAAAGGTGAACCGTGACTGGTATCATCACAAACATGGTAATGCCAAAAATCGAGCGTGAAGCAGAAGCTCGAAATTATGGAAAATTCGTAATTAGCCCACTCGAAGGTGGCTATGGCGTGACGCTCGGCAATGCCTTGCGCCGCGTATTGCTCTCTTCCTTAGAAGGTGTAGCAATTACCTCCGTTCGCTTTGCGGATGTTTTGCATGAATTTAGCGACATCCCCGGCGTACGTGAAGATGTCATCCAAGTCATGTTGCAGATTAAACAAATCCGCATCAAGATGGATGGTGTTGACAGCGCTCGCATGCATCTGGAAGTCAGAGGCGAAGGCACCGTCACCGCCGCAGACATCATCACTCCTGCTGAAATTGAGATAGTCAACCCAGATACTTATCTCTTTACAGTGGATAACCCCAAGACCAAACTCGATGTTGAATTTGTCGTTGAACGTGGTCGCGGATATTCACCAGCCAACGAACGTTCCGGACACATGCCCATTGGTGAATTGCCAGTGGATGCAATTTTCAGCCCGGTCAAACGCGTAAACTGGGAAGTGGCTTCTGCTCGCGTTGGGCAAAGCACAAACTTTGACAAATTAATTTTAGAAATTTGGACAGACGGCACAGTATCTCCTGAACGTGCTTTGAGTTCTTCTGCCCGTATTCTCATTGACCACTTGCGCTATGTTGCTGGTATCAATGAAGAAATGTTGACTGTTGCAGTCGAACGCAGCGAAACCTCAGGGAGTCGCTTAAGCAGTGAATTGGCTGATACCCCCGTCGAAGCCCTAGACCTTTCTGTACGCGTTTTCAATTCATTGAAGCGTACAGGCATCACCACAGTGGGTGATGTGCTTGAACTCCTTGAAAAAGGCGAAAGCGCGGTCATGTCCATTCGTAATTTTGGCGAAAAGAGTTTAGATGAACTCCGCGACAAAATGCGCGAAAAGGGCTATATGAAAGACCAATCATCGGAGAGTTAAGAAATGCGACATTCAGTAGCAGGTTACAGATTAGGACGAACAAAGAGTGCACGTATTGCTCTGCGTCGCAACCTAATTAAACAATTATTTACACACGAGCGGATTCAAACCACCAAAGCCAAAGCCGCGGCAGTACGCGGTGAAGCCGAAAAGTTGATTACGCTCGCCAAGAAAAGCGCAGACGGTGCCGCTGACGAGAAAGTAAATGCCCGCCGTTTGGCAGTTTCGAAACTTGGTGATAATCAAATCATCAAGCGTTTGTTTGACGAAATTGCCCCACGCTTCGCCACTCGTAATGGCGGTTATACCCGTGTTATCAAACTTGGTCCACGCCTCGGCGATGCGGCTGAGATGGTAGTTCTCGAATTAGTAGAAGAATAGAAAGAAAGTGATTAGCCAAGTGCTAAAGGCTAATTGCTAAAATGGTACGTTACCAAATCATCCTTGCTTATGATGGCTCTAATTTTGTTGGTAGCCAAAAGCAAGCAAACTCTCGAACGGTGCAAGGCGAGCTAGAAAAAGCTTTGCAACAAATCGGTTGGACTGGCACAAGCGTTTTGATGGCTGGCAGAACCGATACAGGAGTTCATGCGAGTGGACAAGTTGCCGCATTTGACTTTGACGAGTGGAAATATTCCACAGAAAAGTTACTGCAAGCAATGAACGCGAAATTATCACATGACCTCGTTGTAAAAAAAATGCAGGTGACAAATTCAGAGTTTCACCCGCGTTTTGATGCAACATCACGAACATATCGTTATCGATTGTTTTATGAAAAGGTTCGTGACCCTTTAAGAGAAAAATTTGAGTGGCATGTTCGAACATCTTTTGATGGAGATGCCCTCAAAGAAAGTGCAAGTTTGTTTCTCGGTACATTTGATTTTTCTTCTTTCGGTTCAAAGACGACTGAAAACGGAACGACCGTAAGAACAGTGACAAAGTCGGAGTGGAAGAAAAAGCCGAAAAACGAGTGGCAATTTGAAGTGTCGGCAGATGCGTTTTTATATCGAATGGTAAGAAGAATGGTGTTTGTTCAAGTGTCGCTGGCGCAAGGAAAATGTTCGCGGAAAGATGTCGAACAGGCTTTATTAAAAAAACAAGTGAAACTTCCATCAGGGCTTGCACCTGCACATGGGTTAACGCTGATAGAAGTAAAGTATTGAAAGAATTTAGAAAACGGAGAGATGAACGTGCAACAAAAGACTTATTATCCGAAAGCCGCTGAAATAACGCGCGACTGGGTTGTGATTGATGCCGAAGGGCAAAACCTTGGGCGTCTTGCCACACGCGTGGCACACCTATTACTTGGCAAACACAAACCAACTTTTACCCCTGGTGTTGAAATGGGTGATTTTGTTGTGATTGTGAATACAGAAAAAGTGAGTGTGACTGGTACAAAAACAGAATCACGCCTCACTTCAAAAATGTATCATCACCACTCTGGCTACCCTGGTGGTTTGAAAAGCATTTCATTGCGCGACCAACTCGCTACACATCCAGACCGCGCATTGCGCGATGCTGTGTGGGGCATGTTGCCACACAACAAAATGGGACGTGCTGTGTTGAAGCGTTTGAAAATTTACGCGGGACCAAATCACCCGCATGGCACTCAAATTAAGAAAGCAGAATAAGAGGTAAGTGAATATGGCTCAATATTATGAAGGCATTGGTCGCCGTAAAGAAAGCACCGCCCGCGTTCGCGTTGTAAGCGGAAGCGGAAAATTCACCGTGAATGAAAAAGAAGCAACCGCTTTCTTTTCTCGCTATGGTGATGTTGAAAGCGTGTTACGCCCATTCGGTGCAGTTGGCCAAGAAGCAAAAAAATATGACATCACCGTGTTAGTTAATGGTGGTGGTGTAGCAGGACAAGTAGATGCTGTACGCCTCGGCGTTGCTCGTGCCTTGCAAGTTCTCAATGCGGATTGGACTTCAGCCCTTCGCAAAAAAGGTTTGCTCACGCGTGATGCTCGCATTAAAGAACGCAAGAAACCTGGTCTTAAGAAAGCCCGCAAGGCACCAACTTATACCAAGCGTTAAGATTTTTACAATCAATTAGAATAATCCGTAATGCGTAATCCGTAATTTATTTTACGAGTTACGAATTACGGATTATATTTTTAACATGGTGACAAAATGGATTTTTCTCTCGTAACCTCAACCTTTGACACACTCCGCCTCACACCACCCTCCAAGCTGACTCTGCTCGACGGGCATTTATTTACGCCTCTGCATTATCCTCCCACACCACCTGACAGTGATACTTTAATTTTGAATATTGATTCGCAAGAATTAATGTTGCAAATCAAAAAAGTTTTATTAGCGGTTTATCCTTCTGAACATAAAGTTTTTACCGTTGAAGAAGGAAAGAGGAAAGAAGAAAGATTGAGTGAAATCGGAAATACATTTTCTTCAACTTTCAATTTTTATGTTCCTTCACTCGGCAAAGGGACATCCTTTGAGTCATTCGCAGAAATCACAGCCCATCTTCGTGCTCCAGACGGTTGCCCATGGGATAAAGAACAGACTCACCAAACTTTGCGAAAACACTTGCTAGAAGAATCTTATGAAACTATCTCAGCCATGGACTCAAATTCCACAACCGAAATGCGTGAAGAATTTGGGGATTTGCTTTTGCAAATTGTTTTGAACGCCCAAATTGGAAGTGAAGCAGGAGAATTTAATTCCACACAAATTATCAAACATATTTATGACAAAATCATTCGCCGTCACCCGCATGTGTTTGGAGATTTGAAATTAGATAGTGTAGATGGCGTATTAGCGAATTGGGAAAAACTCAAAGAAAAAGAAAGAGGCGGCAAAAAAGAAGATAAAGGAATTTTAGATGGAGTTCCAATTTCTTTGCCAGCATTGAGTCAGGCGCAAGAATATCAAGATCGTGCCGCCAGAGTAGGTTTTGACTGGAAAGAAATAGACGGCGTTTTAGATAAAGTTCGAGAAGAAATTGAAGAAATCAAAAAAGCGGATACTGATTTTGAACTCGCCTCTGAAATTGGAGATTTATTTTTTGTACTAGTGAATCTCGCACGCTGGAAATATGTGGATGCTGAATCCGCTTTGCGAAATACAAACCTGAAATTCAAAAAACGATTTGCACATGTTGAGAAAAAAGCAAAAGAGCAAAACAAAAATTTGTCCGACATGACTTTAGACGAGATGGACAAACTGTGGAACGAAGCAAAAAGTTTAGGGTTATGAACCAAGTACAAATCAAGGAAGAGGCGAGAAGTCAAACCTTTGATTGTAAATAATTTCACAAACAAGAAGGATGTAGTATAATCTCAAAAAATGGATTCATTAAGTCTCACGAATTTACAAAGTGAAAATATCCGTGCGAATCCATATCCCTTTTACGAAAGGCTTCGCACGCAAGACCCCATTCACTGGGATGATGAAATGGGGTTTTGGGTTTTCACGCGTTATGATGATATTGCTTCGTTGTATCTTGATGAACGTTTTTCTCGCGCGCAGGGGTTGATGAGAAATTTTGAGCGCTTGCACGAAAACGAAAAACAAATTGCCCAACCTGTTTATCATTCTTTTTCCAAAACTGTTTTTTATTCAGACCCTCCGTATCACACCCATCTGCGCGGATTGATGAATCATGCTTTCACGCCGCGTTATGTGGAGCGGCTTCGTCCATTTATTCAACAAACCGTAAATGATTTATTGGATGCAACTCAAAATGAAATGGATGTGATTCACGACCTTGCTTATCCATTGCCTGTGATGGTGATTGCAGAATTAATTGGTTTGCCCCCCAGCGACCGTAACAAATTCAAAACATGGTCTGATGATTTATTTGCGATTCTTGGAACTGTCAAAAACAAACCGCGACATCTTTTAGAACGCGCCGCCAATAGTTTGGAAGAGATGACTGAATACATAAAAGATTTAGCAAACAAACGCCGTGAAAACATGGGTGACGATTTGCTAAGTGTTTTGCTTTCAGTTTCAGATGATTCTGCTTGCCCTGTTCCGCATCACACTTCGGGACGCTTGACTCGTGAACCTTCGGCAGTCGCCACGCTGACAGAAGAAGAGCTCGTTGCCAACATCAACATTTTATTAAGCACAGGTCACGAAACTACGACTCACTTAATCGGCAATGGGATATTGGCTTTGCTTCAACATCCTGACCAAATGAATCTCTTGAAAGAGAATCCTGATTTGCTTGATTGTGCTATTGACGAAATTCTTCGTTACGATAACCCCGTGCAAATTACCTATCGTTCTGCTTTAGAAGATGCTGAAATTAAAGGGAAAACAATTCGCAAAGGTGATTTGGTCAACACGATTCTCGGTTCTGCCAATCGTGACCCTGAAAGATTTAATAACCCCAATACATTTGACATTACCCGCAGTGAAGGTCGCCACCTCAGTTTCGGTCTTGGAATTCATTATTGCATCGGCGCGCCGTTGGTTCGCCTCGAAGCTGAAATTGCATTTGAAACTATTTTGCGCCGTTTTCCCAATTTGAAATTGAAATCAGATATTTTGGAATGGCAAGAGCATCCGATATTTAGAGGGTTGAAGAAGTTGGATGTGAGCCTGTAAGGAATTAAGTGTTATGCTGTTTGACAACCCATTTTCTTATGAAATCGCGGATAACATATTTATACTCACTAGGTAGATTCTTTTTTGATAGTGAGAACTTTGTTCGTAAATCTTTTTTCAATGATTTACCTTTTTCATGCTGTGTTTCATCGCGGTCATAAGCTTTAACATAATAAATAGCAGAATTATTAACAATATGTACATTTAATACATGATAATTACATTCAAGTAACACTTTCAATAGGTCAATATTAAAATCTAACTCGCCCCAGTTTTCATCGATATTAAATGATACTTGTTGAGCAGATCTAGT
>ERZ761602.3867-NODE-3867-length-20318-cov-5.165523_pt1 | contig 20318 bp, 14 predicted proteins | sample MGYA00512165_ERZ761602 | MGnify/ENA primary metagenome ERZ761602 (study PRJEB28899, sample SAMN02445085) | bioreactor sludge metagenome | biome: EBPR sludge; isolation source: Thorneside wastewater treatment plant | place: Australia: Brisbane, Thorneside... | reverse complement strand
GCCCCGGAATGGAGCGGCGCACCATCGAGTGACGCGCCGCCGATATTCGCGTGAAGCCGGCGTCGCACAGGATCTCGAGCCCCACGACCCCGCCGCGTCCACGGACGTCAACGCGCCCTCACCTCGGCGACAGCGTACGTAGGCACCGGGTCGTACCCCTCACCGTGCCCTCGCGACCTCGGGAGCTTCATCTTCGTCGTCGCTCCAAGGTTCCGAAGGCCCCGACCTTCGCGAACTCGGCCGCTCCTCCATCGGGTACCTCGCGACCTTCCAGCGGCGAGATTGTCTCACTTCGTGAAGGTCCGGACCTTCGCGAAGTGGAACAATCCCACCCCCGCGAAGGTCCGGACCTTCGCGGAACGTGACCGGCTCAGCCTCGCGAAGGTCCGGACCTTCGCGGACACAAGAATCTGCATCCCTGCACGCAACTCCGCTTCGCACGCGCCGAGCAGCCCGCCACTCCGCGGAGAAGCTCTCCGCGGAACTCCTCCGGGTGGTCCGGAGGGGGGAATCCGAAGGAGAACGTCATGTTGGGTCAGACTCTGAACGTCGCGGCGATGGTCGCGAGCTACACGAACACCGCGCGCTTCAACAGCCGCCACTGCATCCTGCTCGCGCACCAGCTCGAGCGCGTCGCGCCCGCCAAGCTGGACAAGGCGCAGCGTGATGCGCTCGACCTCGTGAAGGTGCGCGCGCAGGAGGTGGAGGAGGTTCGGAAGGCGCAGCGGAGCATGGCGCCGCGCGTGGTTCGTTCGTCGCGCCTGGCGGTGGTGACCGCGTGGGGCGCCGTGCACGGGGCGCTCACCGCGCTCGGCTCGGTCCCGAAAGAGGTCTCGCCGATCGGCGCCGAGGCCACCGCGCTGCTCGGAGCGTTGTTCGCCGACGGCACGCCGGGCATGAGCGCGCTCGACGCTGGCGCGGTCTGGGCGGAGGCGCACCGGCTCTTCGCGCGCATCGAAGAGCAGAAGCTGCGAAAGAAGATCGACGCCGTGATCGCGCCTGCGCTGCTCCAGTCGTGCGAGCACGCGTTCGCGCAGCTCGGCGACGCGGTCGGGGTGAGCGGGGAGCGGCAGCCCGAGGGTCCGAAGACCACCCTCCGCGAGGCAAGCGCGCGTTTCTCGTTCGCGGTGAGCTCGTACGCGCGGGCGCTCTCGATCGGGCTCGACGAGACCGACGAGGTCGCCCTCGCGCGCTTTCAGTCCGCGCTCGCGCCCATCGACGTGGTGCGCGTCACGGGTCGCGCCGCCGAGGTGCTCGATGAGGAGGAGAACGGCGACGAGCCGGAGGTGCCCACCGCGGACCCGGACGCGCCCTACGTGCCCGCCAGCGACGATCCGATCGACAACCCCTTCGTGACCACCTGAGGTCCGGGGTCGCACGGCGCGGTCGGGACACCCCTCCCGCCGCGCAGCCAAACGGTCGCTGCGTCGGCACGGAGTCTCGGGCCCACGGATGACGCAGGTGGGCGCCCGTTGATGCGGTCGGGCGCCCGTGCTACTCGGCTCGTCGCTCGATTCGGGCACGTCTCTTCCCCACGAACCGCCCCGCAATCCTCGCCACATCGAGGGCTCGGGACTCGGGACATCGCACGTGAAGCGTTCTCTTCTCCTCCGCATGCTGCTGCTCGTCTCGCTCTCGGCCGGTGCGTCGATCGCGATCGGCTGCGGCGACGACGGTGACCCCGAGGCGACGCCGACGACGCCCGAGGACGACGGCACGTGGCCGCGGCACGGGCTCACGCGCGAGCAGGCCGCGGAGGTCGTGGCGAAGGTCGGCGACACCACCATCACCGTCGGTGAGGTCGCGGAGGCGCTGGCCGAGCAGTCGCCCTACCTGCGCGCGCGCTTCAACAGCCCGGAGCGGCGCCGCGAGTTCCTCGACAACCTCGTGCGCTTCGAGCTGCTCGCGCAGGAAGCGGAGCGCCGCGGGCTGTCGAAGAGCCCCGAGGTCGAGCGCACGCGCAAGCAGATGATGATCCAACAGCTCCTGCGCGAGCGCGTGGAGGACGTCATCACGCTCTCGAGCGTCACCGACGACGAGATCCGCGCGTACTACGAGGCGAACACCGCCGAGTTCAACAAGCCCGAGCAGGTGCGCGCGAGCCACATCTTCATCCGCGACCGCGCGAAGGCCGAGCGGGTGCTGCGCGAGATCCTCGCGCGGCCGGACGACATCCTGCTCTTCCGCCGGCTCGCGGAAGAGAACGACGAAGATCCCGAGACGAGCCAGGGCTCGCGACGCGGTGACCTGCGCTTCTTCTCGCGTGACGGCTCGCGTGAGGATGCCGCCCCGGTGCCGACCGAAGTCGCGGAGGCCGCCTTCGGGATTGCGGAGATCGGCGGGCTGCATCCGACGCTCGTGCGCGCCGGCGAGGGCTACCACATCGTGAAGCTCACCGGGCGCCGCGCGGCGCTCAGTCGTTCGCTCGAGGAGTCGCGTCGTCCCATCCAGAACCGCCTTTGGCGCGAGCGTCGCGAGCGCGCGGTCGAAGACCTCGTGGCGCGCCTGCGCACCGAAGCGAACGTGAACGAGAACGTGGCCGCGCTCGAGTCGGTGCAGATCGATCTGAACGCGCCCGCGCCGCTGCCGACCGACGGGACTCCGGCCGATCAGCTCGAGGTGCCCGAAGGTGCGCAGGGCGCGCAGGGTGACGAAGGCGAAGAAGAGGCCGGCGAATGAAGCGCGCGCTCCACGTGGTCCTCACGGCGCTCGCCCTCTCGATCGCGGTGTCGGTGGCCACACCGATCGTGCGCGCCGAGGTCGTCGAACGCGTGGTCGCCACCGTCGACGACGAGGCCATCTTCCTCTCCGATCTGCGCAAGCGCGCGATGCCCTTTTTGCCGCGCCTCATGGAGGTGCCCGAGCTGCAACGCCTCGCCGCGCTCCGGCAGCTCTACGAGGAGCTGCTCGAGCAGCTCATCAACGAAGAGCTCGTCGAGCGCGCCGCGCAGTCGCAGCAGATCCGCGTGTCGGCGGCCGACGTCGACCGCGCGGTGCAGAACGTCATCCGACAGAACGGCCTCGGCGAAGAGGAGTTCTGGTCGGTGGTCGAGCAGCAGGGCTACACGCAGGCGGAGTACCGCTCCGACCTTCGAAGGCAGCTCCTGCGCTACCGCTTGCTCAACGAGCGCGTGCGTGGCCGGGTGAACATCACCGAGGAAGACGTGCGCCGCGTCTACGACCAGCGCACGCGCCGCGCGAACCGCGCGCTCCGCTTCCGCACCTCGCACGTGTTGGTGTCGGTGGAGGAGGGCGCGACTGCGACGCAGATCGCGGAGGCGCGCGAGCTCGCGACGTCGCTGCACGCGGAGCTTACGGCCGAGACCTTCGAAGACGCGATCGACGAGGTCGGTGGTGGCGACCTCGGCTGGCTCCGCCAAGGGGACCTGCCGGCGGAGCTCGAAGAGGTGCTGCTCGCGATGCAGCCGGGCGAGATCAGCGAGCCGGTGCGTGGGCCCTCGGGCTTCCACGTGTTCCTGCTGCACGAGCGCGAGCGCGGCGACGCGAGCGTGCCGCCCTTCGAACAGATGCGCGACGCGATCTACCAAGAGATGATGGGCCGCGCGATGGAGCGTCAGGAGCGCCTCTTCCTCGAAGAGCTGCGGCGCGGCGCGATCGTCACGAAGCTGCTCTGAGCGTGGCGAGCACACCGCAGGCCGACGCACCGCAGGCCGACGCACCGCAGGCCGACGCACCGCAGGCCGACGCACCGCACACGCGAGGTGCGACGGACGAGCGTCGTGAGCTCACTCGGCTCTGGGCATTCACGAGCGCGCTGCTCGTCGCGCTCGGGGTGGTGGCGGGCGCGCTCGGGGGTGCCCCGCTCGAACATGCGCGTGTCGAGGTCGAGCTCGGCGAAGCAGGCGCGCTCGACGACGAGGCGCTCGCGACGACGGTGGCGTTCTCGGAGCCCTTCGAGCTCGACGCGACGCACACGATCGCGATCCTCACGCGCGATGCGGGGGACCGCGATCGGACGCCCGACGCGTCGGACGACCCACGCCCCCGCGAACGTGCGCAGGCCCCCGAGCCACACGACCCGCACGGCACGTTGGTCGTCTCGCTCGTCGACCTCGCGACCGACCAGGTCCGCGAGATCGAGGTCGAGCTCGGCGACACCGGCCGCTTCGCGAGCGTCCACGCCGGCCAGTACGTCGTGCGCCTCACCGGCAGTGGCGCGGGGCGCGCGCTCGGCGTCGTGCGCAGCGGCGGGATCCCGTGGCCCCTGACCGCGCTCGCAGCGTTCCTGCTGCTCGCGCCCGCGATCTGGCGGTCGCTCCGCACGCTTCGGTCCGCTCGTGAAGCGCGCCCGTGACGCATGCCCGTGACGCGCGCGCGCTTCGCGGTGTAGAAACACGCCCGTGAGCATCAACTGGGACTCAGTCGGCGGCGCGGCGCTCCAAGCGATCATCTTCAGCCTGATCGGGATCGCCTTCTTCGCGCTCGCGTTCTTCCTCATCACGAAGGTCGCGCCCTTCTCGGTCCGCAAGGAGATCGAGGAGGACCAGAACACCGCGCTCGGCATCGTGATCGGCTCGGTGATCCTCGGCGTCGCGATCATCGTCGCCGCCGCGATCCAAGGCTGAGCCGCGGCCGATGGCCGAACCGATCGCGCCGCCCGACGCGGCGTCCCACGCGGCGAGCAGCCCGCCGAGCTCCGCGTCGCTCTCCCCCGGCGCCACCACGCTCCTCTTCGTCACGGTCCTCGTGATCGCGACCTCCGGGCTCGTCTACGAGCTCCTCGCGGGGACCGTCGCGAGCTACGTGCTCGGCGACAGCGTCACGCAGTTCTCCACCACCATCGGCACGTACCTCTTCGCGATGGGCATCGGGAGCTGGCTCTCCCGCTTCGTGAAGGGCGACGTCGCGCGTCGCTTCTTGGAGGTCGAGCTCGCGGCCGCGCTCGTGGGTGGCGGCTCCGCGCCCTTGCTCTTCCTCGGCTTCGCGCGCGCGGAAGCGTTCGAGGTGTTGCTCTACTCGCTCATCGTCGTGATCGGCACCCTCGTCGGGCTCGAGATCCCGCTCTTGATGCGCATCCTCAAGGAGCGCCTCGCCTTCGAGGAGCTCGTCTCGAAGGTCCTGACCTTCGACTACATCGGCGCGCTCTTCGGCTCGGTCCTCTTCGCGCTCCTCTTCGTGCCGGTCTTCGGACTCAACCGCACTTCGCTCTTCTTCGGCATCCTCAACGCGGGCGTCGCGGTGGTCGGCACCTTCGCGCTGCGGCCGCTCCTCGATCGCGGGACCGTGATCCGCACGCGCGTGATCGCAGCCGGAATCGCGGCGCTCTTGGTCGTGGGCTTCGTACGCGCGGACGAGCTCACGACCTGGACCGAGCAGGACCTCTACGACGACCCGATCGTCTTCGCGACGCAGAGCTCCTACCAGCGCATCGTCGTGACGCGCCACGACGCGCGCACGAGCTTGTTCCTCAACGGGAACCTCCAGTTCTCGAGCGTCGACGAGCACCGCTACCACGAGGCGCTCGTGCATCCCGCGATGAGCGCGGCCGCGCGACGCGAGCGTGTGCTGATCCTCGGCGGTGGCGACGGGCTCGCGCTGCGCGAGGTGTTCAAGCACGGCGAGGTGCGTGAGGTGACGCTGGTCGATCTCGATCCGGCGATGACCGAGACCGCGGCGCGGCTCTTCGCGGACCTCGCGCAGCACGCGCTCGAGGATCCGCGCTTGACGCTGGTGAACGACGACGCGCTGGTCTGGCTCGACGAGCGCGCGGAGGACGCCGCGCCCTTCGACGTGGTGATCGTCGACTTCCCGGATCCGAACCACTTCGGGCTCGGCAAGCTCTACACCTCGCGCTTCTATCGGCTCGCGCGGCGCGCCCTCGCGGACGATGGCGCGATGGTCGTGCAGAGCACCTCGCCGCTCTTCGCGCGCCGCTCGTATTGGTGCATCGAGACCACGATGCGACAGGCGGGTCTGCACACCGCGCCCTACCACGCCACCGTGCCGAGCTTCGGCGCGTGGGGCTTCGTGCTCGCGCGCGAGAGCCGCTTCGAGCCGCCGACCGAGCTCGCCAGCGCGCTCGACGGTCGCCTCCGGTTTCTGACGAACGACGTGCTGCCCTCGCTCTTCGTGTTCCCGGCCGACATGCAGCGCGTCGAGGTCGAGCCGAACCGCCTCAACGACCAGACCCTCGTGCGTTACTACGAGGCCGAGACGCGCGAGCTCGAGCGATGATCGTGCGCGCGAGGGAGCGAGCGTCATGAGCTCGCGCCGCGAGATGCTCCGCGTCTTGCTCGGCGCACCCTTCGTCTCGCTGCTCGCGTGCGACGAGACCCCCGCGCCGCGTGTGCCCGACGGTGAGCTGCTCGGTCCCGATCTCGCGTTCGGTCATCGGCTGCGCGAGCCGCTGCCGCGCGAGGCGTGGAACGACGCGCCCACGCGACGCGTGTCGGTCGCGATCGTCGGAGGAGGTCCCGCCGGTCTGTCCGCGGGGTGGCGGCTGGCGCGACGCGGGGTGCGCGACGTGGAGCTCGTGGAGCTCGAGCCCGAGCTCGGAGGCACCAGCCGGAGCGGTCGCAGCGAGCTCACGCGTTACCCGTGGGGCGCGCACTACCTGCCGCTGCCGCCCGCGTCGTTCGCGGATCTTCGCGGCTTGCTGATGGAGATGGGCGCGTATCGCAGCGGCGCGCCCGCCGAAGAGGTGCTCGTGCGCGAGCCGGAAGAGCGGGTGTTCTTCCGCGGCCATTGGTACCCGGGGCTCTATCCCTTCGCGGGCGCGAGCGCGGACGATCTCGCGCAGCTCGAACGTTTCGAGCGGCTCGTCGAGACCTACGTCGGATCTTTCACGAGCCCCTTCGTGCGTTGCGCACGCGATCACCTCGCGCTCGATCGCGAGAGCGCAGCGAGCTTCCTCGATCGCCACGGCTTCACCAGCGCGCGGCTTCGTTGGCTCGCGGAGTACGCGACGCGCGACGACTACGGGCTCACGCTCGCCGACACCAGCGCGTGGGCGTTCCTCTTCTATTGGGCGAGCCGCGCGAGCGACGACGAAGACGTGCGCGACGGCGCGCCGGTGCTCACGTGGCCCGAAGGCAACGGCGCGATCGTCGATCACCTCGCGGGTGTGATCGGCGATCGTTTCCGAACGCGCGCGCTCGCGACGCACGTCTTCGAGGATCCCGCGGGCGTGCACGTGCTCTTGCTCCGCGCGGACGGAACGCGCGAGCGACTGTTGGCCGACCACGCGATCCTCGCGCTGCCGCGCTTCGTCGCCGCGCGCATCGCGCCCGAGCTCGCGCTCTCGCGCGAAGGCTTCGAGTACGGCGCGTGGGCGGTCGCGAACGTCTTCTTGCATGAGCGACCCGACGAGCGTGGCTTCCCGCCCGCCTGGGACAACGTGCTCTACGACAGCCCCTCGCTCGGCTACGTCACCGCGACCCATCAGCGCGGGCGCGACCTCGGCCCGAGCGTGTGGACCTGGTACCTACCCTTCACCGACGCCGATGCGGACGAGGGTCGCGCGAGGCTCTTCGCGGCGGAGCACGGGGATCTCGCGGAGGCTTGCGTGCGCGATCTGCGGCGCGCGCATCCGAACGTCGACGCGTGCATCGAGCGCATCGACGTCTGGCGCTGGGGCCACGCGATGGTGCAGCCGCGGGTCGGCTTCCTGCGCGGTGGCGCGCGCTTCGACGCGCCCTTCGTGCACGGCACGATCCGCATCGCGCACTCGGATCTCTCGGGGTTCGCGCTCTTCGAAGAAGCGTTCTTCCACGGCGTGCGCGCAGCGGACGACGTCTGGAACGAGCTCGTGGGCAACCCACGCGACGAGTCCGCGGTCGCATCACCGCGCGCGGAGTCGCCGACGTGAGCGAGCGCGACGGGCCCGACGTGCGCGACGACGACGACGCGAGCCGGACGTCGCACGCGGATGAACGTTCGGATCCGTCGCACGCGGGCGATCGATCGGAAGTCGCCACGCTCTTCGCGCCGCGCGGCCCCTGGCTCTTCTCGCGCCGCGCGGATCTGCTCGCGTTCGGAGGCAGCGCCGCCCTCGCCTTCGCGCTCCTCGGGCTCGGCTTCGCGCTCGGCATCGCGGAGTCCGACGCCCCCGATTGGATCTGGATCGTCTGCGTGCTCGCGCTCGACGTCGCGCACGTCTGGTCGACGATCTACCGCGTCTACCTCGACGGCGAAGAGCTGCGTCGGCATCCGCTGCTCTACGTCGCGGCGCCGCTGTGTTGCTACGCGATCGGTGTCCTCCTGCACGCGATGGACGGCGCGTACTTCTGGACCGCGCTCGCGTACCTCGCGGTCTTCCACTTCGTGCGCCAGCAGGTGGGCTGGGTGCGGCTCTACGCGCGCCGCGAAGGCGCCTCGGAGCTCGACCTGCGCCTCGACGTGCTCACCACCTATGCGGTCACCGTCTGGCCGATCGTGTGGTGGCACGCGCACCTGCCGCGCGCGTTCGCGTGGCTGATCGAAGGCGATTTCGTCACGGGTGTCTCCGTGTCGATCGCAAACGCCACGTTCCCCGTGTACGTCGGACTGATCGCGCTCTGGACGCTGCGTCAGGCGTGGCGCTTTCGTTCATCGGATGCCTCGTCGCGACCGAGCCCCGGCAAGCTCCTCGTCGTCGCGACCACCACCGCGACGTGGCTCGTCGGCATCGTGCTCCTCGACGGCGACTTCGCGTTCACGGTCACGAACGTGATCGTGCACGCCGTCCCCTACTTCGTGCTGACGCACCGCTACGCACGCGTGCGCGCTCAGAAGCGTCCGACCGCAGTGCTCGCACGCGTGGTGCGCGCGGGCCCGCTGGTCTTCGTGGGGCTCGTGATCGCGCTCGCGTTCGTGGAAGAGCTCTTCTGGGATCGGCTCGTGTGGCACGAGCGAAGCTGGCTCTTCGGAGCGAGCGCGCCGCTGGCGACCACCGCCCTCGCGCTCGTCGTTCCGCTGCTCGCGCTGCCGCAAGCGACCCACTACGTGCTCGACGGCTTCGTGTGGCGCGCGCGCCGCAGCGAGCTGATGCGCTGACGTGCGAATCGCTCGCAACGAACGAGCGATTCGCGACCGAGACACTTCGCTCCGAGATCGCTTCGGGGCCTCGGGTCGAGCGAGCGATCAGCTCCCGTGCCCCGTGCGCGCCGAGCCGCCCGCCCAGGTGCTCCATCCGGTGAGCGACGCGTCGCCGGTGTCGAGCCCCACGAGCTGTCCGTCGCTCGTGCCCACGTAGATCCAACCCTCGTGCACCACCGCCTGCGTGCGCAACGGCGCCCCCGCTTGCAGCCGTCGCGCGACCTCGCCGCCGCGCGTGACGATCAGCACCTCGCCGCTCAGCGTCGGCACCACCACGTGCTCGCCCGCCGCCGCGGGAGGTGCTCCGAGCGCGCCGCCCGAACGCGCGAGATCGCCCGGCAGCGCGACCACCCAACGCTCGCGTCCGCTCGCGCGGTCGTACGCCACGAGCGCGTCGCCCATCGTGACGAGGTTCGCGTCGCCGAAGCCGAGCACCCACGAGCCCTGGAACTCCTGCAGGCCCTGCACGGTCCCGCGACCGATGAGCCCACGCGCGACGCTCGCGTTGGCCGCCGCGGGCGCGCCGCCCGAGAAGCCGTTCGCCGCGTCGTGGGCCTGCGACTCGGTCGCGTACACCGTCGAGTCCTGGAAGTCCGCGCGGAGGTAGCGCGCGCGACGTCGCACGGTCTGCGCGGCCGGTGGATCGTTCGGCTTGCCCTGCGTGGAGCGTCGCTCGCTCTGCGCGGCGGCGTCACCGTCGAGCGCGCTGCGCACGATGCGCTCGAAGGACTCGTCGCCTTCGTCCTCGCGCCGCGAGAAGTAGAGCGCGCCGTCTACGATCGTCGGCGCCGCCGTGGCCTGCGCGCGTCGCGCCTCGATCACGTCGCCGCTCGCGGCGTCGAACGCGATCATCATCCCGCCGAAGGTCGCCGCGTACACGCGCCCTTCGTAGACGACCGGCGCGCTGATCACCTCCGCGTCGACCCAGCGGGTCCAACGCAGCGCGCCCGTCTGCAGATCGAACGCCCCGAGCGCGTGCGAGACGCCTTCGGGCAACGCGCGATCCTCACCGCTCGGCCAGGTGCCGCCGCCACGGATCGGATAGCTCGCGTACACCACGCCGTTGGCGATCGCGGGCGCAGCCATCAGCGGATCGCCGATGTACCAGCTCCACTTCAGCGCGCCGTTCTCCGCGTCGACCGCGAAGAGCGTGCACGACTCGGTGTTGAAGACACACACTCCGTCTTCGCACGCGGGTGTGGAAGGTCCGTCGTCGCCGAGCCCGATCGCCCACGCGGGCTCGCCGGTGCGCGCATGAAACGCGTAGAGCGCGCGGCTACGAAACCCTCCGCTCGCGATCACGAGATCCCGATAGACGGTCGGCGTCACGACGGGCGCGCGGCTCGGCAGGTGCGCGCGAAAGCCACCCTCGAATCGCTCGACGCGCGCGGGCGCTTCACCACCGTGACGTCCACGCGACGCCACGGCGCCGATCGGATGCGTGGGGATCGCGCGGAACACGCTCGGCGGCGGACGCTTCGTCGGCTCGTTCCAACCCTTCACGAGCACCGTCACGTCTTCCCCTATCGTGAGCGCGGGTGGTCCGCTCGGGATCGCGCGCGCGGTCGCGACCGTGCCCGGCACCACCTCCGCGGTGCCGGTGGCGATCGTGTTCGGGCTCGGTTCGTCGGTCGCGATCGTGCGCACCGGCGGCGCGTCCGCGCCTCCGCACGCGAGCCAGAACAGACACAGACTCGACCCCAAGACGCAGCGCGGCCTCGGCGTCGCGAGAGACGCAACTCGTTCCTCCATGAGCTCCTCCGCACATCCCGTCACCGCCCGTGAGGGGATGCGCTCAACCCCCGACGCACGAAGTCGCGGAAGGTTCTACGCTGTGGCGATGCGTCGTCTCTTCGTCGCGCTCGTGCTGCTCGCGCCGTCCTTCGCGAACGTCGACGCCCAGACGTCGAGCACGCAGACGATCGAGCTCCGCATCGCGACCGTCGCGCCGGACGGCTCACCGTGGATGCAGGTCTTCCGCGCGTGGGATCGCGAGCTTCGCCAACGCACCGAGGGCCGCGTCGGCTTGAGGCTCTATCCCGGCGGCAGCCAAGGCCAAGAGTCCGACTACCTCGACAAGATGACCACCGGGCAGCTCGACGGCGCCGCGCTCACGTCGACCGGCCTCTCGCAGGTCGTGCGTTCGGTGCTCGTGCTCGGACTCCCCGGCATCTTCGACGACTACGAGACCCTCGATCGTGTGCGCCGCCGCTTGTCACCGCGCTTCGAGCGCGAGCTGGACCGCGCGGGCCTCACGCTGCTCGGCTGGGGCGACGTCGGCAAAGGACGGCTCTTCTCCACGCACCGCATCGAGCGCCCCGCGGACCTGCGACGCGCGCGACCGTGGGCGCCGCGCGAGGACGCGATCTTCAGCGAGTTCCTCGACGTCGTGGGCGCGCAGCCGCGTCGGCTCGGCATCCCCGAGGTCTACCCCGCGCTGCAGACCGGCATGGTCGATACCGTGCCTGCGTCGGCGCTCGCCGCGGTCGCGCTCCAATGGCACACGCGCCTTCGCTTCTACTCGCGCGACAGCGCGGGCATCCTGATCGGCGCGACGGTGATCCGGAAAGAGCGCCTCGACGCGCTGCGTCCCGAGGACCGCGCGATCGTGCTGGAGAGTTCGCGTCGTGGACACCAGCTCGTGGCGCGCGCGATCCGAAGAGAGGACGAGCGCGCGCTCGGGGTGATCGCGCAGCGCATGACCGCGGTCGACACCACGCCACACGAGACCGAGTGGCGCCTCGCCGCGCTGCAGACCCGCGATCGTTTGGTCGGCCGCGTATTCCCACAGGCACTCTTCGACGCGGTGGTGCGCGCCGCGTTGGAGTGATCGGGCTCGTCGGCGGTCGGTGCGCTCGAACGCGCTCGCACGAACGCGTCGGTGCGCCGAGCGTTCAAGCCACGCGAGCCTTCAAGCCACGCGAGCCTTCAAGCCACGCGAGCCTTCAAGTCACACGAACGAGCGAGGGAAAGCGCTCGACGATCGACCCGTCCGCGTCGACCGCGACCCACTCTGCCGTGAACGCGACCGAGTCTTGGGATCGCAGCTCGAAGAGCGGCGCGAAGCTCGCCTCGAAGCCCACGACGTCGCCCGGCATCACGCCGCTGAAATCCCGCGGCGCGCGAACCGTGACGAGCGCGAGCCACGCGGCGTGCGTGCCGCGAAAGTCGGGCGGCCTCGAGACGCGCTCGCGAAAGACCGAGGTGAGCCGCACGGCTTCGATCGCCGCGTCGCTCTCTTGCATCGGAGGTGTCCCCCGAGCGCCCACGAACGTCCACTGCGCGCGCATTCGACGCAGGCTGGCGATGACCTCGAGGAGCGCGTCGACGTGCGCACCGGAAGCCGGAAGCGCGGGAGGATCTCCCGTCCTCGGCACCACCACTGCCAAGGTCAGCACGCCCTGCTGCGCAGCCTGCGCACGCTCGAACGCGAGCTCGCTGCGTCGATCCTCCGACGAGCTCGCGCCGAGGTTCGACATGTACCAACGCAGCCCGAAGAAGAGGAGGAGCACGCTCGCCGTTCCGCCGCCGAGCGTGAGCAACAGCTTGCCTTGCAGCGCGCCGAGCTCGCGCTCGTCCGGGTCTTCCGACTGCATCCGCTGGTTCGCCTCGGCCGCACCCGAGACGAACCCACACCCCGCGCCTGCGAGCGCGAGGAGCGCGACGAAGAGAAGCGTCGTGATGCGCATCGAGCAACCCTACCTGGGGACGGCACGAATCTGAACGACGTTCGTACGCGTCGCGGGATCGTCGGTGCCGACGGTCGCCTCGAGTCGTGTGCTGGTAGCGACACACGCGGGCACGCGGATGTGCGCGTTCTTCGAGAGACACCGAGCCGCATGGACGCGCGCCCGACGTACGGCGATGATCCACCGATGAAGCGTCTGTCGTTCGTCGCGCTGGTGTCCCTCGTCGCGCTCGCGTGTGCATCGACCGCGTCCTCGGAGCCGCCCGCTTCTTCTTCTTCCACCCCGCCGCCTTCGAGCGCGGGCGCGGAGTCGAACACACCCGCGGCGCCGCCGCGCCCGATCCACGCCGCCCACGATCGGCTCCGCGCGATGCACTGCGCGCCGCCGATGCGTTGGTCGGAGCGCCTCGCGTCGAGCGCGCAGGCGTGGGCGGACGAGCTCGTCGCGCGTGGCTGCGCGTTCGAGCACAGCCGCGGCCCCTACGGCGAGAACCTCGCCGCCGGCACCGCGGGTCACCTCGACGCCGAAGCGGTCGCACAGATGTGGTACCGCGAGGTCGCCGACTACGACTTCGCGCGCGGCGGCTTCTCGATGCAGACGGGTCACTTCACGCAGCTCGTGTGGGTCGGCACCACGGAGCTCGGTTGCGGTCAGTCCACCTGCAACGGCCTCGACGTCTGGGTCTGCCAATACGGCCCGCCCGGCAACGTCGAGGGCCAGTACCGACAGAACGTCCTCCCGACGAGCTGCCGCTGATCCGGCATCGCGCGCGCGCTCCGAGCCCCGCGCGACGTGACCACCTCGCGGCCGATCGCGCGTCGCCATTTTACCGCGAATTACTCGTTTGACGGCACGGCGCGCCGCATCTCTGCGGCATGCACGGCAACACATCCAGACCAACTCTTCGGGCTCGTCTCTTCCTTTCCCTCGCGCTCGCGCTCGGCGCTCATGCCTGCGCCTCCGACGCAGACGACTTCGGCGACGGTGAGGAAGCTCCGGCCGGCGCGGAGCTGCGCGCGACGGTCGGGGCCAGCGGCGGTGTCCTCGAAGGCCTCGACGGCTTCCGCCTCGAGATCCCCGCCGGTGCGCTCGACACGGACGTCGAGCTCGTGGTGCGACCCACCGTCGACGAGACCCCGCTGGCGCAGACCGCGGAGCGCGTCGGCCCCGCGTTCTCGATCGAGCCGCTCGACCTCGCCTTCGCGGTCCCGGCACGCGTGACGGTCCCGGTCGACCCCGAGCTGCGCGCCGCGTGGGAGGTCGACGACTCCGACTGCCGCGTCTGGCAGCGCACCGCCGAAGGTTGGGAACGTCGCGAGCCGGTCGCGTCGAGCGCGGACTCGGTGACGGTCGAGCTCGATCGCGCGTCGACGCTGGCGGCCGGCGTGCTCCGCGTCGCGCGCCCGGCGACCTGCTCGACCGGCTGCCCGGCGCTGGGGCTGCGCGACGACCGCATCTGCTTCGCGGGCACCTCGATGTGCATGCGTCGCGTGGGCGCGCTGCCGCACACGCCCTTCGACGTCGCGTCGCTAACCGTCGACGCCAACACCGTCTACTACCTCTTCAGCCGCGCGACGAACACGTTCAACGTCGGGACCTTCTCGCTCGACACCCTGCGCGCCCCCGGCCAGTACGTGGAGCTCGTCGCGGCGCCGACGGCCTCGGTGTCGAGCGCGGGACGACTTCACGTGGGCGCGAACGGGGACGTGTGGGCGAGCCTGACCGGCGTCGGCAACGTGCGCTTCCGTCCGTCGTCGGTGGCCGCGCGCTTCGACACCGGCGTCGTGTCGAGCCCCGCGGGCGTCGTGATCTCGGACGCGAATCGCAACGAGGTGGTGCGCCTCTCGCGCCTGCGCCTCGGATCCGAGACCCTCTACTCCGCGCTCGATTCGCGCAGCTCCTGGGAGGTCGCACGCCTGCCCTCGACCGACCTCTTCCGCGCCCGCGCGATCCAGACCGGCACGCGCACGGTGAGCGATCCCTTCCAGTTCTTCGCGACCGGCTCGGGCGAAGGCGTGTTCGGCGTGCGCCGCGGAGCGAGCGCGCGGACGGACGTCTGTGGTGACGCGCTCGCGGTGAACGCCGACTTCGTGCACGACGCGACGGGTCGCACCGGCTGGGTCGCGTGCTCCGACCGACGCGTCGTCCGCATCTGGCCCGGCCGCAACGACGTGGCGACCTCGCCTTCCCACATCGGCTCGTTCGCGGTCGACAGCTCCGAGGGCGGCCACGCCTACGCGACCGATCCGAGCCGCGCCGAGCTCGTGGTCATCGGTCGTGTGGATCTCGGGGGCTCGGACATCCGCGCGCGGGCCATCCCGCTGACCGACGCCGCTCCCGGAACGCCCGAGCACACGCGGATGCTCCCGCGCGCGATCCGCTACGACGCCACCCGCGACGAGCTCGTCCTCGTGACGGTCGGCATGGGTACCCCGGAGGTCTGGACGATCACGCCCCAGGGCATCCTGATCGGCCCCTGACCTTCGACGCCTCCGCGACGACGCGTGAGCCGACGCTCGCGCGTCGTCCTCGTTTCGCTCGTGCCGGCCCTCACGCGCTCCCTCTCGTGGTCCGACGCGGCTCGGCGTACGATTCGCGCACCTTGCGCATCTGCCCCCGCTGTCACCTGCACTACCACGAAGACGAGACGCGCTGTTTGGTCGACGGCGCGGAGCTCGAAGAGGTGCGCGATCCGCGCGTCGGCATGGTGCTCGGGGGCCGCTACGTGCTCGAGGACGTGCTCGGCGAAGGTGGCATGGCGACCGTGTACCGAGCGCGGCACAACCTCGTCGAGCGCCCGTGCGCGGTGAAGATCCTGCACCCCGAGCTCAGCAAGGACTCGACGCTGCGCGAGCGTCTCCGTCGCGAAGCTCGCAGCGCCGCCGCGATCAGTCACCCGAACGTGGTCGAGATCTACGACTTCGGCGAGACCCCGACCGGCGAGCCCTACCTCGTGATGGAGCTCCTCCACGGCTCGAGCCTGCGCGACCTGATGGGCGCGCCGATGCCGGTCACGGAGGTGATCGAGCTCGGTCGACAGATGGCCGAAGGCCTCGCACGCGCGCACGACCTCGGCGTCGTGCACCGCGATCTCAAACCCGAGAACGTCTTCGTGGTGCCGCAGCCGAACGGCACCCAGCTCGTGAAGATCGTGGACTTCGGGCTCGCGCGCGTGCGACGCGAAGATCGCCTCACGGTGATGGGTCAGATCGTCGGCACGCCGCCCTACATGGCGCCCGAACGGTTCAAACAAGACGACGTCACGCCGGCCGCCGATCTCTACGCGCTCGGCATCGTGCTCTACGAGATGATCGTCGGCGCGCTGCCCTTCGAGTCGAACAACGTCGCCGGCTTCGTGCTCGCGCACCTCGAGGACGTGCCCGCGCTCCTGAGCACGAAGGTGCCGAAGGTGCCGCCCGCGCTCGACGCGCTGGTGGCGGAGCTCCTCGCGAAGAAGCCCGAGGAGCGGCCGGTGGACGCGCACGACGTCGCGCGGCGGCTCAGCCTGCTCGCGTCGAGCCACGTCGCAGCGCCTCCGCGGCACATGACGACGCGCACGTCGTCGCTCCCGCGCACCGTCGTCACCCTCGATCGCTGGGAGGGTCGGCTGCCGATCTTCGAGGCGATGCTCACGCGCGCCTACCCCGACGGAGCGCCTCCGGAGCTCGAAGAGCACCTCGCCGCGATGCGCGCCGCGCTCGGTCGCCTGCGCGCGCTCCGCACCGACGCCATGGAGGCACAGCGCGAGCTCGAAGGTCTCGAGTCCGAGGTCGGCGCGCGGCGAGAGCGCCTCGGGCACGCGGTGCACGTGCTCGGCGTCGACCTCTCGGCCGCGCGAAACGAAGCGCGTCGCGTCGCCGAGGCGCTCTCGACCGCGACGAGCGAAGCCGCCGAAGCGCACACACGGTTCCGCGACGCCGACGCGGCGCTCGCCCGCGTGCGGGCTCCCAGCGCGACCCCGACCGACGCCGATGTCGCGGCCGAGCGGCGTGCGCTCGCCGCGCTCGAAGAGTGGACTCGAGCCCAACACGAGGTCGATCGGCTTCGCCGCGAACAGGTCGTCGCGGAAGAGCGCGAGCGCGACTTCGGCTTCCAGGTGGAGGCGCTGCGCCAAGGGCTCGCGAAGGTCGAGTCGGACCTCGACGAGCACGCGAAGAAGAGCCGCGCGCGCCTCGCGAAGCTGGGCGGCGAGCGGCGCGAAGAAGAGATGCGCGTGCTCTGGCTCGCCTCGAAGATCACGACGCCGCTCCGCGATCGCGCCGAGCTGCGCGCGCTCTTCGATCAGCTCGAAGTGGCGTGAGTCGAGGCGTCGACCGACCGAGGCGTCGACCGACCGGGCGTCGAACGCGGGCTTTCCCGACGCCGAGGAAGAGCCCTCGGGCTTCGACGTATCCTCGCGACGCATGCGCCGCTTCTTCTTGCTGCTTCCGCTCACGCTCCTCGCGTGCGGCGGCGACGACGACACCCCGCTCGACGGTGGCGGTGACGACGGCGGCGCCGATGCCTGCGCGAGCTGCGTGCCCGATCCGTGCGCGTCGCTCGAGTGCCCCGACGCACGCCACGTCTGCGTGGCGGTCGGTGACGTCGGCGAGTGTCGATGCCCCGCCGGCACGCGCGCCGAAGGCGACCGCTGCGTCGACGAGGATGCCTGCGCGGAGGGCACGTGTGGACCCGACGGGCTCTGCGACGACACCGGCGGCGTCGTCTCGTGCGAGTGCGCGGCCGGCCACGAAGGCGAGCGCTGCGAGCGCTGCGCGGACGGCTGGCTGCGCGATCCGGACGGGCGCTGCGACGCCGACCTCTGCGATCCGAGCCCCTGCACGGATCCGGATCGCGGACGCTGCGAAGTGAACGAAGGCGTCGCGCGTTGTCTCTGCAACGCGGGCACCCACGAGGTCGACGGCGCCTGTGTGCCGGACGAGGTCTGCGGCGAAGACACCTGCAGCGGCCACGGCGCGTGCAGCGACGGCGACGAAGGCCCGAGCTGCGCGTGCGACGAAGGATTCGCGGGGCGCTTCTGCGACCGCTGCGACGAGCTCGCGGGCCATCACGCCGACGGCGCGGGCGGCTGCACGACCGACGCGTGTCTGCCCGATCCCTGCACCGCGCCGCCGTTTCGACGGTGCGTCGCGACCGAGCTCGGCGTGAGCTGCGAGTGCCCGCTCGGTGAGCACCGCGAGGGCGAGAGCTGTGTGGTCGACGAGGTCTGCGACGCGTCGAGCTGCGGCGGGCGCGGGGAGTGCTCCATCGTGGGCGGTCGCGTGTCGTGCGTGTGCGACGCCGGCTACGCGGGCGACGACTGCGAGGCGTGCGCCGAGGGTTTCCACGACGACGGCGACGGCGGCTGCACGGACAGCGAGTGTCTGCCGAACCCCTGCTCGGAGGCGAACCGCACGGTCTGCGTCGAGACGACGAGCGGCGCGCGCTGCGACTGCGACGCCGGGTACCACGACGACGGCTCGATGGGCTGCACCACCGATCCCTGCCTGCCGCATCCGTGCGGCGCGCAGGCGTGTCGAACCGGGGGTGACGGAAGCGCGGAGTGCTTCACGCCGATGTGCGACGACGGGAATCCCTGCACCGAGGATCGCCCGACCACCACGGGCTGCGCGTACGTTCCGCGCCCGAACGGCACCGCCTGCTCGACCACCGCGTGCACGCGCGATCAGGTCTGCGGCGGCGGGGTGTGCGGCGGCGGCACCACGGTGGTGTGCGACGACGTGAACCCCTGCACCGTCGACACGTGCGACGCGGTCGTCGGCTGTCGCTACGTCGTCGACACCGGGCTCGTGCCGGACGACGGCGTCGCGTGCACGGTCGACTCGTGCGCGAGCGGCAGCGCGAGCCACGTGCCCACGAACGCGCGTTGCGACGACGGGCGCTGGTGCAGCGGCGTCGAGACCTGCCAGCCGAGCGCGGCCGACGCCGACGCCGACGGTTGCGTGGTGCGCGACGTGCCCGCTCCGCCGGCGACCTCGACCCCGTGCGCGAGCTACGGCGCCTGCGACGAAGCGAGCCGCTCCTTCCCGCTCGTCACGCGCCCCCCGGGCAGCGTGTGCGACGACGGCATCGCCTGCACCACGGGTGACGTCTGCTCCACCAGCGGCGCGTGCGTGGGCGCGGTGAGCGGGAGCTGTGCGCCCGGAACGAGCTGCGCGAGCACGACGCCGATCGGAAGCACGGTCGACGTGCCGACCGCGATCTGGCGCGGGCGCATCACGATCGACGGCGCCGCCGCGCCGACGACGGTCCCTTCGAACGCCTACGGCGCCGCGAGCGTGTGGGCCATCGCTCAAGATACGGGCGTGCGTCACCTCGTCGGCGTGCTGCGCTACACGACCACCGTCGCGGGCGGCTACCGACGCGACGCGAACGACGACGTGATCGATCTGCGCCTCGTGCCGGGCGTCTACGATCTGCTCTTCGATCGCGATCGCACCACCAGCTCGTCGGGCAGCGGCGAACAATGGGTCGGCGAGACCGCGAGCTCCTCCCCCATCCCGAGCGGCTGGCGCTTGCTGCGCACCGGTGTGGTGATCGGCCCGGGCACGAACACGCTCGACGTCGACGTCCCCACCGCGCAGGTCACGGGACGGATCACGATCGACGGTGCGACCGCGCCGACGACGGTTCCCTCGAACGCCTACGGCGCCGCGAGCGTGTGGGCCGTCGCGCGCGACACCGGCACGCGCCATCTCGTGGGCGTCCTTCGCTACACGACCACCGTCACCGGCGGCTACCGACGCGACGCCAACGACGACGTGATCGACCTGCGGTTGGTGCCCGGCGCCTACGATCTGCTCTTCGATCGCGACACCACCACCAGCTCGTCCGGCAGTGGCGAGAAGTGGGTCGGCGAGACCGCGAGCTCCTCCCCGATCCCGAGCGGCTGGCGCCTCATCCGCAGCAACGTCGTGATCCCCGCGGGCGCGTCGACCCTCGACGTCGACATCCCCACCGCGCAGGTCACGGGCCGCATCACGATCGACGGTGCGACCGCGCCGACGACGGTCCCTTCGAACGCCTACGGCGCCGCGAGCGTGTGGGCCGTCGCCCGCGACACCGGCATCCGACACCTCGTCGGTGTCCTGCGTTACACGACCACCGTCGCCGGAGGTTATCGACGCGACGCCAACGACGACGTGATCGACCTGCGCTTGGTGCCCGGCACCTACGACCTCCTCTTCGATCGCGATCGTACGACGAGCTCTTCCGGAAGCGGCGAGCAATGGGTCGGTGAAACCGCTGGCTCCTCGCCGATCCCGAGCGGCTGGCGCCTCATCCGCAGCAACGTCGTGATCCCCGCGGGCGCGTCGAGCCTCGACGTCGACATCCCCACCGCGCAGGTCAGCGGCCGCATCACCCTCGACGGCGCGACCGCGCCGACGACGGTTCCCTCGAACGCCTACGGCGCCGCGAGCGTGTGGGCCGTCGCGCGCGACACGGGCACGCGTCATCTCGTCGGCGTCCTTCGCTACACGACCACCGTCGCCGGAGGCTACCGACGCGACGCCAACGACGACGTGATCGACCTGCGTTTGGTGCCCGGCACCTACGATCTCCTCTTCGATCGCGACACCACCACCAGCTCGT
>ERZ761602.3866-NODE-3866-length-20318-cov-8.054878_pt1 | contig 20318 bp, 12 predicted proteins | sample MGYA00512165_ERZ761602 | MGnify/ENA primary metagenome ERZ761602 (study PRJEB28899, sample SAMN02445085) | bioreactor sludge metagenome | biome: EBPR sludge; isolation source: Thorneside wastewater treatment plant | place: Australia: Brisbane, Thorneside... | reverse complement strand
TCTACAGCAACAAGGACTACGGCTGCGAATGGGACTACGACTGGCGCAACAAGCGCTTCCTGGCCGAGGACAACACCAGGTTCGCGGTGAACGTGGTGATCTACGCGCTGACGACATGACCACCGAACACCTCTGCAGGAAGGGCTGACCAGCCATCCGGCTGTTGAAAGCCGGCCCCGACCACAGATCCACAGAAAAACATCGGGGCTGAAGCCCCTCCTACAGGCGACAGGCCCATGACTGCGATCACCGAATCCGACCTCCAGCACCAGCTCGCCAAGCTGGGTGAACTGCGCGCCGCCATCGGCCAGGCCATCGTCGGCCAGCAGGACGTGGTGGAGCAGTTGCTGATCGGCCTGCTCGCCGGCGGGCACTGCCTGCTGGAAGGCGTGCCCGGGCTGGGCAAGACGCTGCTGGTGCGTTCGCTGGGACAGGCGCTGCACCTCCAGTTCCGCCGCGTGCAGTTCACGCCCGACCTGATGCCCAGCGACATCCTGGGCACCGAACTGCTGGAAGAGGACCACGGCACCGGCCACCGCCACTTCCGCTTCCAGCCCGGCCCCATCTTCACGAACCTGCTGCTGGCCGACGAACTCAACCGCACGCCGCCCAAGACCCAGGCCGCGCTGCTGGAAGCGATGCAGGAACGCACCGTCAGCTACGCCGGCACCACCCACGCGCTGCCGTCGCCGTTCTTCGTGCTGGCCACGCAGAACCCGCTGGAGCAGGCCGGCACCTATCCGTTGCCCGAAGCGCAGCTCGACCGCTTCCTGCTGCACATCCGCGTGGACTATCCGACCGAGCAGGAAGAACACGACATCCTCGCGCAGACCACTGGCCGCGCCGGCGGCGACGTGCCGCGGGTGATGCAAGGCGAGGAAGTGCTGGCCCTGCAGAAGCATGTGCGCGACGTGCACGTCAGCGACGACCTGCTGCGCTGGATCACCCGGCTGGTGCGCGCCAGCCGCCCCGGCGACGGCGTGCCCGAAGACGTGCGCAAGTACGTGCGCTGGGGCGCCGGTCCGCGCGCCGGGCAGTCGCTGGTGCTGGCGGCGAAGGCGCGCGCGCTGCTGCACGGGCGCCTGGCCGCGACGCGCGAGGACATCGAGGCGCTGGCGAAGCCGGTGATGCGCCACCGCCTGCTGCTGTCGTTCGCCGCCGAGGCCGAGCAGGTGGGCGCCGACGACGTGATCGCCGCGCTGCTGCGCGGCGTGCCGCTCGCCGCCTGACCGGGACGGCCGTGGCGCACGCACTGATTCCCGCCGACGTCCGCAGCCGGTTGAAGGACCTGCGGCTGACCGCGCGCCGCGCCATCGGCGCGCAGGGGATCGGCCTGCACCACAGCCGCAGCCGCGGCGCCGGGCTGGAATTCGCACAGTACCGCGCCTACGAGCCCGGCGACGAACTGCGGCAGATCGACTGGAAGCTGTATGCGCGCTCGGACCGCTTCTTCGTGCGCGAGGCCGAGCGCGAGAGCCCGCTGACGGTGTGGACCGTGCTGGACGCGACGGCCTCGATGGACCAGGCCGACGGCGCGCACGGCAGCCGCTTCGACGCCGCGCGCGGCTTGGCCGCCTGCATCGCCGAACTGGCGCTGCGCCAGGGCGACCGCTTCGGCCTGCTGGCGCTGCACGGCGACGGCGTGCGCCTGGTGCCGCCCGGGCACGGCGCGCGCCAGTGCGACCGGATGCTGCTGGCGCTGCACGGGCTGCGCGCGCACGGCGGGTTTCCCGCGCCGGACAAGCTGGCGCCGGTGTGGGAACGGATCGGCGCCGGCGACCTGGCGATCGCGCTCAGCGACTGGTTCGACGAGGCGATGCCCGCGCTGGCCGAACGGCTGGCGTCCGCGCGCCGCGAAGTGCTGGCGATCCAGTTGCTCACCACCGGAGAGCGCGACTTCCCGTTCGCCGGCGGCCACCGCTTCCGCGATCCGGAAACCGGCGAGGAACTGCTGGGCGACGGCGCCGCGCTGCGCAACGACTACCTGCGGCGCTTCGCCGAGGCCCATCGCGCGCTGGACGCGCGGCTGGACGCCTGCGGCATCCGCCACGCGCGCCACTACCTGGACCAGCCGCTGGACCTGCCGCTGCGGCGGCTGTTCGGCGCGCGCGACGCGGCGGAATACGCATGAGCCTGGCGCTGCTGTTGCCCGCCGGCCTGGCCGCGCTCGGCGCGCTGCTGCTGCCGCTGCTGCTGCACCTGGCCCGCCGCAGCGAACAGCGACCCACCGTATTCGCCGCCCTGCGCTGGCTGCGGCAGGCGCCGAAGCCGCGGCACCGCCTGCGCTTCGACGAATGGCCGCTGCTGCTGCTGCGCCTGCTGCTGCTCGCCCTGCTGGCGCTGTGGCTGGCGCGGCCGGTGCTGTCGGGCGGCGAGGATGGCGAGCCCTACGTCGCGGTCGCGCCGGGCGTGGCGCCGGAACTCGCGCGCAGGCACGCCGCCGAGGGCGCGCGCCTGCACTGGCTGGCGCCGGGTTTCCCGGCGCTCGACCACCCTGTCGCGATTGGCGGCGCCGGCATCGGCAGCCTGCTGCGGCAACTGGACAGCGAACTGCCATCCGGCACGGCGCTGACCGTGGTGGTGCCGCAGGTGCTGCAAGGCGCGGATGCGCAGCGCCCGCGGCTCGCACGCGACGTGCACTGGGTGGTGGTCGATGGCGCGATGCCCGCCACGACCGCGCCGGCGCCCGGCTTCGCGCCCGTGCTGCGCCATGACGGCGAACAGGCCGACGGCCTGCGCTACCTGCGCGCAGCGATGCGCGCCTGGACGCCCGCCGGCGCCACGCCCGACATCGCGCCGCTCGCCGAACCCCTGCCCGCGAGCGCGCGCCAGTTGCTATGGCTCGCGCCCACGGCGCTGCCCGCGCAGGTGCAGGCATGGGTCCGCGAAGGCGGCGTCGCCCTGCTCGACGCGCGCACGCCCTGGCCCGCGCAGGCCGCGGCCATGCCCGTCTGGTACGGCGACGAAGGCGGCCCGCTGGTCGAATCCATGGCGTTCGGCCGCGGGCGCCTGCTGCGCTTCACCCGCCCACTGCAACCGGCCGAAGTGCCGGCGCTGGCCGAAGCGGATTTCCCGCGACGCCTGCGCGCGCTGCTCGCCGAATCCGCCGAACCTGCGCGCGTGGCCGCCGTCGACTACGCACCGCACACCGGCGCGGCGCCGTGGACGCAGCGGCCGCGCGACCTGCAACCCTGGCTGGCGCTGCTGATCGCGCTGCTGGTGCTGGCCGAACGCTGGCTGGCCACGCGCCGCGCACGGGGCCCGGCGCCATGACGGCAGCGATTGCGCCCCTGATGCAGCACCTTGCCGCGGCACGCCGGCGAGTCGCGCTGGCGGCGCTGCTGGCCGGTACGCCGCTGGTGCTGGCGCTGGCCGTGCTGGCTGGGCGGCTGGGCGGCTTCGCGCCCGCCATCGCCGTGCTGCTGGCCGGCTTCGCCGCGCTGGCCATGTTCGCCTGGCGGCGCATGCAGCCGCTGGACCGGCCTTGGCTGGTACGGCAACTGGACGCCCGACGCCGCGACATGGAAGACAGCAGCGGCCTGCTGTTCGCGCCGGCCGATGCGCTGGGTCCGCTGCAACGGCTGCAACAGGCCCGCCTGCACCAGCGCCTGCACGCGCAGCCGCCGCCGGACCTGCGCGCGCCGTGGCCGCGCGCGCGCATCGCGGCCGCCTGGCTGGCCGCGGCAGTGGCGGTCGCCGCCGCGCTGGCGTGGCCGACGCGCACGCCCGACGCCACCCGCCTGGCGCCCGCCGACGACATCGTTGCCGCCGTGCCCGGCGTGCCGCGCCTGGTCGCGCAGCGCCTGCAGATCACGCCGCCCGCCTACACCGGCCTGCCGCCGCGCCACGAAGGCACGCTCGACGCCAAAGCGCCGGAAGGCTCGCGCCTGCACTGGACGCTCCGCTTTGATCCGCAGCCGGCCTCGGCCGCGCTGGTCTTCCACGACGGCGAGCGTCTGGCGCTGGTGCGCGAGGGCACGGACTGGACCGCCCATCGCACGCTGGCCAAGTCCACCCTGTACCGCGTGGTCGCCGCCGGCACCGAAGCGCAGCCGCCCTCGCGCCTGCGCCGGCTCGACGCCGTGCCCGACCGCGCGCCGGAGGTGAAGGTGCTGGCGCCGGACCGCGGCCTGAGCCTGGTCGCGCCGGGGCAGACGCACTGGCGGCTCGCGTTCGAGGCGCGCGACGACTACGGCATCGCCGGGGCCGCCACGTTGAAGCTGACGCTGGCCAAGGGCAGCGGCGAGAACATCGACTTCAGCGAACGCAGCCTGGTCCTGCACGGCAGCGGCCCGGCCACGGCGCGGCGCTTCACCGCCTCGCTGGACCTGGCCGGCCTCGGCATGGCGGTGGGCGACGACCTGATCGCGCAGTTGAGCGTGCAGGACAACCGCGCGGCTTCGCCGCAGCCGGCGCAGAGCCCCGGCCTGATCCTGCGCTGGCCGGCCGACCTGGGCGAGGAAAGCACCGGGCTGGACGGGCTGGTGAAGAAGGTGATGCCGGCGTATTTCCGCAGCCAGCGCCAGATCATCCTCGACGCCGAGGGCTTGCTGAAGCAGAAGCGCGGCATGCCGGCGGAGCGGTTCGGCAAGCGCTCGGACGAGATCGGCGTGGACCAGCGCATCCTGCGCCTGCGCTACGGCCAGTTCCTCGGCGAGGAAGCCGAAGGCGCGCCGCAGCCGCCGCCGACCAACGACGCCGAGGACGAGCATTCCGACGAAGACGGCCACGCGGACGAAGGCGCGGCCGCGCACGATGGCCACGACCACGGCGCGGCGACGTCCGCGGCCGGCGCCGGCTTCGGCCGCGAGGCCGACGTGCTGGAAGCCTACGGCCACACCCACGACCACGCCGAGGCCGCGACCCTGCTCGACCCGGAGACGCGCGCCACGCTGAAGAGGGCGCTGGACCAGATGTGGCAGTCGGAACTGCACCTGCGCCAGGGCCACCCGGAGCAGGCGCTGCCGTTCGCCTACAAGGCGCTGGACTACATCAAGCAGGTGCAGCAGGCCACGCGCATCTATCTGGCGCGCGTGGGCCCGGAACTGCCGCCCATCGACGAGACGCGGCGGCTGGGCGGCGACCGCAGCGGCCTGGCGCCGCGCGCGCTCGGCCCGCTGGCGGCCGCGGCGAACGACGCGGACAGCGCGCCGGCGCAGGCATGGCGCGCGCTGGCCGATGCGCCCGGCGCGGACGCCACGGCCGACCTGGACGCGCTGGAGCGCTGGCTGCGGCGGAACGAAGCGCGACTGCCGCAGGCGCTGGACCTGTTCGCCGCGCTGGACCGCGTGCGTTCCGAACCCGGATGCCGCGACTGCCGCCGGCAACTGCGCGAATGGCTGTGGTCGGCGGTGCCGCAACCGCCGGCGCAGGCGCCGCGCCGCGCCGCGCCGGACGCGGACGGTCGCCGCTACCTGGACGCGCTGCGCGCGGAGGAAGGTCCATGACGCCCGCCGTGCCCGCGTTCTGGCTGCCGGCGCTGCTCGCCGCCGGCGTGCTGCTGGCCTGGGTCCGGCTGGCGTGGTGGCAGGCCAGGGCGCCGGCCGGCGAACGCGCCGCGCCGGTGCGCCTGCTGGCCTTGTTCGTCCTGCAACCGGCATGCGCCGCGCTGCTGTACTTCACCCTGGTTCCGCCGCGGCAGGCGACGACGGCGGAAGCGACGCTGGTGGTGATGACCGCGCGCGCGTCCGGCCTGCCGCTGCCCGGGCCGCTGGCCGGCGCGCGCCGCATCGCCCTGCCCGAGGCCGGCACCGTCGCCGATGCCGAACGCATGCCCGACCTGGCGACCGCGCTGCGCGCGCATCCGGGCGTCCGCAGCCTGCACGTGGTCGGCGCCGGACTGGAAGCGCGCGACCTGGATGCCGTGGACGGCCGTGCGGTGGCGTTCACGCCCGCACCGCTGCCGCGCGGCGTGGTGCGGCTGGTGCCGTTGGCCGCGACCGCACCGGGCACGGCGTTCGCGGTCGCCGGGCGGGTGGAAGGCGTGCCGCAGGCGAAGGTGGAGCTGCACGATCCGGCCGGCCAGCGCATCGACTTCACCGCCGTCGACGCGCAAGGCGACTTCGTCCTGCACGGGCTCGCCCGCCTGCCGGGGCCGGCCCGCTTCGCCTTGCAGGTCCTGGACGCGGAACAGCGGCGCGTGGAAACCCTCGCCGTGCCGGTATGGACCCAGGCGCCCGCACCGCCGCGCACGTGGGTGCTGGCCGGCGCGCCCAATGCCGAACTGAAATACCTGCGCCGCTGGGCCACCGACGCCGGCCTGCCGCTGCACCTGCAAGTGGGCGTGGGCGGCGGCCTGCAATTGGGCGATCCACCGCTGCCACTGTCGCCGGACACGCTGCGCCGCTTCGACCTGCTGGTGCTGGACGCACGCAGCGCGGCGGCGCTCGGCGCCGGCCAGCGCACGGCGGTGCGGGCGGCGGTGCGCGACGGGCTGGGCCTGCTGCTGCGCGCGGACGGGCCGGTGTCGCCGGAACTGGCGCGCGCGTTCGGCCTGCCCGCCCAGGCCGGCAACGACGAGCTGCCCCTGCTCCTGCCGCGGCCCGCGCCCGACGATGCCGCCTGGCGCGCGCGCCGCGGCAACGGCAGCACCGAGGCGCCGGTGGACGCGGAAGCGGTGGCCGCCGGACTGCCGGTGCTGGCGCAGCGCCGCCTGCGCGCGGTCGCGCCCGACGCGCTGCCGCTGCTGCGCGACGCCGAAGGCCGGCCCGTGGCGTACTGGCGCGCCGAAGGCCGCGGCCGCGTCGCCGTGTGGGCGCCGCAGGACAGCTACGCGCTCGCGCTGGCCGGCCACGGCGACCTGCACGGCGCGCTGTGGGCCGGCGCCTTCGCCACGCTGGCCCGCGCCGCCGGCGAGGACACGCCACCGCCGGTTGTTCCCGATGATGCCCGCGTGGAACTGCGCACCCGCCTGTGCGGCCTGCCGGACGCGGCCCACGTGCTGCCGCCCGAAGGCGGCCGCCGCATCGCACTGCACATCGATCCGGCCACCGGCCCGGCGCGCTGCGCCGCGCTCTGGCCTACCAGCCCCGGCTGGCATTACCTGGATACCGGCGCGGCGCGCTGGCCATTCCACGTCCGCGACGCCGACGAAGCGCCGGGACTGCGGGCCGCGGAGTTGCGCGAGCGCACCCTCGCGCTCACCGGCGCCGATCCCGCGGCCGTGCCCGCCGCAGCTTCGGGCGAAGGCGAGCGCGGTCCGTCCTGGCCCTGGTTCCTGGGCTGGCTCGCCGCGGCCGCGCTGTCGTGGTGGCTGGAGCGCCGCCGGCGCGCGCCCGTTAACGACTCCCGAATGCAGGATGCGTGATCCTTGCCACCTGCCACCATCCCATTGGAGTGCCGCATGATCCGACCGGCGATGCCCGCCCTGCTGTTGACCCTCACGCTCGCCGCCTGCTCGCCGGCGCCCGACGAACAGACCGCCGCCACCGAACAGTCGCAGGCCGCCGCCGCCGAAGCCGCCACGCCGCCGACCGACGCCGCACCGGCCGACGCGCTCACCGGTAGCTGCGACGACACCCAGGCGCAGTGGATCATCGGCAAGACGCCGGAGGAGAAGGACATCGAACAGGCGCGCACCGACAGCAAGTCGCAGCTCGTGCGCAGCCTCAAGCCCGGCGACGCGGCGACGATGGAATTCAACCCGAGCCGCCTGAACGTGATCCTGGACGAGAAGGGCGTGGCGACGTCGGTCAACTGCGGCTGAGCCGTTTCCACCGCTTTCCGATCGACCCGGACCGCCTGCGCGAGCAGGCGGTTTTTCGTTGCCTCGCGTGCAGCAGCACGCCATGAAAAAAGTTGCTTCTGCAACCAAGGGCTGGTGCGCAACCGGTGTTGTTGCGGCACCGCAACATCTGTGATTTAGTCGGGCTTCCGGCGTCATTTCGAAGTGCCTCTGCATGGGCAGGGCACGGTGCCGCCGTCACTCCGGTTTGAGGCAGACATGGCCCCTCGCTGTCGCCAAGGGCTCTACGACCCGAACGACGAACGCGACGCATGCGGTTTCGGCATGATCGCGCAGCTCGACGACCAGCCCTCGCGCGCGCTGGTCGACACCGCCATCGCCGCGCTTTCGCGCATGACCCACCGCGGCGGCGTCGCCGCCGACGGCCTCACCGGCGATGGCTGCGGTCTGCTGATCCGCAAACCGGACGCCTTCCTGCGCGCGCTCGCTGCCGAAGCCGGCATCGCGCTGGGCGCGCGCTACGCCGCTGGCCTGGTGTTCCTGCCGCACGACGCGGCGCAGGCCGCCGAATGCCGCGCCGCACTGGAAGCCGAACTCGTCCGAGCCGGTACCGTCGCCAAGGGCTGGCGCGTGCCGCCGACCGACGACGCGGTCTGCGGCCAACTGGCCAAGGACACCTTGCCGCGCATCGAGCAGGTCTTCGCCGAGGCCGGCGACGGCCAGGACGACGATGCGTTCACCCTGGCGCTGTTCCTCGCCCGCCGCCGCGCCGAGCAGCGCCTGCGCGCGTCCGTGCCCGACTTCTACGTGGTCACGCTGTCGCCGCACGCCATCGGCTACAAGGGCATGGTGCTGCCGGACAAGCTGTCGACCTTCTACCCCGACCTGCAACGCGGCGAACTGGCCAGCAGCGCGGTGGTGTTCCACCAGCGCTTCTCCACCAACACGCTGCCGCGCTGGCCGCTGGCGCATCCGTTCCGCCTGCTGGCGCACAACGGCGAGATCAACACCATCGAGGGCAACCGGCGCTGGGCGCAGGCGCGCAGCAAGGTGTGGAATACGCCGCGCTTCGACATCGCCGAGTTCGATCCGGTCATCTCCATGCACGGCTCCGATTCGCAGAGCCTGGACAACATGCTGGAGCTGCTGGTCGCAGGCGGCATGGAACTGATCCAGGCGCTGCGCATCCTGGTGCCGCCGGCCACGCAGTCGCTGGAATTCAAGGACGCCGACCTGGCCGCGTTCTACGAGTTCTACGGTCTCAACACCGAGCCGTGGGACGGCCCCGCCGGCATCGTCTCGATGGATGCGCGCTACGCCGCCTGCACGCTGGACCGCAACGGCCTGCGCCCGGCGCGCTGGATGCTGACCAGCGACCGCCACTTCATCGTCGCCAGCGAGGCCGGCGTGTGGGAAGTGCCGGCCGAGCGCGTCACCCGCAAGGGCAAGCTGGGCCCGGGCGAGATGATGGCCATCGACCTGCGCCGCGGCGACCTGCTGGACAGCGAGGCGGTGGACCGCATCAACCGCGGCCGCGCGCCGTACAAGCAATGGCTGCACCAGGGCGTGACCTACCTGCAGACCGAGCTGATCGATCCCTCGCTGGTCGAGGAGCCGTTCGACGAGCGCACCCTGCGCGGCTACCACAAGCTGTACCAGCTCAGCACCGAGGAAGTGGAGCAAGTGCTGCGCCCGCTGGCCGAGACCGAGCAGGAAGCCACCGGCTCGATGGGCGACGACACGCCGATGGCGGTGCTGAGCCGGCAGACGCGGCCGCTGTACGACTACTTCCGCCAGGCGTTCGCGCAGGTGACCAATCCGCCGATCGATCCGCTGCGCGAAGACTGCGTGATGTCGCTGACCACGCAACTGGGCAAGGAGACCAACATCTTCCACGCCGGCGCGGAGACGGTGAACCACGTCATCCTCAACTCGCCGGTGCTCAGCCAGCGCAAGCTGCGGCAGTTGCTGAAGATGCCGCAATACGTGCAGAAGAACCGGCTGATCGACCTGTCCTACGCGCCCGGGGAAGGGCTGAAGGCCGGGCTGGAGCGGATCTGCCGCGAGGTCGAGCAGGCCGCGCGCGACGGCGACGTCATGCTGCTGCTGTCCGACCGCTACCCGCAGCCGGGCCGGCCGATGGCGCACGCGCTGCTGGCCACCGGCGCGGTGCACCACCACCTGTGCCGCGCGGGCCTGCGCTGCGACGTCAACCTGATCATCGAGACCGGCACCGCGCGCGACGCGCACCACATGGCCTGCCTGATCGGCGTCGGCGCCACCGCGGTGTACCCGTACCTGGCCTACCAGACCCTGTTCGACCTGGGCCGCCGCGGCATCCTGCAACTCAAGAAGGGCGGCGAGCAGGCGCAGATCGGCCGCAGCTACCGCAAGGGCATCTACAAGGGCCTGTCCAAGATCATCTCCAAGATGGGCATCTGCACCATCAGCAGCTACCGCGGCGCGCAGTTGTTCGAGATCGTCGGGCTGGACCCGGACGTGGTGGACCTGTGCTTCGCCGAAACGCCGTCGCGGATCGGCGGCGTCGGCTTCGAGCGGCTCGACCTGGAAGCGCGGCAACTGGAAGCGCGCGCCTGGAACGACCGCGAAGTGCCCGAGGTCGGCGGCCTGCTCAAGTACGTGCATGGCGGCGAGTACCACATGTACAACCCGGACGTGGTGACCACGCTGCAGCGCGCGACCCGCACCGGCGACGCCCGCGACTGGCAGGCCTACGCCGATGCCGTCAACTCGCGCCCGCCGTCGGCGCTGCGCGACCTGCTGCGGCTGAAGAAGGCCGACGTGCCGACGCCGCTGGAGCAGGTGGCGGACGCCTCCGACCTGCTGCGCCGCTTCGACACCGCCGCGATCAGCCTGGGCGCGCTGTCGCCGGAAGCGCACGAGGCGCTCGCCATCGCGATGAACCGCCTGGGCGGACGCAGCAATTCCGGCGAAGGCGGCGAAGACCCCGCGCGCTACGGCACCGAGAAGCGCAGCAAGATCAAGCAGGTCGCCTCCGGCCGCTTCGGCGTGACCCCGGAATACCTGGTCAACGCCGAAGTGCTGCAGATCAAGGTCGCGCAGGGCGCCAAGCCCGGCGAGGGCGGCCAATTGCCCGGCCACAAGGTCAACGAACTGATCGCGCGGCTGCGCTACGCCCGGCCCGGCATCGGCCTGATCTCGCCGCCGCCGCACCACGACATCTATTCCATCGAAGACCTGGCGCAACTGATCTACGACCTCAAGCAGGTCAACCCGACCGCGCTGGTGTCGGTGAAGCTGGTTTCGCACGCGGGCGTGGGCACCATCGCGGCCGGCGTGGTCAAGGCCGGCGCCGACCTGATCACCGTGTCCGGCCACGACGGCGGCACCGGCGCCAGCCCGATCAGCTCGATCCGCTACGCCGGCGTGCCGTGGGAGCTCGGCGTGGCCGAGGCGCACCAGGCGCTGGTGACCAACCAGTTGCGCGACCGCGCCGTGTTGCAGACCGACGGCGGCCTGAAGACCGGCCTGGACGTGGTGAAGGCCGCGCTGCTGGGCGCGGACAGCTTCGGCTTCGGCACCGGGCCGATGATCGTGCTGGGCTGCAAGTACCTGCGCATCTGCCACCTCAACAACTGCGCCACCGGCGTGGCGACCCAGGACGAACGCCTGCGCACCCAGTACTTCACCGGTCTGCCGGAGCGGGTGGAGAACTTCTTCCGCCTGCTCAGCGAGGAAGTGCGGCAGTGGCTGTCCTATCTGGGCGCCAAGTCGCTGGACGAGATCGTCGGCCGCACCGACCTGCTGGAGCGCATCGACGTGTCGCCGCGCGAAGGCGTCAACATCGACCTGTCGCGCCTGCTGGCGGGCGCGCGCCACGACGGCGGCGAAGCCTGCGCGGCGCAGCGCCTGTACGAATCGCCCGACAGCCTGGCCACCCAGCTCGACGGCCTGCTGGCCGAACCGATCCGGAAGAAGAGCGGCGGCGAGCACCGCTTCCTGATCCACAACACCGACCGCAGCATCGGCACGCGCCTGTCCGGTGCCATCGCGCGCCAGCACGGCAACCAGGGCATGGCCGACGCGCCGCTGACCCTGCGCTTCCGCGGCACCGCCGGGCAGAGCTTCGGCGCGTTCAACGCCGGCGGCCTGCACATGGAACTGGAAGGCGAGGCCAATGACTACGTCGGCAAGGGCATGGCCGGCGGCCGGCTGGTGGTGCGTCCGCCGCGCGGCGCGCGCTTCGAGGCGCGCAACACGCCGATCGTCGGCAACACCTGCCTGTACGGCGCGACGGGCGGCGAGCTGTTCGCCGCCGGCCGCGCGGGCGAGCGCTTCGGCGTGCGCAACTCCGGCGCGCTGGCGGTGATCGAAGGTGCCGGCGACCATTGCTGCGAGTACATGACCGACGGCATCGTGCTGGTGCTGGGCAAGGTGGGCCTGAACTTCGGCGCCGGCTTCACCGGCGGCCTGGCCTACGTGCTGGACCTGGACCGCGATTTCGTCGACCGCTACAACCACGAGCTGATCGACATCCACCGCATCAGCCCGGAAGGCTTCGAGAGCCACCGCCAGCACCTGCACACCCTGGTCGCGCGCCACCGCGAGCTGACCGGCAGCATCTGGGCGCAGCAGATCCTGGACGAGTTCCGCGACTACGTGGGCAAGTTCTGGCTGGTGAAGCCGAAGGCGGCGAGCATCGATTCGCTGAACGAGACGCTGAGGCGTGCGGCATGAGTGCGTTCCGCCGCCTTGGATTTGCCCCTTCCCCCGCGTGCGGGGGAAGACCGGGATGGGGGCAGGCCGAAGCCGGTGCGGCCACTTCCTCGTTTCCGGCACGGAGCCGGCACTCGAAAAAATCACTGCATCCACGCGCGCCCGGCTCCGACCTTCCCCCCACCCAACCCTCCCCCGTGAACGGGGGAGGGAGTTGAGGTTGCACCCATGAGCAAGAAGCACGTCTTCCAGTTCCTCGACCTGCCGCGCACCATGCCGCAGCGCATCCCGCTGGAACTGCGCACGTCCGGCGACTGGGGCGAGCTGTACGGCAGGTTCGGCAAGGAAGAGGCGCAGTACCAGGCCGGCCGCTGCCTTGACTGCGGCAATCCCTACTGCAGTTGGAAGTGCCCGGTGCACAACGCCATCCCGCAGTGGCTGCAACTGGTGCAGGAGAACCGCATCGAGGAAGCCGCTGCGCTGTGCCATTCCACCAACCCGCTGCCGGAAGTCTGCGGCCGCGTGTGCCCGCAGGACCGCCTGTGCGAAGGCAGTTGCACGCTGGAGGAATTCGGCGCGGTCACCATCGGCGCGGTGGAGAAGTACATCGTCGACACCGCGCTGGCGAGCGGCTGGCGCCCGGACCTGAGCGACGTGCAGGCCACCGGCAAGCGCGTGGCCGTGGTCGGCGCCGGGCCGGCGGGCCTGGCCTGCGCCGACCGCCTGGCGCGCGCCGGCATCCACGCGGTGGTGTACGACCGCTACGAGCAGATCGGCGGGCTGCTGCAGTTCGGCATCCCCACCTTCAAGCTGGACAAGAGCGTCATCGCGCAGCGCCGCGAGGTGCTGGAAGGCATGGGCGTGGAGTTCCGCCTGGGCGTGGAAATCGGCCGCGAGGTGACGCTGGCGCATTTGCTGGAGGAATACGACGCGGTGTTCCTCGGCACCGGCGCCTACCGCTACACCAACGGCGGCCTGCCCGGCCAGGACCTGGACGGCGTGCTGCCGGCGTTGCCGTTCCTGGTGCAGAACGGCCGCATCGTCGGCGGCAACGATCCCTGGGGCCGGCCCATCGCCGGCTGGGAGGACAAGCTTGCCGTGCCCGACCTGCACGGCAAGCGCGTGGTGGTGCTGGGCGGCGGCGACACCGGCATGGACTGCGTGCGCAGTGCGATCCGCCTGGGCGCGGCGCGCGTGACCTGCGCCTACCGCCGCGACGAGGCCAACATGCCCGGTTCCGCGCGCGAGGTCGCCAACGCGCGCGAGGAAGGCGTGCGCTTCCTGTTCAACCGCCAGCCGCTGGGCATCGTCGCCGGCGAAGACGGCAAGGCCGCCGGCGTGCAGGTGGTGGAGACCACGCTGGGCGAACCCGACGAACGCGGCCGCCGCAACGCGGTGCCCATCGAAGGCAGCGAATCGGTGCTGGAAGCAGACGTGGTCATCATCGCCTTCGGCTTCTCGCCCAGCGTGCCGGCGTGGTTGGCCGAACAGGGCGTGGAAGGCACGCCCAACGGCCGCATCGTCGCCGGCGGCGGCGACCGCCTGCCCTACCAGACCACCCACCCCCGGCTGTTCGCCGGCGGCGACGCCGTGCGCGGCGCCGACCTGGTAGTCACCGCCGTCGCCGAAGGCCGCGACGCGGCCGGCAGCATCGCGATGCTACTGCTGGCGTGATGCGCCGGCGGGACGGTCGGGTTCCTGCGATGGAAACTGGCTTGGGTAAGGGGGCAATGACGAAGGCGCCGTTGCCATCGCACTCGCGACTGTTCCGCGAGGAGGCAGCTCTTGCTTGCTGTCTCCCTGCGGAAGCCCGTTCGCCTGCCCCTCACCCGCTTCTGTAGGAGCGACGCAAGTCGCAACCGGAAACACCGGGTGTATCCGGCACGATCCCGCACCCGCGGAATATCGCCGCGCCCATGCCTCCGGCATGGAAGCAATGACGGAAGCGCTGTCATCGCTTCCCTGGCCTGCTTCGCAGGGACATGACTCCCAGCTTCGTTCGCACTTTCTGCGCCTGCGGGAGCGACGTGAGTCGCGACTGAGATTTTGTGCGAGCGACCAAGCAGCGCTTGCGCGCGGAGTGCAGGGTCGCGACTCACGTCGCTCCCACGGCAGATAAAGCGAGAGGGAAAGCCACCGCCCGACGCCAACCCACACCAGGCGAACAGGCGATGCGCCCGCCCGCGTCTTCCTACCCCAACGTCGCCATGTCGATGACGAAACGGTACTTCACGTCGCCCTTCAGCATGCGCTCGTAGGCGGTGTTGATCTCGTCCATGCGGATGGTCTCGATGTCGGCGACGATGCCGTGCCGCGCGCAGAAATCCAGCATTTCCTGGGTCTCACGGATGCCGCCGATCAGCGAGCCGGCCAGGGCGCGGCGCTTGAGGATCAGGTTGAACACGGTCGGCGACGGGTGCGCATGGTCGGGCGCGCCGACCAGCGCCATCGTGCCGTCGCGCCGCAGCGCGTTGAGGAACGGGTCCAGGTCATGCGGCGCGGCCACCGTGTTGACGATGAAGTCCAGCCGGTTGCCCTGCGCGGCCATCTGCGCGGCGTCCTTCGACACCACCACTTCGTCGGCGCCCAGGCGCAGCGCGTCGTCGCGCTTGCCGGCCGAGGTGGTGAACAGCACCACGTGCGCGCCCATCGCCTTGGCAATCTTCACCGCCATGTGGCCCAGCCCGCCCAGGCCGACCACGCCGACCTTGCTGCCCGGGCCGACCTTCCAGTGCGCCAGCGGCGAATACGTGGTGATGCCGGCGCACAGCAGCGGCGCCACCGCGGCCAGTTGCGCCCGGTCGTGGCGGATCTTCAACACGTACTTCTCGTCCACCACGATGCGGTCGGAATAGCCGCCGTAGGTGTTGGGGCCGCCGCCGAACAGCGGGCCGTTGTAGGTGCCGGTGAAGCCGGCCTCGCAGTACTGCTCCTCGCCCTCACGGCAGGAGCCGCACTGGCGGCAACTATCCACGATGCAGCCGACGCCGGCGATGTCGCCGACCGCGAAGGCCGTCACCGCGCTGCCGACGGCGCCGACGCGGCCGACGATCTCGTGCCCGGGCACGGACGGGTACAGGGTGTTGTTCCATTCGTTGCGCGCGGTGTGCAGGTCCGAATGGCACACCCCGCAGTAGAGGATGTCGATGCGCACGTCGTGCGGGCCGGGCTCGCGGCGCTCGAAGGCGAACGCGGCCAGCGGTTGTTCGGGCGAAAGGGCGGCGTAGCCGCGGGCCTGGCTCATGGGAATCTCCGGCATGGGAACGGGACCGGGATTCTAGAACGAGCGCGCGGACGGGAAAGCCGCCGCCGCCGGATCGCATCGTCCCATCCCGCGCCGGCATCTCGCTTAGACTGTCGGTCCGCCCGACTTCCGCCTCCGCCATGCGCCTGGGACTGGCCGCCAACCGCCTGCACCACCACACCGAGGACGCCGCGCTGTTCCGCTGGCTGCGCGCCTGCGAGCCCGGCATCCGCGAACTGGGGCTGGGCCTGCACGCGGTGGGCCGCACCCACGACGCCATCGTCGCGGCCGGCATGCTGCGTGGCTACGATCCGCTGAAGCGCTACCCCTACGGCCGCGACGGCGGGCTGATGAAGCTGGTGGCCGAAGTGGTGGGGCTGGAAGGCGCCGAGCGCCATCTCGACGGCGCGATCTATTTCATCGACCCGGTGGACCCGTCCTCGATCTTCCCCGAAGCGGTGGCGCTGAAGCGCCAGTGCGTGATCCACGGCAAGCCGTTCCTGTCCACCGTGGCCTCGGCGCGCGACTGGGTGGAGATGGAGCGCATCCACGCCGGGCTGGCGCCGGACCCGGGCGCCGACCGTTTCCACGCGCTGGAATCGCAGACGCTGGCGCTGATCGCGCACGACGCCATGAAGCCGCGGATGCTGGAATTCGCCGCGGACCATTTCGACCTGCTGTCGCGCTTCGCCCACCGCATGGCCACCGGCACCACCGGCCAGCGCCTCAACGAGCTGGCCTGGAGCCGCGGCTGGCCGCAGGACGCGCCGTGGGTGGAGTGCTTCCAGAGCGGCCCGCTGGGCGGCGACGCGCAGATCGCCGACCGGGTGCTGGAGCGCCGCTGCCAGCGCGTGGTGTTCTTCGAGGACCCGCACGTGGCGCGCCAGCACGAGGCCGACATCCAGTTGCTGGAGCGCGCCGTCACCACCGTGACCGACGAAGCCGTCTGCATGACCTCCCCCGCCGTCGCCCGCCGCTGGTGCGCCGCCGTCGGCAAACGCCGCTCCCCGTAGGAGCGACGTCAGTCGCGACCGCAGGAACGGAGGCACCCTGGAAACGCGGATCGACGCGGATTCGCACGGATGAACACGGTTGAAGGTTCTGATCCGCGGTTGTCCGCATTGATCCGTGCCCAATGCTTTCCCGCAGCCCGGTCGCGACTGACGTCGCTCCCACGACAGATGCGGCGGACGTGGCCGGGGGCTAGGAACCTGGCTGCGAGCGGATGGGCAAAAAGCGGCTGGAAACACGGATCGGCCCGGATCGGCACGGATGGAAGCTGCTGATCCGGCGCAATCCGTGTCGATCCGTGCAAATCCGTGTTGATCTGCGTCTGATGCTTTCCAGCAATCCGGTCGCGACTGACGTCGCTCCTACGGGGCGGGGGAAGTGGGCGACAATGGGCGCATGGATCCCGTGCCGCGCCGCCATCTGCTGAAGGACCTCTCGCTGTCGGCCGTCGCCGCCGGCTTCGTCACCGTGCTGGTGGGCTTCGCCAGTTCGGCGGTGATCGTGTTCCAGGCCGCGCAGTCGCTGGGCGCCAGCCCGGAACAGATCAGCTCGTGGATGTGGGCGCTGGGGCTGGGCATGGGCGCGACCTGCATCGGCCTGTCGCTGCGCTACCGCATGCCGGTGGTGACCGCGTGGTCCACCCCGGGCGCGGCGATGCTGATCGGCAGCGCCGCGGGCGTACCGCTGTCCGATGCGGTCGGTGCGTTCCTGCTGTCGGCGGCGATGATCGCGCTGGCCGGGTTCTCCGGCTTCTTCGAGCGCATGATCAGCCGCATCCCGATATCGCTGGCCTCCGGCATGCTGGGCGGGGTGCTGCTGCGGTTCGGCCTGGACGCCTTCGCGGCGATGAAAACCCAGCTCGGCATGGTGCTGACGATGTTCGCGGTGTACCTGGCCGCGCGCCGATTGCTGCCGCGCTACGCGGTGATCCTGACCCTGCTGGTGGGCATCGCGTTCGCCACCGGGTTGGGGTTGCTGGGCATGGACGGACTGTCGCTGCGCCTGGCCCGGCCGATCTTCGTCGCGCCCACGCTCTCCTTCGCCGCGGTCGCCGGCATCGCCCTGCCGCTGTTCCTGGTCACCATGGCCTCGCAGAACGTACCCGGGGTGGCGGTGATCCGCGCGTCCGGCTACGCGGTGCCGGTCTCGCCGGCGGTCGGCTGGACCGGCGTGGCGACGCTGCTGCTGGCGCCGTTCGGCGCGTTCGCGCTCAACCTGGCGGCGATCACCGCGGCGATCTGCATGGGCCGCGAAGCGCACGAGGACCCTGATCGCCGCTACGTGGCGGCGGTCGCGGCCGGCGTGTTCTACCTGGTCGTGGGCCTGTTCGGCGCCACCGTGGCGGCGCTGTTCGCGGCCTTCCCGCGTGAACTCATCGTCGCCATCGCCGGCATCGCCTTGCTGGGCACCATCGGCAACAGCCTGGCCGCCGCCCTGCGCGAGGAATCCGAGCGCGAACCGGCGCTGGTCACCTTCCTGGTCACCGCGTCCGGGCTGTCGCTGGCCGGCATCGGCTCGGCGTTCTGGGGCTTGCTGGCCGGCGTGGCGACGCTGCTGGTACTGCGCCGGGCGTGAGTGCGGGCGCTGCACACGGCGGCGAAAGACGCCTCCGTTTGCATGCGGCTCATGCAGGTGAAGGCTGCGTGGAGCATTCAGTTCCCGCGTGCGGAATTCACCCGCGGCTGAGGCGGCCCGCGCAAGGATCGACACTCCCCCCTTGCAGGAGATTCCCATGAGGACCTTCCACACTCGACACCGCCTGCTCGCGTTCGCCGCGCTGGCCGTGCTGGCCGGCACCGCCTTCGCGCAGGCGCCCGCACCCACCGCCGGCAAGGACGCGCTGAAGGAGCCGCAAGTGCGCGCGCTGCTGGCGGAGAAGGGCTATACCCGCATCGACGACCTCGATTTCGAGGACGGCATGTGGGAGACCGACGCCACCAGCGCCAACGGCGACCGCGTCGACGTGCGCGTGAACCCGACCACCGGCGAGGTCATCGCCGAGAAGCTGGTGTCCAGCCTCAGCGAGGCCGACGTCAAGGCCAAGCTGGCCGCCGCGGGCTATTCGAAGGTCCACGACGTCGATTTCGACGACGGCGTCTGGAAGGCCGAGGCCGAGCGCGCCGACGGCAACGACGTCGAGATCCACCTGTCCGCCGATACCGGCGAGATCATCCACGTCGAGAACGATTGAGCACGAACGCCGATGCATGACGAAGAAGGCCGCTTCCGGGCGGCCCTCTTCTTACGCTGTCGTTCCCGTGCAGGCGGGAGCCCGGTGACTTCGATCTCCAGCCGAGCAAGACCAGGCGCCGGGTCTCCGCCTGCACTGGACTGACGGGCAAACGGCGCCAGGCGCTAGTGGACCGCTTCCGCCGCACGCTCGGGCGCAGGCCGCGCGAAGCGCCACCCCACCATCCAGCCCACCGCCAGCAGCAGCGCCGCCAGCAGCCACGGCGCACCCGGCACGTGCGCGGGCGCGGACGTGCCGATGAACAAGGCGAACGTGCCCGCGAACATCATCGGCCCCACCACGCCCGCTAGGCTGACCAGGCTCATCAGCGCGCCCTGGACGCGGCCCTGCACGTCCGCGCCGACCTGGCGCGTGATCAGCGCCTGCGTGGCCGGTCCCGCCAGGCCCCACAGCGCACTGATCGGCAGGCCGAGCAGGAACAGCCAACCCACGTCCGCCATGCCGTAGATGCAGAAGCCGACCACGCCGCAGGCCAGCCCGAACAGCAGCGTGCGGCGCTCGCCGAACTTCGGCACTACCCGCCCCACCAGGCCCGCCTGCACGATCACGCTGAACACGCCGACCACGGCCAGCACCCAACTGACCTGCTGCTCGTTCCACTGGTACTGGTATTCGGCGAACAGCACGAACACGCTGGGATACACGTAGTGCGCTAGGTTGGCGATCAGCACCACCGCGGCCAGGCCGAACACCTGCGGATAGCGCTTCAGCAGCACCATCGAACCGACCGGGTTGGCGTGCGACCAGTCGAAGCGCGCGGTGCGGCGCTCCTTCGGCAGCGATTCCGGCAGCACGAACAGGCCGTAGAGGAAGTTCAGCAGCGCCAGCCCCGCGGCGAACCAGAACGGCAAGCGCAGGCCGATGGCCCCGAGTTGGCCGCCGATGATCGGGCCGATGATGAACCCCAAGCCGAACGCCGCGCCGATCATGCCGAACGCCTGCGCGCGCTTCTCCGGCGCGGTGATGTCGGCGATGTAGGCGTTGGCCGTGGTGAAGCTGGCCGAGAACACGCCGGAGAAGATGCGCGCCACCAGCAGCCAGGGCAACGACTGCGCCAGCGCCATCAGCACGAAGTCGATGCCCAGGCCCAGGCACGACAGCAGGATCACCGGGCGCCGCCCGAAGCGGTCCGACAGCGTGCCCTGGACGGGCGTGCAGACGAACTGGATGGCGGCGAACAGCATGCCGAACGTGCCCACCCACCACGCCGCCTTGGCGAAATCGCCGCCGGTGAACTCGCGCACCAGCCCCGGCAGCACGGGAATGATCACGCCGAACGACAGCACGTCGATCAGCACGGTGATGAAGATGAAGATCAGCGCGGCGCGGCGGCCGGGGATGGCGGGGGATTCGGCGTTCACGTGACCGGAACCGGCAAAAGGTGCGCAAGTGTAGGGCATGCCGCGCCTTGTGGTCCCCCCTGTGGGAGC
>ERZ761602.3865-NODE-3865-length-20319-cov-5.126135_pt1 | contig 20319 bp, 16 predicted proteins | sample MGYA00512165_ERZ761602 | MGnify/ENA primary metagenome ERZ761602 (study PRJEB28899, sample SAMN02445085) | bioreactor sludge metagenome | biome: EBPR sludge; isolation source: Thorneside wastewater treatment plant | place: Australia: Brisbane, Thorneside... | reverse complement strand
CTTCGACGCCACGCCGTGCGACTGGTACAGCGGCAGCGTGAGGCCGACCTGGCGGAAGTTGCGCGTGACGATCGCCGGGCCCTGGCCGAAGCCGGCGTTCAGCACCGCCTGCGCGTTGCTGGCGCGGATCTTGGTCAGCTGCGGCGTCATGTCGGTGTCGGCCGCGCCGTAGGTCTCGTCGGCGACGATCTGCACGCCGTGATTGGGCGCCACCTTCAGGCACTCGGCGCGCATCGACTTGTCGAAGCCGCCGCTGCCGGAGATCAGCGCCGCGCGCGTGGCGCCGCGCGCCTTCATGTCGACGAAGATCTTGTCGCAGGCCATGCGGTCGGTGTGCGGGGTCTTGAAGACCCACTTCTTGACCGGCTCGACGATGACCACCGCGCCGGCCAGCGACACGAAGGGCAGGCCGGCCTGCTCGGCCAGCGGCACCACGGCCATGGTCTCGCCGGTCGTCGAGCCGCCGACGATGACGTCGACGCGGTCCTGCTCGATCAGGCGCTTGGCGAAGGTGCGCGCCTTCTCGGCATCGCCGGCGGAGTCGTAGTGCACCAGCTGCAGCCGGCGGCCGAGCACGCCGCCCTGGGCATTGAGCTGCTCGACCACCATCTCCAGCGTCTTCGCCTCGGGGTCGCCGAGGAACGAGGCCGGGCCGGTGACGGCGAGGAAGCTGCCGATGCGGATCGGTTCCTGGGCCGTCGCGGGGGCCGCGAACAGGGCCACCGCCAGCGGCAGGGCGAGCGGGGAGAGAGCCCGCCGGATCGAACGAAGGATGGCCATGTCCAGTGTCTCCTTGCAGCGTGCATACCGGCCGCGTCCGGGGCTGCGGCCACCTGCCGGGGTGCCGTGTCGGCGGGGGTGCCGCACGGTCTTAGAATCGGGTCGTTCGGTGCATTCTGGTACCGCAATACGACTATCGACTTGATCTGGTTCACCTTTTCCGGGAGTGCCGGCGCTTGAGCGCCGCGCTACGCGTGCGCGCGGTGCGGCGCGCCGACCTGCCGGCGGTGATCGCGCTCGACGCCACCGTCACCGGCCTGCACAAGGCCGACTACTGGCAGCGCATCTACCGCCGCTACGGTGTGGGCGGTCAGGGCCTGCGTCACTTCCTGGTCGCCGAGGCCGGGCAGCGCGTGCTCGGCTTCGTGATCGGCGAGGTGCGCGACTGGGAGTTCGGCCAGCCGCCCTGCGGCTGGGTGTTCGCGATCGACGTCGACCCGCGCGCGCGCCAGCACGGCGTCGGCAGCGCGCTGCTCGCCGGCCTGCGCGAGCGCTTCGAGCGCGTGGGCGTGCGCGTGATGCGCACGCTGCTGGCGCGCGATAACACGCTAATCCTGTCCTTCTTCCGCAGCCAGGGCATGACCGCGGGGCGGCTGATCCCGCTGGAGATCGCGATCGGGCCGGCGCGATGAGGCTGCAGACCAACTCCCGGCTGGCCATCTACGCGGTGCTGGAGTTTGCGTCGCGGCCCGGCGAGCTGGTCGCCGCCGCCGAGGTGGCGGCCAAGCACGGCGAGTCGCCGCACCACCTGGCCAAGGTGCTGTCGGAGCTGGTGCGCGCGGGCATCGTCGAGTCGGTGCGCGGGGTCGGCGGCGGCTACCGCTTCGTCGGCCAGGCGCGCCGGCTGACGCTGCTGGACGTGATCCGGCTCTTCGAGCGCCTGGGCGACGCGGCGCCGGCCGGTGCCGATTCGAGCCCCGAGGAGCGTGCGCTGGGCGAGGTGCTGTCGGAGATCGACGAGCATGCGATCGCGACCTTCGGCTCGATCACGATCGCGACCATGCTGGCGGCGGTCGCGCGCCAGCGCCGGGCTTGACCTCGCGCAAGCGCGGGCCGCTGCAGCGGACTTAGCGTCGCGGCCGACCATGAGTGTTCGTCCGCGTACACGGCAGACACCGACCGCCGCCCCGGCGCCGCCAGCCACCGGCGCCGGCTCGCGGCCCTGGCCGCATGCGCTGCCGCCGCCGCTGCGCGGCGTGCTCGCCGGCGCGCTGCTGCTGCTCAATACCCTCTTGTGGTGCGGCGCGCTGTTCGCGCTGGCCCTGGTGCGGCTGCTGCTGCCGGGCAGCGCGGTGCGCCGCGTGCTGGACCCCTGGCTCAACCGCGTCGCCAGCGCGTGGATCGCCGGCAACAGCGCCTGGATGCGCTGGACGCAGCCGACCGCCTGGGACGTCGCCGGCGTCGAGGCGCTGGCGCCGCGCGCCTGGTACCTGGTGGTCTGCAACCACCAGAGCTGGGTCGACATCTTCGCGCTGCAGCATGTGCTGAACCGGCGCATCCCGCTGCTGAAGTTCTTCCTCAAGCGCGAGCTGATCTGGGTGCCGGTGATGGGACTGGCCTGGTGGGCGCTGGACTTCCCGTTCATGCGCCGCCACTCCGAGGCCGCGCTGCGCCGCCATCCGGAGAAGCGCCAGCAGGACCTGGACGCGACGCGGCGCGCCTGCGCCAAGTTCGCGCTCGTGCCCACCAGCGTGATGAACTTCGTCGAGGGCACGCGCTTCACGCCGGCCAAGCACGCCCGCCAGGCCGACGGGCTGCGCCATCTGCTGCGGCCCAAGGCCGGCGGGCTGGCGATGGCCATCGAGGTGCTCGGCGAGCGCTTCGACGCGCTGCTGGACATGACCATCGTCTACCCCGGCGGCGTGCCGACGTTCTGGCAGTTCCTGTGCGGCCGCGTACCGCGCATCGTCGTGCGCGCCGAGCGGCGCACGTTGCCTGCCGGACTGCATGGCGACCCGGCCGGCGACGAGGCGGCGCGGCGGCGGCAGGTGCAGCAGTGGCTGTCGGCGCTGTGGGCCGCGAAGGACGCGCAGATCGAGGCCCTGCTGGCCGAGGCCCAGGCGGCCGGCGAGGCGCCAGCGCGCACGCCGTAGCCCCGCGCGGCGCTGCGCTCGCTGCGGCGCCGCGGCCCCGACGCGCCCGCGCAGCGCGCCCGAGGCGTTCAGCGCCAGAGCGGGCCGATGGCGTCCAGCGTATTCTTCAGCACGAGGCCGAATTCGGTGTCGCCTTCCATCACCAGGGCCTGCTCGAAGAACAGGCGGTCGGCGTCCTGCTCGCCGCGCAGCAGCTGCCACAGCGCCGGCGCGGTGGCGCGGATGCGCACCGCCGGCGCCTCGCCCCGCCGCGCCAGCTCGAAGCCGCGAGCGCCCAGGCGCAGGCGCACGCGCAGGCCCAGTTCGACGACCTCGACCTCGACGCCGCGACCGGCGAGCAGCCGGCGCTGCCCGGCATCCAGCCTGGGCCACAGCAGGCGGTCCAGCACTCGTGCGACCAGAAACGACGGCGGCGCGGTCGGCAGCTTGCGCACCACGGCGCGCAGCCGGCGCGCGACCTGCGTGGCCAGGGCCGGCAGCGCCGGTGCGCGGGGCGGGCCGGCCGAGGCGTTCATGCGCTCAGCGTCTGCATGCCGGCGCGGCGGCGCGCGAAGCCGTCGACCAGCGCGCCGGGCAGGCCCAGCGACTGCAGCTCGGCCAGCGCCGCGTCGGCCGCGGCGTCGCCGTTGAACACGCCGTCGAACAGCGCCAGCACGCGGGTGAAGCCCCTGCTGCACGGCGACAGCCGCAGCCGCGTGACGCCCGCGGCCTGCAGCGCCGGGCGTGCGCCGATCAGGCAGTGCAGCGCCGCCGACTGCGTCTGGATGCCGTTGAGCACCAGGAAGGGCCGGCCCTCGGTGGTCAGCAGCAGCAGCCCGTCGGCGTCGTCGCGGCAGCGGAAGTCGCACTCGTCCTTCTTCAGCCGGTGGTGGCGCGCGGTGAAGCAGCGTGCCGAGAAGGCCAGCGGCATGCGGCCGAAGGCGAAGGCCTCGGTGACGACCGGCCCGGCCGGTCCGCGCACGCGGTCGGCGGGCGGGTTGACGCGGGCCACGGCGTCCAGCGGCAGCTCCAGCGGCGGCACCCAGGTCGCCGCGCCCAGCGGCGCCACTTCCTCCAGCGCGGCGCGGCTGTAGACATTGATGTGCGGCCCCACCACGAAGGGCGGGCGGCCGCGCCGCGCGGCCTGTGCGCGCCCGAGCACCGCGAGCGCCGACGCATCGCCGGCCTCGACCGCGAAATGGTCCTGCTCGCAGACCTGGCGCAGCGTGCGCAGCTCGGCCTCGCTGGTGACGAGCGCCTGGGTGGCCAGCACCACCTGCTTGCCGGCGCTGGCCAGCTCCACCGCCATCGCCAGCCAGTCGGCGAGCTTGAACTCGTGGCGTCGCGAGCAGACGGTCTCGCCGAGCACCACGGTGTCGGCGGGGCCGTCGGCGACATCGGCGTAGAACGCGATCGTCGCGGCGCGCGGCCACCAGTAGGGCAGCGGGCCGACCGTGAGTCCGAAGGGGCGCGGGCTGGGCATGGGGTGGCTCGGGGCGTGTGGGGGATTCAGCGCCAGGGCCGGTCGTAGGCGCCGAGCGTGTGCTGCTGGCCCTCGGCCCAGCGGGCGAGGGCGGCGGTCCAGCCCGGCTGCACGGCATAGCGGGCAGCGGACGCGGCCTGGTCGATGGCCTGGCGCCAGACCTGCGTGACCTCGGCCACGTAGGCCGGACTGCGCTGCCGGCCCTCGATCTTGATCGCCGACACGCCGGCGGCCAGCAGCTGCGGCAGCAGGGCGAGCGTATTCAGGCTGGTCGGCTCCTCGATCGCATAGTCGCGCTCGCCGTCGACGACGAAGCGGCCCTTGCACAGCGTCGGGTAGCCGCGCGGCTCGCCGGGCGCCAGGCGGTCGATCAGCACGCCGCCCAGCCGCGCCTCGACGCCGGCCGGCGTGTCCTCCCAGCGCACGGCCGCGGGCGGTGAGCACACGCCGGCGGTATTCGGCGACTGCCCGGTGGCGTAGGACGACAGCGCGCAGCGCCCCTCGACCATCACGCACAGGCTGCCGAAGCCGAAGACCTCGATCTGCGCCCGCGTGTGGCGGATGGTGTGCTGCACCTGCGGCAGCGTCAGCACACGTGGCAGCACCGCGCGCTGGATGCCGTAGCGCTCGCGGTAGAACTCGATCGCCTCCCAGGTCGTCGCCGAGGCCTGCACCGACAGGTGCCGGCGCAGCTGCGGGTGGCGCCGCTGTACGTCGGCCAGCACCGCGATGTCGGCGACGATCAGCGCGTCGGCGCCCAGTTCGGCCGCGCGGTCCACCGCACGCTGCCAGGGGCCGGGGTCGCGGGCGTCGACGTAGGTGTTCAGCGCCATCAGCACCTCGCGGCCGCGCGCGTGGGCATAGCGCACGCCCTCGCGCACCTGGGCGTCGTCGAAATTGAGCCCGGCGAAGTTGCGCGCGTTGGTGGCGTCCTTCAGGCCCAGGTAGACGGCATCGGCGCCGGCGTCGACGGCCATCTGCAGCGCGCGCAGCGACCCCGCCGGGCACACCAGCTGCGGGCGCTCGCGGGCGGGCGGCGCGTCAGCCGCCACTGCAGCCGCAGCCGCCGCTGCCGCATCCGCGCGGCGTGCCGGCGGCCGCGCCGGCCTGGGTGCGCGTGATGCGCACGTGCCAGCGCGCCGGCCCGCACTCGAGGTAGGACCAGGCGAACTGGCCGCCGCGCACACGCTCGAACTCGAAGTACAGCGGCAGCGGGTCGTGGTCGTTGACGATCTCGAATGCGGCGCCGGCGGCCAGCGCGTCGAAGGTGGAGAAGATCAGCGGGTGGCGCTGCGGCGGCGGCACGTAGCGGACGTCGATGGGCAGGGCAGCGGTTTTCATGCAGCGGGCGGGCACTGGGGACCCAGTCTCGAAACGCACCCAGCCTAGGCCGCGGCGCTGGCGCCGTCCTTGAACCAGTTGAAGATTGCGGCGCGCGCCGCGCCGGCCCTGCACCCCGCGGCTGGCCGACCGCTCGGCGCGCCGGCTGGCGTTTGGTGCCGCGGCGGCGCCCGTTCGTCGCAGCCGCCTGCCGTGGGGGCGCGCGAGGCGCTACGCTTGCGCCCTTTGATGCCACCTGCCGGACGCCCCGCCCACCGCGGCCCGCCCGGTCCTGCCCATGCGTGTCTTCCTGCCTCTCGTGATCCTCGCGTTCACGCTCGCCGCCTGCGGCCAGCGCGAAGGCGCCCCTGCCGGTTCGTCCGATGCCCGGACTGCGGGTAAACCCGCGGCCGGCAATGCCAAGGCGCCACCGGTGCTGCTGCTGGCGCCCGAGGACCTGCGCACCGTGAGCGCCAGCACGCTGGCCACCGGGCCGGTGATCACCGGGTCGCTGCAGCCCGAACGGCGCGCCGACCTGCGCGCCGAGGTCTCGTCGGTCGTGCTGCAGGTGCTCAAGCACAACGGCGACGCGGTCCAGCGTGGCGAACTGCTGGTGCGGCTGGACGACACGGCGCTGCGCGACGCGCTCAATTCGGCCCAGGAATCGCTGCGCGCCGCCGAACAGGCGCTGGCGCAGGCCGAGCGCCAGGTGCAGCGGCTGCGCACGCTGCAGGCCCAGGGCATGAGCTCGATGCAGGCGCTGGAGGACGCCGAGGTGCGCCGCAACCAGGCCACCAGCGAGGCCGTCGCCGCGAAGGCCCGCCTGGCCAATGCACGCCAGCAGATCGTGCGCACCGAGGTGCGTGCGCCCTTCGACGGCGTGGTCAGCGAGCGCCGCGCCTCGCCCGGCGACACCGCGCTGGTCGGGCGCGAGCTGCTGAAGGTGATCGACCCGCGCAGCCTGCGCTTCGAGGGCTTCGTCGCCGCCGACCGGCTGCACGAGCTGAAGGTCGGGCAGCCGGTGAGCTTCCGCGTCAACGGCTACCCGGACGTCGAGTTCGCCGGCCGCGTGAGCCGCCTGGATGCGGCGGCCAATGCGGCGACGCGCCAGGTCGAGGTCATCGTCGCCTTCGCCGACGCGGCGGCGGCGCCGCGCGTGGCCGGGCTGTTCGCCGAAGGGCGCATCGAGACCGGCAGTGCACAGGCGCTGATGCTGGCCGAGGGCGCCGTCGTGCGCAGCGCCGACGGCGGCACGGTGGTCTGGCGGCTGGACGGCCAGCGCATCGTGCGCACGCCGGTGTCGCTGGGCGAGCGCGATGCGCGCACCGGGCTGCTGCCGGTGCTGGCCGGCCTGTCCGAGGGCCAGCGCGTGCTGCGCAACCCGGGCAGCGCGCTGGTCGACGGGCAGGCGGTGGAACTGCGCGCCGCCGAGACCCCGAACGGCGCCGGCCCCGCCGCCGCCGCCGCTGCGCCCGCCGCCGGCACCACGAGGTAAGCCGCCATGCTGCTGTCGGACTTCAGCATCAAGCGCCCCACGGCGACCATCGTCATCCTGATCGGGTTGATGTGCCTGGGCCTGCTCGCGCTGTCCAAGCTGCGCGTCAACCAGATCCCGGACGTCGAGCCGCCGGTGCTGGTGGTCAACATCCCGTACCCGGGCGCGAGCCCGGAGACCGTGGAGCGCGAGGTCGTCAACCGCATCGAGAAGGCGCTGCAGGGCATCTCGGGCACCGACCGCGTGCAGAGCACCTCGCGCGAGGGCAGCGCCACGCTGGTGCTGTTCTTCGAGTACGACAAGAACATGATCGAGGCCGCCGACGAGGTGCGCAACGCGATCGCCTCGGTGCGCTTCAAGCTGCCGGTGGAGATGCGCGAGCCCATCCTGCAGCGCGTGGACCCGACGGCGCAGCCCATCATGCAGCTGGCGCTGTCGTCCAGCAGCCAGAGCCACGCCGACATCTCGCGCCTGGCCGAGGACCAGCTCGCCGACCAGTTCCGCGCCGTGCCCGGCGTCGCGGTGGTCACGATCAACGGCGCGCTGCGCCGCGAGCTGTCGGTGCTGCTGCACTCGCAGAAGCTGCGCGAGCAGGGCGTGTCGGTCACCGAGGTGGTGGCCGCGCTGCGCGCGCAGAACGCCACCGCGCCGGTGGGCAAGGTGCGCGGGGAGCTGGAAGACCAGAGCATCCGCCTCGTCGGCCGCATCGAGAACCCGTCGGAGTTCGGCCAGATCGTGATCCGCAGGCGCGGCAACGAGCTCGTGCGGCTGGCCCAGGTGGCCACGGTGCAGGACGGCTTCGCCGAGGTCGACAGCATCTCGGTGCGCAGCGGCAACCCCAACGTCGGCCTGTCGGTCACGCGCACGCGCGAGGGCAGCACGGTCGCGGTGGCCGACGCGGTGCGCGAGAAGGTCGCCGAGATCGCGCGCACGCTGCCGGCGGGCACCACGCTGGAGGTCACGCAGGACGGCGGCGAGGGCGCCGAGAACAGCCTGTACAACGTGATCCATGCGCTGGTCTTCGGCGCCGGGCTGACGGTCTTCGTCGTCTACCTGTTCCTCAACAGCTGGCGCTCGACGGTGATCACCGCGCTGAGCCTGCCGACCTCGGTGGTCGCCAGCTTCATCGCGGTCTGGCTCAGCGGCAACACGCTGAACTTCATGAGCCTGCTCGGGCTGGCGCTGGCCATCGGCGTGCTGATCGACGACGCCATCGTGGTGCGCGAGAACATCGTGCGCCACATGGAGCGCGGCGCCGACCGCCGCACGGCAGCCTTGGTCGGCACGCGCGAGATCGGCCTGGCGGTCACCGCGACCACGCTGGCCATCGTCGCGGTCTTCGCGCCGGTGGCCTTCATGCCGGGCGTGTCGGGGCAGTGGTTCCGGCCCTTCGCGCTGACCGTCGTCGCCTCGGTCATCGTCAGCCTGGTCGTCTCGTTCACGCTGGACCCCATGCTCTCGGCCTACTGGGGCGACCCGCCGGGCTACCAGCATGCGAAGCGGCGCGGCATCAGCCGCTGGCTGCAAGGCTTCAACACCTGGTTCGACCACCAGGCCGACCGCTACGGCCACGTCATCGCCTGGGCGCTGAAGCACCGGCGCTGGATGGCCGCCTTCGCGGTCGGCAGCATGGTCGCGGCGGTGGCGCTGCAGGCCAGGTACGGCGGCTCCAGCTTCCTGCCGGCGTCCGACGCCGGCGTCATCGCGGTGGAGGTGCGCACGCCGCCCAGCGCGAGCCTGGACTATGCGCGGCTGAAGATGGAGCAGGCCGCCGAGCTGGCGCGCACGATCCCGGAGACCGAAGCCACCAACAGCCTGGTGCGGCCGGGCGGCGGGCGCATCTACGTGGACATCGGCAAGAGCACCGAGCGCAAGCGTTCCGCGGCCGAGGTCGCGGCCGAGCTGCGCACCCTCACCGCGCGCCTGGTCGGTGCCGAGTACACGGTGCTCGAGGACCTCAACATGGGGGCGCAGAAGCCGGTGCAGATCCGCTTCACCGGCCCCGACGCGCGCCAGCTGCTGGCCATCACCGAGGACTTCATGGAGCGGCTGCGCCGCGTGCCGGGCGCCGTCGACGTGGGGCTGTCCGAGCAGGCGCCGCAGGACGAGCTGAAGATCGAGCTCGACCGCAGCCTGGCCAACGCGATGGGCATCTCGGTGGCCGACGCGGCGCGTGGCCTTCGCCGGCGTCGAGGTCGGGGACTGGATCGACCCCACCGGGCAGGCGCGCGACGTCTCGGTGCGCCTGCATCCCGACGACCGCGTGGACGCCGGCAACATCGAGCGGCTGCCGATCGCCGTCAGCGGCACCAACCTGATGGTGCCGCTGGAGCAGATCGCCACCGTGACCATGGGCAAGGGCCCGTCGCAGATCCAGCACAACGACGGCAAGCGCACGATCACCGTGGGCGCCAATGCGCAGGGCCGCAGCCCGGGCGAGGTGACCGCCGATGCGCTGCGCATCGCGCGCGCGATGGATTACCCGCCCGGCTACGGGCTGGAGCTGGCCGGCGCCTCGCGCGACCAGCAGGAGGTCTTCCGCGAGATGGGCATCGCGCTCGTCACCGGCATCGCGCTGATGTACTTCGTGCTCGTCGTGCAGTTCGGCAGCTTCACCGCGCCGCTGGCGGTGATGATGTCGCTGCCGCTGTCGCTGATCGGCGTCGTCGTCGCGCTGCTGCTGACCAAGGGCACGCTGAACCTGATGAGCTTCATCGGCGTGATCATGCTGATGGGCCTGGTGGCCAAGAATGCGATCCTGCTGCTGGACGCCTCGCGCGTGCTGGAAGCCGAGGGCACGCCGCGCGAGGAGGCGCTGATGGCCGCCGGCCGCAAGCGCTTCCGGCCCATCCTGATGACCAGCTTCGCGCTCGTCGCCGGCATGGTGCCGGTGGCGGTGGGCGTGGGCGAGGGCGGCGAGTTCTACCGGCCGATGGCGGTGGCCATCATCGGCGGCGTGATCACCTCGACGCTGCTGACGCTGCTGGTGATCCCGAGCTTCTACGACAGCATCGAGATCGCGCGCGACCGCGCGATCGCCAAGTTCCGCGGCCGCGCAGCGCGCTGGCCGGTGGCGCTGGCCTTCGTCGTCACGCTGTTCGAGGGGCTGCTGGCGCTGACCGGCGTGCGCATGGTCTGGCGCGCCCTGGCGCGGCTGCTCGGGCGGCTGCGCCGCATCGGCGGCGGCCGCCCGGCGCCCGCCGCGTGAGCCGGAGGTCCGTCCCCGCCTGAGCGGGGACGGGCGCCGGCCGTCGCGGGCGCGGCGGGAAATCCCGCGGCCGGGGTGCGGCGGGCGGCTCCTAGAATGACCCGAGCCTGCCGCCCCCACTGAACGCCACCGCATGCCTTCACAACGCCGCGCGCCGGCCGCCGTGCCCGATGCCAGCAGCACCGCCCACGCGACCCGGGTGCTGAAGAAATATCCCAACCGCCGCCTGTACGACACGCGCACCAGCAGCTATATCACGCTGGCCGACGTCAAGCAGATGGTGCTGGGCGCCGAGGACTTCGAGGTGCGCGACGCCAAGACCGGCGAGGACCTGACGCGCAGCATCCTGCTGCAGATCATCCTGGAAGAGGAGTCCGGCGGCGTGCCGATGTTCAGCCAGGAGGCGCTGGCGCAGATCATCCGCTTCTACGGCCACGCGATGCAGGGCCTGATGGGCACCATGCTCGAGAAGAACCTCGCCGCCTTCGCCGAACTGCAGGGCCAGCTGCTGGCACAGAGCAAGGGCCTGTACGACCCGAAGGCGCTGTCGCCGGAGATGTGGACGCAGTTTCTCAGCGGCCAGGCGCCGGCGCTGCAGAACCTGATGAACAGCTATGTCGAGCAGAGCCGCGCGATGCTCGAGAAGATGCAGGGCGCCGGCTCGTTGTTCCCGGGCATGCCGGGCTTCCCGCCGACGCGCAAGTGAGCGCGCTGGCGCGATGCAGGAAAATCGCGCCATGAACTCCCCCGAAACGGCCACCGCCGCACCGCCGGCGGCCGTCGCCGCCCCCGCTGGCCCTCCCAGTGTCGCCTTCGTCTCCCTTGGCTGCCCGAAGGCGCTGACCGACTCCGAGCTGATCCTCACGCGCCTGGCCGCCGAAGGTTATGCGACGCGCCAGGACGCCGCCGGTGCCGACCTCGTGATCGTCAACACCTGCGGCTTCATCGACGAAGCGGTGCAGGAGAGCCTGGACGCCATCGGCGAGGCGCTGGCCGACAACGGCCGCGTCATCGTCACCGGCTGCCTGGGCGCGCGCGCGGCCGAGGGCGGCGACAACCTGGTGCGCAGCGTGCACCCCAAGGTGCTGGCGGTGACGGGCCCGCATGCCACCGAGGAGGCGATGGACGCCGTGCACCGGCACGTGCCCAAGCCGCACGACCCGTTCACCGACCTGCTGCCGCCGATCGGCGTGAAGCTGACGCCGCGCCACTATGCCTACCTGAAGATCAGCGAGGGCTGCAACCACCGCTGCACCTTCTGCATCATCCCGGCGATGCGCGGCGACCTCGTCTCGCGGCCGGTCGGCGACGTGCTGTCGGAGGCGCGCCGGCTGTTCGAGTCCGGCGTCAAGGAACTGCTGGTCGTCAGCCAGGACACCAGCGCCTACGGCGTGGACGTCAAGTACCGCACCGGCTTCTTCGACGGCCGGCCGGTGAAGACGCGGCTGTTCGACCTGGCGCGCCAGCTCGGCGAGATCGCCGCGCCCTTCGGTGCCTGGGTGCGGCTGCACTATGTCTATCCGTATCCGCATGTCGACGAGGTGCTGCCGCTGATGGCCGAGGGCCTGGTGCTGCCCTACCTGGACGTCCCCTTCCAGCATGCCCACCCCGGCGTGCTGCGGCGCATGAAGCGCCCGGCCAGCGGCGAGAAGAACCTGGAGCGGCTGGCGCGCTGGCGCGAGATCTGCCCGCAGCTCGTCGTGCGCTCGACCTTCATCGCCGGCTTTCCCGGCGAGACCGAGGCCGAGTTCGAGACCCTGCTCGACTTCCTGCGCGAGGCGCGGATCGACCGCGCCGGCTGCTTCGCCTATTCGCCGGTGGCCGGTGCGGCGGCCAACGCGCTGCCGGGCCAGCTGCCCGACGAACTGCGCGCCGAGCGCCAGGCGCGCTTCATGGCGGTGGCCGAGCAGGTGTCCACCGAGAAGCTGAAGGCGCGCATCGGCGCCACGATGCAGGTGCTGGTCGACGAGGCGAAGGCGCTGGGGCGCCACGGCGCCACCGGCCGCAGCTATGCCGACGCCCCCGGCATCGACGGCGTCGTGCACCTGCAGCCGCCGCGCAAGGCCAGCACGCGCGTGCGCGCCGGCGAATTCGTGCGCGCGCGCATCGTCGCCACCCAGGGTCACGACCTGGTCGCGGAGCCGCTGTGAGCATGGACGAGCAGGACCGCGACCTCGCCACCGCGCTGATCCACCATCCGTACCGGCCGCCCGAGGGCTTCGAGGCGCCGCAGGTCGGCGTGCACAAGGCCAGCACGGTGATCTTCCCGAATGCCGCCGCCTCGCGCGCACGCGACTGGCGCGACAAGCGCGGCTACACCTACGGGCTGCACGGCACGCCGACGACCTTCACGCTGGAGGAGCGCATCGCCACGCTCACCGGCGCGCGCCACTGCGTGCTGCTGCCCAGCGGGCTGGCGGCGGTAGCGCTGGTCGACCAGGCGCTGCTGGCCGCCGGCGACGAACTGCTGCTGCCCGAGAACGTCTACGGCCCGAGCCGCGAGCTGGCGCGGACCGAGCTCGCGCGCTGGGGCATCGCTCACCGGCTCTACGACCCGCTGGACGCGGCCTCGCTCGCGGCGGCGATCACGCCGCGCACCAAGCTGGTGTGGCTGGAGGCGCCGGGCTCGGTGACGATGGAGTTCCCCGACCTCGCCGGCCTGGTGGCCGTCGCGCGCGAGCGCGGCGTGACCACGGCGCTCGACGACACCTGGGGCGCCGGCATCGCGATCGACGGCTTCGCGCTCGGCATCGACATCGTGATGCAGGCGCTGACCAAGTTTGCCAGCGGGGGCGGCGACGTGCTGATGGGCGCGGTCACCACGCGCGACGATGCGCTGCACGAGCGCCTGAAGCTCGCGCACATGCACCTGGGGCTGGGCGTGGCCGGCAACGACGCCGAGCTGGTGCTGCGCTCGCTGCCCACGCTGGCGCTGCGCTACCACGCGCAGGACGCCGCCGGGCGCGAGCTGGCCGCCTGGATGGCCACGCGGCCCGAGGTGCACCGCGTGCTGCACCCGGCGCTGGAAGGCTCGCCCGGGCACGAACACTGGCGCACCCAGGCGAAGGCGGCGGCGGGGCTGTTCTCGGTGCTCTTCGACGAGCGCTACACGGCCGCGCAGGTGGACCGCTTCGTCGACGCGCTGCGCCTGTTCCGCATCGGCTATTCGTGGGCCGGGCCGGTGAGCCTGGTCGTGCCCTATCCGCTGCCGGCCATGCGCGAGGCCGCGACGCTGCAGCGCCACGGCCTGCGCGGCCACCTGGTGCGCTTCTCGATCGGGCTCGAAGGCGTGCCGGCGCTGCGTGCCGACCTGGCGCAGGCCCTGGCCGCGGCCTTCGCCGCCTGACGCGCGCGGCTCAGGGCCCCGGGCGCCCGAACAGGTGCACGCCGGCGGCCGTGCCGTCGCCGGTGAGCAGGATGGTCGAGAAGAGCAGTCCGTTGGCCTCGCGGCCGAGGAAGTGGCCGCCGAAGGTGCTGGCCAGCGGCGTGAAGCCGGCGCAGCCGCTGCAGGCGCCGCCGCTGTAGTTGCCGCCGAAGGCGCCGGAGGCGATGCGCGGGTCGATGCTCGCGCTGCCGGTCAATGCGCTGAAGGTCTGGCCGCCGATCGTGAAGCCGAGGTTGTTCAGCGTCACCGCGCGTGTCGCGAAGTTGACCGCGATCGAGCCGCTGGCATTGTTCATCGTCGGCCCGGCCGCCGGCGTGAAGACCGCGCTGCCGGTGGTGGGCATCTGGCGCGTCGCGTCGGCGTAGATCCAGTCGACGGGACCCAGCGTCGGCGCGGTGATCGCCGTGTTGTTGACGCTGACGCTGGCGCTGCCCGCCGGCGTCGACGCCCAGCGGCCCCAGTAGGCCAGGCTGCCGTCGCCGAGCGGCGCGCTGCCCTGGGCGACCACCGTGGCGCCGCCGCGCTGGGCCTGGAAGTCGCCGGCGGTGCCCAGCGACTCGAGCACCTCGTTCTCGACACGGATGCGGTCGGCGCGCCACTCGCCCGCGATCGCGATCGACACCGGCGCCGCCGGCGGCACGGTGTAGGTGTAGACGATGCCGGCGGCCAGGTTGGGCAGGAACTGCGTGCTGGAGCCGGGCGGATTGGCGGTGAAGCCGTCGCCGGTGGCGGCGGCCTGCGCACGCTCCGCCGGGGCGGCGGCGATCGTGACGACGGTCTGGCCGGCCTGCAGCGCGGCGGTGGCGCGCGCGACGTCCACCGCCACCGCCGAGCGGCCGCGGTCGACCGCGGCACCGGCCGCGGCGGCCAGCACCGCACGCACCTGCACGCCGGTGCCCAGGTTGACGTCGGGCATGGCCTGCTGCTGCTCGGCGGCGAGCGCGAAGCCGGGGTCCAGCTCGGCGGCGCGGCGGAAGAATTCGCGCGCTTCGGCGAAGCGGCCCTGGTCCTTCAGGTCCAGGCCCTGCGAGAAGGCGCGGAAGGCCTCCAGGTTGGTGGTCTGGAAACGCTCGATGCGCGCGCGCACCTCGGGGCTGAGCTGGTCCAGCGGGATGCCGGCGGCGCGCAGGATGCCGAAGGTCATCGCCTTCTGGGCGCGGAACAGCGTCGCGAGGTCGCCGCGTTCGCTGACCACGCCCAGGTTCTGCGCGCTGCGGCTGTCGAGCACCGCGCCTTCCAGCGTGAAGGTCTGCGCGGCGGCCGGCGAGGCGGCGGCCAGCGCGGCCAGGCAGGCGGCGGCCAGGTGGTGGGCGCGCTTCATCACTGCACCTCGAAGTTGCCGACGACGACCTTCTCGGCGCGCATCAGCCGCCCCGAGCGCACCGCCGACGTGGTGTCGGCCAGGCCGTTGTCGCCGAGCTTCATCTCGTCCAGCAGCAGCTGCACCTTCTCGCGCTCGAGCACCTTGAGCCCGGGCACGCGCGAGAGGTCGGCGATGACCATCGCGGCCAGGCCCTTGGCCATCGCGCGGTAGTCGTCGCTGCCGCGGTTGACGAAGGCCTGCACCGCGATGCTGCCCGGCTCCGGCGGGGTGGCCGCGACCTCGCGCTCGCGCGCCACGGCGGTGGCCACCTCCTGCTGCAGCTGGCTGGAGGTCAGCAGCGTCAGCATGCGCGGCACCTCGCGGGCGGCGGCGCCCTCGGGGTCCTCGCGCGCGTACTGCTGCAGCAGCCGCGAAGCCGCCTCGTGGTCCTCGCGCTTGAGTGCGATCAGGCCCAGGTAGTAGGGCACCAGCGGCTCGCCGGGCACGACCGCGCGCACCGCCTCGAGCGCCCGCGTCGCAGCCGCATCGTCGCCGGCGGCGAAGGCCTCGATGCCGGCCTTCAGCGTCTGCGCCGCCTCGGCCCGCACCTGCGCCGCGGCGGCGCGATGGCTGCCGTCCTCCAGCAGCGCCGGCGCCTGGGCCAGCGGTTCCGGCCGCGCATCGGCCGCCGTCCAGCGGAAGCTGCGGCCGCGCAGCACCGAGCGGCCGCCCTGGTAGTCCAGCACCGCCTCGCCCTGCGCGATGCGGCCGTACAGGCCGCTCGGCAGCGCGCAGCCGGCGGCGCAGTCCTGCAGCGTCAGGAAGCCGTTGGTGCGGATGCTGCGCTGGCCGAGGTCCACGCGCCAGACCGCCGGCGCGGCGTCGCCCGGCGCGAGCGCCGGGCTCAGGCGCAGGCCGCCGGCTTCCAGCGCGAGGCTGCGCGTGGCGTCGGCCGGCAGGCGCACGCGGCTGGCCGGCGGCAGCGCGATCACGCTGCCGTCGTCCAGGCGCAGCTGCAGGAAGCCGTTGGCGCCGGTGCTGAGCAGCGCGCCGGCCGCCGGCATGCCCACGACGGCCGGCGCGTCGCCGATGCGCGCCTCGCCGAGCACCTGCACGACGCGGCCGGGCAGCGGCTGCGCATGCGCGTTCGACGGCGGCAGCGTCAGCAGCAGCGCCGGCAGCAGCCACGCGGACAGGGCCGCGGCCGCGCGGGCAGCCGGCAGGAGCACGGGCGCACGCGGCGCCGCGGCAGGACCAGGGGAGGGCATGGGGCTGTCCTTCAGAACTGGTAGCGCAGCTTCAGCGAGGCGGCGCGGCGGTTGCTGTCGTAGAGGTCCTGGTTCGAGCGGTTGCGCCAGGTCGCGGCCTCGGCGCGCAGCGACCAGCGCTCGTCGATCGCCAGGCTGGCGACCAGGTCGACGCTGCTGCCGGTGTCGCGCCGCACGCTGCCGAAGCCGATGTCGGCGGCGCCGTAGCGCTGCTGCCAGGCGGTCAGGCCGACCGCGATGCGCAGCCGCTCGGCCGGCGCGAACGACGCGAACAGGCGCAGCAGCGGCATCTCGCGGTCGAGGTCGCGGCGCAGGCGCAGGTTCTTCTCCTGCGTCCAGCTCAGCCGCAGGCCGACCGACGGCGCGCTCGCGACGCCGCCGAAGCTGCGCGTGAACATCGCGCCCAGCGTGGTGCCGCGGCCGTCGCGCACCTCCTCGGCGGCCGCATGGCGCTGCTCGCCGTACTGCACGAAGGCCATCAGCGACGAGTCCGGCCCGGGCGACCAGTTGGCGTCCACCCCCAGCGACAGCAGGTCGCGGTAGCGGTCGCCGCCCACGCGCAGCTGGCTGGCGGCCAGCGTGGCGCGCCACAGCGCCTGGCCGGCCAGGTTGGTGAAGCCGATGTTCACCGCGCCGTTGGTCTGGTCGTAGAGCGACTGCTCGCGGTTGGCGCGGTGGTCCAGGTCGACGCCGCCGAAGACGCTGAGCCGGTTGCTCACGCGCAGCACCTGCTGGCCGCCCAGCGCGAGCTGCGCGAAGTCGTCGGCGACCTGCTGCGACGGCGAGCCGACCAGGCTGACGTTGCCGAAGACCAGCTGCAGCTCGTCGCGGAAGGTGCCGCCGTTGACGTTGTTGTCGCGCCCGGCGCCGAGCTCGGCATAGACGCGCGCGGTGGCGCGGCGGTCGGTGGCCTCGCGCACCTGCATGGCCTGCAGGAAGCCGGCGATGTTCGCGCGCACGCCGGCCGGGGGGTTGTAGCGCAGCACGAACTCGAACTCCGAGCGCGCGCGCGCATACTCGCCGAGCAGGAAGTAGCCGCGCGCCAGTTCCAGCCGCGCGCGGTCGTTGGCCGGCACCGCGGCGAGGTGGCGCTCCAGCGCCAGCAGGCCCTCGGCGACGCGGCCGACGTTGACCGCGGCGACGCCGTACAGGAAGTCGAAGTGCACGTCGCCGACGAGCTGCGGCTGGGCCTGCGCCGCGCGCCACGCCTGCTCGAACTGGCCGGCCTCGACGAAGCGGCGCATCTCGTCGAGCGCCGTCGCCGCGGCAGGCGCGGTCTGGGCGGCGGCGTGGCCCAGCGTGGCAGCCAGCAGCAGCGCCAGCAGGCGCGGCAGCAGTCGCAGCCGAACGTGGGGGCGCGAAGGGGCAGGGCGCTTGTTCAGTTGGGGCTCCGGGCGGCAGCGGCGTCGGCGCCGAAGATCAGGCGCCGCAGCAGGGGGTCGTAGGAAATCAGCGGCAGGCGCAGCAGCACCGGCAGCGAGAGGCGCTGCCCGTCGCCGGACAGCAGCGCGGCCAGTTCGGGCGGCGGCGCGGCATCGCCGGCCGGCGCCGCCACGGTGACCGGCACGTCGGCCGCGGCGGCCGGCGGCTCGGCAGCGGTGCCTGGCTCGACGCTCGATGCGCTGGCCGCCGACTCGCGCTCCAGCGCGGCCAGCGCGCGCCGCAACGCCGCCTCGTCGACGAGCACCGCAAAGCGCGGGTCGCCCGAAGGTGCCGACGGGTCGGCCTCGTCGATGCGCGGCGGCTTGGGCAGCACGACCAGCAGGCCGGCCGCATAGCGCAGCTCGTAGTTGCCGGCGTCGCCGCTGGTGAAGACGGCGCCCGAGGGCTGCATCGTGAGCACCGAGCCGCCCGGCGCGCCCGCGCTGCCCGGCGGCAGCGCGACCTGCACGCCGCCGACGCGGTCGCCGCCGACCAGCGCGCCGGCGGCGACCGACCAGCCGATGTCGGCCGGATTCGCCTCGTCGGCATAACGCACGACGCTGTTGGCGGCGATGGTCAGCGGCCGCGGCTGCACGGTCAGCGTGCCGGGCACATAGGTCGTCAGGTAGTTGGCCGGGTCGAAACTGCCGCCGCGGGCGTCGGCGACCGTCAGCGCATAGGGCGAGCCGGCCACCGGCGCGGCCGCTGCGGCCCCGGCACTGGCCAGCGTGACCGCACCCAGGGTCTCGCCGGCGACGAGGCCGCTGGCGCTGTAGCCGCCGGGACCGAAGACGAGCTCGTCGCCGTAGAACTTGACCAGGCTGCCGGCCGCGACCGTCAGCGGTGCCGGGGCGATGGTGGCCGTCGTCGTGAGCTGGGTCGCGGCGAGCGCGTAGTTCGCGGCATCGGGCCCGGCCAGCGCGAGGCTGGTGACGCTGACCAAGCGCCCGGCGCCGGCGTTGCGGTTGTCGAAGGTGGCCGGCGCGTGGTTCACGCTCAGCGCGTCGCCGGCGATGCGGTCGTCGGTCAGCGTGATGGTCGCGCCGGTGTCGCCGTCGTAGGTCTTGTCGGCGGCCACGAGGTTCAGCGCCAGCGGGCGGCGCGCGATGTCCACGCGCAGGCCGCCGCTGTCGGCGACCGCATAGTTGCCGGCGTCGCTGCCCTGCAGCGCCAGGCCGTCGACCGCGACCGCGCGGCCGTTGCCGGCCTGCTTGTCGGCGAGCCGACCGCTGACGCCGCTGGCGCGCAGCGCCACGTCGTCGCCGGCCAGCGCACCGGCCAGGCTGCCGGCGCTGGAGTCGATGGCCACCGCGGTGCTGCCGTCGTAGACACGCGGCAGCGCCGCCAGCCCGGACAGCGTGACCGGGCGCGGCGCGATGTCCACCGTGACGCCGGCGGTGCCGGCGATCACGTAGTTGCCGGCGTCGGTGCCGGCCAGGGTCAGCCCGGACAGCACCACCGCCTTGCCGGTGCCGGCATGCTTGTCGGCCATCGTGCCGGCGGTGGGGCCGGACGGCGGCAGCTGCACGCTGACGTCGTCGCCGGCGATCACGTCGGCACCGGCGGCGGTGATCGGGCCGCTGGCGACGATGTCCACCAGCGTCGTGCCATCGTAGGTGCGGTCGACGGCGCTGACGCCGGTCAGCCCGGTCACCGACAGCGGACGCGGCGTCACGCTGGCCGTCGTGAGCAGGGTCGTCGCGGTCAGCGCGTAGTTGGCGGCGTCGGCGCCGGTGAGCGCGATCGCGCTCACCTCCACCGGCTTGTCGCTGCCGACCTGCTTGCCGTCGCTGAAGCGCGCGCTCTGCGTGAAGCCGACCAGGTCGCCGGCGATCAGGTCGGCCGCGCTCAGCGTGACCGGCGCGTCGGTGCTGCCGTCGTAGACCCGCGAGCCGCCGCTGGCCAGCGCCGTCAGCGCGCGCGGCGTGATGTCGGCGCTGGCGCTGCCGGTCGGGTTGAGCAGCGTGTAGTTGCCGGCATCGGCGTCGCCGAGCTGGCCGCCGCTGACCACGATGGCCTTGCCGGTGCCGACGTGCTTGCCGCCGCTGAAGCTGCCGCTGGCCGCGAAGCTCAGCGTGTCGCCGGCGATCAGGTCGGCCGAGCTGCCGAGCACCTGCGCGGCGTCCGTGCCGTCGTAGACGCGGCTGACGCCGGTCCAGGTGGCGGTCAGCGGGCGCGGCGCGATGTCCACCGTGACGCCCTGCGTGGCGGCGATGCGGTAGTTGCCGGCGTCGGTGCCGCTCAGGCCGAGGCCGGCGACGACCACCGCCTTGCCGGTGCCGGCATGCTTGTCGGCCATCGTGCCGGTGGTCTGGCCGCTGGCCGGGGCCTGGAACTGCACGTCGTCGCCGGCGATCAGGTCGCCGGGCGCGGCGCCGACGGGGCCGCTGGCATCGACCCGGACCGCGACCGTGGTCGTGCCGTCGTAGACGCGCGAGGTGGCGACCACGTTGTCGAGCCCGACGATGGTCACCGGCCGCGGCACGATGCTCGCCGCGGCGGCCGCGCTGGTGCTGGTGAGCTGGTAGTTGGCGGCGTCGGTGCCGGCCAGCGTGATGCCGCTGACCTGCACCGGCTTGTCGC
>ERZ761602.3864-NODE-3864-length-20325-cov-5.304884_pt1 | contig 20325 bp, 11 predicted proteins | sample MGYA00512165_ERZ761602 | MGnify/ENA primary metagenome ERZ761602 (study PRJEB28899, sample SAMN02445085) | bioreactor sludge metagenome | biome: EBPR sludge; isolation source: Thorneside wastewater treatment plant | place: Australia: Brisbane, Thorneside... | reverse complement strand
GCATTCCTGACGCCACTTGTGCAGGCGTCATGGCGCCGAGATCAGGTTGTCTGGGTCTACCGGTGGATCGAGTCCAAGGCGCTTCCCGCTCACAAGATCGGGCGGCTCTGGAAGTTCAAGCTCACCGAGGTCGACGAGTGGGTGCGCAGCGGCGGCGCGACAGAAGGCGAGCCCGACGAACATGCCGGTTGAGGAGAAGAGCGAGTAGATGTCCTACCTGGAAGGCCACCGTCAGCGACTGCGAGACCGCTTCAATGGAAGCGGCCTCGGCGCGTTCGAGGACCACGAGGTCCTCGAGCTGCTGCTGACGTATGCCGTTCCCCGGAAGGACGTGAAGCCGATCGCGCGCGGGCTCCTCGACCGCTTCGGTTCCCTGTCGAACGTCCTGGACGCACCTACTGCGGACCTCACGAAGGTCGATGGCGTCGGGGACACGGGAGCCACGCTGCTGCACCTGATGCCGTCGCTCACCCGGCGCTACCTCCGGGACCGGTGGGGACGCAAGCCGCAGCTGACGACGCGCGAGGACCTCGCGCGCTTTGCCGTGGACGAACTCGCCACGGCCAACAACGAGGTCTTCCTGCTCATCCTGCTCACCCACGAGAACCACGTCCTGCGCGCGCTGCCGCTGCACGAGGGCAGCATCGCCAGCGCGCCCGTCTACCCTCGGCTCGTCGTGGAGGCCGCGCTTCGTCACCACGCGGCCAAGGTGGTCTTCGCCCACAACCACCCGGGAGGGCTCGCCGAACCGTCCGAGGAGGACGTAGCGATCACCCGGACGCTCGTCAGCGTCTTCGAGTCGCTTGCCATCCCCGTCGTCGATCACATCGTCGTGGCCGGACCGCGGACCTTCAGCATGGCCGAGGCCGGGCTCGTCCACGGTCAGCATGCGGGAGGCGCCGCATGAGCACCGTGATCGAGAAGGACATGGTGCTCGAGGGCCCGCTCTGGCCCGAGCCGGTGAGGGTGCTCAGCGTCGATCACTTCGGCACGATGCTCCAGGTCGATGCCGTCGGCACCCGCTCGCGTCAGTTCTACCCGGGCATCATCGTCACGGCGGCACAGGCCGAAACCCTGAAGGTCGTCTCGAGCGCCAAGGGTATGGACTTCTCCGGGGATCCGGAGGCGTTCCACCTAGCCATCGAGGCGATGCGCATCCGCCTCGCCTACGAGTACGACCCCCACTTCGCCGTCAACGCCTCGACGATCACGCTGCTGCCCCACCAGCTCGATGCGGTCTACCGCTACATGCTCAAGTCGCCACTCGTCCGCTTCCTGCTCGCGGACGACCCGGGCGCCGGCAAGACGATCATGGCCGGGCTCCTCCTCAAGGAGCTGCGCTTCCGCGGGCTCGCCGACCGGGTGCTCGTCGTGGTGCCGCCGCTGGTCGCGAGGCAGTGGCAGGAAGAGCTCTCGGAGAAGTTCTCCGAGGAGTTCACGATCATCGACAACGGCGTGCTGAAAGCCAACGTCGGTCGCAACCCCTGGACCGAGAACGACCGCTGCATCACGTCGGTCTACTGGGCAGCGCGCGACAACGTGCTGGAGACCCTCAAGGAAGCCGACTGGGATCTCGTCATCGCCGACGAGGCGCACAAGATGGCGGCCTACCGCCAGGGCGTTCGCTCGCAGAAGACCCGCAAGACGCGGCTCTATCGGCTCGGCGAGGAGCTGTCGGTGCGCACCAAGCACCTGCTCCTGCTCACCGCCACGCCGCACAAGGGCGACCCCGAGAACTTCCGCCTGCTGCTCGAGCTACTCGACAAGGACCTATTCGCTGATCGCCACATCCTCGAGGAGGCGATGGCGTCCTCGGACAACCCGATCATCCTCCGACGCCTCAAGGAGGAGATGTGCCGCTTCGACGGTTCGCCGCTTTTCCCGCAGCGCACCGTCAAGACGGTCACCTTCGATCTGAGCCGCGCCGAGCGAGAGCTCTACGACGAGGTCACCGAGTACGTCGCCGAGCACTTCAACAAGGCGATGCAGAAGGAGAAGCGCAACGTCGGCTTCGCCATGACCATCCTGCAGCGTCGTCTGACGTCGAGCCTCGCCGCGATCACGGCGTCGCTGACACGCCGGCACGAGCGGCTCCAGGAGCTGCTGGATCAGGTGCGGGCCCTGGCGGCGGCGAAGGCCCGAACCACGCTGCGTGGTGGCAACGGCGACGCGACGCTCGAGGAGCTGCTCGGTGGCGCCGAGGTGGAGGACCTCGACGACCTGTCGGAGACCGAGCGCTGGGACGTCGAGGACTCGCTCGTCGAGCGCCTCACGAACGCGGAGTCCATCGAAGAGCTAGAGGCGGAGGTGCTCGCCCTCGAGCGGCTCGTGCGACGGGCGCGCGCCGCGCTCGGCAGCGGCATCGAGGCGAAGCTGATCCAGCTCACCGACGCGATTCTCCGCGACGAGGGCCTGGCTGCCCGCGGCGAGAAGATCCTCATCTTCACCGAAGCGAAGGACACGCTGACCTTCCTCGTGAACCAGCTCCGTGGCCAAGGGTTCACCGTGGCGGTCATCGAGGGCTCGCTCTCGATGGACCAGCGGCGCCAGCAGCAGGAGCTGTTCCGAGGCGAGGCGCAGATCATGGTCGCGACGGAGGCGGGTGGCGAGTCCATCAACCTTCAGTTCTGCAACCAGATGGTCAACTACGACATCCCGTGGAACCCCAACCGCCTCGAGCAGCGGATGGGCCGTATCCACCGCATCGGCCAGAAGAACGAGGTCTTCATCTTCAACCTCGTGGCGACCGACACCCGCGAGGGTGCCGTGCTGGCCGCGTTGCTCCGCAAGATGGAGGAGATGCGCCAGGGGCTGGGCTCGGACCGCGTGTTCGATCTGGTCGGCGACCTCCTCGATGACCACGAAATCTCTCTGGCCGACCTGATCATCGACTGCATCACCAACCGCCGTCGCCTGGCCGATGCGGTGGCCAGCATTGAGCAGGCCGTCAGCCCCGACCACCAGGCCTCGCTCATCGCCGCGCGCGAGGAGGGGCTCGCACGGCGCTTCGTGAACCTCCCCGATCTGCGCCACGAGGCCGCACGCTCGGCGAGCCAGGCGCTCCTGCCTGGGCACCTCGAGACCTTCTTCACCCGGACCCTCGAGCGGAATCGCGGTCGCTGGGAGCGACGCGCCGATGGGAAGCTGCGCGTCGAGCGGGTACCGGTGAACCTGCGGCACGAGCAGGAGATCGACTTCCGCCGTCGCTACGGCACCGTGGAGCGTGCCTACCTGTCGCTGACCTTCGACAAGACCGCCGTCGGTGAGGATGGCCGCACGGATCTTCTCGGCCCGGGTCACCCGCTGTTCGAGTCGGTGCTCCAGGCTGCCGAAGCCGGGTTCACCGACGCGCTGGCCCGAGGAGCCGTGTTCTTCGACGTCGATGCCCGCAGCCCCGAGCGGCTCTGGTTCTTCCGAGGCGTGGTTGGCGACGGTACTGGGCGAGTGCTCTCCCAGCGCCTCTTCGCCGTGCGCGAGGTGCAGGGCGGTGACGGTAGCAACTTCTCGCCGGCGCATCCGATCCGCCTTCACGACCTTCGCCCGCGCGCCGACGGCGACCCGCCGCCACCGATGACGGATTTCGATGCGCGCAAGCACGCGGCGACGCGCTACTGCCTCGAGCACATGGTGCCGCGCTTCGTCGACGAGGTCGCGAGCGGGCGCCTGAAGGAGCTCGGGCTCAAGGAGCGCTACCTCGAGCGGTCCTTCCGCGTGGTGATCAGCCGACACGCAGACCGCCTCCTCGACCTCGAGGCCAAGTCGAGCGCGGGGCAGGACATGAGCCTCGCGATCGGACGCGAGCAGCGGCTGATGGACGAAGCGAAGCGTCGCCAGCAGGAGCGGCTCGCCGAGGTTCGGCTCGAGCAACAGCTCGTGCCGCGAGCGCCCGAGTTCCTCGGCGTCGTCACAGTGCTGCCGGCGGAAGCGACAGTGGGCGCTGCGTCGGCAGACAACGATCTCATCGAGCGCGTCCGAGGTGCCGAGGAGGCCAGGGGGCGGAGCGTCGAGGACGCTCGCGATGAGGGTCTTGGCTTCGACGCCGTCGCGCGGGATGCGGACGTTCAGGACGTCCGCTTCCTTCTGGCGCGCCGGGTCGACGCCGACTCGAAGGTCTGGCTCCGGGCGAGCGAATGGTCGCAGGTGCAGCACCTGGGTGACCGCGTCCTGCTCTACGCGAAGCAGGGCGAGCAGCTCGTGACGCTGTCCGCGAAGGACGCCGCGCTCGCCGCCACAGCCGACGACAAGAACCGAAGGGTATCCATCCGCCTCGCCGGACTTCAGCTCCCGCTGGCGGCAGCGCGCGATGTGAGGAGTGAAGCATGACCGACCGGCGCCTCATCGAGGACAGCCTCCCCCTGGCGGAGATCAGCGAGTACAGCGCGAAGGAGAAATCCATCCGCCACGGGCACATCAGCACATTGCATCTCTGGTGGGCTCGTCGGCCGCTGGCTGCGGCGAGGGCAGCGACGATGGCTGCGTTGCTGCCGGCACCGCGAAGCGAGGAGGAGCGCCAGAAGTTCCACCAGCTCATCACCGACAACCTCGACTGGGACCTGGGCAAGGAGCCGCAACGGCTCGTCGACCGCTTAAGGGGGATTCTTCGCGAGCATGGAGTCGTCGATGCGCCGAGGATCCTCGACCCTTTCTCGGGGGGCGGTGCTCTTCCTCTGGAGGCCGAGCGCCTCGGAGCTGAGGCCTTCGCCACCGATCTGAATCCGGTCGCCCACCTGATTGAGCTCGCAACTCTCTATTACCCGCAGCGTTTCGCCCACCTGAAGTCCGAACGCAGTGCGCAGGATCAGCTTACCGGGCGGTCGCGCCTCATCGCGGAGGTCGAGCGCTGGGGACGTGTGGTTCAGGAGCGAGTAGCTGCTGATATCGAGGCCTACTACCGCACCGACAGTGGGGATGAGCCTCTGTTCTACATCTGGGCGCGAACGGTGCGCTGCCAGAATCCCGCGTGTCGCGTGGAGATTCCGCTCGTTGGTTCCTCATACCTCATCAAGAAGAGCGACCACATTGTAGCGCTGCTTCCCCAGGCGTCGTCTGACAGGAAGTCGGTCAAGTTTGACATTGTCGAGAATCCGGGGAGTTCCGTTGACCTCAATGCTGGGACAATCACCGGTGCAAACGCCGTCTGTCCGTGCTGCGGGCAGATCTCGCCGAGCAAGTACATCAAGGCGCAAGGCAAGGCGGTCGGCTTGGGGCATCGCCTACTAGCGATCGCGGTCCGTGACGGGACGCGCGGTAAGCGCTATCGAATCCCGACCGCGAGCGAGGTGAAGCGGGCGGTTTCGGCGCCGACTCCCAAGGACTTTGGAGACATCCCGGCCATCCCCCATGAGCCGATGCCTCCTCAAGGAACACTCGGTTTTCGAGTTCAGGTGTACGGCTTCGAGACATGGGGAAGCATCTATAATCCTCGTCAGGCACTGGCGATGGCCACCTTCGCCCGCCATGTCCGTGGGATCGCCAGTGAAGTTCGAGATGCAAATCGAGAACTGGGGGACGAGGCGGAGGAGTTCTCTCGCGCGGTCACAACCTACTTGGGGCTGTGCGTAAGCAAACTCTCGGACTTCCTCTCATCGATATGCGTCCTCAACTATACCGGTGGCCGAGGGGTTGGCCACACGTTCCGCATGCAAGCTCTCGCCATGACGTGGGACTATGCAGAGACCAACCCGTTCAACGAGTTGGCGGCGGGCTGGCCGAAGATCGTCGATGATCTCCTTGGTACTTTGGACCTGCTAGTGTTCACGGGGAGCGGGAATGTCCGCCGGGCATCCGCCGACAACCTCCCCTTCGATGACAAGTCTTTCGACGCCATCGTCACCGATCCCCCTTACTACGACGCGGTGCCGTATTCCGACCTGTCCGACTACTTTTACGTCTGGCTTCGTCGAGCAATCGGCGAAGTGCACCCCGAGGCGCTAGCCACCGAAGTCACCCCCAAGCGCTCAGAGATGGTGCAGAATCCGGCGCACAACAAGTCGGCGGAATTCTTCGAGTCCGCCATGTCCCGCGCCTTCGGTGAGATGCACCGCACGCTAAAGGACAGCGGCATCATGGTGCTGGTCTTCGCCCACAAGTCGACGGCCGCCTGGGAGACTCTGCTCAAGGCGCTACTCGACAACAACCTGGTGGTCACGGCCTCGTGGCCCATCGAGACCGAGAAGCCCGGGCGTACCCGCGCTATTGGGAGTGCGGCCCTCGCTTCTTCCGTGTTCATCGTCTGCCGGAAGCGCTCGGCCCACGAGGAGGGGTTCATCGACGACGTGGAGCCCGCGCTCAGGGCGCGCCTCCACGAGCGCCTCGACTACTTCTGGTCGCAGGGCATCCGCGGGGCGGACTTTTTCATGTCGGCCATCGGGCCGGCGGTCGAGGTCTTCGGGCGGCACAAGCGGGTCCTCAAGCTGAGTGGCGACGAGGTCACGATCGCCGAGCTGCTCGACAAGGTACGGGGCATCGTCGCCGACTACGCCCTCCAGCGCATCGTCCACGGCGAGGCGGCGGGCAACGTCGACGAGGCCAGCCGCTTCTACGTCATCTGGCGCTGGGCCTTCGGCACCACGGAAGTGGAGAGCGGCGAGGCCATCCACATGGCGCAGTCGATGGGCGTCGAGTTCAACGAGCTCGTGGCCGAGAAGGGCGTCCTGAACAAGAAGGGCGACAAGGTCAGCCTCAAGGGGCCGCTCGACCGCAAGAAGGTGAAGGGGCTCGGCGAGCCGGCGGCGACGGGCACCCTGGCGCCGCTCATCGATGTGCTGCACCGCGCGGCCAACCTCTGGACGGCCGGCGAGCGGCAGGATCTGGCCGACTTCCTCGCCACCGCGCTCCCGCCCGGCGGCGCCGACCGAATGCAGCGCCTCGCCCAGAGCATCGTCGACGTGTTGCCTCCGGGTGACAAGGAGCGCGGACTCTACGAGAACTTCCTGGTCGGAGCGCGCTCGCTGCCGGCGCCCACGAAGAAAGATGAAGCTGCGGTCAAGCAGCAGAAGCTGTTCTAGGAGACGTCACCATGGCCACCACAACCCCTTGGCGGCAGGTCGTCACGCCGCACGACAACATCAAGCAAGGCCGCGTGAAGCAGAACGACTTCGCGGCGAGCCTCGCGGACGTGCTGCACGAGAGCGGCAACCCCGACTACTACGACCCCGTCCGCTTCTTCAATCGGACCTTCCTGACCGCTGGGCTGCGCCAACTCGCGGGCGAAGTGGTCGGCCGGCTGACGGGTCAGGGCGAAGGCGATGCGGTGATGCAGATCCAGACGCCCTTCGGCGGCGGCAAGACGCACACGCTCATCACCCTCTACCACCTGGTGAAAAACGGCCAGGTGTGCTTCGACCACCCCGCCTTGAGCACGTACTGGCTCGAGCGCGGCTGGAAGGTGCCTCCGAGCGTGCCGGTCGCCGCCTTCGACGGAAATCAGGTCGGCGTGGGCGCCGTAGAGGTCGAGCCTGGCGTGTCGGTGCAGACGATGTGGGGCCACCTGGCGTGGCAGCTCGCCGGCAAGGCGGGCTACGAGCTGGTCCGCAACTTCGACGCCGACCGCGTCGCCCCCAGTGGCGAGGACATCGACCGACTCCTCAAGGCCTCCGGTGGCGGTCTCATCATCCTCGACGAGGTCGCCAACTACGTCGAGACCGCGGCTGCGGTCGGCGTCCACGACTCGACGCTCGCGGCTCAGACGCGGACCTTCCTCCAGCGGCTGACCACCCGCGCCGGCCAACACGAGCGCGTCATCGTTGTGGCCACGCTGCCGCGCAGCGACGGCACGCAGACCCACGGCACGGCCTCGCTTCAGGTGCTGCAGGCGCTGCAGGAGCTCTTCGGGCGGGTGCAGAAGGTCCGCGAGCCGGTCCAGGGGGGCGAGGTCCACGAGATCATCCGTCGCCGACTCTTCCTGCCCTTCGGTCAGGACACCGAGGACAAGGGAACCCGGACGAAGAAGGCCAACAACCGGAACGCGAGCATCAACGCCTACGTGGCGGACCTCAAGACGCGACCGCAGGTGCCCGACTTCGCCAAGGAACACGGCTACGGGGAGCGCTTCAAGCAGAGCTACCCTTTCCACCCGTACCTGCTCGACGTCCTCAACCGCTACGTCGGCGCGAACCCGAAGTTCCAGCGCACGCGCGGCGTGCTCCGCATCCTCGCACTCGTGGTCGCCGACCTGCTGAAGAAGGGCCACAACGGCGGGCTCATCCAGGCGAGCGACATCGACCTGACCAACGAGGAGATCCGCTCGGAGTTGCTCGAGCTGGTCGACCGCGAGTTCCGGTCCGCGCTCGAGGCCGACATCATTGGCGAGGGCGCGAACGCCATCGACCTCGACAAGCAGAGCCCACAGATGACCCAGTGGCACATCACCGCGGGGCTCGCGACGACGACCTTCCTCTTCACCTGCGAGGCCGGCAACGGGTCCCGCGGGGCGACCCTCGCGGAACTGCACCTGGCCTCGGCCCGGCCCGAGATCGACTTCGGCACGATCCCGGGGGTCGTGCTGCAGATGAAGGAGCGCTTCCACTTCATCAACGCCGAGGGGGAGCGCTTCCGCTTCTCGACGACGCCAAACCTCAACCGCATCCTCCTCGACGCCAAGAACGGGGTCGACGACGAGCAGGTCCGCGAGCGGCTCGAGGCGGATCTGCGCAAGCTCCTCTCGCAGTCCCCGCTCTCCCCTTACATCTGGCCCGAGGGGCCCGGGGACATTGCCGACAGCGCGAGCAACAAGCTCGTGCTGATGCCGCCGGAGCGCACCTTCGGTGCCACGAGTCGCACAGAGACCCAGGACGCCGTCCTCGACATCCTCAACAAGAGCGGCTCTACGCACCGCACCCGGCGGAACACCCTGGTGTTCCTCATCGCCGACGAGAGCGAGGTCGCGTTGCTCAAGGAGCGCGTGCGTAGCCTGCTCGCGGCTGAGAACGTCGACACGAACCGCGAGCGTCACAACCTCTCGAAGACCCAGGTCACCCAGCTTCAGACCGAGCGGACGAACGCGGCCAAGGGTGTGCGCCAGCAGATCCTCCGCGCCTACCGACACACCGCCTGGGGCGGCAGCAACGGCGATCCGCTCAAGACGATGGACATGGGCCAGCCGCCCGCTTCCACCGACCAGAACCTCACGGACCTCGTGGTGGCCTTTCTGAAGGAGAAGCAGAAGTACCTCGAGCAGATCGCCTCGATCCTGCTGGTGCACCCCACGAAGATCCAGGTGTGGCCCGACGACGAGCCGGCGCTGAGCCTCAAGGCGCTCCCGGGCTACTTCCGGAACTTCACACACCTCCCGATCCTCAAGGACGACGAGGTTCTCAAGCAGTCCATCGTCGACGGCGTTCGTGCCGGACACTTCGCGCTCTGCGAAGGGACGACCGCCGACGACGCGAAGGTGCTCCACTACAAGACCAGCCTCACGACCACCGGCGTGGCGCTGGAGGACGGCTACCTGCTCGTTCGACCGGCGCTCGCGGATCAGAAGCTCGAGGAGGAGAAGGCCAAGGCAGCAGGTGGAACCCCCGTCGTGACCGTCCCGCCTGCGACGCCAACGGGCGTCGCCCAGCCTGCGACGGGCTCGGGTGCGGCTCCGACCGCCCCAGCCGGCCGCGTGACCATCGGCGGCACGGTCGTCGTCACGCCAACCGGCGGGAAGGCGTCGACTGGCAAGGACGGCAAGCCGCGTCGCGTCCGGCTCGACGTCGAGGTGCCCTTCACCGACTTCCACACGTTCTACACCGGCATCATCAACGCGCTTGGTCGCAACGCGGACAACATCAAGATCAGTGTCCAGGTGGAGGCGTCGTCGGAAGCTGGCTTCAGCCCGACGCTGATCGAGGACACGGTCAAGGAGACGCTGTTCAACCTGTTCCGCACCGACGAGTTCCTCCACGTGGACGACGAGTAGGAGCGGCGATGAACGAGCAGGCGCAGAGCATTCTCAACCGGTACCTGGCCACGGAGCTCGGGCGGTCCTTCGTCCTCCCCGACGTCACCGAGATCTCGCGGCAGCGCGCGGCCTTCCTCGCGCACTTCGGTCCGGAGCAGCTCGCCAAGATGAGCGGGCCGGAGCTGTTGCGCCAGCTCCCGCACAACGCATCGAACGACCAGCCGATGGACTACTGGCTGGAGTTCAAGAACGACGACGAGTTCAACTACCGTCTGTTCGGCAGCATCTCTGGAGGGTCGGCGGCAAAGTTCGGCCCGTGGCAGGAGAAGAAGACCGGCTCATGGAGGGCCAAGCAGCCCGGCTCGCGCTCGATCCACAACATCAGCGAGGATGAAGCGCTCAAGGCTCTCGAGGAGCGTCGCACCGAGATGCTCGATGCGGTGGAGGCCGTACGAGCGTTTCACGGCAAAGCGGTGAAGGCGATCGATCCCCAAGCCTTCCAGAGCGCCATCGAGGGCGCGGCGCCACGTTGGAACTCGAGCGCCTGGCTGCACAAGTACCTGCATCTCAACTTCCCGGACCTCGTGACGTGGAGCGCGACCCAGGCATGGTCCGAGGCGGAGCTCTACTGCGTTGGTGTCGTGCCGACCGGCACGGGGCTGTACGCACAGGACATCCAGATCATCCGCTTCTGGAACAGCCTGCCAGCCCTGAGCGACCTGCCCGTCCAGCTCCGCTACCGCGTCGGCAAGGGCCTGGCGCCACGGGATCATTGGTGCCTCGGGCTCGCTGGTGAGGTGTCGGCGTGGAAGGAGATGCTGGCGCACGAGTACCTCGCGCTCGGGCCCTCAAAGGTCGGGAACCTGGCCGAGGCCATCGCTTTGAACAAGAAGCGCGACATCCGCCTGGCTGTCGAGACCGCCTTCCAGGACGCAGGGCTGAGCATCCACTCGACTGAGGCCCGCAACCTGACGGAGCTCGCGTACCGCCTCAAGGAAGGCAGCGTCGTCGCGTTGTTCTCCGACGCGTCGACCGTGGTCGCGGTGGGAGAGGTGACCGGCAGCTACCGGTTCATCCACGGCGCCGAGCGCCCGCACCAGGTGCCTGTCCGCTGGCACCACAACCGCAGCTTCGAGACCACGGTGCCCGTCGAGGTGGGCACCAGCCTGATGATGCTGGAGCCGACGCACTCGGCAGTCGCCGACATCGAGGCGTCGCTCCTGGTCAACGGAGTGGGGCCGTGGCCGGGCTTCAACAACATGGTCGACACCCCGTCGGTCCTGCCTCCGAAGCCCTCCGTGCTGACCGGCGGAGCGATGTCCGGCGCGAAGGTGGATCCGCCGCCTCCGCTCGAAGGCATCGCTCGCCAGGTCGTGGACATGCTCGACCGCAAGCGCCAGGTGATCCTCTACGGCCCGCCGGGAACCGGGAAGACCTACCACGCGGAGCGCATCGCGCTCGAGGTCGTCGCGCGGCAGAACTTCAACTGCCTGCCGTCGCAGCTCTCCGACCGGCAGCGCGACGCGGTCTACGGGCGGGGTGGCGCCGATCCCTACATCGCGACCTGCACCTTCCACCCGATGTACTCCTACGAGGACTTCATCGAGGGGTACCGGCCCGATGGCGACGGGTTCAAGCTCGAGCCGGGCATCTTCAAGCGGATGGTCACGGCTGCGCAAGCCCAGCCGGGCAAGCGTTTCGTGCTCATCATCGACGAGATCAACCGCGGAAACATCCCGAAGATCTTCGGTGAGCTCATCACGCTGATCGAGGCGTCGAAGCGGGGCACGACGAGTTCGCACCTGCCGCTCTCCAAGGAGCCGTTCACGGTGCCCGACAACCTCCTGGTCATCGGCACGATGAACACGGCCGACCGCTCGATCTTGCTGCTGGACACCGCGCTGCGCCGACGCTTCGCGTTCAAGGAGTTGCTCCCCGAACCGCATCTCCTGCGCTCCGGCGCCATCGCCGACATCACGCTGAGCACTTGGCTGCGTGCGCTCAACCGCCGCATCGTGGAGCAGCTCGGGCGCGACGGTCGCAACCTCCAAGTGGGCCACGCCTACCTAATGCCGGGAGGAAAGCCGGCGGCGACGTTGAGCCGCATCGGCGAGATCGTCCGCGACGAGCTCTGGCCGCTTCTTCAGGAGTATTGCTACGAGGACCCGAACAAGCTGGCGAACATCCTTGCCGCGGACAAGGGCGGGTTGTTCGACCGCGAGGGGGCCAACCTTCGCTTCGACCTCTTCGATCCCGGCCGCGAGGACGAGCTCGCGCAGGCGCTGATCGCCATAGTCACGCCGGACGACAAGAAACACGACGCCATGCTTGGCGAAGATGTCCCCGACGACGAGGACGCCGAGGAGCCGCTCGAGCAAGAGGTGGAGCCTGCATGACGCCACCTCCCGTCCTTCAGATCCGCGAGTGGAGCACGACGGCGCCGGACAGCCCGGGCGTGGGTGCGTTGCTGCGTGGTCTTCGTCTCACGGACGCGGACCGCGACCTGCTTGCTGAGCTCGAGGGGCGAGCGAGCCTGCGCTTCACGGAGCTGCGAAGCGGCCTCTCCATCTCGGTCGGACCGCACATCGGCACCGCCAGCCTCAGCGGCCTTCGCCTGGTCATCATGCCGAAGATCCGCATCGACAACCTGATGCGGATGGTCGCCTACGCGTTCGACCTCTCGGACATCCTGGTGACGGAGACCCGCACGACCTACACAGCGGCGGACCATGGGCTCATCGATCTGCTGGGCCTCTCGCTGCTTCGCTCGGTCGAGCGCATCGCTCGCGGGGGACTGCTACCCAACTACCAGGCGCGCAACGAGGACCTCGCCACCCCGCGCGGCCGCCTCGACATGCGCCACATCGCGACGCATCCGCGCCGCGCGACCCTCCGCTGCACCTATGACGACCTGACCGTCGATCATGAGCTGAACCAGCTCCTCGCCTCGGGCTTGCGCCTCGCCGCAGCGGTCATGCAGTCGGTGGACATTCGCCTCGACCTCGCCCGCTCGGCGGACCGTTTCTTCGGGGACCTGACGCGGACGCCGCTGGACGCGGCGCGCCTGCGGGCTCCGCTCGAGGGGCTCGACCGGCGCTCGAGCCACTACCGGACCGCGCTCACGCTCATCGCTCTGATCCATCACGGCGCTCGGCTCGGGGAGCACGCCGAGGCAGGCCCAATGCCGCTTTCGAGCTTCACGCTCAACATGAACATGGTCTTCGAGCGCTTCCTCTGCCGGTACCTTGCCGAGAACGGCCCGGACGACATCCGCATCTCCGCGCAGGACGTGCGCTCGGACGTGTTCAGCTACCTGGAGAACGCGGGCGGCTGGAACCAACCGACGATCCGCCCCGACTTCGTCTTCCGTCAGCGCCGTCGGGTCATCGCGGTCGCGGACGCCAAGTACAAGAACCGCCATGAGCACCCGCCGTCCTCGGCCGAGCTCTACCAGCTCACGGCCTACGGCCTGGCCTACGCCATGCCCGAGCCCCGCGAGGTGCTGCTACTCCATCCCCTCGCGAGCGGGGAGCTCGAGCGCGCCACGACGCTCCTGTTCGCCCCGTCTGCCGCCAACCAGCAGGTCCGCATCCGTCTCGTGGGCGTGCCCGTGGACGGCCTCCTGGACGGCACGGTGCCCCGCTGGTGGCCGCTGGCGCCGCCCCGGGCAGCCTCGGCACCGCTCGTCCCAGCCCCCCGCACCGCGCCCTCTGCCCCCCTGGGCCGCCAGCAACTCGGAGGGCGATGATGGCGAACAACCTTCAGATACGAGGAGCGGAACGCCACCGGGCCCCGTCCGGTGGACCGCACGGCGACGCCGGCGACGCCGGTGCGCTCCAGATCAACGGCGTCTCCGTGCCTCAACGCCGACTGCTCGGGGCCTACTACACGCCGGACGACGTCGCGCGCCTGCTCGCTCAGTGGGCCGTCATTGGCCAGGGAGGACGTGTCCTTGATCCGAGCTTTGGCGGCTGCGCGTTCATGCAGGCGGCTGCGTCCCACCTCAAGCGGAAGGGGCGCCGCCAGCCAGGTCGCCTGGTGTTCGGGGTCGACGTCGACGACTCCTGCATGCGCTACGTCCGTGAGAGCCCCGACCTGGTTGAGGACAACGTGGTCTTTCGAGATTTCCTCGCCGTTCGCCCGAGCGAGCTTCCCGGCACACCGTTCCACGCGATCGTCGGCAACCCGCCCTACGTGCGGCATCACTGGCTCAAAGATGAACGGCGAGTGGTGGCTCGTCGGATCGCGGAGGAGAGCGGACAGCGGCTCCCCGAGACCGCCAGTCTCTGGGCGTACTTCGTGTTGCATGCGCTCGCATTTCTGGAGCCCCGCGGCAGGCTCGCCATGCTGGTGCCGGAGGCAATTCTCCAGGCCGACTACGCGGCTCCCGTCCGGGCAGCCCTTCAGCATCACTTTGAGAGCGTGCGGCTGATTCACCTCCGGGAACGGCTGTTCGATGGCACGGATGAGCCCGTCGTCGTGATCGCTGCCGAGGGCTTCGGCAGCACTCCGGGCGATCTTGGTGTGCTGTCGGTCGAGACCGCGGATGAGCTCAGCGCCGTTCTGAGTGGGAAGGCGCCCGCAACCCGGGGGACGACGTTGCCGAACGGACGAAGGATCTCGTCCGACGCGCTCAAGGTCCTCACGGTCATCGAGTCCTCGGAGAACACCCGGGCCTTCGGCGAAATCGCAACGCCGCATATCGGCCTAGTCACCGGTGCCAACAGCCACTTCATCCGTTCAGCAGGCGAACTGGCGGGCATCGGTGTGCCTACCCGCGCTCGCGTTGCCATCTTGTCTCGAACGAAGTGGCTCACCGGACTGGAGTTCACATCGGCGGATCACGAGGCTGTCGCCGAGGATGGGGCACGGGCATTCCTCGTTCGACCGGCCGCAGAGCTCGAGTCGCTCCCTGGAGTACAGCAGTGGATCAACGAGGGCGTACAGTCGGGCGTTCCCACGCGACACAAGTGTGCCAAGCGCGAACCTTGGTTTCGAGTGGATCTGCTGGAGAAGCCCGACGCATTCGTCACGTCGACTCGGCTCGGCCCCCCGCTGCTGGTGCTCAACCGAACCACGTTCCGCTGCACGAACGCTCTTTACGCCGCGACTTGGAACGTTGAGTGCGACGTGCCGCCCGAGGTCGTGGCGGTCGGGTTCATGACCACCATCGTGGCTCTTTGGTCGGAGGTGCATGGGCGGCGGTACGGCGGCGGTGTCCTGAAGATCGACCTGACGACCCTGGGCAAGCTGCCCGTGCCGATCGTGTTGGAGGCTGCCAGCGCTTTCAGACCCGTGAACGAAACACTGCGCCGCGGGGACGAAGGGGCCGCTCGTTCCCTCGCTGATGATGCCGTTCTACGTGATGGGCTTGGGATGTCGCGCGCGGACATCACGTTGATGCGGGACGCGCTTACGGAACTGACCCGGCAGCGGGTGCCCAAGGGCGAGGAGTCCTGACATGGCCAGCTTCACGATCGACACCCACCTCTTCAGGGAACTCGGCGAGTTGCTGGTCGGGCGCGACTCCACGGCCCTTATCGAGCTGATCAAGAACTCCTACGATGCCGACGCGACCGAGGTCGTCGTGCTGGGTCAGCGGCTGAACGACCCCGACCGTGGCTTGATCGTCATCACCGACAACGGCTCCGGAATGACGCCCACCCAGTTTGAGCAGGGGTTCTTGCGCGTCGCGTCTCGGATGAAGGACGACGGAGAGCGCCTCTCTGGGCGGCTCAAGCGGCGGTACACCGGCGCGAAGGGAATCGGCCGCCTGGCCGCTCACAAGCTCGCTCGCCTGCTCGAGGTACAGAGCGTCAGCGACGCCGAGAACGATGGCAACGTAGCCGCGGTTCAGGCTCGGATCGACTGGGACGCCATCGAGCGCTTCGAGACCCTTGACCAAGTCGAGGGCAGCGACGCGGTCGTCGCGGAGCATGAGCCAGTACCGCGGACGGCGACGACGGGTACGGTTCTTCGTCTCTCACGCCTCCGACGCAAGTGGACGCCTGCGGAACGGGCCCGCTTCTTCGCTGAGGTCCAGTCGTTCGCCCCCCCGACCTTCCTCACGAAGCCTCTGCGGAAGTCGGTCGTGACCGAGCCCCTGCTCTTCGACGAGCCGCTCATTCGCCATGCCGAAGCGAACGGCCAGCAGTTCAGCGTCAGGCTGGAGGGGGAGTTTGCTGCCGGCGACGAGTACTGGCGGCTGATGGAGGAACACGCCGCTTGGGTGGTCGAGATTCGTTGTCGCCCTGGAGAGACCGTCAAGTATGCGGTCGCGCCGACGAAGCGCACCCTCAAGGAGTTGCCGGACGCGAGTGCCTACCAGGCGGAGATCGACCACCCCGCTCCGGAGACCGGCCCGTTCTTCGACGCGCGCATCTTCCTTCGTGTCGGAAAGATGGCCATCAAGGGGGACCAGCGGACGTGGGCGACCCGCTCAAGTGGCGTGCGCGTGTTCATGGAGGGTTTCCGCGTTCTCCCGTACGGAGAGCCTCAGAACGACTGGTTGCGTCTGGACGCGGACTACACGCGCCGCTCCCGAACCCTCGACACCCTGAAGAGCTGGGACCTTGATGATCTCGGACCCGTCGATGACCGGGACGCGGCCCTCACGTTCTTCCCGAACAACAACTACTTCGGCGGCGTGTTCCTGACGCACGAGTACGCCGCTAACCTCCGCATGCTGGTCAACCGCGAAGGCTTCATCCCCGAAGGCGGATACGATGACCTCACGGTCCTCGTGCGGACAGGGCTCGACCTGTGCACACGGGTGCACGCGGCGGCGGCGTACGGGAAGCGCAAAGCGCGAAGCGAGACGCGCAAGCAGGGCCAGGACAGCGTCGGCGGTGCCTCAGGTCCGACGAATCCGGGTCCGAAGCCAGCGCCAGAGCGCCCCTCCACCAGCCCGGCTTCGCTGAAGGTGAGCCTCGCAGGCGCCACCGAGGCGCTCGCGGCCGCTCGGGCCCACATGGTAGCCACCGCGACCGCGTCTCGCTCCGAAGAGGCGGCCGATCTCGCCGAAAAACTCGGTCATGCCATTGAGGAGATCCAGGCTCACGCGGGCTCAGCCGACGAGATGATCTCCGAGCAGTCGCTTCTTCGCGTGCTCGCATCGGTTGGAACCCAGATGTCTGCCTTCGTGCACGAGATCCGGGCGCTACTCGGTGCAAGCCAGGCAGTGGAGCACGCACTCGATGACCTCGCGTCGGACCCGGATCTGACGGGCGCCCAACGGCAGAAGATCAAGAAGGTCCTGCAGGCAACCGGGGACCTTCGGCGTGGGCTCGAACGCGAAGCGTCATACCTCACGGACATCGTGACACCGGACGCCCGTCGACGCCGATCGCGACAGAAGCTCGCCGAGCGCTTCGACGTGGCGAGTCGACTTCTCGCTCATACCGCCGAACGACGCGGCATCAGCATCGAGAGCAAGATTCCCGCGGACCTGAAGTCACCACCGATGTTCCCGGCCGAACTGACCGCGGTGTTCACGAACCTCCTCAGCAATGCCGTGAAGGCCGCGCGACCGAAGGGCCGAATACTCGCCTCGGCTCAGAGCGACGACGACGGTACGGTCCATGTGCTGATCCAGAACACGGGCACCGGTGTCGACCTGGCCCGCGCCGAGACATGGTTCAGCCCCTTCGAATCCACGACCGCCGAGGTCGACCCAGTGCTCGGGCAGGGCATGGGACTCGGCCTTCCGATCACGCGGCGGATGCTCGACGACTACGGCGCAGAGATCGCGTTTGTGTCACCCGACAGCGGCTTCGCGACCGCCATCAAGTTCACCTTCCCCGGAGACAGGTAGCGCCATGTCCGAGGACACCCTCCCGCACATCCTCATCGTCGACGATGAGGAGACCAGCCAGCACGAACTCGGACTCGATTCGCTCGCAGCAACACGAGCGCGGCACCCGAGGGACGTGGATCTCTCCGACCTCGAGTGGGCCGACCTTGTGCTGATGGACTTCATCATCAGCAACTGGGATGAGCGAGACGAACTGGAACAGGTTTCCCTCAGACCCCGGAACGGCTTGGCGCTGGCGGCGGTGCTCCGCGAGCACGCGGATGCCACAAACAACGGCGGTCACAGCTACACCGCGTTCGCCATCCACAGCGCCCACATCGGCGACATCTCGGCTCGCCTTCACACGACGAACCGGACGCCCTACGTCGTGGCACGCTTGAACAACTTGGAGTGGGCCTTCGACAAGGCGGACGCGGCAAGGTTCGCGAGGTCCGCCGCCCTCGCCGATGCGGTTCGCCACGTGTCTGCATTGTGGCCGGCCGTGGACGCGGGAGGCATCGGTGCCGCGACCGCGGATCTTCTGCAGCTCAGCGCGAATGCGACTTGGTCTGAGCGCGCCGCAGACGACGTCGTGCTCTGCCAGATCCCGCTCTCCGAGTTCTCGGCAGGCACCAACGGGCTACTGTTTCTGCGCTGGCTCCTTCACGGCATCATGCCGTACCCAACCTTCCTCCTGGCGATGCACTGGGTCGCCGCGCGCCTTCGAATCACCCCGGCGTCGTTGCGACAGGTGATGGAGGGTGAGTCCGATCTCGCCCGCGACTTGGCGGCCTGCAGGTACAACGGAGTGCTCGCTGCCTTCGACGGTCCTCGCTGGTGGCGCGCCGCCGTTGACCAGTACGTCTGGGACTTGCGGGCTGCGGGAGCGCGAGAGCCGGCGCAGTTCCACGCCGAGCTCAAGCGGCGAGCCGGTATCTCGCTCGAGCACGTCGCCGCTGTCTCCCCGGTCGTCTGCGTGGACAGGGAACTCAAGCCGGGCGATGTGCTGTGCGCGCTCGAGTCCGTGGTGCGTCTCGTTCCCGATCTTTGGCCAGCCTACGCCGACCCGGCCTACGCAGAGGTCGAGGTGGTGCGCGAGGACGCCGACCTGCGCTCGATCGTTCATCCCCTCGACCGGGGGCTCGTGCTGGCTCTGGACCAGGAGGAATGACCTGTTGGCCAACCTTCTGTTCCGACCAGCCGAACTGCTCAATGAGCTGTCGGCTCTGCAGGACCTTGCAGAGAGGTTCTTGGATCGAGCGTCACCCTACAACCTCAGGGAGCTGACCACCGAGATTCAGGGCCTGCAGGCGCGCGGTGGCACGTACACGCTCGAGATTCCTGATCTGCGCCCACTCAAGACGCGCGTGAGCCAGGGCGAGTTCGAGCCGCCGAACAAGAAGAAGTCTGCGCGGCGTGTCTACGGCTCGATCACGGGGATCTGGGAGGTCGAGGCGGCCAAGCACCCCATTCGAGACCCCGATCGGCCCCACAAGAAGGCCAAGCCGACGATGTTGATCGGGTTCACCGGCAAGGCCTCCACGGTGTTCGAGGTCAGGGACGAGGACTCCGAGGAAATCGTGGCGTGCTGGAAGATGGAGATCGGTGACGCGAACTCGCCGGGCTGCTTCTTCCACACCTTCGCATCCGCCGACCATGGTTTCCCGGTCCCGCGGCATCCGAACGTGTTCGCAACTCCGATGTCCGCGATTGGTTTTGCCCTCAGCGAGCTGTTCCAGGGGGGCTGGGAGGAGACGGTCTCGGGAACGAGCGATGCTCCCAACCGCTGGAGGTCGATCCAGACGAAGCGGTTCAAGGCCCTTCTCCGCTGGCAGATCGAGCAGGTGGACAAGACGACGTCGAGCCCGTGGTGCTCCTTGAAGGTCGCAAAGCCTGACAATGCGCTGTTCCTGTAGCCGCCGCCTCGTCGCAGCGTCTCGGCTCTCGCCCCCGCCGCTGGTTCACACGAGGCGCCCAGGGAACCCCCGCTCTCCCGGACCCCTTGTCAATGGCTGCCGAAAACCGCGGAAATCTGGCGCCGCCAACACTGGTCTTCTACCTTGTGCGTGGCGATCACCTTGACGTCTGGCGCGTGCTGCATGGGCAGCGCGACCTCGCGGTCTGGATGCGCGATCCCGACACGAATTGAGAAACCACTGGCCCATTCCGGATTCGCGGTCTTGCCGGCACCGGCTTCGTTCAACAGGCCCGCCTGGACAGAGACATGCGGTCTGAAAACGCACGGCTCGGAGGAGCGGCACAGGGCGCGCGGGCAGTGCTCCTGGCGAGAATGCAGCAATCGGGCGTCCGCGGGAATCTGTGTCGGTCAACGCGGGGCTGGGCGGCCCTCTCCGGCAGCCTGCATCGCCAGCCGGGCGACGAGGTGCGCGTGCGCACCAGCCGGTAGCGGAAAGTGCGTCGGGGCGCTGTGGGTGATGGACGGTTGGCCACGACCTGTCGCGGATTCACTCGCAGCCAGGCGACTCGGTACCGCGCCTGCCGTTGGGCACGGACTTCGGCGCCCCCACGAAGGTGACTTCACACCGCTGTCGTCCGGCCTCGGCCGGTTGCCTGCCTTCGTCACCGTAGAATACCGCCAGCCAGATCGTCAGACGATCGGGCGCCGTCCACTCGACGCGGTGGCGAC
>ERZ761602.3862-NODE-3862-length-20328-cov-216.571302_pt1 | contig 20328 bp, 20 predicted proteins | sample MGYA00512165_ERZ761602 | MGnify/ENA primary metagenome ERZ761602 (study PRJEB28899, sample SAMN02445085) | bioreactor sludge metagenome | biome: EBPR sludge; isolation source: Thorneside wastewater treatment plant | place: Australia: Brisbane, Thorneside... | reverse complement strand
AGGTAGGAGGTTTCCCCGACATTTGCAAGTAGGAAGTAGGGGAGATTTTATACAACGATGTAACGTTTTGCAGCTACCCGAAGGGCGGGATTTTTACCACAAAATTTGATTTTAAAAACTAATGTTTGATTAGCCACAAAACTGTCTTTGGAACACGAAACCCCGCCTTTTGGGTAACTGCTGTTGTGCGTTCGTATTTTTTAAAAATTGTTTGTCAAATGTTTTACCGTTGAATTTATAAACACCACCTTTTGCCATTCCAAAAAGCAAGTTTTTGTTTTGGTCTTCATAAATGGTATATATCATTTGAGATGTCAATTTTGGGTCAATTTTATAGTTTGTCAACGTTTTACCATCAAATTTCCAAGCGCCTGAATCTCTGTCTCCAAACCAAATACTTCCTTTACTATCCTCTGTAATAGCAAAAACAGCTTGTAGTCCTGTGTTTTTAGTAAACTGTTTACTTAGGGCGTTCGCTTCAAACTGATTCATTGGGATTAATTTTCCTTGCTCTTTGGAAAAGTTAATGATTGAGTTTCCACTTTTAAGCATAACGCCAATTCCATTATTACCAATCCAAAGTCTGCCTTGGGAATCTTCAAGAATACATCTTACGTGCATTTTTTCAGAACCTTCCCTAAGTCTTAGTGTTTCATCATTAATTGTTGTAAACTCATTGCCGTTGTAGCCAAAAACACCCGCATAAGTACCAAACCAAAGCATATCATTCTTTCCTTTTGATATACTGGTTACAGCATATGTGCTTCCGGAAGTTATATTTTTGGGGTTAGGAAAGGGTAAATAATTTAATTTTTGACCATCGTATCTATACACACCTTGTCTTGTTCCAGCATCAAACCATAAGTCAATATCCTTTTTCTTCCATTCACTCTCCGAATTTTCATTTACGGTGTGTTTCTGTACAGTTTTTCCATCGTAACTACTCACACCATTTGCAGTTCCAAACCAAATAGTTCCGTTCTTGTCTTCCTGAATTGAACGAATTTGATTGTCAGCTAATCCTTCATTGATTGCAATGTATTTAAATGAACTTCCATCATACAGACTTACACCTTCATTTTGGCTTCCAAACCAATAATTGCCTTTGCTGTCTTGGAAGATTGCTCGTATTCCTGAGGTAAACTTTAAGGTGTCGGAATTTGAAGTGGCAACTAATTCAGGTTGGTTAATCTCCTTTTCTGTTGATTTCTTTTCAGTACAAGAAAAATTTAGAGTCAATATGAGTATTAGGTTAATCAATTTTGTCACCTTACTAATTTTTTTCTTTAATATGACGAACATCGTTTTCGGGCTTTGCGTTCGGGCGGGTTTCGGAGCACAAAATTTCAATTTATTACTAAAGTTGATTAGAAGCACAAATATCCAAGTTTGCGCGTCAGCCCGCCTGACGCAAAACCCGTGTTATAAGCCGTTTTTCTATTTGTCATTCGTGCCAATTAGTTCAAAAATTAACTCTGTCAAAGTCTTTACGTCACTTTCAATTGTTCCTTTCATATATCGTTCGTAAACACTTTTGTTGTCTGGTGGGTTTAGATTTAGTGTCAAGTTTTTTTCTAATGCCAACAGTCTTAAAAACTCTCTTTGTGTTCGTCCGTTTCCTTCTCTGAATGGGTGTAAATAATTGACGTTATCTAAAATTTCAGCCAACTTTTCGGCAAAGAGTTTTTTGTTGTCTTTCGGAATTTTCTTGAACTCAGCAACTAATTGGTCAATGTATCTGAAAGCGTTGTCAAAGTGTGAAGTAGGGAAGAACTGCTTACCGTTTTTGCTAATTTCTACTGTCCGCTTTTTGCCTGCCCAAACATAAATGTCTTGAAATAAATGTCTGTCAATTTCAAAAAGGCTGTCAATTCCCTTTATTTTTATTGGGTTTTCGTAAAGTTCTTGAAGTCGTTTTGTTATTGCACCACTCACAACAAAAAGCAATACATCAGGGTCTGTAATGTCTTGTAAGTTCCTTAAAAGCCCTGTCTTGGGGTCGGTGTAGGTGAAGTCGGGATCTATGTATTTGTATGAATTAGACATAGGCTTTTTGTTTGGCGAATGCCACAAGTTCTGTTAGCGATATTTTCCCTGTTACATAATCTCGTATAATTTCTACTCCTTTAGGGGTCGGTTTAAAACCTTCAAACATATTACTACCCAAGGCGTTTGCGGTGCTTTCTAAGGTTTTCAAGTCCGAAAACTTAACTCCCATTATTGTCAGATTGCTTCTGTCTATTTCTATCGTCTTGAACATATTTTTCAGTCTTAAATACTCTTCAAATTTACAAAATATTTAGGTCACATCGCTTGTTTTCTGTCGTCTTAAAATGGCTTATAAGTCAGTTCGTCTAAAAACTGCAAATTCTTGTCAAAAATACGCTAATTTAAGCAACATACAAGCGTTTTGGGGTACTTTTTTTGGGGGAGGTGAAAATTGGAAGGTAAAATCAAAGTTACGCAATGAAATGGAAATAAGGAAGGGTTTTAGTTTCTTTTTTTGGTTAAAACAGTAATTTTATTTAATGTTTTGGGCAGGGTGGTTTTTAGACAATCTAACGGTTTGCGTGTTGCCGCAGTTGGCGATTTCGGAGCACTGCACTGTCAACCTGCACAAAAGTTTGATAGGAGCACTCAGCTTCAATTTTGCACGTCACCGCCAATTGAGGCAACACGCTGTTACCAGCTGGCGTTCTTGTCCACCGTGTCTGTAAACCATTGTTGCTGTTGAGTTTCACTGCCATTTTCTGTGTCGTGTTGGTCTGTGAGGTTGCGTATTTTTTATTTTCAGAAGGGGTGGAGATTTTTAATTCAATTTTGTCTTGCGTTGAGGCAGGCACACTCTTTACCAAGTTTTGGCTTGTGTGTCGGCTTGTGCGACTTGGTAATGTGTGTGACTGCTGCGTTGGCATATTGCTACATGTAAAAACTATACTTTAATTGCATTTGGTCGTTTGGACCTAGGTATTTTAAAATCTCGCCTACATTACGAGCACATTCAATTGTAATAGGCATTTGTCTGTCAAATTGTGTATTGTTCCAATTCATTTTTGTTAAGGATAATATTTCATCACATATAACATTAGGAGATTCATCATAAGTTGCCAATTTAACTTCAATTGCACGTGGTATATATCTACCGGGATATGTTTCATAATATGGCACTGACCCACGAGTATATAACAAATGATGTTTGTCGGACATTGTCAAGTGTGTTCCTCTCATTGGAGGATAGTTCCCTTGTCTGTATAAACGCAGGTCTGAGGTTTGAATTGAAACCAAGTCGATTTGGTTAATGTGCAGTTTTTTTGCTGCTTCTGTAAACCCATAAATCTCATCGTCATTGAAATTAGATGTTTTATGTAATACAAGTCTTTTGGGAAATATTTTTACAGCATCATAGTATTCTGTAAGCGATTGGGTTAATAAGTTAAATGCTTGTTGTCCCTCTAAATGAGGCGTTCTGTCATGCTTTTTCAATTTGATTTCTTCACCACGAAGTATTACGCCTTTTCCTAGCTCGTTAAATATTTGTGCAATACTTGTTTGAGTTGATTTTTTGTCTCTGCTCTTAAAAAAGCTGATTCCAGCATAACATGTAGTTTCAGCGGAGTCTTTTCTTATTAATGCCCAAGGTGTGCCTGAGGCTTTATAATAAAGAGCAGTAAAAAAATTCCATGCAATTGTAGCAGGATCTTGCATTTCGGCAGTCGGCTTTGCTATCCTATCTCTTACAATTTGAATCGGAACATTGTATTGCATTGCCTGAGCTTTTAAATTTCTTCTGAAATTTTGTTCCTTTTTCGTTACTTCTTCTTCATCAAAATCTCTCTCAATGATTTCCTCCTCCTCATCTTCTTCACTGTTTTTGGGTTTCGCTTCCATAATATGCTTCATCAGATTTTCTGATAAAGCACATAAAATCACATCTGGCTTTTTATTTTTAGATAGAAACTTAATCTCGTTCAAGTAGAGATTTGTAATTTCAGAAATAATATTTTCCAAAGAGTTATTTGCTTTAACAATTTTGTCAAAGTCCGAGTTGTTTAACTTTCGCAAATAGGTTTCATCGTATGCTATTTCGCATTTAAAGCCAATATTCTTATTGAATCCGCAAAAGTTCATAAACAAATTTGGATGTGGTGTTTTACTTAGTTTACCGTCAATATGATTTTTACAGCTTTCTATCCATTCTAGAATTTTATCAACGCTTTCTCCTTTACCAACAACTCCAATAGTTATTTTATCAGGCCTAACCTGAGCAATATCAAACGGATTTAGTGAGTAAATACCACTTTTGGGACAAATGTGATGACCATTGCCAAACTGAAGTGATGGCTCTTCTATGTATCTCAATTTCATTCTTCAAAAAGTTTATTATCATCAAGTTCACTGTCAATATGCAAGTCAGTGGGCGGAGCGTCTATATCTTTTTCCACAACTTTTAGTGGATTCCACTTTGCTTCCTTTAGGCTTGGGGACATACTTATTTGTTCGGGAGTGTGAACTTTGAGATAAGGGAATTCAGGAGTAAATAAATCTGTATAAGATAGGTAGTATGAAAAGAATCTGAAGTAGTTGAAAACGGAATTATTATTCTCAAGCCTTTTGATTCCTGCCATATATGCAGATTCAAAACGACTCTCACGATAGCCTCCTGGATTTGTAAAACTCCAAGTAGGATTAATCACTAAATACCAATCAGTTTCAAAATTCAGAAACGATGCTCGAAATGCAAGACTGCGATAGCAAATCACATGACCTTCTTTTTTGTTTGTCATTTCAAAAATTACAGTCTTTGTGGATTCCTTTTTCCCCTTCCAACGAACTTGTTTAACTGCAGGTGGTCTGCTATTAGCAAAGCGAAATGTCTTTCTAGGGACATACCATTGAATACCTTTGTTGTGACATAACTGCATTAATGTATTACGAAGTAGATGCTTAAATACTCTATTAGTGGCCTCATTTTGGTCATAGAATTCAGAGCATTCTAAAGATGTGATAGTTCCTATATCAACAATCTTATTAAATGGTTCGCTACTTTTGGTTAAATCACGAAATGCGTATAGACAATTTTCATATAGTATCCAATCTGATGCTATTGCCCTATGCTCTCTTAATGCACGTTGGACAAGTTTTGCAGGCTTTAGTTTTTTGACAGTTCTCTTCCCGATGGATGACAAATAATCATTGAGTTTTGCTGTGATATTTTCTTCATCAATATTCAAATCGGCTTTATAGATATGGGTAGGAAATGTTATCCTTACCATGTTTGGACAAATATTTTCAGGCTCACTATTTAAGTAACCGCTTTCAAATTTCTTTTTCCTTTGTTCAATTTGAATATCAGAAAACTCATGCTCGAATAGTTTAGCAATAGTCAATAATTTTGGAGTAGCTGAAATAGAGTTTATTTTTTGAAGAATTGAATCCTTGTCCAATATGTGCTCATTCGAATTGAAAGTGAACGCTTCTGGAATGGCCTCTTCTAACTTTTTATCATTGTATTGCTCACGCTTTTCTGTGATAATGTAGATATATAAAACATCAAATTGCTCTTGTAAATTATGACGTCCAAATGTTTCAAGAGTAGATTTCATTTTTTCTAAACTGCTCGTTGATGTGACCTGAATAGCAACTCTGTTTGTGAAATCAGCTAAATCAATTGCAGGGAAATTCTTCCGTTGACTTGTATTAAGGTTTTCAAGTTGTAATCCTAAAACTTCATTTAAAACTGGAACCAGAAAGCTTTCTGCGTGAATGTTGATATGGTAATTGCCAATGGCATTAAAGCCCTGAACCTCCACAACAAATCTTGCAGCGTATGTATTTATCTTGTTTATGTAGTCGATTCGATTCAAAATGCTCTGTTTCTTTTGCAATGATTATATTTGTCTTTAATGCGTTTTACGTTCTGTTCTATTTCGTGACTGTTCATTGCTAAAACTTCAATTTTTTAAGGTGTCGTTGCACTTCTCTTTCTACTTGGTCAAAGTCGGGCAGGTCTTTTATTTGTTCGCTCATAGAGCTTTTCCATCTGCCTTTGTATTGTGGCAATCGTTCATCTAATTTTTTCGGAAAATCGCTATGCATTAATTCTTTGCTTTTGCATTTGGCTTCAAATTCACTTACATAAAAATCCGCATCCATTCCATGTTCTTCCAGTAAATACCAGATGTCGTAAAAATCTCTTGCTTGCATACGCTGCATTACCGAACGCATTTTTTCAACCAATACTTCTTCTAAAGGATAACATAAAAGTTGGTGTTCTTCCAAATCAGAATAGCCAATAAATACATCATTCATGACTGGCTCAAAAACCAGTTGTTCACTGCGTGAAATATCAACTTTTACTTTTTTGTTGTTTCCTTGTCCGCCAAGCGGACCAATGTAGCTGATGTAAAAATTAATGCCGCCATCTTCATGCTCATTATTATCAATGATTTCAAGCGGGATATTGGCTTCGTCTTTTATGAATTCAAATACTTCTTTAAACCATGCGAAAATTTGCTCGTTAGGTATTTCGGCATTCAGCAATGTAAAATCCAAGTCCTCTGAAAAACGATAATCTTCAAAATAGACTTTCTTTAAAACGGTTCCACCTTTGAAAACGATTGTCTTTGAAAGGTGCTCATGTTTAGAAATGCCAAACAGAATCCATGAAAGAATGTAATCCTTTTCAATTTGTTGGTCACGAACACCAACCGCATTTGCTTTTTGCTGTATTTCTCCGGGTTTAATCATGTGTAAATAGCAGATTTAATCGTTTCCGTTTCCAAATTTTGTTGAATACTCCATCGGCTAATTCGCTTTCCAGTTTTAGGTAATTCGGTGTCGAGGACTACATACGATGCGGTTTTCATTTGTTGTAGTTCCTGAATAATTTTGGTATTGATTTCTAATATTTCTAAAACAAAGCCCAAGCGTTTTATTACTGCTTGAGAATCAAATTTTTTAGCGTATTCAAGAAGTGTATCGTATTTTATTTTGTCTTTAGAAGTATAGATTGCTCTTGCCACTTCAACAATTCCACCAGCATAATCGGGTTTGAATAAGCAATCAATAAAGGTTTTTTCTAAGTCGGAACACATGACTTTATTGAAGCTGTCAATCCAGATTTTCTTTGAACCGAAAAAATGTTTCTCGTTGTGATAGATGAATTGAAAAGGAACTTCCTTGATTTTTATTTCTGATGGTCGTATTTGTTTTGAAACAACGATTTGCTCTTTCAGTGATGGTTGCGTAATGAGGTGATGAATTTGCAAAGCGGAATAATAGCCGATGTAATGTTTGGCATCATTCACTAAATGTTCTGCAACCAAATGCCAGTCGGGCATAAAGGTTTCCGCATTTTGCTCATAGGGGATGATGTAATAAACACCTTCTTTCAATCGCATCAACAAGCCTCTCTTTGTCATGTCGCTTAGTAGTTCTCTGACTGCACTTGCTTTAGAGTTGGGCAGGGCTTTGTAAGCCAAAGAATAGTCAAAGCAATTCCTGTTCTGTCCGTTGAAATAGGATAGAAGCTCGTTTGATTGCGTTGATATGTATTTATTCTTCATAGTAGCTATGTCAGGTTAAACCTGACAGCAATGATACGAAAGATAATTGAGTTAATTGTCTCAATCTGTCAAAAAAATTATTGTTTATAGTGAAACAGTCAGGACAAACCTGACATTATGGATATGAAACATTATTTTTAAACAGTGCGTTAGTAGAAACGGCTCTTTGGCTTTTGCCTGAAGGGTTGGCTTGTGCGGTTGGGGCAAAAGCCAATGTGCCGTTTGCGGGTCGGCATAAAATTGAATTAAAAAAAATGTGCGGTGGGGAAAATAAAAAATACAGAAGCGTTGGCAATGAGTGTCGGCTTACTCGCTGTCAGTTTGTTATATCGTTTCTATGTCCTTGGTCACCTGTCAAAATGGTTTGTCTAGTTAATTCGATTAATTTTTAGTCGTCTGTTTATGGTTGCAGTGTCGTCTTTTAGGCTTACTGGTAACGGCAGTTCGTCTAAAAACTGCAAATTCTTGTCAAAAATACGCTAATTTAAGCAACATACAAGCGTTTTACGTTCGGTGTTTTTTGGGGTTGTTATGTCCTAAAAGTTCTTGTATGATGCGTATGTCGGTACCGGATTCGTGTAGGTGGGTGGCAAAAGAATGTCTTAACGAGTGTAAAGTTACCTCTTTTTTTATGCCTGCTTTTATTTTTGCTACAGAAAAAATCTTTTGAATGCTTCGGGCGCTGTACTGCTCTTAAAACCGCCGTTAATTTACCCCATTTCCCCCAACCCACCAAATTTTTTTCACCTATTTTGCAAAAAAATTACCCGCCTATGGCAAGCGCTTATGCTGCAAGGTTTTTTGCTTGCGTGAGGGATGCGGAGGGCGCTACGCAGTAGCGGTGCGAAACGCAGTGAAGCACGGTAGCGAAGCGAACCCCGTAGCAGCCCGACCCGCCGCCGTGCCGCCCTATGTTGTTGCTGCAAAGTACTACTGCCTAATGGCGGCATGGCGGCGGGGCACGCCCAAATGATTCTCCTCTGCTTTTTACCCCCTCCCCGCGCAGAGCCAATTGGTTCTCCCCCCCCAGCCCCCCCTCAAAGAAGGGGGGAGTTTAATGTGTCTTATTTTTCAAGGTTTTTAGGTGCATTTTGCGTGGTTTTAACACCTATTTTCTTCTGAAAGAGAGTAGGCAAGATAGAATAAATAGGCTCTGCCTCCCGCACACTGCCCCTACCGACCGGCTAAATAAACGCCACCCAAAATAAGGGCTAACCCTGCTGCATAACTCCACCCTATTACCTCGCCATCGGCAGCGCCAAACAGTATGGCTATAAAGGGTATGAGGTAGGTGGTGGTAGAGGCAAACAAGGCGTTGGTTTGCTGGGTGAGTTTAAAGTAAATAATGCCGGCAAAGGCGGTGTTTACCACTGCCAAAATTACTAAGTAGCCCAGCGAAGCCCATGCGTGGGGGTGGGTTTGTACAATGCCGGTAGCGCCGGAGCTCAACAAATAAAGCAGGGCAAACGGACCCAGCAGGGCAAATACTACGCTGTTGAGCGCTGTGGCGGGTATATGCTGGCAGTATTGTTTTAGGGTGTTTACGCTAATGCCATAACATAGTGTGGCAAGCAGTATGTATAACCCGTAAAAATAGTTGGCATTGCCCTGTGAGTTGCCGGGTGCGGTGGTTACTACCAGTACTGTTGCGCCGGCAAGCCCCAGTAGCACACCCATGAGCTTGCGCCACTCAAACACTACTTTATACACTACCACGCCTACCAGCAGGGTAAATAAGGGGGTAAAGGCATTGAGTATGCCGGCGGCGGCGCTGGGCAGGTGTGCCTGTGCGGCGGTAAACAAAAAAGGCGGCAGCCCGCTGCCTGCTATGGCAACCAGCATTACATAAGGAAGGTCTTTTTTGTGTATGTGTTTTATGCCGCTCCACAAAAATGGCAGTAGGGCTACCATTGAAAAAAAGATGCGCAAAGTGGCTACCTGCGGGGGCGAAAATGCCACCAATCCTTTTTTCATGAGTATGAAAGAACTGCCCCAAATAAGAGCCGATAAAATAAGGAAAAACCAACTTTGGGGGGTGGGTTTGGCAGAGGAGGAGGGCATACTATATGGCGGCTGTTACGGTTGGGTTATGGTACGCCAAAGTACATCTTTAAGCTCGGTAATGCCACTGCCGGTAACTGCCGATATAAATACGTGCGGTATGCGCTTGGGCAGGGTGGGCAGCAAGAGTTGTTTCAGCTCATCATCTATTAAATCCGATTTGGTAATGGCAAGCACTCGTTTTTTATGCGCCAGTTCGGGGTTATAGAGGCGGCACTCGCGCAGCAGTACGTTGTATTCCTTTTTTATATCGGCGCTATCAGCGGGCACCATAAACAGCAAAACGGCATTGCGCTCTATATGTCTTAAAAACCGGTGCCCCAGTCCTTTACCTTTGTGTGCGCCCGCTATAATGCCCGGAATATCAGCCATTACAAAAGAGCGGTCATCGCGGTAATACACCATGCCCAAGTTGGGTACCAGGGTGGTAAAGGGGTAATCGGCAATTTCGGGTTTGGCGGCAGATACGGCTGAGAGCAGGGTTGATTTACCCGCATTAGGAAAACCCACCAATCCCACATCGGCAAGTAGTTTCAGTTCCAGAATTTTCCACACATCTTGCCCCGGCTCGCCGGGTTGGGCGTATCGGGGGGTTTGGTTGGTGGGCGTTTTAAAGTGGGCATTGCCCATGCCGCCTCTGCCGCCGGGCACCCATACTACCTCTTGTCCGTCTTCGGTAATTTCAAACTCTACTTCTTCGGTTTCGGCATCTTTGGCTACGGTGCCTAAGGGTACTTCCAGTACTATATCTTTGCCGTTGGCGCCGGTGCGCATATTACCCTCGCCGTTGCCGCCGTTGTTGGCAACTACGTGTTTTCGGTATTTCAGGTGTAGCAGTGTCCACAGTTGGGCATTGCCACGCAGTATAATATGCCCGCCTCTGCCGCCGTTGCCGCCATCGGGACCGCCTTTTGGCACGTATTTTTCGCGGCGCAAATGCACAGCGCCTGCCCCGCCGTTGCCCGACCGGCAACAAATTCTTACGTAATCAACAAAATTACCGCCTTCCATGCTTTGGTATGTTTAACCCCTCTGTTGCTGTATATTAAGCTACTCTTTACCGGCTTGTCAGTTCATTTACTTCGGCGCAAAGAAGGTCGGTAATTTCTTCTATATTGCCCTCGCCGTTAATATTGGCAAGTTTATTAAATTGGGCATAATACTCGGCAACAGGCATAGTTTTGGCGTAATACTCCTGAATGCGTTTGCGAATGGTTTCTTCATTATCATCAACCCTGCCCGATGTTAGCCCTCTGTTGAGCAGTCGGCGCATGAGTTCTTCCTCGCTCACTTGCAGCGAGAGTACTTTGGCAATTTGGGCGTTTTTTTGGTTGAGCAGTTGGTCTAAGGCTTCGGCTTGGGCTACTGTGCGCGGAAAACCGTCAAATATAAAGCCGTTTACCTTTTGGGCAAACTCTTCTAATTTGGCATCTATCATACCTATAACCACCTCATCGGGCACTAAAAGCCCCTGCTCCATGTATCGTTGGGCTTCTAAACCAAGGGGGCTTTCTTTGGCTTTTTCTTCGCGCAGCAAATCGCCGGTAGAGATATGTTTTAAGCCGTATTGTTCAATAAGGTAGGCCGATTGGGTGCCTTTTCCGCTGCCCGGAGGTCCGAAAAGTATCAGGTTGAGCATACACTTTGTTGGTTTGCGGTTAAAAATAAACTGCAAAGGTAGCAAAAAAACGGCAATTGGCGTTAATGGGTTTATGCTGTCGGAAAATTTGGGTGTTGCAGCACGCGCATAGCCTGCCCAAAATGGCGCAACTCGTGGTGGGCAAGTATGGTAAGGCATTGGTTAAGGGAGTAGGTAATAAGGCTGAGTGCGGGCGAGGTCATTTTTATGGCATCGGGATTTTGTACGGCTTGCAAACGCGTTAAATACCCGATAAAATTTTGTTGGCTTTGTTCAAAATCCTGCAAGATAGAAGCCGGTAAATTACTCTGTGCGGGTTTAAAGGCAGGCGGCGCTTGCATGGCGGTTTTTACCTCGGGCGTAACGGATTTGAGCAGGAAATTGCCCCAAAAGCCCGATAAAAAGGGAATTTTTCCCCAAAAATTGGTAAAGGGCTGTTGGTTTAAGATGCGCTCAAACTCAGTGTCATAGCTGTTGTTAGACACACAGAGGTGGTCTAAACACTGTGCAATGCTCCACTTATTGGGGGCGGGTTGCCAGTTGAGTTGTTGGGTGGTAAGGTTGCCAAAATTTTCGGTTACTTTTTGGCTTACTTCTTTTACTGCATCAAGGCAGTATTGGGCGGGGTGGCTCATGGGTGAAACGGGTTTATTTGGTTAAAAAGTAACTGTGTAGGTGGTTGCAAAATAAAAAAAATCGGGTTACAAAACCCTTGTGAGCAAGCTGCCGTATGGGTTATTGTGGCAAAAAACTATCGTCCCAACGCCATTTACTCGTTAAGGTGGGGTGATGCCGGTTTTGGGCAAGTAGTTGTAAAAAATCGGAGCGCGGAATGTTTCGGGCGCCTAATGATTCAAGGTGTTCGGTGTGCATTTGGCAATCTATGAGGGTAAAACCGCGTTGGGCAAGAAGGTGAACCAAGGTAATAAAACCTGCTTTTGAGGCATTGCTCTGGCGGCTAAACATAGATTCGCCATAAAAGTGAGCCCCCAGCGAAATGCCATATAAACCGCCTGCCAAAGCGCCGGTTTGGGTATCCCACACTTCTACTGAGTGGGCGTAACCGGCTTGGTGCAGTTCACAATAAGCCTTAGCCATAGATGGCGTAATCCATGTGCCGCTCTGACCCTGCCGTTTTATATGGCGGCAGGTATTAACCACCTCTTCAAAACGGGTATCGAGGGTTATGGCAAACTGCCCTTTTTTAAACACTTGTTTCATACTTTTAGATACCTTTAACTCAGCCGGAAAAAGCACAAAACGCGGGTCGGGGCTCCACCACAGTATAGGCTCGCCTCGGCTAAACCACGGAAAAATACCCATTTGGTAAGCCAACAGCAGCCGCTCTACTGATAAATCGCCGCCCACAGCCAACATTCCATCGGGGTCTGCCCAATCAGGGGGCGGAAATATCAGTTTTTTGGTAAGCAAATACATGTGCGCAATAACGAGTAAGTCTGCTTTGAATGAGTGGGTAAAGTTACCAACTGTTTGCTATCCAAAGGTATTATTGGTAGGCGGTTGGGCAAAATAGACCCTCATTTGTCCGAAAAAACATCGGGAAATTACCCTATTTTCAAATTTTGAAAAAAAATCGGGCTAAATCGCAACAAATTCAATGCGTGCATTGTATTTTTGTAGTCGTTTTACCTCTTGTTTCACTAACAATTTAATTGGACATGAACAGTTTCCATCCTTTTACCGAAGAACATGAATTGCTTCGCCAGTCTATGCGCGAATTTATAAGGCAAGAAATTATCCCCTATGCTGATGAATGGGAAGCCAACAAAGAATGTCCGCGCCATATATTTGAGCGCATGGGCGAACTGGGTTTTATGGGCGTAACATTTCCGGAAGAATACGGCGGCAGCGCTATGGATTTATGGTCAGCGGTGGTAATAGCCGAAGAACTGGCACACTCCAATGCAGGCGGTTTGGCTATGTCTTTGTATGCACACACCTATTTACCCCTTCCGCTCATAAACGCCGTAGGCACTGAGGAGCAAAAAATGAAATACTTAGCGCCGGCTTTAAAGGGCGAAAAAATAGCAGCCTTAGCCATTACCGAACCCGGCGCCGGCTCCGATGTGGGCGGTATTAAAACCTTTGCCAAAGATATGGGCGACCATTTTGTGGTAAACGGCTCTAAAATGTTTATTACCAACGGCACCATGGCCGATTTTGTGGTAACGGTAGTGCGGCATGGCGATGGCTACAACATGAGCGTGCTGATTATAGACACCAATTTGCCCGGTTTTAAAGCCATTCCGGTTAAAAACAAATTGGGTATGCACACTTCCGATACCGGACAATTGTTTTTTGAAGATTGCAAAGTGCCCAAATCGGCATTGCTGGGGCATCAGGGCAACGGTTTTTACTATATTATGAACAACTTGCAAGAAGAGCGCCTCATAGCTTGTGTAATGGGCGCTGCCACCGGCGAGTGGGCTCTTACCAAAGCCATTACCTACGCCAAAGAGCGCGAGGCATTTGGTCGTCCGATAGGCAACTTTCAGGTAATCCGCCATAAAATGGCAAAAATGGCTATATCCATAGAAGCCTGCCGCTCATTTGCCTATCGTGCCGTACAGGAGTTTATTGAAACCGGTCCGGCTGCGGTAAAAACCATTAGTATGGCAAAGGCTTTTATTTGCGACCAAACTTTTGAGGTGGTAAACGAAGCCCTGCAAATACACGGCGGCTGGGGTTATATGGAAGACTACGGCATAGCCCGCGCCCTGCGCGATGTGCGCCTGATGACCGTAGGAGCAGGCACTACTGAGGTAATGCACGAAATAATAAGCAAAATGGTAGTGGACGATGTGCGCCACAAACACCAGTTTGTAAAAGCCCGAGGGCAACAGACCGTTAGTTATTAGTGGATAATTGGCGATAAATCCTAATGGTTTATTTTACTACTCACTGCTCGCTTTTCACTATTCACTACTCACAAAACGCCAAAATTTGGCTGCTTACCCAGCTGGGGTGCTCGTGCTGAATCCAGTGGCTGCACTGGGGTTGGTAAAGTATTTGCAAACTGCCGGCACAGTAGTTTTGGGTGTTGTAGGTAAGCTCTTTACCCAGCGCTTTGTCGTTTTCGCCAAACAGGAGCAGGGTGGGGGCGGTAATTTTTACCGGTTTGCGCCCGTTGGCTTTTATGGGGTAGCGCCATGCGGCTCGGTAATAATTTATGGGCGTGGTAAAAGCGCCCGGTTGGTTATATGCTTGCACATAAGCATCAATATCGGCATCAGAAAAAGCGTTTTTGTTATAGCACCACCCGCGCAGGGCTTGAGTAAAAAAGCCGCGCAGGTTTTTGGTAAGGTAACGCTCGGGCAGGTAAGGCAGTTGAAAAAAGAAAATATACCAACTGCGTTTTAGCTGCGCCCAGTTAGTGAGTAGTTGTTTTTGCAACTCGGCGGGGTGGGGCATATTGAGCACAATAAGACGCTCTGTCATTTCCGGATACAAAGAGGCAAACCACCAAGCTACTGCTCCGCCCCAGTCATGACCTACAATAATAGCTTTTTCATGCCCCAGCGCTTTAATAAGCCCGCGCACATCATTTACCAATGCTTCGGGGCGGTAGTGGTAAACACCTTTGGGTTTACTGCTTTGGTTATAGCCCCGCATATCGGGCACGGCTACGGTAAAATGCTCTGCCAGCGCGGGTATTTGTTGTCGCCACGAGTACCAAAATTCGGGAAAACCGTGCAGCAAAATCATCAGTTTTCCACTGCCCGCCACTTTGCAGTGCAGGGTAACATCGTCTGTGGTTATGTATTTACTTTCCATAAAGCGCTAAAATTTGAACAAAGTTTGTGCAATAGTAACTAATTTTGCCCTTCCGTACAAAAAACAGATGCCTGTAAGGTAAAAATACCCCAAAAATGAGCCAACAACCCGATATTTTCAGCTATATGCAAACCCTGCTTGCCCAAATAGAGCAGGAAACCGCCGGTAATGCCGATGAGGTAGAAAAATTCAGAATTACCTACCTTGGCAGCAAAGGCATTATTAAAAACCTAATGGCAAGCATTAAAGAGGTGCCCAATGAACGCAAGCGCGAGTTTGGACAGGTTGCCAATGCCGTAAAACAAGCCGCCGAGGATAAGTGGAAAACCCTGAAAGAAAACGCCGAAAGCCAAACCGCCACTACCGCCGCCCAACAACAAGACCTTACCCGACCCGCCCTGCTGCACCCCCTTGGCGGCAGGCACCCGCTGGCGGTAATGCGCAATGAAATTATCCGCATTTTTGAACGAATAGGTTTTGTGGTTGCTGAGGGTCCGGAAATAGAAGACGACTGGCACAACTTTACCGCCCTTAATACGCCCGATGACCACCCCTCGCGCGATATGCAAGATACTTTTTACATACAAACCAACCCAAACGTGCTGCTCCGAAGCCAAACCAGTACCGTGCAGGTAAGGGTTATGGAAAACCAAAAGCCGCCTATCCGCATCATATCGCCGGGCAGGGTTTACCGAAACGAAACCATATCGGCACGGGCGCACTGCCAGTTTCATCAGGTAGAAGGGCTGTATATAGACGAAAACGTTTCGTTTGCCGACCTTAAACAAACCCTCATCTATTTTGCCCGACAACTTTTTGGGCAGGATACCCAAATACGCCTTCGTCCCTCGTATTTCCCCTTTACCGAGCCCTCTGCCGAAATGGATATTTCGTGCTTTATTTGCAAAGGCAGCGGCTGTAATATCTGCAAACACAGCGGCTGGGTCGAAATTTTAGGCTGCGGTATGGTTGACCCCGCCGTATTAGAAATGAGTGGTATAGACAGCCGCCGTTATACCGGTTTTGCCTTTGGCATGGGCATAGAGCGCATAACCATGCTCCGCTACCGCATAAACGATATCCGTTTGTTTTTTGAAAACGACCTTCGGTTTTTGCAGCAGTTTAGGGCGGCGTGGTAAAACCATTGCCCATGTAAACCCCCAAAAACCCGCTATATAAACTCACTGTGCCGAACCTTTTACCTTTGAGAGCGTTAAAAAGCCCGATGTTTAACCGCTATAACGCCATAATAAACAGTTATGACCACTCATTTACAGGGTAAAAACGTGTTGGTAGTAGGCGCCAGTTCGGGCATAGGGCTGGAACTTGCCACCCAATTGCACCGGAGCGGCGCATGGGTTTACACGGTTTCAAGAACCGCCAACAGCCAACTTGCTGCCGTTAGCGCCCACCACCAAACAGCCGATATAACCCAGCCCCTTGCCCTTACCGGCTTACCCGATGTATTACATGGCTTGGTTTACTGCCCGGGCAGCATAAACCTGAAACCCTTTCACCGCCTTACCGAAACCGATTTTAAAGCAGATTTTGAGGTAAATGTAATGGGTGCTGTGCGCACCCTGCAAGCCGCCTACCCCCTGCTCAAGCGCAGTAATAGCGCCGGCGTGGTGCTGTTTAGTACCGTAGCTGCCACAATGGGCATGAGCTACCACGCCGGTATTGCCACCGCCAAAGGAGCCATAGAGGGATTAGCAAAATCGCTGGCTGCCGAATGGGCTGCCAACCAAATAAGGGTAAATGTAATAGCCCCTTCACTTACCGATACGCCATTAGCTACCCAACTGCTGGCTACACCCGAAAAACGCGAGGCAAGCGCTAAACGGCATCCGCTTGGGCGCATAGGTAATGCTGCCGATATGGCAAATGCCGCCATTTTTTTGCTCTCTCCCCAATCGGGCTGGATTACCGGTCAAATCCTCCATATTGATGGCGGTATGTCATCGGTAAAAATGCTGTAGCAGACGGGTGCAGCCTCGGTTTGATGTATAAATTGAGCTATTCACCCTTGTTTTCAACAAAAAGGGCACACAGATAACGCAGATTAAACGGATAAACTCGGGTAAAAGAGAATCATTTACCTAATTGAGCCTTTATTTTTTAAAAATCGGCGTTAATCAGCTCCATCCGTGTTATCCGTGTGCTAATTGATGTCGGTTTTGCGCACTTACCGGCAGCACGTCATTTTACATCAAACTTGGGTCACACCCGTAGCAGACTGTGGTGAGCAGGGCAGAAAGCGATAGGTAAACCGTACCTTGCCGATGTATTCAAAACAAAACAGCCATTGCCGAAAAAAATACCGGCAATGTCTGTTTTAACTTGTAAAGCGCTAAAAAGTAAGAGAACTTGAAAAGGGTTATCAGCTAAACATATCGCGCATTCTTTCAAAAAAGTTTTTTTCGGATTTAGAAGGATTAGGCTGAAAATTAGGCTTATCCCTAAGTTGTTCCAGTATTTTGGTTTCCTCGTCGGTAAGGTGTTGGGGAGTCCACACATTCACTTCAATAATTTGGTCGCCTCGTCCGTAGCCGTTTAAGGAGGGTAACCCCTTTCCGTTGAGCCTGAAAATTTTGCCCGATTGTGTGCCGGGTGGCACTTTTATTTTGGCTTTGCCTTTAAGGGTAGGCACTTCTATGTTGTTATTGCCAATAGCGGCATCAATAAAACTAATAAAAAGCGAATACACCACATCATTGCTTTGTCGTTTTAGGTGTTCATGTGGCAGTTCTTCTATGGTAATGATTAAATCGCCGGCACCGCCGCCCCGTTCACCAACATTACCCTTTCCGCTCATAGAAAGTTGAATGTTTTCGGTAACGCCGGCGGGTATATCTATGGTAACAGTTTCTTCGCCATATTGTCTGCCGCTGCCCGCACAAGAGCCGCATTTGTTGGTAATGGTAGAGCCGCTGCCATCGCAGGCGGGGCAGGTAATGGTGGTTTGCATTTGCCCCAAAATGGTGTTGGTAACTTGGCGTACTCTGCCATGCCCGTTGCAAGTGGAGCAACTTTTAACCGAATCTTTGCTTTTAGCTCCTGAACCATTGCAGGTGGCACAAGGTATGTATTTTTTTATCTTAATGCTTTTTTGGACACCCTCTGCTATTTCTTCCAGCGTAAGTTTTACCTTAGTGCGGAGGTTGGTGCCTCGTGGTGGTCCGGTTTGTCTGCCGCCCATGCCACCGCCGGCGTTGCCAAAAAGGTCGCCAAATATGTCGCTAAAATGCGAAAAAATATCATCGGGATTAGAAAAACCGCCGCCCGCACCGCCTCTCATGCCATTATGCCCAAACCGGTCGTATTGAGCGCGTTTATCGGGGTTGCTCAATACCTCGTATGCTTCGGCAGCCTCTTTAAACAGCTCTTCGGCTTGTTTATCGCCCGGATTGCGGTCGGGGTGATATTTCATGGCTACCTTACGGTAGGCTTTTTTAATTTCGTCGGGAGAGGCTGTTTTAGTTACCTCCAGTATTTCGTAATAATCTCTTTTTGACATAAGTAAAACGGGGCGGTTGGTGCAAAAAAAAAGTGCTGTGCTCAAATGGTGCGGTTATTCACCCACTACCACTTTGGCGTATCGGATAATTTTGTCGTTCAGGTAATAACCTTTTTCCACTTCATCTATTACTGTACCCTTTTGTTCATCGGTAGGGGCGGGTATTTTGGCAATAGCTTCGTGCAAATCCGGGTCAAATAGGGCGCCTATTGACTCCATAGGTTTTAAGCCCTTGGCAGCTAATTGGCGTAAAAGAATGTGCTGAATAAGCCTAAACCCTTCTACCTCTTCGGCATTGCCTTTAAAAGCGGCAAAGGCGCGTTCAAAGTCATCTAAAACAGGCAGTAGTTGTTCAATAATTTCTTTGGAGGCGGTTTTTATCAACTCGGCAAACTCACGGTTACGGCGGTGTTTGTAGTTGTCAAACTCGGCAAGCAGGCGCAGGTATTTGTCTTGCAGTTCTTTGAGTTCGGTAGTTAGCTTGTTCACTTCCTCCTCTAAGGGCTTGTTAGCAATGAGTTCTTCTACTGGGTGAATAACCTGCTCTACCGGTTCAATAATTTCTTGCTCCGGCTGGTTTTCTAATTCTATGGGCATTTCTTTTTCGGTCATACGGTAAACGCTTTTTAGGGGCAAAAAGGATAGTATAAAGCAATAAAATTAACAACAAACTAACTCAAACATCTTGCCAGCCTGTTATTTCCGACAAGATGTCAGTAAAAATGGGTTGTTTATCGGTTTTTATGGCAGCAGCAGGGAGTAAATGGCAGTTTGTTTAGCCGGCTTTGTTGGGTGTATTGGTTTTGGCAGTGTTTTTAAGGCGACGGTTCAGTTCATAATCCAACCATTTAAGGGTAATGTCTTTACCAATAATAATACCTCGTTCATCAATGAGGTAAGTAGTGGGTATGGTTTCAAACTGAAACACAACGGGTGCCGGCGAGCCAAATCCTTTTAAATCGCAGAGGTGGTATTGCCACGTTAATTGGTCTTGTTTAATGGCGTTTTGCCATGCAGCCTTGTCGGTATCTAGCGATACGCTGATGATGGTAAATCCTTTTGCGCTGCCAAAATCGGCATCTTTGTATTTGCGGTAAATTTCAACCAATTCGGGGTTGTTTTTGCGGCAGGGTTTGCACCACGAAGCCCAAAAATCGAGCAAAATTATTTGTTTGGTAGCAGTAACATTGTAGGAACTGAACAAATTACCCTGTTCGTCATACATGAGCAGTTCCGGCGCTTTTGCTCCGTTAATAAGTCTGCCCGATTTGGTTTGGCAGCCGCCTGCAAATAACCCCAAAACAACCACACAACACAACAGCCCAAAAGAAAAAAAACATTTCATACACAAATGGCAGCAGTAATATAAAAGGGGAAACACCATGCCGCTAACAAAGCTACGCACATAAAAGCAGCCTTATTATTTGCGGCATAACAAGCAACCCACTATTAACAACCAACAGCAACGGCATGTTTACCCCTCCGCTATTTTAATGTGAGGTTGGAATTAAAATGAAAGCCCGATAGGGGTAAAACCTGTGTGTGGTTTAGATGCACTTGATAAAAGGGCAACAGATTACGGTGCGCTGCACCTGATAAGAATACGGTTTGTTGCTGTTCTACCAAGATTACGGGGCGCTGCCCCTTGCTGTTGTATGTTACCGACCAACCTTCATAAATTGGGTATTGAGTTTTGAAACTCTCATTCCGCACCCTGTTTTTCCACTTTTGGTAATTATATTCTTCCAATA
>ERZ761602.3861-NODE-3861-length-20329-cov-5.677321_pt1 | contig 20329 bp, 15 predicted proteins | sample MGYA00512165_ERZ761602 | MGnify/ENA primary metagenome ERZ761602 (study PRJEB28899, sample SAMN02445085) | bioreactor sludge metagenome | biome: EBPR sludge; isolation source: Thorneside wastewater treatment plant | place: Australia: Brisbane, Thorneside... | reverse complement strand
GCTGCGAACCGGTCCGTCGCACGTCAGCCGCCTGGGGACAGGCGGCTCCACCTCACTGAATCGCTCCGGCCGAGCTTTCCCTTCCACCATGCGCCCTAGGTCCTTGCTTCATCGCGTCGTTCACCTGTGCGCGGTCCTGGCCGCGACCGCCGCCGCCGCGGCCGAGCTTCCGCCGCGCGAATCGTTCCATCTTTTCCTCCTGGTCGGTCAGTCCAACATGGCCGGCCGCGGCAAGGTCACCGCGGAAGACCAGGCGCCGCCGGCCCGGGTGCTCATGCTCAACCGCGACGGGGCGTGGGTGCCCGCGGTCGATCCGATGCATTTCGACAAACCCGCCGCGGTCGGCGTGGGCCTCGGACGCACGTTTGGGCTGCGCCTCGCCGCGGCCCGTCCCGGCGTGACCATCGGATTGATCCCCTGCGCGGTGGGCGGATCGCCGATCGATGCGTGGCAGCCCGGCGCCTACTACGAGCCCACGAAAAGCCATCCCTGGGATGACGCCCTCCGCCGCGCGCACCGCGCGCTCCAGGCCGGCACGTTGAAGGGCATCCTCTGGCACCAGGGCGAATCCGACTCGAAGCCGGAACTCGCCGCCGCGTATGCCGCCAAGCTGCACGCGCTCATCGCCCGCTTCCGCCGCGAGCTCGCCGCGCCGAACGTTCCGTTCATCGCCGGCCAGATGGGCCGGTTCGCCGATGCCCCCTGGGACGCGGCCCGCGAACAAGTCGACCGCGTTCACCGCGAACTGCCCGCCCACGTGCCGTTCACCGCCTTCGTCAGCGCCGAGGGGCTCGCGCACAAGGGCGACAAGGTGCACTTCGACGCCGCTTCGTACCGCACCCTGGGCGAACGCTACGCGGAGGCCTTCCTGCGACTGTCCGCGCCGCGACCGTAGCCACCTGTCCGATACGCGGTCGCGTCAGCCGCGCTCGAGCGGCCATCCACGCCGCCGCAGCAGCGGCGCCAGCAGCCGGCGGAAGTTCCCGCCCATGATCCGGACCTTGTCCGCCTCGGCGATCTGCGCACCGAGGATCTTCGCAAGCTCCGTGCCGAAACTCCGGCTCGGCGCATGACTGCCGAAGATGATCCGGTCGGCGCCGAGTTCGCGCACCGCCATCTCGATGAAGCCCGCCGTGGGGTCGAAGCCGGAGGTCTCGACGAGCACGTTGGGGCAGTCGCGCACCGCGCGGATGCCTTTTTCCCATTCCCCTCCCGCGTGCACGCACACCAGCGGGATATCCGGGTGCCGTCGCGCGAGCTCGGCCAGCTCGGATGGCGTCGATTCGCCGCTGCTGTCCTTCCCCTGCGTCTTGAACCAGGTGTGCTGCTGGATCACCGCGCCGAGTGCGTGCGCCCGTCGCACCAGCGGATCGTAGTGCGGGTGCGTGCACGGGACGTTCTGCGCCGAGCTCGGCAGGTAGATTCCCACCATCGGCCCGTCCTTGATCCAGCGATCCAGGTCATCGAGCGCGACTTTCAGGTCCGTCGCATGCACGGTGGCGAATCCGAGCAGCCGGCCCGGCTGCCGCTCCAGCGATCGCACCAATGCGGGGGTCTCCGCCGGCGTGGGCCGCAGCAGCGCGCAGAAGCGTTCGAATCCGAACCGATCGAGGTGCGGCCGGATCGCCTCGTACGCCTCGTCCATCGTGCGCGGGCCGGCACCCTCCCTCCCCGCGCCGCGCCGCCCCCAGGTCAGCAGGCCATAGCAGTCCCAGATGCGATAACGGGCGTAGTCCGCCGCGGTGCGAGGCCACGCCGGCCCGGCCGGAGCGCTGCTCATGCGAGCAGGCCACGGATGACGCGGCAATCAGGATGACCGAGGCGAAGGATCGACGGGGTGTTCATCGCGATCGAAGCATGACGCCGCTCAGGTTGCTCAGCGGGTCGCGACGCCGGCGATGCGAAAATGCGGCTTCCGGGCATCGCGGGGTGATTCTTTCGTGCCCTGCCGGGGTGCCGGGGAATGCCGGCGGGGCGCCTTGTTCTCGAGGCGCTACAGTTCCTCCACCGGAATGCAGCGGCCTGGGGACAGGCCGCTCCACCCGCGGAGGCAGACGATTCAGCCGTGAGAACGGCCGCACTGAAAGGTGGAACGGCTTGTCCCCAAGCCGCTGCGAACGGTTCCGTCGCACGTCAGCCGCCTGGGAACAGGCGGCTCCACCGCAACCGCATCATTCCGGCTTAGCGTGCGGCGCGCAAAACCAGGCGGCGGACGGCGTTTTCCTCCACCTTCGCGCGGGAGTAGAGCAGCGGGAAGTACCGGTCGTGCGCCCAATCGTCGAAAAGGTCGCGATAGTGGGGACTGCGCGGGTCGCCCGACTGCCCGGGCGAATTGGTGGCCCACGTGTTGTCCCAGTCGCCGACGTCCGCCACGAAGCGCGCCGAAGCGCCGGCCGTGAGCCGGAAATCCGCGCCCCGCCAGGTGCTCACGCCCAGCGTCTGGCCGTCGCCCGCCTTGCTGATCGGGCCGACGTTCCACTGCGTACGGTTCGCCTCCGGCAGCACCGCGGCCAGCGGATGCTCGAACAGCGCATGATGCAGCCGGCCCCACTGCCACTGCGTCTGATCGGCACCCAGCCTCCCGGCCAGGTCCCGCACCGCGTCGCGCAAGGCGGCAAGGAGCAGCGCGTCGCGCGCCCGCACCGGCTCGGTGCCGAGGCGCGCGTCAGGGTTCTCCAGCAGGGCAAGGACGTTGACCGGATCGCCCTGGCCCACGCGCTCCACGGCCGCGGGAGGCACGACGCGACTCACGACGAGGCCGCGGAGGTGCCGGTGATACCACACGTTGAACACCGCCGCTCCCACCGAATCCCGCGCCGCCCGGTGATCCCACGTCCGCAGCGTGCGCCACGCCGCCGCCACGTCCGGCTCCGTCGGCTCGGACAGGCCGGCCAGCAGCGCGGTGGCTCGCTGCGCCGTGACGTTCGTGATGTCGGTCTGCGCGGCGATGACGTCCGCCACCGAGAACGTCCGCGTGCCGCCGAAGATCTGGGGCTGGCGCTGGCTCCGGGCCGGATCGGCCCACTCGTAACTCAGGCCCAGGCTGCGGAACCGCGCATCCGCGGGAAGGTTCATCTCGTTCGAGGTGCCGAACCAGCCGGCGGCCGGATTCAGCAGGCGCGGAAACTCATCCGCGGTGCGAAACCCCGCCCACTCGTAGCGCCCGTCGCCGGGCACCGGCATGAGGCCGTCCCAGTTCGGCCGCACCGGCGCGATCGCCGAGGGCGCCCAGCCGATGTTGCCCTGCACGTCGGCATAGAGGTAGTTGAGCGGCGGCGCGCCGTGGCGGTTCATCGCGGCGAGGAACTCGTCCCAGTTCCGTGCGCGCTGGTACTCGAGGCTCGCCAGGTACGGCACCGCGCCGGGTTCGAGCCAGGCCGCCCTCAGGGCATAGGCCCGGTGTCGCGCCGCATCCTCGAAGAGGACGGGGCCGTGACGCGTGAACTTCAACCTCACCTCATGCGGCGCCGCGCCCTTCACCGCGATCGCCTCGCGTTGCACGCGCATCGGCTCCCATCGCCCGGCGTAGCGGTACTCGTCGGGCGCCGCCGGATTGGTCTCGTAGACGTACAGGTCCTCCTGATCGACGGCGAAGATCGTGAGGCCGAACGCGATCGTGCCGTTGTGCCCGAGCGACACACCCGGCAGGAACGGCTCGCCCGCGCCGATGACGTCGAACCCCGGGGCCGACAGGTGCGCGAAAGTGCGGAGGCTCGGCACCCCCTGCACGCGATGCGGGTCGTTGGCGAAGATCGCGCGGCCGGTCGCGCTGCGCGACGGCGCCACCGCGAAGTTGTTGCTCTCCGTGAGCCGGTGCGCCGGGAGCTCGTCGCGGTCGAGGCCGCCCGTACGCTCGGGATCCTCCTCGCCACGGAGCAGCTTCGGCGTGAAGCGCACCGCGCTCCGCGCCAGGGTGTAGAGCTTGAGCACGTCCGCCGGCACCGCGGCGGGATCGAGCCCGTCCGGCACCCGCGTCCGCCACGCCGGCTCGAGCACGCGCCGGAAGGCGTCGACCTCCAGGCCCGCCACGCCCACCGTGCGCGCGCGCGCGACTTCCGAGACCACGTTGCTGGCGAGTCCATGCGTGCGGATGCGCACGATGTCCGCCGGTTCCCACCACGCCGGCCGGTAGCCGAGCACGGCGAACTCCGGCGGCAGCAACTCCGGCCGCGCCCGCGTCAGCCGCACGTAGGCGTTGATGCCGGCGGTGAACGCCCCGACGATCCGCTTCGTGTCGGACGCATACGCGTTCCATTCCGCGCGCAGGTCGCCGCGGAACAGCAGCAGCCGCGAGGCCCGGTCCCGCTCAAGGTAGGCCGGTCCCAGGTCCGCGGCCAGCTCGCCCAGGCCGCGCTTCCGCCAGAGGTCGATCTGCCAGAGCCGGTCGCGCGCGACGTTGAAGCCCTGCACGAAGAACACGTCGTATCGGTCCTGCGCGTACAGGTGCGGCACGCCCCACCGGTCCACGAGGATCTCCGCGTCGCGCGCGAGTCCCTCGACCACATATTCTTCCGCCGGCGGCGCCGCCCCGTGCAGCAGGCTGGCGGCGGCGAACAGGCCGAAGGCGGCGATCGCGGGGCCGCAAGGGACGGGCAGGCGGGGCAGGCGCATGGGGAACGGCGGGGGTGAAGCCGGGGCGAGCCAAGGCGCCCCGACCCGCGGAGGCAACGTTATCGGATGGCTCCGGCCGGACCGGGCTCGGACGACGGCGCGAGCCGGGCATCGTTTGGCATTGTTGCCGCACCGGTTGCCGTCGCCCGAGGAGGCGGCGACTCCCGCGCCCGCGGCGGGTGGCGCGCCCGCCCTTCCTGTGCGATAGTACGCACGGAAAAGCGTCGTTTGCTCGGTGCCCGGCCCGTCTCCCGTCCGATTCCAGCCATGGCCTTCCCGATCAACCAGAACATCGCCACGCGGCTCGACGAGATGTCCGCGCTGCTCGCCGCCCAAGGCGCCAATCGTTTCCGCGTCGAGGCGTATCGTCGGGCCGCCACCACGGTGCGCCAGCTCACGGAACCCGTTTCCGCCCTGCTCGCCCGCGACGGCCTTCCGGGGCTGGAGCGCCTGCCCGGCATCGGTGCCAGCCTGGCGCGCACGATTCACGATCTCGCCCGCCATGGCCGGTCGCCGGCGCTCGAGCGCCTGCGCGGACGCCACGATCCCGTCGCGCTGCTGCGCTCGGTCCCCGGCATCGGGCGGCTGTTCGCCGTGCGGCTGCACGAGCAACTCGGGCTCGAAACCCTGGCCGAGCTCGAGGCCGCCGCCCACGACGGCCGGCTGGCGGCCTTCGAGGGTATCGGCCCCAAGCGGCTCGCCGGCATCCGCGATTCCCTCGCGCAACGGCTCGGGCGGATCAGGCCGCCACCGTCCACCGCCGCCGCGCCGCCGCCAACGGTCGCCGAGCTGCTCGACGTCGATCGCGAGTATCGCCAGGGAGCCGCCGCCGGCACGCTGCCGCGGATCGCCCCGCGCCGGTTCAATCCCACCGGCGCCGCCTGGCTGCCGATCCTGCACACGCAGCGCGGGGACCGTCATTACACGGCGCTGTATTCGAATACCGCGCACGCCCACGCGCTGGAGCGCACCCACGACTGGGTGGTGCTGTTCCACGACTCGGGCCAGGGCGAACGGCAGCACACGGTCGTCACCGCCCGGTTCGGGCCGCTCGCGGGCCGGCGCATCGTGCGCGGACGCGAGCCGGAATGCGCCGCCCATTACGACTCCCCGGGCGACGCCGCACCGGCGCCGGAAGTGGCCCCGGCGCCGCTCGACCATGCCGCCGCCGTTTCGTGACCGGAGCGACGCCGGCCGGCGCCTGGCCGACGCGCTCGCCGCCCGGCCGGGCCTCGCCGCCCCGCTGGTGCTCGCGCTGCCCCGCGGCGGCGTGCCCGTCGCCGCCGAAGTTGCCCGCCGGCTCGGCGCGCCCCTCGACGTCCTGGTGGTGCGAAAACTCGGCGTGCCCGGGCACGAGGAGCTCGCCATGGGCGCGATCGCGCTCGGCGGCATCGAATACCGCGACGATCCGCTGATCGCCGCCTGCGGGGTCAGCGGGCCCGCCTACACCGCCGTGCTCCGACGCGAACGCGCCGAGCTCAATCGCCGCGAACGCCTCTACCGCGGCTCGCGACCCTTCGCCCCGCTCGCGGGGCGGACGGTCATCGTGGTCGATGACGGCCTGGCCACCGGCGCGACGATGCTCGCCGCCGTCCGCGCCCTGCAGCGGCAGCAGCCCGGCGCGATCATCGTCGCCACCCCTGTCGCCTCACCCACCGCGCTGGCGCGGCTCGGTCCCGAGGTCGACGCGATCGTCGCGCTGCTCGCACCCGAGGATCTCGGCGGGATCGGCGAATTCTATGCCGATTTCACCCAGACCTCGGACGAGACCGTGCGCCGGCTTCTCCCATCGGCCGCGCCGTGACTCCCGTAGGACCGGGCGTGACCCGGCTTCGTTTCACCGGCGTTCCCGCACGCGCGCTCCCTCCGTCACCTTGTCGGACGGATGCACGATGACGCGGTCGCCCTCGGCCAGGCCCTGCCGCACGCTCCGCTCCCGGCCGTCGCCGGGTCCGATCTCGAGCGATGTCCGGCGGGCGCGGCCGTCGCGCAACACAAACACCGCCCATTGTCCCTCGTGCCGGAACAGCGCGCCCACCGGCACCCTGAGCACGCGCTCCGCCTCCCAGACCACGATCCGCGCCTCGACCCGGTAGGCGTCGCCCAACGCCGCCCGCGCCCCGGCCGGGGTCGTGAAGTCGACGATCACGTTCACCCGCTGTTCCTCCACGCCCAGTGCGGAGATCTTGAGGAAGCCGGCGGGTTCGACGAGTCGCACCCGGCCCTCGAGCGGTCCATCTCCGCCCCAATGCTCAAAGAAAACAGCCGCGCCGGGCCGGATGCGCACCGCATCGCTGGAGAGCACATCGATCTCGGCCTCGAGATCGCGCGGATCGCCGATCTCGAGCAGACGTTCGCCCGGGACCACGACGGCGGCGTCCTCATGCCAGACGCGCAGGACCCGGCCGTCGACGGGTGAGATGACCCGGAGCTCCCCCGCGCATTCGTCCGGCCGCGGAGTCGCGGCGGTGCGCAGCAACGCGGCGCGCGCCTGCTCGAGTTCGAATCCCGCGACCCGCCGGGCATGCTCCGCCGCCTTCAATTCCTCGGCCGCCATGCGCGCCGACTCCCGCGCGCGGTCGGCGTCCTGCCGCGCGACCGCGTCCTGCGCGAAGAGCCGCGCCACCCGGTCGAGCTCCAACGCGGCGAGGTCTCGCGCCGCCCGCGCCTTCTCCTCGCGCGGGCCGGCCGCCTCCGCCTGCGCCTCGGCCGCGCGGACGCGCGCTTCGAGCTGCGTCCGCGTTCGCGTGTCGAGCAACGCCGGCTCGAGCGGATCGATGGACGCAAGGAGGGTCACCCCCGCCTTCACCTCCGCGCCCGGCTTCAGGCCAATGCGACGCAGCTGGCCCGCGAGCGGCGCCGAAATCAGATAACGCTCACGGATCCGGGTGCGGCCATCCTCGTCGACCGTCTCCCGCAGCGGGCCGGCTCCGACCTGGACGACCTCCACCGCCGCCGGACGCGGGCGGAACGCGTAGGCGAGCGCGCCCGCGAGCACGATGGCCGCGCCGGCCAGCACCGTTTGGCTTCGAGTGGTTTTCATGGGGAAGTCCGGCTTCAGGTTCCCGCCTTGAGCACGGCGAGCAGGTCGAGGCGATCGAGCCGGCGGCGGACGACCAGGCTCGAAGCGAGCGATGCCCCGACGACGGTCAGCACGGCAAAGGCGTACGTCGCCGGGTAGATCACGAGGGGAAATCGATACGTCTCCGTGCCGAGCGCCTCCACGGAGATGCGCGCGAAGCCGTATCCGAGCCCAAGCCCAAGCGGCACGGCCAGGAGCGTCAGCAGTGCGATCTCGCCAAGGAAGACGATCGAGATCTCGTCGCGGCCGAACCCGATCACCCGCAGCGTGGCCAGCTCGCGGCTGCGCTCGGCCAGCGAGATGCGGGCGGCGTTGTACACGACGCCGAAGGCGATGATCCCGGCGAAGATCACGTTGACGAGCCGCATGCGGAGGAGGTTCGAGGCCATGAGCTCGCGAAAAGCCGCCAGCGCCGCCGCCTTGGTGCTCACGACCGCCACGCGCGGCGCGGCCTTGAGCGCGGCAAAGAAGCGGGCTTCCGCCGCGGGATCCACGCGCAGGAACGCTCCGGAGACGACGCCCTCCTCGCCGAGCAGCCGATGCAGCGCCGCCAGGTCGATCCAGGCGGAGGTGCCGGCGACGTCCTCGATCCAGCGCACGATGGGCAACGTGAACGTCGGCCGCTGCCCCTCCATCACCTCGACCTGCACGAGGTCGCCGGGTCCGGCCTGCAGCAGGTCGGCAAGCGCCCGCGAGACCACCAGGCCGGCCGGCGGCGGCGGCACCTCGCGCCAGGCCACGTCGACCAGCCGGAACTGCGTCGCATCGGCCGGGACGCCCTGCAACGCGAGCCGGCGCGACCGCGGGCCGAAGCGGATCCGCACCGGCACGCTGCGGTAGGGCTCCGCCGCCAGCACGCCGGGCAGGTTTTTCAGGTTCGCCAGCGCGCCGGCCGACGCCGGCTCCTGCAGGGCCACGGCGGCGTCGTGGCGCTGCACGCCGTGAAACTGGAGGTCGATGGTGTAGTCGACCATGTCGCGCACGAAGCTGCCGAGCACGACGATCGCGATGGCCAGCGCGATGCCGAGCACTGATAGCAACGCGGTGACCGGCTTGCGCTCGAGCTGGCGCAGGATCATCCGGCCGAGGCGGCCCACGCCGCGCTGCCAGCCGAGGCGCTCGAGCAGCAGCGGCCGGTACCGGGCGGGCTCCTCGGGCCGCATACCCTCCGCCGGCGGCAGCCGCATCGCCCGTCGCACCGCCGCCAGTCCGCCGAGCAGCGCCGCGCCCGCGGTGATTCCCGCGGCCAGGGTCGCCGCGGCCGGATCGAGCGCGAACTCGAGGCGCGGGAAGCGGAAAAACCGCGCGTAGAGCGCGGTCATGTCGCGGCCCAGCCAGGTCCCGGCCGCGAGGCCGAGGCCGATCCCGGTCGCGGTGAGGAGGCCCACGAGCTTGAAATAGTATCCTCCGACGTCCGCCGTCGTATAGCCGAACGCCTTCAACACGGCGATCTGCTCCCGCTGGGTGCGGACCAGCCGGGAAACGACCACGTTCAGGAGGAACGCCGTCACCGCGAGGAAGATCGCGGGCGGCACGGTCGCCATCGCCCGCAGCTCGGTGAATTCGTTCGTGAGCAGCCGGTGGGAAAGCTGCTCGTCCCGCCCGTGCGCGCCCTGTCCGCCATACCGCGCCGTCAGCCCGTCGACGGCATCGAGCACGTCCCGCTCGATCGCGTCGCGGGTCAGCGTGAGCGCGACCGCGTTGAACGCACCCTCCAGGCCGTACGCCGCCGCCAGTTCGCGCCGGTCGAGCCAGAACACGCCGAACCGCCGGTTGTCCGGGATCATGTCGCCGGGTCGTATCTGGTAGATGAATTCAGGCGAGATCGCCACGCCCACGATCCGGAGGACCTGCAGCCGGCCGTTGACGATCGCCCTCACCGCGTCGCCCGGCTCCAGGCCGTGCGCCTCCGCGAAGGCCTCGCTCGCGAGCGCCTCGAAGCGGGCCTGCGGCTCCGGCATCCGGCCGCGGCGCAGGTGGACGCGGTTCAGCCCGCCCGCAGGATCCGCCTCGAGCGATACCAGCCGCCCGATCGCCGGCATCGGCATCCCGGGGAGATCGAGCGTCACGTCGACCATCACGCGCGTCTGCACCTGCGCGACTCCAGGCACCGCCGCGAGCCGGATACCCAGGGAGTCGGGCGCGCGCTTGAGCTGCGTGAACACCTGGGCAAAGCGGTACTCGGCGTAGGCGGATTCCTGCGCCCGCCGGAGCGCCGCGACCATGCCCAGCGACATCACCAGCAGCGCCACGCCGCTCGCCATCACCAGGGCGATCGCGGCGAGCTGGCTCTTCAACGTCCAGAGGTCCCGCAGCAGCTTGAGGTCGAGGCGCGACATGGGCGGACGGTTCGTGGGCGGCGGGCCCGGGCTACCATTGCAGTTCCGAGGCGGGGAGTTTGACGTGGTTGCGACGGTCGGAGACGACGCGTCCGTCGGAGAGCGAGACCACGCGGTCGGCCATGCCGGCGATGACGGCGTTGTGCGTGATCACGACCGTCGTGGTGCCAAGTTCGCGGTTCACGCGCGCGATCGCCTCGAGCACCAGCACGCCCGTCGCCACGTCGAGCGCACCGGTGGGTTCGTCGCACAACAGGACGTCGGGCCGCTTCGCGATCGCGCGGGCGATGGCGACTCGCTGCTGTTCGCCGCCCGAGAGCTGGGTGGGAAAGTGGTCGGCGCGCTCGCTCAGCCCCACCAGGCGCAGCGCGTCCGAGGCCGGCATCGGGCGGGTGGCAATGTCCGTGACCAGCTCCACGTTCTCCCGGGCGGTGAGACTCGGCATCAGGTTGTAGAACTGGAAGACGAAGCCCACGTGCTCCCGCCGGTAGCGCGTGAGCCCGGCGTCGGTGGCCGCGGTGAGGTCGACGTCGCGGAAACGCACGGTGCCGCTGGTCGGCACGTCGAGCCCGCCAAGAATGTTGAGCAGGGTGGACTTGCCGCTGCCGGACGGCCCGAGCAGGACGGCGAAGTCGCCTTCCGCCAGATCGAGGTCCACGCCGCGGAGGGCGTGCACCTCGATGAGCCCCATCCGGTAAACCTTGGTCAAGCGCCGCGCGGCGAAGACGACGCGACGGGCGGTCGCTTCGGGAACCATCGCGATGGGCGGCGCAGGCACGGGCGGAATCCGGTCGTTCGGAGCTGGTCCGCCCGCGCCGGGTCAGAGCGAATAGTGCATGTCGAGCGGCGGCGGCAGCTGCTTGTAGTACGGCTGCAGGAACGTCACGAGGTCGATGAGCTGCGTCACGGTCATCTGGTCGTTCATCACCCGCATCGGCGACTTCGCCGGCGGGGGACCCTTGGTCTTCGGCAGCTTCTCGGAGATCGCGTAATCGGGATGCACGATCGAGGTGAGCAGGTCGCCGATCGTGCGCAGGCGCGCCACCTCGCCGCCGAGCGCCACGACGCGGTCGGCCGCGACGGTCGGCGCCGGCAGGTCCTTCACGCCGTTCACCTGGTGGCACTCGACGCACTTCAGCGCCACGAACGCCTCGCGGCCGCGGGCGGCGTCGCCCTGCGGCAGGCGGAAACGGGATGTGTTCTTCAGTCCGGGCTCGCAACCCGCGAGCAGCAGGCCGGTCGCCGCGAGGGCGAGGCCGAGATACGCTTTCATGTCCGCCTCCTTTCGTCTTTTCACCGCCGTCATCCGGTCACGACGAGCACCGCATCGTATCCGCCGAACGGATTCTGCGCCGTCACCGGCGCCGCCGGGTCGTCCCGCCACTCGCCGTCGACGACGAGACGGTAGCGGTACTCTCCCGGCGGCAGTTCGAGCTCGACGGACCAGTCGCCGAGCGCATCGCGCCGCAGCGGCAGGGCCCGCCGGTCCCAGTCGTTGAAGGAGCCGGCGAGGCAGACCTCGCGCGCCTCCGGATTGAAGTAGCCGAACCGGACGCGCTGCAGCGGGATCGCCGGCGGTGCGGCCGGGCCGGAGGTCACCGCCGCCACCGCCACCGCGGCCACGAAGCCCGCCTCCGCGGACGACCCGCGGCGGGACGCGCCGGAGGCGGGGCGGGAGCGGACATGGCGGGGGCGTTTCTTCATGACGGCGGCGATCCTGGCCAGCGGACTCTACGCCCGCCCTCCCGCCCGTGCGTCGCGTTTCCTGCGAAAGCCTGCGCACCGCTTGGCCGGTCCCCGGTGCGGTGCAGGCCCGCTCCCGGGCGACCGTCAGGCGCCGTGCTGGCCGTTGCTTCCGCCGGGCGCGGGCGCCGCCGGCTTCGCCGCGAGCCGCTGGTAGAGGGCGTAGTGATGGCGCACGTCCTCCTGCGCGTGCGCCGCGAGCGCGGCAGCGCGGTCGGGGGCAAGGTGGCCGAGGCTGTTGAACCGCGTCTCGGCGGCCAGGAAGCCCGCGAGCTCGGTCTTCGGCGGGCCGGAGTCGAGCTTGAGCGCCACGTCACCCTGCTCCGCGCGACGCGGGTCGTAGCGGAAGATCGGCCAGTAACCGGAGTCCACCGCCGCCCGCTGGTGCTCGGCGCCCTGCTGCAGGGGAAAGCCGTGCGCGATGCAGTGCGCGTACGCGATGACGAGCGCCGGCCCCGGGTAGCTCTCCGCCTCGCGGATCGCCGCGAGGGTCTGGCTGTCGCGCGCGCCCATCGCCACCCGGGCGACGTAGATGTGGCCGTACTGCATCGCGATCAGCGCAAGGTCCTTCTTCGCCCGCGGCTTGCCCGCGGCGGCAAACTTGGCCACCGCGCCCAGCGGCGTCGCCTTCGACGCCTGGCCGCCGGTGTTGGAGTACACCTCGGTGTCGAGGACGAGGACCTTCACGTTGGCCCCCGACGCGAGCACGTGGTCGAGCCCGCCGTAACCGATATCGTAGGCCCACCCGTCGCCGCCCACGATCCAGACCGACTTGCGCACGAGGTCGTCCGCCTGGGCGAGCAACCGCCGCGCGTCGTCGCTGCCATGACCCGCCAGCGCCGCCCGCAGGGCCTGCACGCGTGCCCGCTGCTGGGCCACCTCGGCCTCCGTGCCCTGCGGCGCGTCGAGCAGCTCGCGCACGAGCGCCGCTCCGACCACGGGGGCCAGCCGCTCGAGCCGGGCCGCGGCCGCGCGGCGGCGCTCCTCCGCGGCGAGATGCAGCCCCAGCCCGAACTCGGCGTTGTCCTCGAACAGCGAATTGGCCCAGGCGGGGCCGCGGCCCTCGTGATTGGCGCAGTAGGGCGTCGTCGGCAGGTTGCCGCCGAAGATCGACGAACAGCCGGTGGCATTGGCCAGCAGCAGCCGGTCGCCGAAGAGCTGGGTGAGCAGCTTCAGGTACGGCGTCTCGCCGCAGCCCGCGCAGGCTCCGGAAAACTCAAACAAGGGTTGGAGGAACTGCGAACCCTTCACCGTGCCGGCGTCGAGCCGCGTGCGGTCGGGCTCCGGCAGCGCGAGGAAGAAATCCCAGTTCGCCCGTTCCGCCGCGAGCCGCGGCGCCTGCGGCGCCATCACGAGGGCCTTGCGCGCGGGATCGGCCTTGTCCTTCGCCGGGCAGACCTGCGCGCAGAGCGCACAGCCGGTGCAATCCTCCGGCGCGACCTGGAGCGCGTAGCGCTGCCCGGGGAACTCGGTCGAGCGGAACGGCGTGGACACGAAGTCCGCCGGCGCACCGGCGAGCGCCTCGGGCGCGAAGAACTTGGCGCGGATCGCGGCATGCGGGCAGATCAGCACGCACTTGTTGCACTGGATGCAGAGCGCGGGATCCCACGCGGGCAGCTCGAGCGCGAGGTTGCGCTTCTCGAACCGCGCGGTGCCCGTCGGCCAGCAGCCGTCGACCGGCATCGCGCTCACCGGCAGGAGGTCGCCGGCGTTGGCCAGGAGGCGCGCAGTCACTTCGCGCACGAACGCCGGCGCGCCCGGATACGCGGGCGGCACGGTCGCCGCCGCGGCGAGGTCGGGCTGGTCCGGGATCATGACCTCGTGCAGGCCGGCCAGCGCCGAGTCGACGGCGGCGTAGTTCATCTGCACGACCTTCTCGCCCTTGCGGCCGTAGGTCTTGGCGATCGCGGCCTTGATCTGCGCGATCGCCTCGTCCCGCGGCAGGACGCCCGAAAGCGCGAAAAAGCAGGTCTGCAGGATCGTGTTCGTGCGCCGGCCCATCCCCGTCTCCTGCGCGACGCGGGTCGCATCGATGACGAAGAGCCTGAGCCGCTGCGCGATCAGCGTCTCCTGCCACTCGCGCGGCAGGTTCGCCCAGGTTTCGGCCGGGCCGTGTGGCGAGTTGAGCAGCACGGTCGCGCCAGGCGCGGCGTAGCCCAGGATGTCGGTCCGGCCGACAAAGCTGTACTGGCTGCAGGCCACGAACTCCGCCCGCCGGATGAGGTACGGCGCACGGATCGGGTGCGGGCCGAAGCGCAGGTGCGACGTCGTCATCGAGCCGGATTTCTTCGAATCGTACACGAAGTAGCCCTGCGCGAAGTTCGGCGTCTCCTCGCCGATGATCTTGATCGAATTCTTGTTGGCCCCGACGGTGCCGTCGGCCCCAAGGCCCACGAAGACGCAGCGGGTGACCTCCGGCCCCTCGAGGTCGAAATCCGCGTCGTAGGGCAGCGAGGTGCCCGTGACGTCGTCGACGATGCCGACCGTGAAATGGTTGCGCGGCGCCGGCCGCGCGAGGTGCGCGAACACGCCGCGGACCATGCCGGGCGTGAACTCCTTCGAGCCAAGCCCGAAACGCCCGCCGACGACGCGTGGCGAGCCCGCGAGCGGCGAACCGCCCTCGGCCAGCGCCGCGACGACGTTCAGGTAAAGCGGCTCGCCCAGCGAGCCCGGCTCCTTGGTGCGGTCCAGCACCGCGAGGGCGCGCACCGAACGCGGGAGGGCGGCAAGCAGCGCCTCGCGGTCGAGCGGCAGGAACAGCCGCACGGACAGCACCCCCACCTTCTCGCCGCGTTCCGCGAGCCAGCGCACGGTCTCGCCGATCGTCTCGACGGCGCTGCCCATGGCGACGATCACGCGCTCGGCCTCGGGATGTCCGACGTAGTCGAACAACCGATACTGCCGGCCCGTGCGCGCGGCGAGCCGGTCCATCATCGCCTGCACGATGCCGGGCACGAGGGCGTGAAAGCGGTTGCCCGCCTCGCGGCTCTGGAAGTAGACGTCCGGATTCTGCGCCGTGCCGTGGATCGAAGGCCGGTCCGGGGTCATGGCGCGGGCGCGGAAGGCGGCGATGTCCGCCTCGTCGACCAGCGCGCGCAGGTCGTCATCCGCGAGCGGCGCGATCTTCGCCACCTCGTGCGAGGTGCGGAAGCCGTCGAAGAAATGGATGAAGGGCACGGAGGCGCGCAGGCTCGCCGCGTGCGCGACCAGGGCGAGGTCCTGGGCCTCCTGCACCGAGTTGCTGCACAGCAGCGCGCAGCCGGTCGCACGGCAGGCCATCACGTCCTGGTGGTCGCCGAAGATGGACAGCCCGTGCGCCGCCAGCGCGCGGGCGCTCACGTGCAGCGTGAACGGCAGCAGCTCCCCCGCGATCTTGTAGAGGTTGGGGATCATCAGCAGCAGGCCCTGCGACGCGGTGAACGTCGTGGTGAGCGCGCCGCCGAGCAGCCCGCCGTGCACCGTGCCGGCCACGCCGCCCTCCGACTGCATCTCCACGATCCGCGGCACGCCGCCCCAGAGGTTGGGCCGGCCGGCGGCGGCCCATTCGTCGCACCATTCGGCCATCCCGGACGACGGCGTGATGGGATAGATCGCGATCAGCTCGTTGAGCCGGTAGGCGACGGAAGCGACGGCCTCGGATCCGTCGCAGGTGACACATTCGGTGGTGGGGAGTGGTGTCGCAGGCATGGAACACCCGGGGCGGGGTCCGTCCCGGGTGCGACGATCCTACGGCATCGCGACGCGCGCGGCCACGCATCCGTTGGCTTAGGGCGCGCAGGGGTTGCGGCCGCCCGGCCCGCCCTCAGTCGTTCTCCCACTTCCAGCTCGCGATGACCGGCGCCTCGCGCGGCGTGGGCTCGACCGGCCCGGCCGGGTAGCCGACCACGACCGGGAACACCGCGTGCTGCTCCTCGGGCACGCCGAGCTCGCGCTTCGTCTCCGGCAGGTCGAGCCAGGGCCGGGCGAACCCGATCGGGCACGTGCCGAGCCCCAGCGCGAAGGCCGCCAGCATCAGGTTCTCCGCCGCCAGGCAGCAGTCCTCGCTGGGATGGAGCTGGGCGCCCGTCGCGTAGATCACCACGAGCGTGTCCGCGCCGTGGAACAGGTCGTACCCGGGATCCTCATACAGCTCCGCCCGCGAGTGCAGTTCGAACCGGGTCGGATAGGTCGCGACCAGGTGCTGCTTCGCGCGTTCGGAGTAGTCCCGCAGCAGCCGGTGGCCGTGGAACACGGCGAAGGCCCAGGGCTGCAGGTTCAGGGCGCTCGGCGCCTGGACGGCCGCGGTCAGCAACTGCTGCACCGTGTCGGCACTCACGGGACGGTCGCTGAAATGGCGCACCGCCCGGCGGTGGAAGATCGCCTCCATGAGGCTGACCTCGGACTGGTCGATGGGGTTCATGGGCCAAGCTCCTTTCTCGGCGGCGGCCGCAGGCAGGTTTCAGGCCGTGAAGCCGAAGCGATGGCGCTCCTCCTCCGGCTTGAGGTGCAGGCTGGTGCAGATCAGACGCGAGGCCAGCGCCGCGGCGGCGACCTTGACGAGGCGGTCGAAGTCCGGCCGGGGCAGGTCGGCCCCGTCGCGCCTGATCGCGTGCAGGCCCATCCCGCGTTGCAGCAGCTCCTGGATGAACTCCTCGCAGGCCACGGGATCGTCGGTGTAGTACTGATGGCGTTCCGGCGGATGGTGTTTCCGGAACTGGAGGCTGTATTCGACGGTGTATTTCTTGAGCATGGCAGGTCGTCCGGTTGAGAGCCGACGCGGGGCGCGGACGCCCCGGTGGCTTTGCCGCCACCTTACGCCCGGACTCCGCCCGCCGCCCGGCATATCTTGGCATTCATCGCGCCCTTCTTGGCTCCCGGCGGACCGCCGGCAACGCGCAAGCGATGCGGGCCTCTCCGCAAGCGATGCAGAGCCGGGACCGGGGCGATTCTGGCATCGTGTCCCGCCTCCGCCCGTGTCCACGCCGCCTCACCCTTCCCCGGTCGCGCTGCAGTGTCCGCTGCCCCTGCCCGCGCGCACCGAGATCACCGTCGGCCACGGCGGCGGCGGCCGGCTCACCCAGGAGCTGATCGACCGGATCTTCCGCCCCGCCTTCGCCCATCCCGCGCTCGACGCGCAGCACGATGGCGCGGTGCTGGCGGCCGGCGGCATGCGATTCGCGCTGACCACCGACGCGCACGTCGTCAGTCCGCTGTTCTTCCCGGGCGGCGACATCGGCCGGCTGGCGGTCAACGGCACCGTCAACGATCTCTGCATGTGCGGCGCGCTGCCGCTGTGGCTCACGGCGGGCTTCATCCTCGAGGAAGGTTTCCCGCTGGAGACGCTGCAGCGCGTGGTCGCATCGATGCAGCAGGCGGCGGCCGCCGCCGGGGTAGCCGTCGTCGCCGGCGACACCAAGGTGGTCGAGCGGGGTCGCGGCGACGGCGTGTATGTGACGACCGCGGGCGTCGGGCTGGTCCAGCACGGGCGGACGATCGGACCGGCCGCGGTGCAGCCCGGCGACGCGATCCTGCTCAGCGGCGACGTCGGCCGGCACGGCATGGCCATCATGGCGAGCCGCGAGGGGCTCCAGTTCGAAAGCACGATCGAGAGCGACTGCGCCCCGCTGGTCGCGCCGGTGCAGGCGCTGCTGCAGGCCGGCCTCGACGTGCACTGCCTGCGCGACCTGACCCGCGGCGGTCTGGCCACCGCGCTCGTCGAGATCGCGGAAACGGCGCGGCTGGCCCTCGCCATAGAAGAGCCGCGCGTGCCCGTCATCGATCCCGTTCGCGGGGCGTGCGAGATCCTCGGACTCGAGCCGCTCTACGTGGCCAACGAGGGCCGCTTCGTCTGTTTCGTGCCGGAACCGCAGGCCGGCGCGGCACTCGCGCTGCTGAAACGCACGGCTCCAGGCGGACCGCCCGCCCGGATCGGCACCGTGGCCGCCGCGCCGGCCGGGCAGGTGACGCTGCGCAGCGTGATCGGCGCGGATCGCGTCCTCGCGCGCCTCAGTGGCGAGCAGTTGCCGCGAATCTGCTGAACGCGATGAACGGTCACGCGGCCGCGCCGCGGTAGCGGTGGTACGCGGCGCAGGCTCCCTCGCTCGACACCATCGGCGCTCCCAGGGGGTGCTCGGGCGTGCACCGGGTGCCGAAGGCGGGACACTCGTGCGGCTTCCTCACGCCGCGCATGATCGCGCCGCTGATGCACTCGCCCGGCGCCACGGGCACGGGCGGCGGCAGCGCGAACTTCCGCGGGGCGTCGTAGGCCGCCAGTCCGGTCCGCAGTCCCCAGCCGCTGCCGGGAATCGGACCCAGGCCGCGCCAGTTGCGGTCCTCGACGGCGAAGGCCTCGGCGACGAGCCGGCGCGCGGGAGCGTTCCCGCCGGCGCGCACCGCCCGCGCGTAGGCGTTCTCCACCTCGGCGCGACCGGCCTCCAGCTGCCGCACGCACCGCAGCACGCCCTCGAGTATGTCGACCGGCTCGAAGCCCGTCACCACGATCGGCACGCGGTGCTGCGCCGCGATAGCGTGATACTCCTCGGTGCCCATCACCGCGCAGACATGGCCGGCGGCGAGAAAACCCTGCACGCGGTTGTCCGCCGACCCCAGTATCGCGCGCATCGCCGGCGGCACGAGCACGTGCGAGGCGAGCAGCGAGAAGTTCGGCAACCGCTCCCGCGCGGCCTGCAGCACCGCGAGGGCGTTGGCCGGCGCGGTCGTCTCGAAGCCGACGGCGAAGAACACCACCTGGCGCTCCGGCCGCTGCCGGGCGAGGGTCACCGCATCGAGCGGCGAGTAGACGATGCGCACGTCGCCGCCCCGCGCCTTCGCCGTGAGCAGGTCGATGCCGCTGCCCGGGACGCGCAGCATGTCGCCGAACGAACACAGGGTCACGCCCGGTCGCAGCGCCAGCGCCACCGCCTGGTCGATCAGCTCGGCGGGCGTGACGCACACCGGGCACCCGGGCCCGTGCACGAGCGTGATCCCCGCCGGCAGCAGTTCGTCGAGGCCGAACTTCACGATCGCGTGCGTCTGCCCGCCGCAGATCTCCATGATCGTCCAGGGGCGCGTGGCCACCCGCGCGATCGCGGCGGCGAGCGAGCGCACGAGCGCGGCGTCGCGGTATTCGTCGACGTACTTCATGGCGGGCCCTCCCGCGGCGCCGCGCCGGGCTCCAGGCCGTCGAGGTCGCCCATCGCCTGCAGATAACGAAACGTCTCCTCCGCCTCGCGCGCGTCGATCACGCTGATGGCGAGGCCGACGTGCACGAGCACGTAGTCGCCGACCCGCGCCTCCGGCGCGCACGTGAAACTGACCTGCTTGATCACGCCGTTGAACGACACGCGGCCGGAGCGCAGCAGCGGGTCGTCACCTTCGACGGAGAGCACTTTACCGGGGACGGCGAGGCACATGGGAGAAGGTCGGAGGTTGGGCGGGAACGATCACGGCAGGTGCACGTCGGTGACGTTCCAGCAGGCGGCGAGCGCCTGGCCCGCCGCGATGTTGCCGTCATTCGGCGGCAGGAGCCGGTGCGTGAGCACCTCGAAATTCGCCGCCCGCAGCGCCGCCACGGTGAGGTCGAGCAGCAGCGCATTCTGGAAACATCCGCCGCTCAATGCCACGGTGCCCACCCCCGCCCGGCGGGCCACCGCGACGATGCCGGCGGCGAGAGCGCGGTGCAGGCCGAGCGCGAGCGCGTCCGCGGGCACGCCCCGCGCCCGCCGGTCCAGCGCCGCGGCGAGCAGCGGACGCCAGTCGAGTTCGCAGCGCGCGCCCTGGCCGGAGTCCAGGTCGCGCACGGGCAGCGGCAGTTCCGGCGCCTCGCGCGCGCCGAGCGCCGCCGCCTCCACCGCCAGCGCCGCCTGGCCCTCGAAGGCGTTGCGCGAGGCGAGCCCGGCGAGCGCCGCAAAGCCGTCGAACAGCCGGCCCGCGCTGGTGGCGAGCGGGGCGTTGAGTCCGCGCGCCAGCATCACGCGCAGCACGTTCCTGTCGGCCGGAGAAAAGCCGAGCGCCTCCGCCGCCGCGTCATGGCGCGCGTCGCCCATCGCGTGGAGCAGCCCGAGGGCGCTGCGCCGCGGGTCGCGTGCCGCCGCATCGCCACCGGCCAGCCGGAAGGGCGCCAGCCGGCCGAAACGCTCCGCCGCGCCGTCGCGCAGGAGGAGGAACTCCCCGCCCCACACGGTGCCGTCCGGGCCGTAACCCGTGCCGTCCCAGGCCACACCCAGGACGCCGTCCGCCGCCCGCCGGTGTTCGAGCAGGCACGCGAGCACGTGCGCGAGGTGGTGCTGCACCGGAGTCACGGGCAGGCCCAGCGCCGCGGCTTCGCGCGTCGAGGTGTAGTCCGGGTGCCGGTCGCAGGCCACCGCGGTGAACTGCCCGCCCAGCAGGTCGCCGAACAGCGTGCGCGTCCGCCGGAACGCCTCCGCCGCAGCCGCGCTGCCGAGGTCGCCGAGGTGCGGGCTCAGGACGACACGGTCGCCCGCGGCGACCGCGAGGGTGTTCTTCAGGTGCCCGCCCACGCAGAGCCAGCGGCCCTGGATGCGCGACGGCAGAGCGAGCGGGGACGGCGCGTGGC
>ERZ761602.3860-NODE-3860-length-20332-cov-13.549933_pt1 | contig 20332 bp, 20 predicted proteins | sample MGYA00512165_ERZ761602 | MGnify/ENA primary metagenome ERZ761602 (study PRJEB28899, sample SAMN02445085) | bioreactor sludge metagenome | biome: EBPR sludge; isolation source: Thorneside wastewater treatment plant | place: Australia: Brisbane, Thorneside... | reverse complement strand
CAAATTTACGACCGCGCCGCGCCGGGTGTCCGGTTTCCCGGCCAGTATTACGACGAAGAATCCGGCCTGCATTACAACACCTTCCGCGATTATGATCGGCAGACCGGAAGGTATGTGCAGTCCGACCCGATTGGGTTGGCGGGCGGGGTGAATACGTATGGGTATGCTATAAATAATCCATTGAAATATATAGATTCAACGGGTTTAGATACTTTCTGTCCTGGGCAATCATCCATTATTGATCCTGTTACTCATCAAGTGACTTGTGTTGGACCAGTTCGTCCAGAACCACCTCAATGTGTATCAGGAGAATGCGCTGTTTATCCACCACCTACAAATTCCCAGATAACCAATAGCTGCGAGTGCGATTCTTCTAACTGGGATGTCTATGGCCAAGGCGGTGGGAATGTTTCCTTACATTATCTTATATTGGGTGGGAGTATTACTGGAGGATTTGTAATCGGAACTGGAGGGCAACGCTGTGCGTTTACTACTGTTTGTGGGCGGCTTGGACCAGGAATGTATGCAGGAGCCGGTGGTTCTGTTGGTGGAGGTTTGGTTGGTGGAAATACCTCTGGTTTAGAAGGTTATAGTTGCGGTGCTGGGTTTGATTTTGGCCTTGGCCCTTCTGTAGGTGGATCGGTTGGTGCCGGTTTAAGCAATAGCGGGATTAGCTCGGTTGGGGGAGTCAAAGGACGTGGAGGTAGCGGTTATGGTTTCAATATTGGGCTTGAATGTTGCCGTACTTTTATCAAATGCAGCCCACAATGCCGTTAGCTAAGAGATTTTCTCTGAAAATATAAGGCCATATGGATGACCGTTAAACTGCCGCAATCTCGAAATTTTTTCCTATGGATTGGTTTAGGGTTTATTGCAATAGCATGTTTTGCCATATTTATGAATATGCCAACGGTTTTAATTGATATTCCTGGCTTCTTGGGATTGATCGCTATGTTTTTGCATGTGTTTCCCTCAAGCCAGCGCTGGTTAGAGAGGCTCCTGAACAGAAACGATGGTAGCTAAGACCACCCAGTTAGCAAGTATCCTTATCTCGCATCTTCCGCCATATAGAGGGGAAGACACGAAACGGAAATTTACGCACTCTAAGGTATCAGCGTGTCGCGCCCGAGACCAAAAGGTTGCTTAGCCAGTGATCGGGGATCGGCGCTCCGAGACGAAGGAACGCGTCCGGATTCTCGATGGACTGAAGCCGAAGGGTGTTGTTACGAAGTGGGGGCGCTCGCCGTGCGATGGCGCTTCACGATATCGAGCACGGTGTTCTTGCTGATGCCGAGCCGGTGGCTGACTTCCCGGTAAGACTGTACTTCAAAAGGGACACCCATGCCGCGTCGAGAACGCTTGGCCGAGCCGCAGCGGCTCGCCTTCATGGAACCGGTCACGGACGAGCGCAGGATCGTCCGTCATTACACCCTGGATGCCGAGGATTTGGCGCTGATCGATCGGCGGCGTGGCGATGCCAATCGACTCGGGTTCGCCGTCCTGCTCTGTTACCTGCGATTTCCGGGACGGACCCTGCGGCAAGGCGAAGCGCCACCGGTCGCGATGCTGGCCTTCGTGGCCGAACAACTGGCGCTCGATCCGGCGCGTTTCGCCGATTATGCCGAACGCGACCAGACGCGGCGGGCGCATCTTGCGGAAATCCAGACCACGTTCGGTTACCGGCCGTTCACGCGCGGACGGTATCGCGAACTGGCGGCTTCGCTATTGCCAACGGCGCTGGCCACCGAGACGGGCGCCACGCTCGTGGCGATGGCGCTGGCTGCGCTGCGGGCGCAACGCATCATGGTTCCACCGCTGCCGACCCTCGAACGCCTTTGTGGAGAGGTCCGGGCCCGGGCGCACCGCCAGGTGTGGCGCACGCTCACTGCCGGATTGACGGACGCGCAGCTCACCGCGCTCGATCAACTGCTCACCGTCCGTGCCGGCGGTGGCCAAAGCACTCTGGCATGGTTACGACAAACGGCCTATGCCGCCACGGTCGGCAATTTCCCCAAACTGATCGAGCGGCTACGCCAAGTGCGCACGCTGGGCATCGAACCGGAGCGCGCCACCCGCATCCATCAAAATCACTGGCTCAAACTCGCGCGTGAGGGCGGTCGGAGCACCGTGCAGCACCTGGCTGAACTCGAACCGCTCCACCGTTACGCCACCCTGACCGCCCTGGTACTGGAATTGACGGCGACACTAACGGATGAAGCGATCAATATGTTCGAGCATCTGCTCGGGAGTCTGTTCAAGAAAACAGAACGCGCGCACGCCGATGAATTTCACCGCAGCGGCAAGGCCATCAACGAGAAACTGCGGCTCTATGCGCGGGTCGGCGAGGCGCTGATCGCGGCCAAGGCCGCAGGTGGCGATGCCTTTGCCGCGATTGAGGGCGTCCTGCCGTGGAACCGATTCGAATCGACGGTGGCGCAAGCCCATCAGCTCGCGCAGCCAGAGGCGTTTGATGGCCTGGCGCTCTTGGATGACCGGTACGCGAGCGTGCGCAAGTTCGCACCCCTGCTACTGGCAGAATTTGAGTTTCATCACCTGCCGGGTTATCGCCATGCGCCCTCATTCTGCCGACTCGAACTCCTGTAACCAGTTCTGAGCGCCCGGCAGCTCGTCGGGTTCAGTTGCCCGTCAATCTGATCCAGCGCAATCTCGCCACGCTCCGGACGTACCGGCGGCCCGGCGAAACGCTGGCGGCCATCGACGCGCCGTGAACCGGTCTCCGGGCGCGGGCGCGGGCGCGAGCGGTGGGCGAGGTGGGGGCCAAGCCGCCCGAATTTTCCGCCCGCGTGCGGACCGCCAAAACGGCTCGGCCACCCTTTCGGGTCGCCCGCCGCGAGCGGCGGCAAGAACCGGCGCGCGCCGAACCGGCATCGCGCCCGAACCTGCGCTAATCTGTAGCTTGTTCGCTATCGTCAGCCAACTGGAGCTATGCCATGGGGACTATCGAGCTGTCGGAAATGCTGGGCCAACTGCGCGAGGAATTGTCGATCGCGCAGAGCGAGGGCGCGGGGTCGGACCTGAAATTCCGAATCGAAGACATCGAGATCGAATTGCAAGTCGCCACGACCAGGAAAGTGACAGGCAAAGCCGGCATCAAAATACTGGTCTGCTGGGACGCCGAAGCCAGCGCCGGCATCGACAAAGCCAACACCCAAAAGCTCAAGCTGAAGCTCAAGCCGGTGGTGGGACCCGACAAGAAGCCGCTCGACGTGAGCGACGAGGATGATCTGGTCGGTTCACCCTAGCTTTGCCGCGCGAGACACGCCCGTGCACAAGGATTTGATCGTCGCCATCTTTGTCCCTACGACGGGCGAAGGCAAGATGCCCGGCCGCGTCGGCACCGGTTATCCGGTGACAGAGGATCTGATTCTGACCTCCCGGCATGTGATCGAGCCCGAGAACCGAGACCGGCAAAAGCCGATCAGGGTTCGGTGGTTCCACGACAAGCCCGCCGACGGCAAACCGCCCGAGTGGACGCCTCTGGACGATCATCGGAATGGCGACATTCTGGTCTGGATCGGAAAGGGCGACCTGGACGCCGCGCTGCTTCGCTGTCGGCGGCCCGAATACCTCCACAAATTCCCGGTCAAGCTACCGACCGAACGCAAGCCGAGGGACGGCGAACGCTGGCAGAGCGCGGGGTTCGCGCGCGCGAACAGGCGCGGCGACGTGCGCGAACCCGGCCAGTTCGGCGGAACCTTGCGCGAGATGGCCGAAGGCGCTTCCTTTTTTGAAGTCGTCGAAGATGTTCAGCCCATCGCCGAGGAGCAGTGGCAAGGAGTCTCCGGTATGCCGGTGTTCGCCGGATCCGAGCTTCTCGGTGTCGTCAAGTGCGTCCCGCCGAATTACGATCACAAGAAACTCGAAGCCGTCCCGGTCTGGCGGCTGTTTCAAGACGAGGGCTTCAAAAAGGCGCTGGGGATAGACGAGCAGCGCGAGCGCCTGGAACGTGCCCGCAGGCTGCTTCGCCAGCCGCTGGAGCGCAGCGACGCGGCCACCAGCGATTTTGCCGCCGAGCTGGGGCTGCCGAGCGGCGACATACCCCAATGTCGCGAGCAGGTCGTCGAGCGGTTGCTCGTCGATAAGCTATCGCCGGAGCGTATGTTCGATCTGGCGCTCTCGGTCCGGGACAAGCGGCGCGGCAAAAAAGACTGGGTCGGCGCGCACGTCGCGCAGGAGCTGGTGTTGGCCATCCTGCCGGCCATTCACGACGCTGCGGTTGTTTCCAATGTGCGCCGAGACAAGAGCGACAGCGCCATCTGTCCCCTGCTGTTGCCGACGAAGCTGCGGACTTTGGCGGAGATCATCATGGCCGCGGCGGATCGCCGCGCGGCGTCCCTGCGACCACCAAAATCCAGGCAGGCGGACCCGGAAGGCGTGGCCAGCCTGCCGGAGCCGCCGGAATCCGGTCGCGACCCCGACGGCAAGCAGTTTTCGCGAGATTGGCGAACCCACCTGCTGGAGACGTTCGACACCGACCCGGATCGCTTCGAGAACACTTTCAAGAATTACCTGAAAGAACGCTTCATCCCGGGCCATCTGAGATCGCCCGGCGCGGGTGTTTCCGAACAGGAACTGCTGGATACGATCGCCGCGCAGCTTCGCCTGGAAGCCGAGGCCAGCGAAGGTGGCCTGACCTACTATTACATCGCGGCAATGCCGGACAATGCCGAAGCGCGGCAGAAAAAAGAAACCGTTTTAGCCCAGTTAAAGCGGGCTTTCCCTCACATCGCTTTCCTGCGTTTGGCGGGGACCGACCCTTTGAACGTCGAATGGGAACGCTACAGCAAGCTTCGCGATCTCCTCTACCAGGACCCGGAGGTTGACCAGTGAAATTCCTGGACATCGCTGACAACGAAGTCATCGAACTCGCCGCCACCGGCGACATGCCGGAAGCCGTCCACCAGTTCGAGCCGCGCCAGATTCGCGCCGTCAACGCCGCCCTGGCCGCCCGCCGGCCGCTGCTGGTGCGCGGCGAGCCGGGCATCGGCAAATCCCAGCTCGCCCGCGCCGCCGCCAAGGGGCTGGGCCGCGCGTTCGTCCCGCACACGGTCGACGCGCGCACCGAATCCCGCGACCTGCTCTGGCATTTCGACGCCGTCGCGCGTCTGGCCGAGGCCCAGTTGCTGGGCGCGCTGGGCCGGGCGGCCGATCTGGCTTCGCCCGACCCGGCGCCGCCGTCGGCGGAGAAGGGCGACCGGCCCGCAACGCCGAACCCCCGCGACCGGCTCGCCATCGCGCGCTTCCTGCACCCTCGCGCGCTCTGGTGGGCGTTCGACTGGGGGGGCGCGCTGGACCGGGCGAAGGATGTCGGCATTCCGGCGCCGCCCCAGCCCGACGGCGGCGATCCCGCCAACGGCTGCCTGGTGCTGATCGACGAGATCGACAAGGCCGAGGCCGACGTGCCCAACGGCCTGCTGGAAGCGCTCGGCGCCGGCAGCTTTCATCCGCAGGGTTGCACCGAGCCGGTGAGAGCGACCGGCATCGCGCCGCTGGTGGTCATCACCACCAACGAGGAGCGCGCCTTGCCGGACGCCTTCGTGCGCCGCTGCCTGGTGTTGCATCTGCGCCTGCCATCGGACCCCGGAAAGCTGGCGGAACGCCTGGTCGAGCGCGGGCGCGCCCATTTCCGCCGCCATGAACCTCCCCCCTCCGACAAGGTGCTCCAGCGCGCCGCCGCGCTGTTGATCGCCGACCGCGACATCGCCCGCGAGAACCACTGGCTGCCGCTGCCCGGCCAAGCCGAATATTTGGACTTGGTGCGCGCCGTCATCGCCCGCGCGCGCACCGCCAAGGCCCAGGAAGCCCTGATGGAACAGGTGGCCGAATTCGTCTTGAAGAAACACCCCGATGCCTTCCAGCAAGTCCCCGAACAAAACGCCGACTAGACCGGGGGGCGCTTGCGGGCGAGCGGACCTGGCGGCGGCCCTGGCCGACGGCAACGCGGCCCTGGCGCGGGCGGTGGCCGAGTTCGCCGGCTACGAGTGGCGGGCGCCCGAGAAAGGGCCGGAGAAACGGCCGAAGCAAGAGCCGGCCGGAGACGGCGGCCAGCAACCGGAACCGTCGCCGCCGGAGATCGTCGCCCGCCCGCTCGCCGAAACGCCTTTCTGGCAGCTGACGCGCTACGAGCCGCTCGACGGGGGCGAACCCGCTCCACGGTCGCCGACAACGCCTTACCGGGGTTGGAGCCTGCGGCCCGAAAACCCGCCGACGGTTCCGCCGCTGGCCGGCTGGCGCGAGCTGGAGCCGAAGCTGCGCCGTCCGCTCTGCTTGCCGCAACCGGCCCGGACGATCGATCTGGAATTGACGGCGCGCCTTCTCGGCCAGGCCCTGTTCCTCACCGAGCTGCCGCGCGAGCGCCGCCGCCGCTGGGGATCGGCCCTGCACGTCATCGAAGATCGCAGCGTTCGGCTGATCCCGTATCGCCTGGACCAGTATCGGGTCCGCGAAGCCCTGCGGCGCTTGTTGCCGGCCCACGCCCTCGATCGGAGCGTGATTCGCGACGGCCTGCCCGCTCCGCGACCGCCCGAAGGCGGCGCGGGGAGCATCGTGCTGGTGCTGGGCGATCTCGGCTGCCTGTCCGGCGCGCGAGCGGAACTTTGCGAGCGCTGGCTGCATTTCGGCCGCGACCTGCGCGCCGCCGGCCGCGTCCCGGTGGCGCTGGTTCCCGGCCCGCTGGAGCGGTGTCCGGCCCGGCTGGCCGACGTCTGGCGGCTGATCCCCTGGGAGCGCCCGCGCCCGCGCGACCCGGCGGATACCCTCGAACGGCGCGCCGAGCGCCTGCTGCGGCTGGTGTCCCCGGCGGCCCGCATCGAACCTGGCTTGCTGCGCGCCGCGCGCCTGTTGTTGCCGCCGGACCAGGCCGACGCCGGCACCGAGGCCGACGTCTGGCAGCACCCGGACCTGATCGGCCGGTCCGCCGCCGGCGCTACCCTGAACCCGGAGCGGGCCAAGCCATTGCGCGCCGAGTTCGCGACCCGGTTCGCGCCCGAACTACAGGCTGGCTTCGCCGGGTTGCTGCGCGCCTGGCGGGGTTATGTGCCGGAGGAAATCTGGTTCGAGGAGCTGCTGAACCTGCCGCCGGCCGCCCAGGCCGCCGCCGAGGTCGCCCGGGACTTGCCTCTCGCCCGCGACTACTTCGCGGACTTCGCGCGGGGTTGCGGCGAGGGCGGCGCGGCCATCACCGGCGGCGACCTGGAATGGTTCGGCCGGGTCGAGCGTCGCGCCGGACGGTTGTGGGGAGACGAGCGGGTCGGCGACGATCTCCAGCGCCTGAGCTACGCGCTGCACGAACGGGACCCGGACTATCGGCCGCCGACGGGTTTTCGCCCGGATTTGATTCGGCGCCCGGATCGTCCGGTACGTCGTCTCTCCATCGAACAACAGGGCGAAACGCTGGAGTTTGTCGCTGCGGAGAAGCCCCCGAGCGGGAGCTATCTCGCGGATTGCACCAGCCGCAACGGCTTGATCCAAGTCGAACCGCTTTCCGCCGACTCTGTTGATCGCAACGCTTTCTGGCGCTCCGGCCAACCGCCGAGTTGGGCCGACGATTGGGGCACGGACGACTACGGCCACTGGGTCACCTTCAGCGTCGAAAACCAGCAGGGCAACAAAGTTACCCAACGGATGCGCTGGATCGAGCCCGGCGCGTTCCAGATGGGCTCGCCGGAAGACGAGCCGGAGCGCTGGAATGCCGAAGGTCCCCAGCATCCCGTGATGATCGGCCAAGGCTTCTGGCTGTCAGACACCGCCTGCACCCAGGCGCTGTGGGAAGCGGTGATGGGCGAGAACCGGAGCCGGTTCAAAGGCGCGGACCGTCCGGTGGAAGACGTCCGTTGGAACGACTGCCAGAATTTTCTCGATCGGTTGAACGAGCGGCTGCCCGGACTCGACTTGGTTCTGCCTTCTGAAGCCCAATGGGAATATGCCTGTCGCGCCGGCACGACGACGCCCTTCAGCTTCGGCGCCACCATCACCCCCCAGCAGGTCAACTACGACGGCAACTTTCCTTACGCGGGCGGCAAAATGGGCCTCTATCGGCAAGAAACCGTACCGGTGGCGAGCCTGCCGCCGAACCCGTGGGGCCTGCACGAAATGCACGGCAACGTCTGGGAGTGGTGCCAGGATTATTGGCACGCCAACTACCGGGGCGCTCCGGCCGACGGTTCGGCATGGGAAGATCACGACCGCGACGCCGGCGCGTACCGCGTCCTGCGCGGCGGGTCCTGGGACGTCGGCGCGCGCGACGTGCGCTCGGCGTACCGCCGCCACGTTCACCCCGGCGACCGCGTCGGCATCCTGGGTTTTCGCTGTGCCCGAGTTCGGGTCGCGCGCCCGGCCAGCCAGGAGGGAGCGGAGCCGGCGGGACCGGCGCGGGGCCGGCAGGCGGAGCGCCGGCCCGAGCGGGACCCGCCCGGCGGAGCGACCGGCGCGGAAGCCACCCTGCTGCGTCTCGACGCCGTTCCGCCCCAAGACCACTGCGCGTTGCCTCAAGCTCCGGCCTTCCTCATCCGCACCGACCGCGAGCACCTGACGTTTCGCCGCCTCGCCAAACCGGCGTGGGCCAGCACCATCGGCCGCGACCGCTTCGGGCTGTGGTGCGAGATCGCCGTCGATCCGGGTCGAGGCGAGCCCGTCATCCAGCGTTTGCGCTGGATACCGCCGGGACGATTCTGGATGGGCTCGCCGGAGGAGGAGCCGGGCCGTTTTGACACTGAAGGTCCCCGTCACCTCGTGACCTTGAGCGAAGGCTACTGGCTGTCCGACACGCCCTGCACCCAGGCGCTGTGGGAAGCAGTGATGGGCGAGAACCGGAGCCGGTTCGAAGGCGCGGACCGCCCGGTGGAACGGGTGAGCTGGCACGACGCGCAGGACTTTCTGGCGCGCATCAACGGCCGGATTCCCGGTCTCGACCTGACGCTGCCCAGCGAAGCCCAATGGGAGCACGCCTGCCGGGCGGGGACCGAGACGGCCCTCTACACCGGGGATTTGGCGATTCTGGGCGAGAACAACGCCCCGGCGCTGGACCCGATGGCCTGGTACGGCGGCAACAGCGGGGTCGAGTTCGACTTAAGCAACGGTTACGACAGTTCGGATTGGAAGGAAAAACAATACCCGCACACCAAAACGGGAACGCGCCCGGTGAAACTCAAGCAAGCCAATCCCTGGGGCCTATACGACATGCTGGGCAACGTCTGGGAGTGGACGCAAGACCACTGGCACGCCAACTACGAGGGCGCTCCGACCGATGGCTCGGCTTGGGAAGACGCCGAGGCCGGCGCGTACCGCGTCCTGCGCGGCGGGTCGTGGTACAGCAGCGCGCGCGACGTGCGCTCGGCGGTCCGCCACGCGATCCCCCCCGACCTCCGCGACGACTTCACCGGTTTTCGCTGCGCCCGAGTTCGGTCGTGAGCCCGGCCAGCCAGCAGGAAAGCGCGACGCGCCCGGAGCCGGGGCCGACCCGGAAGCGGAGCGACGGGGCGCCAAGGCGACGGGTGGACTGTATGTGTATCCGACCCTCGTGGTGACGCCGCAAGGGCTGGTCTTGGGGGTGGTGGATTCGTGGATGTGGGCACGCAAGCCCCAATGTGAGGCGACGGTCAGGGAAAGTGTACGCGGGTTAGAAGGGTATGAGAAATAATTTTACCGTGACCAATCAACCATAATTATATTGGCTCAATATGGATTGCGGTCAGTTACGAACGGCTCGCGAGGGGCGGAGGAGATAGCTACACTGCCCAGGTTCCAAACGGCTGCGGCGCAAGTTTTTCCCCATGATGATCAACCTCCAGAACCTCTTAAGATGACGCCAAGTGTTACGAAACGGTTCGGCAGTTGCGCTGGCCGCTGGGGGTCTGTTGCCCACACTGCGAATCGGCCGAGGTCACGAAGCAAGGGCGAGATACGACCCAACCGGCTCGACAGAAGTACCGATGCGAGCGCTGCGAACGTTACTTTGACGATCTGACGGGGACGGTGTTGGCGGGGCATCATCAGCCCTTGCGGGTTTGGGTATTGTGTCTGTATTTCATGGGATTGAACCTGTCGAATGCGCAGATTGCCCGGGAATTGGGGTTGAACCCGAATGACGTGCAGCGGATGAGCGAGCCGCTACGCCAAGGCATTGTTGCCCGCCAACCGGAACCGGTGCTGGTCAGGGCGGTGGAATGCGATGAAGTGCACGTGGTGGCCGGCCATAAGGGACGCCCGGATGCGGTGAAAAAAAGGGACGGCGCGGCCGACGGCGGCTGGAACGGGCGCGGGGACGCGGGACGCTGGAGGGCGAAAAGCCGCCCAGCTTCGGCATGAGCCAGCGCGGTGGGGCGGTCATCCTTCGGATGCTCGAAAACGTCCGGCAGGCCACCATTCATCCACTGATCGATCAATTCATTACGCCGGGAACCCGGGTGTACACCGACGAATACGATATCTATCACCGGTTACCCGCGTGGGGTTTCGACCACCACACCGTCTGCCACAGCCGGGGCGAATACGCCCGTGACGACGATGGTGATGGCTTCCATGAAGTCCATGTCAACACCGCTGAGGGCTTCTGGTCCCTGCTGCGTTCCTGGTTGCGACCCCATCGTGGCATTTCGCAAGAGCAATTGCCTCTCTATCTGGGGTTCTGTCAGTTCGTCCATAACGCCCATATTCGCGGCAAGGGCCTGCTCAGACCTCTTTTAGAACTCCTGGTGGCCTATGCCAACTGACCGGAATCCATATTGAGCCATTATAATTTGTCCGTCCAGAGCCTATCCGAAAACTACAATCCGGAAGGAAGAGATCACGTGGAGCAATCTTCATGGCTGGAGCACCCCGTTGTTAGGCGGGGCACGGATCGAAGCCGACCCAATTATGGCAACAGCGCCCGGCACGCGAAGCGCGCAGCTCCAAATTTGGCCGTCCGGACAGAATCCTAGAAAAAAACTTTAAATGACCACACTACGAAAATTTGTCTTGTTTCGGCCTCGATGCTCATTGAAGAAGAAACTGTTGATAACCGTCGGGGCCGGCGCTTCGTTGGACTTCGGCCTGCCCTCGGTCAGCGCTGTCGACACGTTTTTCGACAGCTGCGCGAGCGAGAGTCACCCCTTGGCGGACGGTCCACCCTCCAACTTGTACCGACATTGTCGCGACTTGATCAATGATTATTACAGCCAGGCACCGAAGCCGCGCTCGCGCAAACAGGCGAACTTCGAAGAAGTGCTGTACCAGATCAACCTATTGATCCCCTACCTGTCCGACCCTGATCGGCTGCACGGATCAAGTGCATTGCTTGCGGCCAATTCTTGGCCGGACGTAAGACGCTTTGGACGGAGGAACGCTGTCGATGGGGAGGTCTTGAGCGATCTGATCAACACGCTAATGGACAAACTGGTGGATCGCTTCATCGACGATTGCGCTGCCGCGAGCACGGCGAAGGCAGCAGGAATCGCCGAACTCGGGCGTTTCCTGGCCGCGCTACAAGACAAGTTCGAGATCGGCATCATCACGCTGAACTACGACAACCTTTTCACCCAAGCGTTACCGGGGCTTCATACCGGCTTTGACGAGAAAGGCAAGTTCGATCCGATGTCTGTCCTGGCCCGGACGGACTGGAAGTTCATTTACCACCTACATGGCTCAGTGCATTTCGCCATGACGGGTAACTCGCGCGACCTGCACGGCATCACTTGGGTGGCCACGCCATCGAAGGGTCCGGCGGTTCATGCGACCGGTCGCAACACTCAGCGTTCGATGGAAGGGACGACCTACTCGATGTCCCCCTTCGTGGCCGGTTACGGAAAAACCCAGCAGATTCTGCGACAACCCTTCCGCACGTACTTCGCGCAGGTCAATCGGCTAGTGCATGAAGCCGATAGTCTGCTCTTCCTCGGATACGGCTTCGGCGACTTACATTTGAACGCGGCTTTCTCCGAGGTGCGGGACCGGCAGCGCCCAATCGTGGTGGTCGATTGGGCCGACGATCATCAAGACCCGCTTTCGCTCCGACGCGATACTTGGTCCCACAACCTGTTCGAGACTCTGCCTGGCGATGTGGGCGCCATGAGTTCGGCCGGTCGCTCGGCACCCGCCGATCTTCCCTCTCTGCGTGCCGCGCGTGAACTGGAGGTTTCTAACAACCCGATGTATCCATTAGCTGTCTGGTACAACGGTATGCTCGAAGCCTGTCGGTGCCCGCAGACGATCCTGAAGCATCTTCGATAGCCGCTGCTGGCGGTCGGCTCTGATAGTCTTCGGGATTTTACCCTACAGGCGATCACCGCACCGCCGTTTTGCAGCATTAGCACACAAGCAAAACTGATATGGACGAAGTAAGCTCATCACGGCCGACAAAGAAAAAAAAGCGAAAGAGAAAGAATCCTTTACCTCCTCCCGATATGCAGTCTCACAGGAAAAACGCTATTAGGGCTTCAAACAAAATTAAAAACGGGGAGCGTCTTTCAGGAGAGGAGCTTATTGCTCTTTTTAAAGCAGACTATATAGAAAACAAAAGTTTAGAAGAAGTCATTTCAATATATGGTCACGATGAGACCTTGAGGTTATTTTCGGGCTTTGATTGGAAAAAAAAGAAAAAACACCTAAAAGACCCATCCATTATCATCTGCTCAAGCATCGAGCTTGAACTTCTAGAATATTTTAAAAAGCACCCGAATCAGCTATACGAAATATCACCCAGAAAATTTGAAGAATTTGTGGCAGCCCTATTTAAAAACCATGGTTTTGACGTTGAGTTAACCCCAGAAACAAGGGATGGTGGAGTGGATATCATAGCGGTACACAAGTCACCGCTAACAGGGAGCACCGTAAGTTTAGTCGAATGCAAACGGTATGCGCCCGATAAAACGGTCGGAATCGGCGTCGTTCAAAGGTTGCTAGGTAGTGTAATACAGCAAGAAGCCCATAAAGGTATAGTGGTAACAACGTCTTTCTTTACCAAAGATGCTATCGCGGTATCAAGTCGATCAAGAAACATTCTAACCTTAAATGATTACTCGGCAATCAAGTCATGGCTAGAGTTAATGTGACAGCTATTAGGGACTCACTTAGCTCGACTTTCCCCATTGCTAAGGGCTTGCGAGGTAGTGCCCCAAGAAATTCTTCCAAAAGAAGTCAAACCGAAGAGACTTTGATTGGAGAAGATCATGGGCAAGCAACGGCAGAATTGGAGCGTGGAGGAAAAGTTGGCGACGGTGCTAGCGGTGTTGAGCGAGCGCCAGAGCGTGGCGGAGGTGGCCCGCCGGCGGGGGGTGAATGAAAACCAGGCTCATCGCTGGAAAGAACGATTTCTGGAAGGCGGCTGCCAAGGATTAAACGGCGCGAACAGCCAAGCCGCCGACCGACGACTGGAAGCGGAGAACCACCAGCTCAAGCGTTTGTTGGGTGAAAAGGCGCTGGGGATCGAAATTTGGAGTATCGCATCCCCGCCGCCCTGTTGGCTGACGAGGTGGCCGCTATATTCTCTTAAAGGGCGGAAGTCTTTTTTGGGGTACTACCCTTCCAAGCTGAACTGAGCACTTGTAAGGAGAACTGTATGACGCTTTGCTCCTTTGCCGCACAATCCAGAAGATGGCAATTTATCGCTGCGCTGTATTTGGTCATCTACGGCTTAACTGTGAGCGCCAGTGAGACTGAATATCTCCAATTAGCTCAAACCCAGAATGACAAGTTGCCCTTGCAGCCAGGACAGTGGTACATACCGGATAACAGGTCTGCGCTTTACGAGCTAAATATCGATTGCGATTACGAACTGAAAGTGCAGGCTAAAAATGTAATGATTTTGGAGGATGAGTTCGGTCAGCGGCAGGGATATTTTATGTGGCCCTTAGAGGTTCAACCTCCACCTCAGCCACCCAAAGCGTCAGGAGGATTATGTCCTCCGAAAAATCTCCAACTTTCAGAAAATCATACACTACTAAAAAAATCACCGTTTGATCGCCAAGCGCAAACTCCGCTTGGATGGCTTGCTTTGCAGTACAGCTCTAATGCTGGGCAGGCAGAATCGCCGCTCCTTGCACAGGCAAGTAAACCGATGGTCGTGCCAACCACATCTTTCCCTATCGCGCCAATCGCTACAAATAGTGCGACTGGACGCGCGATCAAACAAGGTGCAAGTCAAGAGGCGGTCGGTTTGATCGCGGCTATTGAGCTTACATTAGGAACTGTGGCCGCAGAAACCTTAGTCGCATATTACCCTGCTATTATCGCGACTGGTGTCATAATCATCGCGGCAGAGACGGTGAAGAAGATTCTCGCAAAGAGAGCAGACCCGAATACGGATGCCATCAAGCCTCCGACTTCAGAAGTAATCGTAAAGGAGATGCAGAGCTACAAATCTATCCCTGTTACAAAGCTTGCTGTGGAACTTAGCAATGCTGGCGGGCCAGGAAAATGTAAAGAGTCTACGTATGATTATCTCACCGCTAAGCAAAGAAAAATCTGCCAAAAGGGCGCTGAAAATGAAGGTGAGAGTCCCGTCTGCAAGGAATGGATGACTGAAAAAGAATTAGAGGCCCGACTTCTAAATCGATGGGAGTGCGCACGTGTCCGGAAGGAAATCATGGATCGCTGTTTCGACGGAGGCGATGCGGGTCACCGGAAACAGTGGGAGAATATCCTTATTCAGGTTAATACTTGTGACCTTTTTCTCTCGCAACTTCGTCAACGGGTCCCTTAGCAGAAGGTAAATTCGTACAAAACTGAAACGGTCGAACCATACGCTTACGAACAGGCTGTCGCCTGTTTGCTTGAGTGTGTGAAGAATGGGACCACTGAACCAAAGAGAACTTCCGACCAAAGATCGCTGCAACGCTAAGAGCCTGTCTTCACGGATTGCGGATATTGAAGGGTGGATTATAGGAAGGGACAGGTTTGAGGGAGTGTAAGGCCCGGCGGATCGCGCTTTGCTAATCCCGCGCTCCGGCATCCGGTGCCAGGCGTTCTCCGCGCGGCGGAACGTCCGCCCGCAGCGCCTCGGCGGGAAACGGCCGGAGGAAATCGATAGCCGCTTTCGCGTCCGCCCGCAGCCAGCCCTCGTGACGGTCTTCGGGCAGGATCACCAGCATCCGCTTCTCGTCGGTCGGCCGGTGGAACTGGCGCATCAAGGGATGCCGGTCGGCGTTGATCGTCAGCAGCGTGTAGCTGTGCGCGATCTCACCCCCCGGCACACGCCAGCGCGCCCACAGCCCGGCGAGGCCCAGCGGCGCGCCGTCGGCGCGGGCGATTCGGGTCGCCACCGCTTTGCCGGAGCGCCAGTCCGGCTCGAAAATCGCCTCGGCGGGGACGAGGCAAAACTGCGCGTTTTTCCAGGCGTCCCTAAAGCTCGGCTTGTCGGCCACCGTCTCGGCGCGAGCGTTGTAGGTTCGCTTGGCGATTCCCCGGTCTTTCGCCCAATGCGGGATCAAGCCGAATGTTCCCAACAGCGCTTCCCGCGCCGGCACGGCCTCATCCCCGACCTCGGCGAGCGCGTGGCGGCGGATGAAGAGCCCGGTATAGCCCGGCCATAAATCCGGCTGGCCGCCATCCGGCACATTATCCAGTTGAAAGTGGGCCTGGAGGGCTTCGGGGGTGGGGGGACGGTAGTGGACGCACATGGACGTTTCTTCCAGTCACTTGACGCCAGTTCAATTTTAGCGCTATTTTGATTGCGTACGCAATCAAATCACGGTGCGCCGATGGGAGCGAACAACAACGACAAGAACACCCGTGGCGGCCGGCGGCCCGGCGCGGGCAACGTGTACAAATTCGGGGAGCCAACCAAGCCCATGCGGGTGCCGGTCAGCGTTGTCCCCGCCCTGGAGCGCTGGCTGTCGGGGAGAACGCCGCCGTTGGGTCCGGAATTGGACCGGCTCTATCGGCCGCTCCTATCCCTCCTCCCGCTGGAACTCGACCTGTTCGCCTCCCCGGTCAAAGCCGGCTTCCCAAATCCGGCCGAGGAATACATCGAGGGCCGGCTCAACCTCGACCAGCACTTGATTCCCCATCCGGCCGCGACATTCTTTGTACGAGCGAGCGGCGATTCGATGTTAGGGGCGGGCATCCACCCCGGCGACCTGCTGGTCGTGGACCGCTCGCTGGAAGCGGCGCACGGCCGGGTCATCATCGCGGTGGTCGACAACGAGCTGACCGTCAAGCGCCTCTGCTGTCGCAACGGCCAGATCCGGCTGCTGGCCGAGAACGACCGCTACCCGCCTATTACCATCGAAAACGGCATGACGCTGGAGGTGTGGGGGGTCGTCACCAGTGTCATCCATCCCCTCTAGTCCGAAGGTCGTCGCGCTCGTCGATGTCAACGCTTACTACATTGAATGTGAACGACTTTTTTCGCCAAAATTGCAAGGAAAGCCGGTCGTGGTGCTCAGCAACAACGACGGCAACGCCGTGGCGGTTTCGGAGGAAGCGAAAGCCTTGGGGATCGTCCGGGGCGCGTCCGCCCACGAACTCCGCGCCCTGATCCGGCGGTGCGGCCTTCACGTCCTGTCGTCCAATTACGCGATCTACGGCGACCTTTCCGCCCGGCTGATGGCGGTGTTGGGACAGTTCACCCCGCGCCTGGAGGTCTACTCCATCGACGAAGCCTTCCTCGATTTGTCGGGCCTCGATGAAGCTGCCGCGCTGGCGCACGCGCGGGAGATCGTGCGCACGGTCCGGCAATGGCTCGGCCTCCCGGTCTCGGTCGGCATCGCCCCGACCAAGGTGCTGGCCAAAGTCGCCAACCGGATCGCCAAGAAACAGAAAATTCCCGGCGGCGCGGTCGCCCTCTTGGAGCGGGACCGCCATACCGAAGCGCTGGCCGCACTCGCCACGGCCGAGGTGTGGGGCATCGCCGGGCGCGGGTCGGCCAAACTCAAAACCCTCGGCATCGAAACGGCCCTTCAGTTGCGCGAGGCCGACCCGCCGTGGCTGCGCTCGGTCTTCGGCGTGGTGATGGAGCGGATCGCGCGCGAGCTACAAGGTATCCCGTGCCTAGCGCTCGAAGAAGTCGCGCCGGCCAAGCAACAGATCGTGGCCTCCCGCTCGTTCGGCCGGCCGGTCTTGGCGCTGGACGAACTCAAGGAAGCCGTGGCGTTTCACATGACCCGCGCGGCGGTGCGATTGCGCCGGCAGCGCTCGGAAGCGGGCGGAATTCAGGTCTCGATCGGCACCAACCCGTTCAATCCGGACGATCCGCCGTATCACACGCACTGCACCATCGAGCTGACCGCGCCCACGGCGGACACCCGCATTCTGATCGGCCAGGCGCTGCGCGGGCTGGAGGCGATTTATCGGCCGGGGTTCCGCTACAAAAAAGCCGGCGTGATGCTGCTGTCGCTCTCCCCGGCCGACCGCCGGCAGGGGACGCTGTTCGAGGCGCCCGACAGCGCGCGGTCGCACCAGTTGATGGCGGCCGTCGATGCGATCAACGGCCGGATGGGTCGGGGGACGGTACGGTTCGGGGTCGAGGGCTTCCGGCACGGCTGGGCGATGCGCCAGGGGCGACGCTCGCCGGCCTACACCACGCGGTGGGACGAGCTGCCGGTCGCGAAATAGTGCCGGCGGTCAAGCCCCGCCGCCACGAGGCCCGACCGCCGGCCACCGCTCGCCGTCCGGGCGCGGCCTATCGCGCCCGCCGCCGGTTGACGCGGGGGCCGCAAGCTTGCCGGCCCCTCGCCCCGGTCGCAGGCCCGCTATACTGGCCGCGTGTCGTTCGATGGAGGATCTTCCATGCGCGTGCCGCCAGACCCCCGCCTGTCCCGCGTCCAAGCCCGCGCCTTGGGGCAAGGGCGTTTTTTTGACCCCGATTTCCGCTGCGCGCGCGGCCACGCGGACGTCTGGCGCTACACCGCAAACGGCAACTGCTGCCAGTGCACCGCCGAGCGCAAAGACCCGATCCGGCAAGCCGATTACTGGGAGCGCAGCGGCGCCGCCGAAAAACGCCGGGAGCGACGCGCCCGGCAGCTCGTGCGGGTGCGCGTGCCGGTCGAACTGCGCGCGCGCGACCTCGCCGCGCTCCGGCAGCACCGGCGGCCCGGCGAAACGCTGGGGTCCACGCTCGCGCGGCTGGCCGGTTTTCCTGCGGTTTAGCGAGAGGGCGTCAAGGCTCCCAACCGTACTGCCGCCGCCGGCGGTACGCCATGACGTGCCGGAACGCGGCGCGCTCCTCGTCGGTCCAGATCGCCTTGACGCCCGCCATGAACGCTTTGCTGGTCGCGGCGTCCGGCGCGCGGTCCACCAGGGCGAAAATCGCGAGCGCGTCTTGGCGCACCGGCGCGGGCGCGACGGTCAAATCCTCCAGCAAATCCGGCAGGGCCACCTCTTCCTTGAACGAGCGCCGGTAAGGCTCGGGCGGCGGCATCCGGCGCCTAGGCAGCTTTTCTATCTCTTTTAGAATCTGAAACGCGGTCACGTGGCGGTCGCTCTCGGGCGCGACGACAACAGACGCCGGTATCACCGGATGGCCGGCGTGGATCACCGCGCCGTTCAGCCGGGTCACGCGCACGAAATGCCCGCCGTCCAACCGGACGATATCGCCGATGTTGAGGTGCCCCGGCGCGGTGTCGATCTGGCTGATCCGATAGTCGGCGCGCTGCCGGGACGGGTCGCCAAGCCGGCCGAGCGAAACGATTTCGATTTCCGCCGCGTAGGCTTGGATGAAATCGTAGACATTGGCGTACCACGGGATTTTTTGCCCCACCACCACCGCGCCCGCGCGGACGTAGACCGCGCCGTGGGACACCGGCGCGGGCGGCTCTCCGGCGCAGGTCGCGGCCGGGGCCTGCGGCAGATCGACGGGCGGCGCGTCCGGCGGCGGCTCGCGCGGGCCGTCGTAGCCGCCGTGAAACGGTCGCATCCGCCGCCAGCGCTCTCGCTCCAGCTGTTCCAGCGCGTCGATCCCGGCGATCAGGGCCGATTTGACGCCGCCATAGGCCCGCGCCAGCCGCTCGAAGCGCGCCCGGTCGGCGGGCGCGAGCCGCACGGCCAGGGCGCGCGGCCCGGCACGGTTTTTTCCCGAAGGCGCGCGCGTCACGGCGGACCCGCGAGCCACGCCCAAGCGACGCAGCGCTCGAAATCCCCGATCCAGCCCATCGCCTCGCCGTCCAGGGCGAGGGCGGGGTGCGCGACGGACCCGCACCACGGCTCCGGCGGTTTTTGCAGCCCCGGCGCGCGCCCGAAACGCCCGGCGAGCCGTTGCCACAGATCGTCGCCATTCTCGCGATCTCGGGCCACCGCGAAGGTCACCAGCGGCGTGGCCGTATCGAGCATCGGACCGTAAACGGTCATCACCAGGCCACCGTCATGAGGGATGCCGAGGGCGGTATACCGCTCCAGCCCGGCGGGCAGGGGGATCGGGTCGGCGGCGGCGCAGGCGCGCTCCAACCAAGGCACCAGCGCCGCGAGCGTTTCGGCGGTCACCTCGCTGCGGGGGCTGATGCGGTCGTGGCCGGTCGTCAGCGTGACGTGGTGGAGCGCCGGGCCGTCAGCGGTCATCCGTCCGCTCCAGCGCGGCGATCCCCGCTTCGATGGCTTTCCGGTGGCTCCCCAGTTGGCGGGCCAGCCGGTCGAGCCGCGCCCGGTAGCCCGCGTCGAGCCGCACGCTGACCACGCGCTCCCCCGTGCGCGCGTCCCACTGCCGCTTGGCCGCCGGATACTGTTTCGCGTTTCTCGCCACGTCGCCCTCGCCGTCAGTCGCTTCAGTCATTCTATCTATTGTATACGAAGTATCAAATTTATTTTCAGGGAGATGCAATCTTTTTGGATTGACTTCGTTTACGAAGTTTATTATTATTTATTCAAATCTTAAAGTCTTGCGGCTCGCGCCGCGCCCGCGCCTCGGGGGTCAAGGGGTAGGAGAGACAGGATGAATGGTTACGATGATTTTTTAGATTGGCTGCAATCACGCGGCGAAGGGTTGGCCGATCTGCGCGACCAAGCGCGCGACTTGGCGTTAGATGAGGATGGCGTTCTTCCTATTTTGGCTAACATCATTTCGCCGCGTGTCGTGTGGTATGTGAAATCGCTCGTCGAATGGGACGAAGCGCTTTACCGGAACCTGATGCAAAGGATCGCGGGCGAAGGGTGGGAGAATGATTTGCGTCAGGCGGATAGAACGAGCAAAAAACGCTACCTCAAGAAACGGTATCAAGAGCTTGTCGATATCACGCCAATCGTTTTTCGGCGCTCTGTCGAGAAGCTTGTCGAAAAGCTATCCAGTACGGATACGCCCGAGAACGTTATCGAAAAAGTCGATTTTGCTCATGTCAAGCGCGGAGATAGCATGTAAGCGTCCGATTTAAACCGTCTGGACGGGCTAAAAAGGAACACCGAGACTGCG
>ERZ761602.3859-NODE-3859-length-20335-cov-10.849211_pt1 | contig 20335 bp, 14 predicted proteins | sample MGYA00512165_ERZ761602 | MGnify/ENA primary metagenome ERZ761602 (study PRJEB28899, sample SAMN02445085) | bioreactor sludge metagenome | biome: EBPR sludge; isolation source: Thorneside wastewater treatment plant | place: Australia: Brisbane, Thorneside... | reverse complement strand
GAGGCGCGGGTCGCCGCCCAGGTGGCGGTGGCGGTGGCCTTGGGGGCCGAGGCGGGGCGCTTCGGGGTTCGCTGGGGGCTGCGAGGGCATCGGGCCGAGCTGACCGGGACCTCGATCGGCCTGGCCATCGGCCTCGCCACCCGGGCGGCGCTGCTGGGCCGGTCCCTGCCGCCGGGCTGGGCCTTCACGGGCGGCTTGGACCTGGACGGGACGGTGGCCAGCGTCGGCGGCCTGCCGGCCAAGCTGCGGGCGGCGGCTGCGGGGGGCTACGCCCAGGTCGCGGCTCCGGCGGAGGACGCCCAGCGGGTCGAGGCGATCGAGGGGGTCCGGCTGCAGGGCTTCCGCCTCTTCGAGGAGGCAGCCGGAGCGCTGCTGCCAGCCCCCGCGACGGCGCCTGGACCGCGGCGCCCGCTCCGCCTGCTGGCGCTGCTGGTCGTGCCCGTCCTGGCCTTCAGCGGCGCCCTGGCCCTGCCCGAGACCCTGCTGCAGCACCGGCTGCTGGGCCTGGTGCGCGGCCCGCTGGCCTTCGAGAACACGCTGATCCTGGGCATCGACACGCCCGAGCCGCGCACCCTGCGGCCCGAGCACGCCAGCACCCTGCGGGCCCTGGGGGATGCCGGCGCCCGCGTGGTGCTGCTGGACCTCTCGTTCACGGCCAGCGAGCCCGCGGTGGACGAGGAGATCGCCCGCGCCATCGAGGAGCTGGAGGACCGCGGCGTGGCGGTCGTGCAGGGGGTGCGCTTCGGCCTGACCGATCCGGCGCTGCCCGGCACCCCCGCGCTGGCGGCGGCGGCCCGCACGGGCAGCGTCGAGGCCGCCGCGATCGGCCCCCTGCACACCGTCGTCGGCGTGCGGGTCCGGCGCCGGGCCTCGGATGGCGCCGCCTACTGGCACACTGCGACCCTGGCGGCGGGGGCCGCGCTGGGAGGCGCCGAGCCCTCGCTGGAGGGGGATCGCCTGCGCCTGGGACCCCTCAGCAGCGCCGTCTCGGGTGAGATCCTGGCCCTGCCGCCGCTCGCGGCAGAGGTCCCCCTCGTCGCCTACGCCGATCGCACCTCCTTCGCCCAGGCGCGCGGCAAGGTCGTCGTCGTCGGGGCCTTCGGGGGAGGCCTCGACCAGGACGTCCACCGGCTGCCCGACGGGCCTCGCTACGGCACGGAGATCCAGGCCGCCGCGGTCGAGACCCTCCTGCAGGGCGCTGCGCCGCGCCGCCTCGCCCCCGAGCTCGACGCCGGGCTCGCCCTGATCGGCGGTGCCGGGGTGGTCGGGCTGGGTCGGATCCTGCCGCCGCGCCTCCGCTTGCTGAGCCTGGGGGTGCCGGTCCTGCTGCTGGCGATCGGCCTGGCGCTGCTCTTCGCGGGCCTGCTGGTGGGCCTGGTCTCCCTGCTGGCCTCGGCCGCGATCGGGCTGTGGGTGGCGCGCGCGCTGCGCCCGTCGGGTTAGCCCTGCGGAATGCGCGTGCTGGTGCTCGGATGTGGCGGAATCGGCGGGACGGTCGCGGCGCACCTGCTCGCCCAGGGCCTCGACGTGGTCGCCGTCACCCGCAACCCGACCGTCGTGCAGGCGGTGAACAGCCGGGGCTTCCTGCTGCGGGGGGTCGGCGGCGATCGCCGGGTCGCCGGACAGGCCACCCAGGGCATCCCCCCGGGGTCCTACGACCTGGTCCTGCTCGCCACGCAGCCGACCGACCTGCTCGACGCCGCCCGCCAGGCCCTGCCCCAGCTCGCCCCGGACGGCGCCCTGGTCTGCCTGCCCAATGGCCTCCCCGAAGAGCGGCTGCTGACCCTGGTCGGCGACCCGGGCCGGGTGCTGGGGGCCATCGTCGGCTGGGGGGCCAGCATGCCCGAGCCCGGCGTCTTCGAGCGCACCAGCGAGGGCGGCTTCGTCCTCGGCCGGCTGGACGGGCGCCGCGATCCGCGCCTGGAGCGGCTGGCAGCCCTGCTCGGCGGCCTCGCCCCGGTCGAGCTCAGCGACAATGTGCGCGGCGCGCGCTGGTCCAAGCTGGCCATCAACTGCGCCATCTCCTCTCTGGGCACGCTGGGAGGCGATCGGCTGGGGGTGCTGATGCGCTACCGCCACGTCCGGCGGCTGGCGCTGGAGGTGATGAGCGAGGTCGTTGCCGTCGCCCGGGCCGAGGGGGTCGTCCTGCCCAAGGTGGCCGGCGCCATCGACCTGGAGTGGCTGGCCCTGACCGAGGAGGAGCGGCGGGTCAAGGGCTCGCTCTCCCTGGCCGCCAAGCACGCCCTGCTGCTGATGGTCGGCCTGAAGTACCGCCGCCTGCGCAGCTCCATGCTGGCCGCCATCGAGCGCGGCCGCCCGCCGGCCGTCGACTACCTCAACGGCGAGATCACCGCGCGGGCCCAGCGGCACCGCCTGGACACGCCGGTCAACGCCATGCTGACCGCTCGGATCCACGCCCTGGGCCGAGGCGAGGGCAAGCCCGGCCACGAGCGCCTGCTCGAGCTCTACGCCCAGACCCGCCCCACCGCGGAGGGCTGATGCGCGAGCCCGAGCCGCCGACCACCGATCCCTGGGTGCGGTCCTGGCTGACCGGGGTCTTCCTGATGGTGCTGGCCATGGCCATGATCGGCGCCACCACCCGGCTGACCGAGTCGGGCCTCTCGATCGTCGAGTGGGCCCCGATCAAGGGCACGCTGCCGCCGCTCTCGGCCGAGGCCTGGGCGCTCGAGTTCGACAAGTACCGCGCCAGCCCGCAGTACCAGCTGATCAACGCCGGCATGTCCCTGGCCGACTTCAAGCGCATCTTCTTCTGGGAGTACGTCCATCGCCTCTTCGGGCGGCTGATCGGCTTCGTCGTGCTCCTGCCCTGGCTCTTCTTCCTGGCGACCCGGCGCCTGCGCGGCGCCTTCGCCGGCAAGACCTTCCTGATGCTGGTGCTCGGCGGGCTGCAGGGTCTGCTGGGCTGGTACATGGTGCAGAGCGGGCTGGTCGACGTGCCCCGGGTCAGCCACCTGCGGCTGGCCGCCCACCTGCTGCTGGCCTTCATCGTCGGTTTGTACGTGCTCTGGCTGCGCCTCTCGCTCGAACCGAGCCCGCCGCAGTCCCGCCCGATGGCGACAGGCGGGCGCCTCGCCTTGATCGGGCTGCTGGTCCTGCTCCTCGTGCAGTGCATCTGGGGGGCCTTCATGGCCGGCAGCCGCGCCGGGACCTTCGCCCGCAGCTTCCCCGATGTGCACGGCCACTACCTCCCCGGGCACTTCGCGGTCTCCCCCGACCTCTGGACCGCCATCGTCTTCGAGGTCGGACCCATCCACGCCACCCACCGCTTGCTGGCCTGGGCCTGCCTGGCGGTCGTGCTGGGCATGGTCCCCTGGCTGCTCCGAAGGGGCCCGCCACAGACGCGGGGCCTGAGCTGGGCGCTGCTCGGCCTGACCCTGGGCCAGGTCGCACTGGGCGCCGCCACCGTCATCAGCGGCGTCTCGCTGCCCATCGCCGTCGCCCACCAGGGGCTCGCACTGCTGTTGCTGGGCGTGGTCCTGGCGCTGATCGAGCGCGGCGGCCGGGGCCGCTGGGTCGGCCGCGGGGGCTGAGGCCCGCTACTTCTCGCTCCACAGGTCCTTGACCCGCTCCAGCTCTCGCTTGTAGGTCGCGTGGTGGTTGCGGCCGCTGACCCGCTTCTCCAGGCCCAGGGCGATGAAGGCCTCGTCCAGCCCGAGGTGGGCCTCCAGATCGGCCAGGACATAGCCACGGAAGGCGTCGGCGTCCTCCAAGGTCAGAGGCCGGCTGCCCTCGGCCCGCCGCTGCAGCAGCTCCCGTCGGAAGGCGGCCGCGGCGACCCGCAGGGCGGCGTCCAGGGCTGGCTGTCCGGCCCGATCGTCGAAGGCCAGCGCGGCTCGCATGGAGGTGCTGTCGACGTAGAGCGCCCCCTGCCCTTCCACGTCGGCGCAGATCAGCCAGGCCCGCACGACGGCCTGGTCGAGCTGGCGCAGGTTGCGGGGCCAGGAGCGCCCGCTGAGCAGGGCCAGGGCGGACTCGGACAGCTGGGCGTCCTCACGACCGGTCTCCTGCTTGTGCTTGCGTCGCAGGAAGAACTGGGCCCAGCCGCGGATCTCGTCGTCGCGCTCGTCGAGGCTGGGGACCCGCACCGGCAGGGTGCGGATCCGGGAGAGCAGGTCGGCCAGGAAGCGCTTCTGCTCGACCTCGAGGTCGAGCTGGACGTTGGTGCCCACGATGACGCGCAGGTCGGCGATGCGCTCCTTGCCGCTGCTGCCCAGCGGCCGCCAGGCCCGGGACTCCAGCAGGTGGAGCAGCTTGCTCTGCACGGGGAGCGAGACCTTGTCGATCTCGTCCAGGAAGAGCGTGCCGCCCTGAGCGCGCGCGATGTGGCCCTCGCGGTCGCCCCGGGCCCCGTCGTGTGCGCCCTTGTGCCAGCCGAAGAGCTCGCCGTCGACCAGGGTCTCGGGGTAGTTCTGGAGGTGGACATGCTCGAAGGGGCCCGAGGCCCTCCGCGAGTGGTCGTGGATCCAGCGCGCCAGCATCGACTTGCCCGCGCCGGAGTCGCCGGTCAGCAGCACGGTGTCGTCGACGCGCGCGAAGGTCCGCAGCATGCGCACCACGGGGGCCATGCGGCGTCCCACCACCGGCAGCCCGGGATCGGCCACCTCCGGCCGGGGCGTGCCGGCGGCGTCTAGCAGGGCCGGGAAGTCCCGGTCCAGCCCGGCCTGGATCTCGGGTCCGGCGCCGATCCAGGCCTGCATCGGCGCGCCGGTGCTCGCCATGCAGCGCAGCTCGAGGGTGACCATCCCCTGAGGGCGACCCTCGTGGCGGACAGGCAGGGCCAGCAGGTGGGTCGTGCCGTGGCCGAGGTAGAGCTCCTGGCTCTCGCCGGTCATCGTCATGCCCGGGAGCAGCTGGGCGGGGTCGCCCTCCTGGCCCAGGGCCCGGACCTCGCCCAGGTTGACGTCGACGGTGACGGCGTGATCGAGGCGTCGCACCATCTCCCAGGCCGAGGCCGAGACGCCCAGCTCGCCGGGATCTCGATCCAGGTGCGAGCCAGGGGCATCGACCATCACCAGGGCTCGGTAGCCATCGGCGCCCCGCACATGCAGCGCGGCGCGGATCAGCGCGCCCTCCTTCTCGGGACCGGCGCTGGCCCGAAGATGCCGCTCGGCGACCGCGAGGGCCGCGCGAAGCAACCCGCTCCCGGCCTCCTCCAAGTCTCGCTCTGCCATCGTCACCTCCCCACGCGGGAGGTCACGATACTACGCAGCCCAGTCGCGCAGCGCCAGGCAGCCCTGTCGCGCAGCGCCAGGCAGCCCAGTCGCGCAGCGCCAGGCAGCCCAGTCGCGCAGCGCCAGGCAGCCCTGTCGCGCAGCGCTAGGCAGCCCAGTCGCGCAGCGCTAGGCAGCCCTGTCGCCCAGCGCCAGCAGGCGGTCCGCGGCGTCGAGGCGAAGGCGGGTGGCCCGGTCTCCCAGGCTCGATTGCAGGCCGCCCCCGGCGCGGAGCCGGCCGAGGCAGTCGAGCGCGACGGCGTAGGCCTGGGCGGCGCGCATGGCCGCTTCGCCCCGATCCACGGAGTGGTCGCACTGCGCGAGGCGGGCCTGGGCCAGGCGGATGAGCACGGCGGCGTGAGGCAGGGGCCCGGCTCCGGCGGCGACCGGACCGACCCGGCGCAGCAGGCTGACGGCGTCGTCGGCCCGCTGCTCTCGCATGGCGACGAGGGAGTCGCTGAGGGCCTCCTCGATCAGGTCGGCGGCCTTCACGCCGCACCCCAGAGGGCCCGCTCGACGTCGCGGCGCGAGCGGTTGATGTACTCGCGTCGCACGCCGTGGCGCTCGGCCACCGCGGTGTCGGTCAATCCGTTCTGCATCCGGTCCACCAGCGCGAGGCGCACCTTCTCGGCGTTGGCCGGAGCGTGGCGCTGCACGGCCTCGTCGACGATGCGGTCCAGGTTGAGGAGGGCCTCCACCACCAGCTCCTGGCCGGGCGGCTGGTGTTGACCGGCCAACAGCCAGGCGTCGCCGCCCAGCTCGCGGCGGTAGCAGGAGCGGGCGAGGCGGCCTCGGGCGGCCCGCCAGGCGATGGTGCGGCAGAGGCCCTCCACCCGCTTCAGGCCCCCGTCGAGCCAGGCCGCGGTGAAGCGCTCGGGGTGCTCGACGGCGGCGAGGAAGGCGTCCTGCACCGCGTCCTCGCAGAGTGAGTCGCAGGCGCGCGGGAAGTGGCGCTGCACGTAGCGCTGCAGCCAGGGCACCGCGAGGGTGTAGAGCTCGGCCAGGGTGGGTTCGGGCTGCGCGAACCAGATGTCTTCCACGAAATCCTCCAGGGGTTGCCGGAGGCCAAAGCAGCATCCGTGCCAGCGCTCCGAGACGGGAGTTCAATGGCTTGCAGCGCCGTTCCCGCCGGCGCGCGTGAGGCGGACACGAGGCCGCGTATTGGAGCCACGCGGGCGGCCGGGGCGCTCCCCCCTCAGCCCCGAGACTCAGCCAGGGCCAGCTCGGTCAGCAGCCGTCGTCGCCAGGCCTCGCCCGTGCGCGGCTCCAACCGGCTGCTGCCCAGCAGGATCCCGACGGCGTCGCCTCGCCGGGCGTGGCGCTCGACCTCTCCCGCGGCGATCGAGAGGGCCCGCTCCCAGCGCTCGCCGCGGGCCTCCTCCACCCGGATCAGCACCTGGGGGGCCCCCTCGGCGCCGCGCTGCACGACCATGGCCTTGCCGGTGCGGGCCGTGGTCGGCCAGTGCAGATCCCGCAGCGGATCGCCGGGCTGGTAGGGCCGCAGGGACTGGAAGTCGCCCTCGCGGCCACGACGGCGGGGGTCCTCGCGGGTGGTGCCCAGGCCCAGCCCCGGCAAGGCGCTGCGGCCCTCGACCGGCGCGGGGTAGACCAGGACCTGCTCGGCGAGCGGCTGATCGACCCAGCGCCGGACCAGGCCGAAGGGGAACTCGCTCCACAGCCGGACGGAGCCCAGGTGGGCCATGCCGCGGCGAGGCAGGACCCAGTGGACCGGGGCCGGGGCCTGCTCGCCGGGGGGCAGCAGCAGCACGAGCCCTCGGGCCGCCCCGCCCTCGAGCTCGTCGATGTGGACGGTGACGGCCGGGAAGCGGCGGCGGAGGTTGTGCAGCTCGAAGGCGCCGGGGGCGGCCTGGCCGGCGTAGAGCTCGGCGGGCAGGGCGCGCCGCACCTCCAGCCCCCGCAGGTTCAGCTCGGCCAGCAGGTTGCTGAGCACCAGCAGGGCCAGCATGACCGCCAGGACCAGGTAGAGCAGGTTGTTGCCGGTGTTGACCGCGGCGACCAGCACGCCGAGCACCAGCACGATGAAGGCCAGCCCGGTGCGGGTCGGGCGGACGTGGACCCGTGGGCCCAGGCGGCGACGCCAGGCGGCGAGGGGGAGGGCGAGCCAGTCGGGCAGCGTCATGGTCGGCCTCAGCCCGGGGGCGGGATCTCCCAGAGCAGCTCGCCGACGGCGACGCGGGCGGCCTCGCCGGGCTGGCCGGTCTCGGCGCGGGGCAGGACGCGGTGGGCGAGCACCGGCACCGCCAGGGTCCGCACGTCCTCGGGCACGACGAAGGCCCGACCCCGGACCAGCGCGAAGGCGCGGCAGGCCCGGTAGAGGGCGCTGGCCCCGCGGGTGGAGACGCCGCGCACGAAGCGGGCGTCGGTGCGGGTGCGGCGGACCAGCTCCAGCAGGTAGTCCTCGACCTCGGGGTGGACCTGGACCCGGTCGACCTGGGCCCCCAGCGCGCGGACCTGGTCGGGGCCCAGGGCGCTCTCGGGCTCGACGCCGGTGTCCGCGCCGCGGCGCAGGATCTCCCGCTCGGACTCCAGGTCGGGGTAGCCCATGCTCAGGCGGACCAGGAAGCGGTCGAGCTGGCTGTCGGGCAGCGGGAAGGTGCCGTGGTAGTCGTGCGGGTTCTGGGTGGCCAGGACGGTGAAGGGCAGGGGCAGGAGGTGGCTGGTGCCGTCGACCGTGACGCTGCGCTCGTTCATCGCTTCGAGCAGGGCGGACTGGGTCTTGGGGGTGGCGCGGTTGATCTCGTCGGCCAGCACGACGTTGGCGAAGATCGGGCCGGGCCGGAAGGAGAAGCCGCGGGCGTCGGCGTCCAGCACGCTGACCCCGGTGATGTCGCCGGGCAGCAGATCGCTGGTGAACTGGATGCGGCGGAAGCTGCCCCCCATGGCCGCCGCCAGCGAGGTCGCCAGGGTGGTCTTTCCCACGCCGGGCACGTCCTCGAGCAGGACATGGCCGCTGGCGACGATGGCGACGATGCAGAGCTCGACGACCTCGTCCTTGCCCCGGACGACCCGGCGTACCCGGTCGGCGAAGCCCGACAGCAGCTCGCCGGCCTGCTCCAGGCCGAGGGCGTTCACGGGCTGAAGGTTCCGGTGACCGTCAGGGTCCGCTGGCAGCCGACAGGCAGGGCGCTGGCGTCCGAGCGGGTCACCGTGGCGATCTCCTGGCCCTCCCAGTCGGTGCCGTCGCCCTGCATCGGGCAGCCGCCCGCGGCGCCCTGGGCGGTGGCGCTGCCCGTGAGCTGCCACTGGACCTCGGCGTCCTCGTAGCTGGTCAGGAAGGCCGGGCTCTCGTACTCCAGGGTGCAGCCGTCGATGTAGCTGCCGGTGGCGAAGGTCTGGCCCTCGACCCGCAGGTCGAAGACCTGGCTCTCGTCGAGGAACATCTCGTACAAGAAGCTGTCGTTGACCTCGGTGTAGGCCTCGCCTTCCACGCAGCCGCTGAAGTCCTCGGCCGCGGCGCTGACCACGCTGACCTGCCAGGCGGCGGTCGGCTCGGGCGTGCTGCAGGCAGCGAGGAGGGCGAGGATCGGGAAGAGGCGGGCTGCGGCCATCGGGGGTCTCCGGAAACGTGCGGGAGTATAGCTTGGGGCTGGCGCCACGTCCGCGGGTGGACGGCACCCCCGGCGCTCCATAAGGGGCCCGGCCCGGCGGAGCGTGCCCTCTGCCGTCTACACATCCCGCATCCCGCATCCCGCATCCCGTCCCAATACCCTGGAGAGGCCGTGGCTGAGCCCGCCAACAAGCTGTACGTCGCCCGCGAGGCGGATCTCGACACCCTGAAGGCCCACTGGCAGGCCGCGCGCGACCGTCAGCGCCGGGTGGTGCACCTGCAGTCGCCGCTGGGCGGCGGCAAGCGCGCCATGGTGGGCGAGCTCGCCCGCTACGCCAGCGGCGGGGACGAGGACGTCCTGATGTGGCGCGTCGCCCTGCACGACGAAGAGGACGGCCTGCAGACCCTGCTGCGCCTCTACGCCGGGCTCTTCTCCGCCCTGCACAGCTCGGGCGGCCTCAAGGGTCGGGTCGAGATGGCGCTCAACGCGCAGCTCCCGCAGGAGCCCAAGCGGGTCCAGGGCTGGATCCAGGCCTTCATCGAGGGCCTGAAGAAGTCCGTGCCCAAGCCCGGCGACAACCAGGTCCAGGTCACCCTCCCGCGCGACAACCCGCTGCTGGGCCTGGTCGAGGTGACCGCCCTGATCGCCCGCAAGTTCCCCACCCTGCTCGAGGTGCAGAACGCGCACCATGTGCAGAGCCTCGCCCTGGTCTCCCTCTTCGAGGCGATGATCAACGAGACCGCCGACGCGCGCCTGCTCTTCATCCTGGCGACCGAGCCCCGGGACGAGGCGGCCCGCGCCTGGTGGAGCCCCGGCCTGCTGGACCTGCTGGATCGGCGCGCCGAGGATATCCAGACCCTGGTCCTGGCCCCCTGGGGCGCGGAAGAGGTGGGCAAGTACCTCGCCAGCAAGGAGCTCAGCGGAGACGCGGCCGGCATCGCCCGGGTCGTGAGCGGCCGACCCGGCTTCGTGGCCGAGCTGGTCGACTGGCTGGGCGAGAAGGGCCGCCTCGCCGATGTCGGCGACCTCGAGCTCGGTCAGATCTGCGATCTCAGCGTCGACGAGGACGAGCTGGACGAGCCCGAGGCCCCCGCCAAGGAGGGCGAGCGCAAGCACGCCACCGCCGCCGACGCCGAGCGTGTCGCCTACTTCGCGGCCCTCCTGGGCCTCTCCTTCCCCTCGGGCCTGGTCGCCGACATGGGCGGCTTCAACCGGGACAGCCTGGACGACCTGCTCGACGCCAGCGAGGGCGCCTACAAGGAGCTCCAGTTCAGCCAGCCGCTGGGCACCTGGATCTACCAGTTCCACCGCGCCCTGCTGCGCGAGAGCGTGCTGGCCCGCCACACCTCCGACGAGGACCGCGAGCTCGGCCGCCGCGTGGCCGCCTTCCTGCAGCGCTTCCTGGTGCCGCGCGGCTACCCCTACCTGGTCAAGACCATGCGCCTGTGGGCCGAGATGGGCGGCATGCAGCAGGCCGCCGTCCTGCGCAGCGCCGCGCTGACCCACGATCGGCCCGAGGTCTGGGGAATGGTCTTCGACCTGACCCGCTACTTCGACGAGATCGCCTGGCCCGACGCCCTGCGCAAGACCATCTTCATGAACCTGATCGACCGCATGGTCGGCGGCGGCGACGTCAACCAGACCGAGGAGCTGATCGGCGAGGCCACCCGCTTCGCCCAGTCGCGCGAGGACCGGGCCATGACCGCCTGGCTGCTCTTCGCCGGCAGCCGGCTGGACCACCGCCGCCAGGACCTCTACCGGGCTCGCGACCGCGCCAACGACGCGCTCAAGCTCTTCACGGCCCTGGACGACAAGATCAAGCAGGCCGAGCTGCGCGGCCACCTCGCCATGATCGAGCTGGCCGACGGCAGCCCCAACGCTGCCCTCGCCCAGGTCGAGCAGGCCGAGGCCCTGGCGGCGATCCCGCCGATCCAGGCCCACGCCGAGTACGTCCGCGGCCTCGCGGCGCGCAAGGACCGCAGCAAGCTGACCCAGGCGGCCGAGCACTTCCGCCGGGCCAACGAGATCGCCGGCAACGCCGGGCAGTCCGCCCTGGCGCTGGAGTCGGGCCTCAACTTCGGCGAGACCCTGCTGGTCGCCGGGCAGGCCAGCAAGGCCGCCGACGTGCTCGCCCGGGTGGTGCAGATCGCCCAGGGCCTGCAGAACCCGGTGCGTGAGCGCGCCGCCAGCGCCCTGCTGGCCCAGTCCCACGCCGCGCTGCGCAACTGGGAGGCCGCGCTGACCCACGGCAGCCGCACCCTGCAGCTCACCCAGACGCTCAAGTTCACCCAGCTGGAGTCGATCGATGTCTACAACATCGGCTTCTTCAACCTGATGCTGGGCCGCGCGACCGAGGCCGTCAGCCTCTTCCGCAAGGCCCGTCAGGGCGCCGACGCCACCAACACCGGCTTCCAGAAGGAGCTGATGTTCAACCTGGGCAGCGCGCTGAAGCAGATCGGCGAGCGCAGCCAGGCGGAAGAGGCGCTGCGCAGCGTCGTCCAGCCGGCGACCCAGGGCAAGGACTGGCGCAAGCTGATGTCGACCCACGAGCTGCTCTCCGAGCTGGCCAACGAGCGCGGCGACAAGGCCGCCGCGAAGCGCCACCTGGAAGAGGCCATCTCGGCGGCCGAGAAGGGCGAGCTGAAGGAAGAGCGCAAGGGCCTGCGCCGCAAGCTCGACACGCTGGCCTGAGCGGCGGAGGGGGGGCCGGCCATGCGCCTGCCGTGGCTGCTGGCCCTCTCGGGCGCGGCGGCCCTGCTCTGCGAGGTCGTCTGGCTGCGCCGCCTGACCCTGCTCTTCGGCAGCACCGGGCTGGCGCTCAGCCTGACCCTGGCGGTCTACATGGGCGGCCTTGGCCTGGGCGGCTGGCTCGGCGGCAAGCGCGCCTGGCGTCGGCCCCCTGCGGGCTACGGCTGGCTGGAGCTGCTGGCGGCCGCCTGGGCCTGCGCCATGCCCCTCGTCCTGTCGGCGACGGTGCCGTTGGCCGACGCCCTGCCCGGCCTGCCCGGCGCCGCCCTGGCCGCGGTGCTTGCCCTGGGGCCCCCCGCCGTCCTGCACGGGGCCACCCTGCCCGCCGCCGCCGGGGCCGTCTCCGGCGGTCGGGCCGCGGGGGGGCTCTACGCCGCCAACACCGCGGGCGCCGTGCTCGGCGTGCTGGCCGGGCCGCTCTTCCTGTTGCCCAGCCTGGGCCTGCGCGGCACCGAGCTGGTCGCCGCCGGGCTGGGGGCCAGCGCCGGCCTGCTGGCCCTGTCGATGGCCCGGTCGACGGCGCGAGAGGGCGAGGCCGCGGCCGCACCTGCGGGAGAGGCGGCCCCGCTCCGCCTGCGCCTCGCGGTTGGAGCGAGCGGCGCCGTCGCCCTGGCCCTGGAGGTCTGCTGGAGCCGCCTGGGCGCGCTGCTGCTGGGGGGCTCGGTCTACGCCTTCGCCGCCGTCCTGGCGATCTTCCTGCTCGGCACCGCCGCCGGCGCCGCCCTCGGCCGCCGCCTGGGCCCCTCCGCCCTCGGCCCCGGCCTCGTCGCCCTGGGCCTGCTCGCCCTGCTCGGCAGCGCCTCCTGGCGCTTCCTCCCCCACGGCCTGGGCCTGGTGCACGCCGCCTTCGGTGCCGCTGGAATGGCCCCAGGAGGGGCCCTGCTGCTGGCCCTGGCCATGGGCGGCGCGCCGGTCGCCTCGGGCCTCGCCTTCACCGCCGCGCTGGCCTCGATCCGCGGCCCGCCCGGCCGGGCCGCCGGCTCCCTGCTCGCCGCCAACACCGTCGGCGCCGTGCTCGGCTCGGCCCTGACCGGCTTGTGGGGCGTCCAGCTCCTGGGCCTGCGGGGCGTGGTCGCCCTGGTCGCCTGCCTCGCCGTCGGGCTGGGCCTGGCCCTGGTCCTGAGCGGGCGAGCCCGCGCCGCCGCCCTCCTCGCCCTGGGCGCCCTGCTGCTGATCAGCCCGCGCTGGGACCCGGCCCTCTACAGCGTCGGCGTCTACCTGAAGCTCGACCAGTTCGCCGACCTCTCCCCGCGGGCCGTCGAGCGCTTCGCCCACGAGGGCTTCCGCCTGCTCTCCTACCGCGACGGCCGCAGCGCCTCGGTCGCCGTCGGCGAGAGCGAGCGGACCGGCGTGCGCTGGCTCTCGATCAACGGCAAGGTCGACGCCAGCACCGGCGACGATGTGCCGACCCAGATCCTCTCCGGGCAGATCCCCGTCCAGACCCGGCAGGCGCTGGGCGAGCCCGCCCCCCGGGTGCTCGTCGTCGGCCTCGCCAGCGGCATGACCGCGCAGGCCGCGCTGGCGCAGGGGGCCGGCGAGCTCTGGGTCCTGGAGCTGGAGCCCGAGGTGTCCCGGGCGGCGGCCTTCTTCGAGGAGGCGGGCGGCGGCATGCCCCAGGACCCGCGCGCGCAGCTCGTCGTCGACGACGCCCGCGCCTGGCTGCGTCGGCGAGGCGTTCAGCCGCTCTTCGACGTGATCATCAGCGAGCCGAGCAACCCCTGGCTGACCGGGGTCAGCAACCTCTTCACCCGCGAGTACTGGGAGCTGGGTCGCAGCCGCCTGGGTCCGCAGGGGGTCTTCTGCCAGTGGGTGCAGCTCTACGCCCTGCCGCCGGAGGCCCTGCGCGGCCTGGTGCGCACCTTCCTGGAGGTCTTCCCGGAGAGCTGGCTGTACGAGACCATCCCCGGCGCCGACGCCCTGCTCATCTCCGGGCCGCCCCCCGCCGACCTCGCCCTGCGCCCGGTGCTCGATCCCGCGGGTCTTCGTCGCCTCTCCGCCGGAGGCCGCCGGAACACCGACGACCTGCCCTGGGTCGAGTTCGAGGCCCCTCGGTGGTTACACCGTCGTACCGCAGCGCAGAATGCGGCCTTGATTCGTCGTGCAATGGGTACGGCAGAGCCTTCGGAGTAAGCAGAGCCCTCATGGCGGTGTTCCAGCTCGGCAGCTTTGACGTCGACCGCTCGCTCGGACAGGGCGGAATGGGAGAGGTGTGGCAGGGGCACCACGCCAGCAGCGGGACCCAGGTCGCGATCAAGGTCATGACCAGCGAGGCCCTGCGCAGCGAGGCCTTCCAGCGGGCCTTCGCGGCCGAGGTGCGGGCCGTCGCCAGCCTGGACCACCCCCACGTCATCCGCCTCTACGACGTCGGCGTGGTGCAGGCCCAGGCCTCGCGGGCGACCCAGGGCCGGCTGGCCGAGGGCAGCCCCTACCTGGTGATGGAGCTGGCCAAGGGCGGCAACCTCAGCAGCCACCCGCCGCCGCTGGACTGGCCCTCGGTGCGCGGCGTGCTGCTCGATCTGCTCGCCGCGCTCGCCCACGCCCACGCCCGGGGGGTGATCCACCGCGACATCAAGCCCGGCAACGTCATGTGGGGATCGCCGCTGCCCGGGCTGGCCCGGCCGCGGGCGCTGCTCTCCGACTTCGGCATCGCCCACGCCGGAGACGGCGGCGGCCGAGGGGGGCCGACCTGGGGGACGCCCGCCTACATGGCACCCGAGCGCTTCACCCTGGAGTGGCGCGACCTGGGGCCCTGGACCGACCTCTACTCCGTGGGCTGCCTCGTCTTCACCCTGCTGCGCGGCCGGCCCCCCTTCAAGGGCCACCCCCTCGCCGAGGCCATGCAGGCCCACCTCTACCGGCCGGTGCCCGCGCTTCGGGCCGCCTGTGCCGTGCCCGCGGGGCTCGACGCCTGGCTGCGCACCATGCTGGCCAAGTCGCCCGACGACCGCTTCCCCACCGCCGCCGACGCCGCCTGGGCCCTGCGCGAGCTGGGGGAGGCCGATCCGGCCGCCGACGGCCTGGGCGCCCTCGATCGCGAGCCCGAACCCGACACCCAGCCCCCCTCCTCGCGCAGCGAGCGCTCCGTCCGGCGCTCCCGCGGCGCCTCACCCGACGAGCAGGACCTTCACAGCGTCCACGGGGCGCCGCACACCGTCGGTCCCGCCGAGACCACCTGGACCGACGACGCCTTCGACCCGCGGGTCGCCGGTGGCCAGCGCCCCCGCTCCCACCCCGGACCGGGCACCACCCGCCGCTCGGCCCACGCCCGGCCGCCCCTGCCCGCCACCTGGAGGACCGAGCTCGACGAGCTCGCGCCCGGGGAGATCCCCGGGGGAGGCCTGCGCCTGTTCGGGCTGCGGGTCGTGCGCATGGTCGATCGGGTCGAGGAGCGCGACGCGCTCTGGGCCGAGCTGGTGCGGGTCCACCAGCGCCACCGCGCGGTCGGCGTGCTGCTGCGAGGCCCGGTCGGCTGCGGCAAGACCCGCCTCGCCGAGTGGCTCTGCGAGCGTGCGCTCGAGCTCGGCGGCGCCACCGTCCTGCGCGCCGACCACGGCGAGGGTGGCGGCGCCCCGGCCCTGGCGCGCATGGTCGCCTCCGCCCTGCGGGTCCACGGGCTCGGCCGTCGCGCCCTCCGCAGCCGGGTCCAGGCCTGGCTCGCAGCCCGCGGCGTCAGCGACGACTGGGTCGCCCAGGACATCGTCAACCTCGCCAGCCTCGGGGCCGGCCACGCCCAGGGCGAGGCCCCCGTCGACCTGCGCGCCACCGTCCGGCGGGTGCTGGAGATCCTCGTCCGCGACCGGCCCGTCATCGTGCACCTCGACGACGCCGCCTGGTCGGCCACCTCCATCGCCTTCGTCTCCGACCTGCTCGAGCATGTGCGCCGCCTGCCGGTGATGGCGCTGCTCACCAGCCGGGACGAGGTCCTCCTCCGCCGGCCGGCCATCGAGCAGACCCTCCGCAGCCTGGGCGAGGATCACGGCCTCGTCACCATCGAGCTGCCGCCGCTGCCGGTGCCCCATCGCATCGAGCTGGTGCGCAACCTGCTGGGCGTCGAGCCCGGCCTCGCCCAGCGGGTCGCCCGCCACACCCAGGGCAACCCGCTCTTCACCGTCAGCCTCGTCCGCGACTGGGTGGCGCGGGGGTTGCTGGTCGAGTCGCCCGAGGGGCTGGGCGCCGCCCCCGGGCAGGAGCTGCCCTTGCCCGGCGACCTGGGAGAGGTCTGGGCCCGCCGCCTGTCGGACCTGCTGGGGCGTCATGGCGACCACGAGCAGCTGGCCCTGGAGCTGGCCGCCGCCCTCGGCTCCGCGGTCGACCAGGCCGAGTGGGCCAGCGCCTGGGAGCAGCCCGCCTGGGTCGAGGCCTGCGGGCCGGCCCTGCCCCCCCTCACCGCGGCGCTGGTCGATCGCCTCGTCGACGATCGTCTCGCCGTGCGGGTCGCGGGCGGGTGGCGCTTCGTCCACGACGCGGTGCGCGCCGACCTGCTCGCCAAGGCCCAGGCCGCCGGGCGGCTGGAGTGCGCCCACCGCGCCTGCGCCGCCATGGTCGGGTCGCGCTACCCCGAGCCTGGAGCCCGCGCCCACCAGCGGCAGGGACGGCACCTCGCGGCCGCCGGCCTGCCCGACCAGGCCGCCCCCCTCCTCCTCGCCGCGGCCGAGGAGCACCTCTACGCCGGAGACCTCGTCGCCGTCGCCGCCCTGCTCAACGACGCCGACGCCGCGGTGCAGGGCGCCCGCACCGACCAGCGCGAGGGCTTCCAGGCCCGGCTACGCCTCTCCCGGGCCCGCCTCCAGCTGGAGTCCGGTCAGCCCGAGGCCGCCCGCCGCGAGCTCCGCGAGCTCGATCACGAGGTCGGCGAGGAGCCCCCGGTCGAGGTCCGTCGCACGGTCGGCCGAGCCCGCCTCCTGCTGGCCCGCATCAGCCTCCAGTCCGGGCTGCCCCACGAGGCCGCCCGCCAGCTCGACAGCGCGCGGCAGATGCTCGACACCGCCGTCGAGATGGCCGACCTGGCCGAGCTGCTGCGGGTCCGGGGCGAGGTCCACGCCGCCCAGGGCCAGCTCGATCCGGCCGAGGAGGCCCTCTCCGAGGCGGCCGAGATGGTCGGCGCGCTCGGGCGCGAGGGCGAGTGGGCCCGCTGCGTCATCGCCCTGGCCCGGGTCGCCGCCGACCGAGGCGATCTCGACCACGCCGAGGGCCTGCTCGCCAGCGCCCAGGAGCGCTGCCGGGCCCGCCGCGACCGCCAGGGCGAGGCCCACACCCTGCGCGTCGGCGGCGGGGTCGCCTTGCAGCGCGGCGAGCTCGACCTCGCCGACCAGCGCTTCCGCCGTGCCCAGGCCATCTACCAGCGCCTGGGCGGGCGACGCGTGCTCACCTGCCGCCTGGGCCGCGCCCGCGTCGCCATCGCGCGGGGCCAGCTCGCCGAGGGGCGGCGCCTGCTCGACTCCAGCCGCCAGGAGCGCCCCCAGGGCCGGGAAGCGCTCGCCCGCATCCTCGGCCTCAGCCTGCTGCTCGCCGCGCACGAGGGCGACTGGCCCACCTTCGAGCAGGCCGGCGAAGAGCTCGCCAGCCTCCTCACCCGCACCGGCCTGCGCTTGCCCGAGCTCCACCAGATGAGCGCCCAGGCCATCCGCCTCGCCAGCGCCGCCGGAGAGGCCGGGCGGGCCAACCGGGTGCGGGCGCTGCTGGCGGATTGAGCCGAGCCCCAGGGAGAGACATGGACCCCCGCGACCGCTTCACCGCCACCGTCGATGCCTACGCCCGCTACCGCCCGGACTACCCCCCGGCGCTCTACGACTGGATCCTCGCTCAGGCCGGGCTGGGCCCCGGGGCCGTCGTCGTCGACCTGGGCTGCGGCACCGGCATCGTCTCGCGGGCCCTGGCCGAGCGGGGCCTCGACGTCATCGGGGTCGACCCCAACGCCGCCATGCTGGCCGAGGCCGCCCGCTCCTCCGGCGCCGGGCTGCGCTGGGTCCAGAGCGACGCCGAGACCCTGGCCCTTCCCGTCGCGCGCGTCGACGCCATCGTCGGCGGCCAGAGCTTCCACTGGCTGGACCTCGCCCGCGCCGGCCCCCGCTTCCGCGCCCTCCTGGGCGAGGACGGCCCCGTCCTGCCCTTCTGGAACCTGCGCGACCCCGCCGACCCCTTCATGGCCGCCTACGAGGAGCTGCTGCGGACCTGGTCCCCCGACTACCAGGCCGTCGGCGCCGAGCCCCAGGCCCGCCGCCTGCTGGAGCGTCTCCCCGGCCCCCGCGCCGACCTCCCGCACCACCAGGACTTCGACCGGGCGGGCCTGCGCGGCCGGGCCTGGTCCAGCTCCTACATCCAGCACGGGGTCAAGGACGCGGCGGGCTTCGATCGGGCGCTGGACGCGCTGTTCGAGGCCCACCAGCGGCAGGGCCGGGTGCGGTTCGTGTATCGGACCGAGGCGGTGCTGTGGCGGGCGGGGCAGGTGGGCTGAGGGGCCCCAACCGATGCTGCTCCCGCCAGGCCGCGGGTGACAGTCCGTGCATCCGCCGGAAGGTGCGATGGAAGTGAGAGGGGCTGCTGTAGCCCACCTTCTCGGCGACGACGTCGACGGTGTCATCCCCCCGTAGCAGCAGCTCGCGGGCCTGGGCCATCCGGGCGTGGGCGATCCAGGCGCCGACCGACTCGCCGGTCTCGGCCTTGACCCGGGTGGCGAGGTGCGAGGGGGCCCGCGCCACGGCCCGGGCGACGTCGACCAGGGACAGCGGCTCGAGGGCGTGCCGCGCGATGTGGTCGAGGGCGCGGGCGACGATCGGGGAGTCCTGGGGCCGAGCCGCTGCGGCGGGCGAGGCGCGGCGGAGCAGCGCCGTGAGCACCCCGAGGCGGGCCTCGACCAGCCAGGGCGCACCGGCATCGGGCTCCTCGCGGAGGCACTGCAGGGTCCGCGCGAGCTCCTCCCGATCGGCGTCCCCAGGCCGCAGGATCGGGCAGGCCCCCTCGCCCACCGCGACGAACAGCGCGCGCAGGGTCGGGCCCCAGCTTTCGGCGGGCAGGCAGGACATGCACACACCGACGCCAGTGTACGCGCTGGGCTCCTGGTCGAGGCGGTAGTGGGGGGCGCCCTCGGGCACCAGGAAGACGTCGCCGGCCTCCACCGTCCAGGCGCTGCCCATATGCATGACGCTGCGGCCGCTCAGCAACAGCGCGACGCTGGCATGGGTGTGGACGACGGGCTCCTGGGGGGGGCCGGCGCAGCGCTCGCCGAGGACGGGGCGGTGGATCACGGGGTCATCGACGGGGGCGTCGACGGGGTCATCGACAGGATCGCGTGGATCATCGCGCCGCGGCCCCCGCCAGCGGCGATGGCGCTGGAGACCTGCTGCATCCGCGTACACAGATCCCCCGCCGCCCACAACATCGGCAGGTTGGTGCGCCCCATCTCGTCCGTCTTCACATGGCCGTCCTCGTTGAAGGGGTCGGGCACCATCTCCAGGCCCAGGCCGCGGACCAGCTCGGTCTGGCGCTGCCGCACACCGAGGAACATCGCCCCGCGCGGCAGCAGCGTGCCGTCGTCGAGGACCACGCCGGTCAGCTCGGCGCCCTGGTGTTCGAGGGCGGCGGGGTGGCCCGCGCGGACGACGACGCCCTGGGCTTCGAGCGAGGCCCGCTCGGCGTCGGGGAGCATCGTGTCGCCGGTGAGGACGACGAGATCGCGGCTCCAGGAGCGCAACATCGTGGCGAACTGGGCGAGGTGGTCCCCCTGGCCGTAGGCGAGGAGGGGGCGGTCTCGCATCTCCCAGCCGTGGCAGAAGGGGCAGACATGAACGGTGTGACCCCAGGTCGCGGAGAGGCCGGGCCAGTCGGGGAGCAGATCGACGACGCCGACGGCCAGCAGCACCGCGCGCGCGCTGAGCGTGTCCTCGCCGAGCCGGGCGATCCAGCGATCGCCGTCGTGGTGGAGGGCCTCGACCCGCCCCTGCCGGAGAGAGACATCGAAGGGTGCGAGGTCGGCCCAGGCGCGGCGGCGCAGCTCCATCGGCGCGATGCCCTCCATCCCGATCAGGTTGTGGACCCCCTCGGCGACGGCGTGGCGGGGCTGACCGGCGTCGACGACCACCACGCGGCGGCGGGCGCGGCCCGTGTAGAGGGCGGCGGACAATCCGGCAGGACCTCCTCCGATGATCAACAGGTCGATGGGCTGCATGCGGGCTCCTTGAGAGGCTGAGTCTGTAGCCTCCCTGGGTGGCGGGTCACAGTGCCGGGTCCTGTGGTCTTTCTGCCGGATCGTGCGCCTGCCTCGCCCGCGCCCCCCCTCAATACACCGCGTACCCCTCCATCACCTGGTACAAGAACTCCCCCGTCTCCTCATCCCACCACGCGTAGCTGACCGCCTGCCAGGCCCCGTGCTCCCAGGCCAGCATCGCCGGGGCGTGCCCGAAGTAGTCGTCTGTGTACCCCACCGAGACGATCTCCCCCTGCCAGTCCTCCGCGCCGCCGAACCCCGCCGCCTCGCACTCCAGATCCAGCTTCGTCCGCACGTCCACGATCTCCAGATCCCAGGCCCACAGACAGAGCTCACAGTCCGTCCGGCTGGCCACCGACTGCAGCTGCAGCTCCACCCGGCACAGCTCCTCGCCCTCGCCATCGTCCGCGATGAAGAGCAGCTCCTCGACCCCCTGGTAGTCTTTCAGCACGGTCGCTTGCCCCCGCCGGGAGATCTCCCCGCTGCCCTCGGGCTCCGTGACGGTCCCGCCATCGCCGGTGTCCCCCCCGCCATCCCCGGTGTCCCCCCCGCCATCCCCGGTATCCACCGGAACCCCGGAGTCC